>Ga0302279_10001984_pt1 | contig 27974 bp, 24 predicted proteins | sample III_Bog_N3_3_FD_194541 | JGI IMG/M metagenome (GOLD analysis project Ga0302279, IMG submission 194541) | Peat permafrost microbial communities from Stordalen Mire near Abisko, Sweden - III_Bog_N3_3 | ecosystem: Environmental > Terrestrial > Soil > Wetlands > Peat | place: Sweden: Abisko... | reverse complement strand
GAAGGAGGCGAGGCCTCCCGCGAAGCTCTACTCGGCGTCCCCGTTGGCGGCGGCCCGGAGCCCGCCCACCGGCAGGTCGTGGGCCATGCGCAGGCGCTTCGCCTCCAGGTAGCCCGCCGAGTGCGGGTTCGCCGGTACGACGACAGGCAGCCGCCCCACGACGGAGACGCCCAGCGCGCGGAGCTTGGCGATCTTGTCGGGGTTGTTCGTCATGATGCGCACGCTCTTGATCCCGAGGTGCACCAGCATGTCGCGCGCGACCTCGTAGCCGCGCGCGTCGTCGGGCAGGCCGAGGAGGCGGTTCGCGTCGACCGTGTCGTGGCCACGCGACTGGAGCGCGTACGCGCGGATCTTGTTGCCGAGCCCGATCCCGCGGCCCTCCTGGCGGAGGTAGAGGATCGCGCCGGCGCCTCGACGCGCGATCTCCGCCATCGCCGCCTCGAGCTGGTCGCGGCAGTCGCACTTGAGCGAGCCGAAGACCTCGCTCGTCATGCACTCCGAGTGGACGCGCACCGGCACCCGCTCGTTGCCCGTGACCTTCCCGAAGACGAGCGCGACGTGCTCTGCCGAGGGCGTGCCTTCGGCGCTGTTTCCCTGGAAGACGTGGGTTTCGAACTGACCGTGCTTCGTCGGCAGCGAGGCCGACGCAATCCAACTGCAATGAGGCCGGATCACCCGTTCGGGGACGTGCATCTCAAGCTCCGTGACGTAGACGAGGTTACTTGCTGGGCTGGGGGAGAACGAGGGTGGCGCTAGGTGCGCCGCACGAGAACCTAGGGCTGGCTCTGCCGAACGTCAAACGAGACCCGCCTTCTCCCGTCCGATGCCCACACCGGACTCTTCGTTTCGATGCCCCTCGGCCGGCCGAAGAAACCTCGCTACGCCGCCGAGCGCTTGCAGAGGCGCGTCAGCATGTCCTCCAGGATGGCGTCGGCGGGGCGCCGGGAGCTCTTCAGGGCCACGTCCGTCTCCGCGAGGACGAGCAGGCAGCGCTCGAGATCCTTGCCGCGGAACGCCCTCACCTTGCCGGCGAGCTCGCGGGCGCGGAAGGGCTGGAACACGCCCGCCCGGCGAGCGGCCTCCTCCACGCCGACGCCCTCGATCGTGGCGACCTGGAAGCGCAGCAGCTGGCGGACCGACCACGCGAGCGCGCCCAGGAGCGGCAGGCCGCGATCGCGCGGGTCGTAGACGTCGGCGAGGCGGCGCAGCGCGGCGCCGAGGTCGCGCGCGCCGACGGCGTCGACCAGCGCCCACGTGTCCGTCGTCCGCACGCGCGCGACGCACTCCGCGACCGACTGCTCGGTGATGGGGTTGCCCTCGCCCGCGTAGAGCATCAGCCGCTCGAGGGCGTCGTTCACGTACGCGAGGTCGGGCCCCGCGATCTGCGCGAGCAGCTCGGCGACCTCCGCCTCCATCGGGTTGCCGCGCGCGCGCGCGTGGGCGAGCACCCACTCGACGAGCGCGCGATCGTCCAGCGGGTCGCACGTGACGACGATGCCGGCCTTCTTCGCCACCGTGGAGAGCTTGCGGCGACCGTCGAGCTTGGCCGCCACGAGGACCATGCACGTGCAGTCGTTGGGCTCGCTCACGTACTCGGCGAGCCGATCGAGCGGCGACATCTGGCGCGACTCTTCGCCGTCTCCCGAGGCGCCGTCCCAGCGCTCCACCGCGCGCACGAGGACGAAGCGCTTGGGCGCCATCATCGGCAAGGTCTTCGCGGCCGAGATGACCTTGTCGACCGAGGCCTCGCCCGCGGTGAACTTGTCCTCGTTGAACGCCGGGACCCCTCCGCCGAGCGCGGCGGCGCGCAGGCCGGCGATGACCTTGTCCCGGAGGAGCTGCTCCTCGCCGACGACGACGTAGACGGGCTTGAGCTGCTGCGACTTTGCCTGGAGGAGGGCCTGGTCCGGGGTCACCCGGCTGCCTGACGGCTGCGCTGGCGCCGCGCCCTCGCCCGCGATCGGCCGCGGCCGAGGCAGAGGAGGACGGCGCCGAGCGGCGCACCGAAGAAGAGCAGGCTGCCGTTCGTGCCCAGGCCCGGCACGGAGCAACCGCAGCCGGCCGGCCGGGTCTTCACTTCTTCCTCGGGGGTCTTGTTGAACGCGTCCGGCGGGATGAAGGGGGCCGCCGTGCCGGTCGCGGCGACCTCGTTGGACGCGCCGGCGGAGGTGTCGTCGAACTCGTTCTTGGCGGCGGCGCCGCCGTCGGTTCCGTCGTCCACCTTCTTGATGCTCGACTTCGCGTTGAACGTGATGGAGCGCCGGTCGACGACGGGGTTGTCACCCTTCAGCGTGAGCGTCACGGGGCCGCCGACGTCGACGCCGTCCGCCGTGCGCAGCTGGACCTTGTACTCGCCGGCCTCGTAGCCTCGCGTGCGCGTGAGGCTGAAGTCGAAGCGCGTGCGGTTGAAGATCTTGCCGCTCGGATCGGCGAAGTCGACGTCCTGATCCTCGACCGTCGGCGTCTGGTTCACGAGGGGCTGCCGGTTGATGACCGGATCCTTCTGGTTGTCGACCAGCGCCCGCTCGTAGACGACGAGCTTGGTGAACAGAAACTTCATCGGCAAGTGCGGAAGGGAGGGCGGGCGGGGCAGGGCGATGTCCACGAACATGTGCCAGCCGCCCGAGACCTCCTGCAGCTCCTGGCCCTTGATCCGGAAGGTCCCACCGCCGGCCTGCGCGACGGACGCGAACAGCGCGACGACGAGCATCACGACCCACGCCAACGAGACCGAGCAAAACGCGCGCAATTTGGGGCTCATGCTGGGCGTCAACGTACAATAAGACCGCGGGCGCCGGGGGCAGTTTTATAGGTGCGCGTCTGTCCTGGTACACCGGAGATCCGCCCGTAGAAACAAGGGGTTCGCGTTGACACGGCGCGTGGCGTTGGTCACACTTTTACGTACGCGCCCGCCATGGGTTGTCGGGGGAGCATGAAGCGCAAGGCGAATGGCTGAACGGCATGGCTGAACGGCAAGGAGCGGTGTCCAGGATCTCGGGGGCTCCCGACCCTCTGATCGGACGTGTGATCAACGAGCGCTTTCGCATCGTGAACCTGATCGCCCGCGGCGGCATGGGCAAGGTCTATCGCGCCGAGCAGGCGCCGCTCGGCCGCGTGTGCGCGCTCAAGGTCCTGAACCCGAACTACTCGGGCGAGCACGACCCGGAGTTTCACAAGCGCTTCTTCCTCGAGGCGAGCATCGCGTCGAAGCTCACCCACCCGAACACCGTCACCATCTTCGACTACGGCCGCACGGACGACGAAATCTACTACATGGCGATGGAGTACCTCTCCGGGGTCACTCTCCACCGCGCCATCCGCGAGGCGGGCAGCTTCCCCGAAGAGCGCGCCTCTCACATCGCCCGCCAGATCTGCCGCGCCCTCCGCGAGGCGCACTCGCACGGCGTCATTCACCGCGATCTGAAGCCCGCCAACATCTTCCTCGTCGAGCACGGGGACGAGGCGGACTACGTCAAGGTGCTCGATTTCGGCCTCGTGAAGAACGTGGGCGAGACCAAGCCCGAGGACCAGCTCACCCAGACGGGCCTCTTCATGGGCTCGCCGAAGTACATGGCGCCCGAGCAGATCCGCGGGGAGCGCGTCGACGCCCGCACGGACGTCTATTCGCTCGGCATCGTCATGTACGAGATGTTCGCGGGCAAGGTGCCGTTCGATCGGGCGACCAGCCTGAACATCCTCATGGCGCAGGTGAACGAGCCGCCCCCGCCCCTTCGCACGATCAACCCGGGCTCGCAGGCGTCGCCGCTGATGGAGGAGCTCATCGCCAAGTGCATGGCGAAGGATCCCGACCAGCGCTTCGCCTCCATGAACGACGTCCTTCTGGCGTTGAAGCGCCTGGGGGGCCTCACCGCCACGGGGACGGGGGAGTTCCGGTCGAACCCGCCTCTGTCCGCGGCGTCGGCGGCGGAGAGCGGCCAGGTGTCCATCAGCCGCGTCGCCGTGGCAAACTCCGGGGAGCATCCGTCCACGGCCGCCTCGTTTCCGTCGGCCTCCCCGGGCCCGATGATCGGCCCGCCATCGGGGAGCCTTCCGATCCCGGCGCCAAGCGGGTCCACGCGCGTGCTGCAGCAGGAAGCCGAGGCCCCCGGCGATTCGGTGGCGATCGTGTACCCGGGCAACCCCCGGAGGGGGAGGCTATGGGCCGCCGTGGGCGGCGGAGCGGTGATCGCGGCCCTCGTCGCCGTCTACGCGCTTCGCGGTCCCGACACCGCGGCGCCGCCGAGCACGGCGCTCGCAGCCACCCAGGCGCCGGCGGCCCCGCCTGTCGTCCCGACCTCGCCGCTCGCCGCCCCACCCGCGACGGGCACGGTCGCCGCGCCCCTGACCACGAGGGTCCGGATCACGTCCGACCCGCCAGGCGCCAGCGTCAAGGAGGACGGCAAGGACGTCTGCGCGTCGACCCCGTGCGACCACGATTTCGAAGCCGATCCCGCCAAGGACCACCGCCTGTCCTTCGCCAAGCCCGGCTTCCACGCGGAGACGCGCACGATGCGCGTCGGCGAGAGCCCCGTGAACGTCAGGCTCTCGAAGAGCGCGGGCGGATGGTCCCCACGGACGCCGCAGGCTCCCCCCATCCGATCGACCCCGGCGCCCGACAACGCGCCGACCCCCTCCGGCTTCAAGGACATTCCGTACTGACGCCGAGCACCATCCGGGTATCCTCGCGCGGTGCGTAGGTTCGTCGCCGCCCGGGGAGCGCTCGTCGCCGGCACGCTCCTCACGTTCGCCGGGCCGGCTCTCGCCGACGCCCGCACCGAAGCGCGAACGCACTTCAAGCGGGGCATGGAGGAGATCAGCAACGGCAAGTACGACGAGGGGATCGTCGAGCTGAAGCGCGCCTACGAGATCCTCCCGCACCCCAACGTCCTCTACAACATCGCGCGGGCGTACGCCGAGGAGGGGGACCTCGACTCCTCCGTGGCGACCTACAAGCGCTACCTGGAAGGCAACCCCGCCGATCGCGAGGACGTCCAGCAGATCGTGGCGAGCCTCGAGGGGCGTCTCCATCGCCAGCAGGCCGTCGCGCGCGCCGCCCAGTCGGTCACGGAGCCGCCCGAGGCGACGCCGACGCCTTCGCCGGCGCCGACGCCCACCCCGAGTCCGGTGCACCCGACCGTGCCGCCGGAGGGCCCCCACGCTCCCCCGCCGGCGGCGGAGCTCGGCCAGGCGCGCACCGAGGACGTCTTCGAAGAGACCGTCGTGACCGCTTCGAAGGGGGCGCAGAGCCCCCTCGATGCGCCGAACTCGACGTCGATCATCACGGAGCAGGACGTCCGGCTCTCCGGCATCACCAAGATCCCCGAGCTTCTGCGCAGGCTCGCGGGCGTCGACATCATGGAGGTCACGGGCGCGCAGGCCGAGGTCTCGCTGCGCGGCTTCAACCAGCGCCTGTCCAACAAGGTGCTCGTTCTCGTCAACGGGCGCAGCGTCTACATCGATCTCCTCGGCGCCACCTTCTGGCAGACCCTCTCCATCGGGGTCGAGGACATCGAGCGGATCGAGGTCGTGCGCGGACCGGGCTCGGCGCTCTACGGCGCAGACGCCTTCAACGGCGTCATCAACATCATCACGAAAGCCCCGGGCGAGGGGAGGAGCGGCGTCAACGGCGGCTTCGGCGACCACGACCAGGCTCACGGCAGCGTCTGGGCGACGGGGCGCGACAAGGACTTCGGCTGGCGCGCGTCCGCCGGCTACGACTACATCCCGCGGTGGAGCCGTGAGGTGCCGGCGGGCCGCGCGGACCTCCAGCTCTACACCGCGGACCAGAACACGTCCGCGCGCACGACGCGCCTGGATCTGCGGACGACCGAGCGGCTCGGCAAGGACGTCACCGTCGGTCTGGGAGGGGGGCTCTCGCAAGGGGACATCGAGCTCCTGGGCATCGGGCCCCTCAACGACGTCGATCTGTCGGGCTACACGTCGACCGACGTGACGGCCTTTCTCACGTCGAAGAACTTCGAGGCGCGCGTCTTCTGGAACCGCTTCCGCACCCCCTTCGGCCTGAACGAGGCGAGCATCGGCCAGTCGCTGCTTCCAGGACGAGCGGACGAGAACGTCGTCGACGGCGAGGCGCAGTACATCGCCAAGTTCGAGACCGGAAAAGGGATCGTCCACGATCTGCACGTCGGCGTGAACTACCGTTACAAGGAGGTCTCGTGGACGTACCTCGACGAGACGCGCACGGAGAACCACGAGGGTGTCGTCGTCCATGACGAGATCCAGGTGCAGCGCGTCCTCGCCCTCGTCGGGGACATTCGCCTCGACTACGACCCGTACCTCGGACGGCTCGTAGCCTCGCCGCGCGGCACGGTCCTCATCCACCCGTCGAAGAAGTCGACGTTTCGCGGCATCGTGGCGACCGCCTACCGCACGCCGACCTTCCTCGAGTCGTACCTCAGCATCCCCGTGCAGCTGCCCGTCGCGGGCGCGTCGCTCGCGTCGAGCAGCCAGCGCCAGGACGACCCTTCCTTCCGTGTCCAGCCGGAGCAGATCCTCTCGGCCGAGCTCGGCTACCTGAACCAGGAGAGCGACTACTTCACCCTGGACGTGGCCGCCTACTACAACCGCGTCAGCAACCTCATCGAGCTCGCGCCGAACCGCGCCGCCACGGTGGGCGACGTCGCGCAGGGCACCACGCAGCCGGATCCGGCCTCGGGGCTCTACCCCGTCTTCTTCGGCGGCTTCGACAACCAGTGCCAGGTCTACAACGTGCTCGGCTCCGAGGTGGGCGCGCGCGTCAACCCCGTCGAGGGGCTCGACGTCTACGCCAACTACACGCTCCACCTCCAGAAGCAGGACGACTCCGGGTGCTCGGCCGGCCAGCTCGCCACCATCGTCCAGGACAGCCGGACGAGCGCGCACAAGGTCAACGCGGGCGTCCAGCTACGCACGAAGCCCGGCTTCGACGGCTCGGTCGACTTTCACTACGTCTCCCCCGAGACGTGGGCCGAGCAGGTCGTCAACACGACGGCGCAGAGCATCCAGTACCAGCAGTTTCACCTCGACCCCTACTACCTGCTCAACGCGCGCGTGGGCTTCCGGTTCCTCGCGCACGACAAGGCCGAGGTCAGCGCGGTCGCGTTCAACCTCCTCGGCCTCGACCACCGCGAGCACCCCTTCGGCCAGCAGGTCGGACGCCGCGTCATGGGATACTTTTCGTACCGGTTCTGAGATGAGCGTTCTTCCTACACGTGGCCCCCCTCCCAGCCTCCCCCCGACGATGCGGGGGGAGGAGCATGGGATGACCACGCTCGAGCACCGAGGGAGTCCTCCCCCCGGATTGTCGGGGGGAGGTCGGAGGGGGGCCACGCGTGGGTCGCGGTCTCTCCTCTCCCTCGCCGTGCTCGCGTGCATGGTCGTGCCGGCGTGCGGTGACGTTCCCGTCGACACGGGGTCGGGCCTCATCGCGCCGACGGGCGTGATCCGCGGCACGGTCGTCTACCAGGGGCCCCACCCGTGCTCGAGCGGTGGCCACATCGTGGGCAACGCCATCCTGCTCTTCTTCGATCAGTACAACCCTCCGCCCCCCGCGGGGCTCGCCACGACCGCGGTGAACTTCGGCGTCGTGACGGGCGACGTCCTCTTCGCCAACGAGCCGAGATGGACCGGCACCGACGTCTACTGCCCGAGCCAGCACGGGATCACGGACACCCTCACGGCGAGCGCCCCCTTCGCGGTCTCCCCGTTCGGCGCCGGCACCTACATCCTCCAGGCCTTCTTCGACTACACGGGCGACTTCCTCCCGACGTTCAAGTTCCGCAACCTGCCCGAGGCGGGAGACATTGGCGGCGGCTACATCGATACGACCGCGGCCCAGCAGCACCTGGGGGACGTGAACTACATCCCGGACTTCCTGCCCATCGCCGTCGGCGTTCCGGCCGTCGGCGCCGACGGAGGCGCGATCCTCGCGATGCCCCAGGCGGGCTTCGTGGCCGACGACATCACCGTCACGATGGGCGAGGTGCTGCCCCTCGCGCGGCCGTACTTCTACCCGAGCGGCTCGGACGCGCCGGCCGGCTCGTCCCAGCCGACGCCCGCCAACCCGTCAGGAAATCCCGACTACGTGCCCGTCGTCCAGATGCCGCAGGATCTCCACGTGGACGCGCCACCCGCCTCGCCGTCGGCCCAGACGGTGATGACCTTTCAGAGCAAGTTCCCGCTGGCGAAGCTCCTGTCCGGCGTGCCGGCGAAGGAGGCGACGCTGGCGACCGAAGCCTCGCAGCCCTTCCATTTCCAGCTCGGCTCCGCGGCCCCCCCCTACAAGGCCCTCAATCTGTGGGCCACCGGGGAGCTCATCCCGGAGGGGAACCTCGTCCCGGCGCTGTACCCTCTCGTCGTGTTCTCCCGGCTGGTGGACGATCCGATGCACACGCTCGACCCCCAGTCCCTCATGAGCCAGGGCAGCGCGACGGCGCCCATCGTGATCGTCGAGGGGATCACGCTTGGCGCGCAGGACTCCATCCTCGACATGATCCTGAATCCCCCTCCGAGCGCGCCGGGCCCGACTACCCTGAGCGATCACGTGAGCGTCCTCGTACGGCCGACGGTCCTGTGCATCGACCCCACGCAGGTCGGCCGCGCGGCGACGCTCGTGACCCCATTTCTCACGGGACCGAGCGCCGACCCGAGCGAGATGGTCCCCCCCGGCGGCAAGCCGCTCTTCGACCCGAAGGGGGTCGCCGCCGCGCTCGCGCCGACGTTCGGCGCGGTGACGATCAAGCAAGGGTGCCTCCCGCAGGGCCGGTACGCGATGAACGCCGTCTACCCCTCGGGGCAGGCGTGGACCGTCCCGAACGAGACCGGAAGCTGCGCGGCGGCCGAGGGGACGCTCGACGAGAGCACGACGCCTCCCACCTGCAGCGGCAACGGTCGCACGGTCCTCTACTCGCAAGGGACCCGCGCGGTGCTCGAGATCACGGCGGCCCAGTCGGCCGCGACCTGCGCGATGTACCCGGTTCCCACCGAATGCGGCGGCGCGCCGTGATCGTGCGGCTCACGAGCGAGCCGGAGGCGGCTCCGGACGAGGGACAGCCCGGGGCCGCGGCGCCGGGGCGGGTGCTCGTCATCGGCAACCTCGACGGCGTTCACCGCGGGCACCAGGCGATCGTGAGAGCAGCGGTTGCGGTGGCCAAGGTGCGCTCTCTCGAGCCGGCGGTGCTCACCTTCGACCCGCATCCGAGCGCCGTCGTGGGCAGCACCGCACCACCGCTCCTCACGTCGCTCGAGCGAAAGGCGGAGCTCGTCCGTCGGCTCGGCATCGTGACCCTCTTCGCGCGCAACTTCGACGCTTCGTTCGCGGCGTGGACCCCCGAGCGCTTCGCGCAGGACCTGCTCGCGCGCTGCATCGGGGCGAAGGCTGTCTTCGTCGGCGAGAACTTTCGCTTCGGCGCAGGCCGCGCGGGGGACCTCGACGCGCTGCGGGCGCTCGGGGCGAGCGCGGGCTTCGAGCTCTACGGTTTCCCGATGCTTCGCGACGAGAAGGGCGAGCTGTCGAGCTCACGCGTACGTACGGACGTCGCGGGAGGAGACCTCGAGGACGTTGGCCTCACGCTGGGGCGATGGCATGGCTTCGCGGGCAAGGTCGTGGAGGGAGACAAGCGCGGTCGGACCCTCGGCTTCCCGACCGCCAACCTCGCGGAGGTCTCCGAGCTCCTGCCTCCGAACGGCGTGTACGCCGTCGCCGTCGACGAGGTGGCGGCCCTCGGCGCGCCTCCTGGACGGGCGCTGGGGCTCGGGGTCATGAACATCGGCGTGCGGCCCACCGTGGCAGGGGAGCTGCGGCGGACGATCGAGGTCCATCTCTTTGATCTCTCCCGCGATCTCTATGGAGCCTGGCTCCGCGTGCACCTCGTCGCGCGGCTCCGTGACGAGCGCAAGTTCGACGGGCTCGACGCCTTGAAGGCGCAGATCGGACGCGACGTGGCCGAGGGGCGGGCCAAGCTCGAAGGCGTCGTTCCGAGGCCCGACGGCGCGTTCGGCTGAGCATCTGCCCAGCGTCGGATGCCTCATCGACCCACTTGTGCTGGAGGGTGAGAGCTGCGCGAATCTCTCGACGAAGTGGCCCCGAGCTCGCCGCTTCTCGATATCATCCAGATAATGAGTACCCGTGTGCCTGGCCCCCCGCCCCTCGGGGTGGGCGACCGCGTCCTCGGCAAGCTGAGGATCGACGGCGTGGTCGGCGAAGGCGGGATGGCGACGGTGTACCGCGCGTACCACGAGGTGCTCGCGCAAATGGTCGCGCTCAAGGTCGTGCGGGCCGGGTCGGACGACAAGCTGGTGGCCGAGCGCTTCCTCAAGGAGGCGCGCCTGTGCGCCCTCATGAGGACCGAGCACGTCGCTCGCGTCATGGACGCCGGCACGCTCGACACCGGCGCCCCCTACATGATCATGGAGCTCCTCGAGGGGGAGACCCTGTTCGACCGGCTGGGAAGGGGCCCGCTGTCCGTCCCGGCCGCGGTCGACGTCATGCTGCAGGCCATGGAGGCCATCGCCGAGGCCCACGCCCTGGGCATCGTGCACCGCGACATCAAGCCCGAGAACCTCTTCGTCACGGCCGGCGACGATGGCTACGAGCGGGTGAAGGTCCTCGACTTCGGGATCTCGAAGATCATGGAGTCCTCCGCCATCACCCTGCGAGGCACGAAGACCGGGGTCGTGCTGGGGACGCCGCTCTACATGTGCCCGGAGCAGCTGCGGAGCACCAAGGACGTCGACGCGCGCGCCGACGTCTGGTCGCTCGGGATCGTGCTCTACGAGCTCGTCGCGGGGAAGGCCCCGTTCGACCGCGAAGGACAGGGCGCGATCTTCGCGGCGATCCTCGAGGAGGAGCCGGTCCCGCTCTCGACGCTGCTGCCGGAGGTGCCGCGCGCGTTCTCCGACGCTGTGGCCTCGTGCCTCCGGAAGAAGCGCGAGGAGCGATGCGCCGACGTGGCCGAGCTCGCGCGCGCCATCGAGCCCTTCGCCTCCCCGGATCGGAGGACGTCGGCGTCGCAAGTGGAGGTCGCGCTGCGCCGGGCGCGACCTACCAACAGCGTCCCGCGTCTCGACGCCATCGTGACCGGGACCGCGCCGACCCTGCTCAACGGCGTGACGGCGCAGACGCTGCCGCCCGGGAGGAGCCCCGGACGCGCGACCACGCTCGGCGCGACCGCGGACTTTGCGCCCGCGGTGCGGGGCACGGGCTGGAAGAAGGTCGTCGCGGGTGGGGTCCTGGGGGCCGCGGTGTGCGCGGTGGCGCTCCTCGCGTTTCTCGGGCCCGCCAGGCACCCCGACGCCGCGGCGTCCGTCGCCTTCGCGAACAGCGCGCCTGCCCCCAGCGGGACGCCCGCGGTAGCCCCCTCGTCGTCGCAATCGTCGCCCGCCGCCGTGGTGACCACGGTAGGATCGGCGAGCCCCCCCGTGGGCCCGCTGCCGAAGCCTTCGGGCGCCGCGGCGTCCATACACCAGCCCCCCAAACTGAATGCACCCCCGCCCAAGCCCGTCGCGTCGTCCCAGCTCACGAAGGATCGCTACGGCTGGTAGAGCGGTGCTCGCCGTGCTCGCGCTTCGTGCGGCCCCCGCGCAGGCCCAAGCGCCCAGCGCCGGCGCCGCGGAGATCCTCTTTCGGGAAGGCGACGAGGCCTTCCGCGCGGGACGGACGGAGGAGGCGTGCGAGAAGTTCGGGCAGAGCTACCGCATCGATCCGGCGCCGGGAACGCTCAAGAACCTCGCCATCTGCCACGAGACGGCAGGCAAGACCACGAGCGCCTGGCTCGAGTACCTGAAGCTCGCGTCGCTCGCGATGGCGGCCGGCAAGGAGAAGAGCGCAGCGAAGGCGCGCGAGCAGGCCGATCGCCTCGAGGCGGCTCTGTCGCGGGTCTCGATCGTCCTCCCCGCGGGTACGCGGGTCGTGACCTTCGAGATCGACGGCGTGGGGACCGACGTGTCGGCGCTGACGACGAGCCTGCCCCTCGATCCGGGCGACCACACGATCCACGTGATCGAGTTCTCCGGCCAGCAGGCCACCGTGCGCATTCACGTTCCAGCGGGGCCGAGCACGACGAGCGTGCCGGTTGCCTGGTCGTCGTCCACGGCGCCTGGACCGAGCGTCAAACCGCCGGCCTTGCCCAGCACGCCGGGCCCCTCCAGCCGCTCCGGCGACGAGACGCCCGACCGCCCGTCGGAGAGCACCACGCGCAGGTCCGTCGGGTGGGCGCTCGTGGGCGGTGGGCTCGCGGGCGTTGCCGCGGGCGGCGTGCTCGGGGTCGCGGCGAGCGCGCACAAGGGCGATCACCCCAACGGAGACGCCTTCACCTACGCGACCGGCTCCACGATCGCGTTCGCGGCGGGCGTGGGCTCCGCGGCGACCGGCGCGGTCTTGCTGTTCGTGCCGGGCTCCTCCCCGCCGGCCTCGGCGTCCCTCGGATGGGGCCTCGTGGGGCTCGCCGTGGGCGGGCTCGGCGCCGGCGGAGCGCTCGGCCTGGTCGCGGGCGCGCACAAGGGTGATCACCCGAACGACGACGCCTTCACGTTCGCGTCGGCGTCGACCGTCTCGTTCGGGGTGGGCCTTGGCGCTGCGGCGCTTGGCACGCTCTTCTTGCTCCGCTCCAGCAACAAGTCGAGCTCGGCGCTTCGCATCGAGCCCATGTTTGCGGGCGGGCGCGGCGCGGGTCTGCGGGGGCAGTGGTGAGGGGCTCGCGCTTCTGGCTCGCGGTGAGCCTGCTCGGCCTCGCGGCGCCCGGGTGCGCCCAGGTCCTCGGGCTCGACCACCAGGGGGCGGACGGGTCGGACGCGGGCTTGCCCGATACGGCGGCCTACGACTCTGCAGTCGACTCCGCCGCCGGGCAGGACAGCGCGGAAGCCGGCGCGGACGCCGCGGGCGCGGACAGCGGCGACGCGACCGGCGGCGACGCCGTCAGCGACGGAAGCGACGCCACCGCCGATGGGGCGGGCTTCGATGCCTCCCCCGACTCGAACAGCGACGCGCCGGCGCCGGACGGCGCGCCGGACGACGCCTCCGAGGGCGGCCTCGTCTGCGTCGGCGGGACCACGGTCTGCGCCGCGGACGGGGGCGAGAGCTTCTGCGCGGACACGCAGGGCGACTCGAACAACTGCGGAGGCTGCGGGACCGTCTGCGCGGCTCCGCTCAAGTGCGCGATGGGCAGCTGCGTGGTCGCCGAGCCGACGCTGTCCTTGCTGGCCGGTCAGCTCGGCTCGTCCGGGAACTTGAACGGGACGATGACGGCGTCGCGCTTCAACGGCCCGTGGGGCGTGGCCTGGTCGGGTGGCAACCTCTACGTGGCAGACACCGTGAACTGCGTCATCCGCAAGATCGAGCTGCCCTCCGGCACGACGTCGACGTTCGTGGGGGCCATGGGCGCGTGCGGGTACACGGACGCCGTCGGTCCCGCGGCGCGCTTCAATTCGCCCGTGTCGGTGGCGGCGGACGGGCAGGGGAACCTCTTTGTCACCGATCGCGTCAACTGCGCGGTTCGCCAGATCGTGATCCAGTCGCTGTCCGTGACCACGCTGGCGGGGGGCGCAGGGTGCGGGTACGCCGATGGTACGGGAGGCGCGGCCAAGTTCGGCACGACGCCGAACAGCCCGCCGAACCCGGTGCCGTTCGGCACGCTGGAGGGAATCGTCTACGACGGCATCGCCAGCGTGTACGTCGCCGATACGGCCAACCACGCCATCCGTCGGATCGCGGTCACCCCGACGCCGGGCGTCGTCACGACCGTGGCCGGCGCGCCTCCGCCGATGGCGGCGACCGCCGGGAACGTCGACAACGCCATGGGCGCCAATGCCCGGTTCAACTTCCCGGCGGGGCTCGCCGTCGACAAGGCCAACAACCTCTACGTCGCGGACAGCGCCAACAACAGCGTCCGCATGATCACGCTCGCGGCGCCCTTCGCGGTGACGACGATCGCCAAGTCCTTGTCGACGCCCATGGGCGCGGCGTTCGACGGCGTCTCGAACCTCTTCGTGACGGAGAACGGCGCCCACGACGTCCTCCAGATCGCCCTCCAGGCGGGCTACCCCGTCACGAAGAGCACGGGCGTCACCAACATCGGCAACTACGCCGATGGATCGCTCAACGCGGCCCTCTTCAACAATCCGCGCGGCATCGCGTTCGACAACGCGGGCAACTACTACGTCGGAGACTTCGGCAACCACGCGATCCGCCAGGTCACGGCCGCGACGGGCAGCGTGGTCACGCTGGCGGGGCTCGGCGCGAGCCACGGGGCCGGGGACGGTACGGGCTCGGCCGCGACGTTCAACCAGCCCTGGGGGCTCGCGTTCGACGGGGTCCGGACGCTCTACGTCTCCGACTACTCGAACAGCACGCTCCGGACGGTGGACATCATCACGGGGCAGGTCGTCACGATCGCCGGCACCGCGGGCGCGACCGGCAACGTCGACGCCACGGGGCCAGGCGCGCGCTTCAACAGCCCCGCCGGTCTAGCGCTCGACGGAAGCGGCCATCTGTACGTCGCCGATCGGAGCAACAACACCATCCGCAAGGTCGTCCTCGCGACGGCGGCCGTCACCACCGTGTTCGGCACGGCGGGGCAGGCCGGGTCGATGGACAACACCGGCACGTCCATCCTGTTCAACCAGCCGCTCGAGCTCGCGCTGGACGGCCAGGGAAACCTCTTCGTCGCCGACTACGCGAACAGGACCATCCGCCAGATCGTCCTGTCGACCGGGATGTCGAGCACCCCCGCCGGGTCCGTCGGGTCCTCGTCGGTGGTCGACGGGACGGGGGCCGGCGCGCACTTCTCGAACGTCACCGGGATCGCGGCCGACATGTCCGGCGTCTACGTCGCGGACACGAACCGCCTGCGCATGCTCACGCCCTCGACCGGGCAGGTCGTCACGCTGACGGGAAGCGGCGGATTCTCCGACGGCCAGGGGACCGCCGCCGACTTCAACTTCAACAACAACGCGGCGCAGCTCACGTTCGACGGCGCAGGAAACCTCTACCTGAGCGACTTCACAAACACGCTCATCCGCGAGTTTTCCACGACGAGCCTCAGCGCGACGACGATCGGCGGCGTCTTCGGCTCGGCGGGAGGGGTGCCCGGCATACTGCCGACGTCCATCCCGTCGAGCCCGCGCGCTGCGGTGCCGATCCCGGGCGGCTACGCCTTCATCGCGAACAACGGCATCTTCGTCGTTCGCTGATCGCCCGGGCGGGCTTGGCCGCTCCGGCTAGGCGACCATCACCCGCAGGAGGTCGAAGCCCGTCACGATGCCCCGCAGCCGGCGCTCGTCGACGGCGAGGATGCGCCGCACGCGGAGGGCCAGCGCGTGCCCGGCGACGCGGTAGAGCGCCGTCCGGACGTTGAGGCAGATGGTCTCGTAGCTCATGACGCGCTCGACCGGCAGCTCCTTCAGGCCGCTGTGGAGCGCGCGCGCCCGCAGCGCCTCCGTGTGCGTGAAGACGCCGATGGGCCACGTTCCGTCGACCACCACGAGGCCGTGGACGTTGGCGTCGTCGAGCCGCTCGATGGCGATCGAGACGCTCTCGGTCCCCTCTACCGTGAGGACGTTCGCCGTCATCACCTCGGACAGCGGCGTGGTGACCTGGCCTCGAAAGACCGAGCGCATCGCGTCCCGCGTGCTGATGACGCCGACCGGGGCCTCCTTGCGAAGGACGATGAGGCGGTGGATGCGACGCTCGATCATCCTGACCGCGGCCTCGCGGAGGGGCTGACCCTCGTCGATGGTGACGACGTCCGTGCGCATCAGATCGGCGGCGACCTGCGCGGGAGCGGTCGTGCGGACCAGGCGGTCGGGCCCCGTGAGCCCGATGCGAGCCTCCCGCAGAAGGTCGGTGCTCGAGAGGATCCCGACGAGCCGACTCGCCTCGGTGACGGCGACGGCGGAGACGTCGTTGTCGTCGAGCAAGCGCCTCACCTGGGCGAGCGGGGTCGTGGGCTCCACGGCGATGAGGGGCTCACTCGTATAATCACGAACCGGGGCGTTCCAGCGTGCGGCCATGCTCCCCAAGCAATGGATGTGCCCCAGCAAGTTCTGGCCAAACCGGCCGCGGAACGCCGGGCGCGACGCACTTCGTGCGCCTTGCCGCGACTCTTGCGCGAACCGCCGCGCGGGTCCCCGGTTCCAGGAGCGGCGCCCGCGTTTCTCGGTCTGCCTTGCCCCATGGCCCCCCTTCTCCTATGTTCGCCGCCCCATGGCCGTCGAAGTCAGCCACCAGCTCCACGCCCCGGACTCCTTTCAACGTGGCGCGCTACGCTGGGGCTACTTTGCCCTGCTCAACGCCATCGCGTTCGCCATCGCGGGAGGGCTCTTCTGGGGCCTCCTCGGCGGTGACGGGCTCGACCCGTACCTTCGCGGCACCTACGACTGGCTGCTTGCCCATCCCGGGGTGACGAGCACGCTGGCCTTCTCGCCGTTGGCCTGCGTCGGCCTCGTCGGGTGGGGGTACTCGCAGCGCGCGCGAAAGCGCAAGCAAGCCGCGCAGATGGAAGCCGATCGGCGGGCAGCGCTCGGGACGCCCGCCCTATGACCAAGCCGAAGACCGCCAAGCCGCGCAACCGGAGGGGAAGCCCCGAGGCGATCGAGAAGCGCAAGGCGGCGCGGATCTTCAACGACGTGCTCGGCGGTGGCCGGTCCGCCCACAAGCTGGACGGACGGACGGAGAAGCGCCGCCAGCGCCTGCTCGAGGAGCTCGAGAAGGGCATGGCGCGTGGCTCACGGGAGCTGAAGCCCCTCGACGTGCTCCAGCGCGTGAACGAGCTGATGGAGCTGGGCGAGCCGCTGAGCTCCATCCGCAAGGTCGCGAAGATTCGCAAGACGACGGTCCCGCCGGAGTCCGTGGTGGAGATCGTCAGCCGCCTCCACAAGGCCTACAACTTCCGCCCCGAGACGTACCGCTTCGTCGGGATCGGCGAGGACGTCCTGCGCAACGCCGGCGTCCTCGGGGACGAGGCCGTCCGTCGCGGCCGCCCGAAAAAACACGCCGTCTAGATCTCGCTTGACCGGGGGGGAGCGCTCGTCTTACGCGTGCAAGGATGCGTGTACGTCCTCTTGCCCGTCCGGTGGCCCTCGTTCTCGCCGCCGCTGCCTTCCTCGTGGGCATCGGGGTCGGATCGACGTCCTTCGCCTCCATGTCGCCCGAGGAGAAGGCCCGGCGCGCCGTCGTCGTCGCCAAGGTCGGCTCCCGCGACATCACGACCGGCGAGCTCGAGGACCGCATCGCCCAGGTACCGCGCTTCCAGCTCTCGGCCTTCGGCGCGACGCCGGACGCCGTGCGCCACAAGTTCCTCGAGCAGATCGTCATCCCCGAGGCCCTGTTCGCGCAGTCGGCCGAGGCGCAGCACCTGGACACGCAGCTGCCGACGTCCAACGCGCTGATGCGCGCCCTGGCGAACGCGTCCGTCCGCGCGCTGCGGGTGGACCTGGGGCCGGCGACGGCGATTCCGATGGAGGACGTGCGCAAGTACTACGAGGAGAACAAGTCTCGCTACGACTCGCCCGAGCGCTTCGCGGTGTGGCGGATCCTCTGCAAGACGCGCGAGGAAGCCGTCTCCGTCATCGAGGCGGCCAGGAAGGACCTGACGGTCGCCGGCTTCACCAGCCTCGCGCGCGACCACAGCACCGACAAGGCGACGAACCAGCGCGGCGGCAACCTCGGCTTCGTCGGCATCGACGGCACCTCGAACGAGGCTGGCCTGAAGGTCGATCCCGTGCTGCCGCGTGCCGCGGCGAGCGTGAAGGATGGCGAGCTCGTGGGTCAGCCGGTGCCCGAGGGATCGGGCTTCGCCGTCGTCTGGCACCGCGGCACGGTTCCCCCGGTGAAGCGCGCCGTCGAGGACGTCGCCCCGCAGATCCGCGACACCCTGTGGAAGCACCGCGAGGAGCAGGCCGTGAAGGGGCTCGTGGCGCAGCTGCGCACGCGCGACCTCAAGGAGCTGAACGACGGGCTGCTCAACGGGATCGAGGTCTCGTCGGTGGACGGGCAGATCGAGCCGCGCCACAGGCCGGGGCAGGTCGTACCCCTGAACCCGTCGCAGGCGCTTCCCCGCTAGTACGGCCGGGCGGGACGTAGGCTCTCGCCCCCCTGCTCGCTACGCTCGCATTCCCCCCAGAATCGGCTCCCGCCGATTCGCTAGTACGGCCGGACAGCCATTCCGGCACGAACTTATGGCCGGCCGTACTAGTCCTTCGCTGGTGCGGGGCGGGCTTCCCACGCGGTGAGGGCGGCGAGGGCGGCGGCGCGCTCGGCGAGGCGCTTGGAGCGGCCGTTGCCGCGGGCGAGGATCTCCTCGTCGGCGGCGACCTCGACCTCGAAGGTCGGCTCGTGCGCCGGGCCCTGCGTCGAGACGACGCGGTAGCGAGGCGCGCTGAGCCCCGCGGCCTGGACGCGCTCCTGGAGCGTGCTCTTCGGGTCGAGCGTTCCGAGCGCCTCCGCGCTCTCCATCGCCTCCCGCGTGATCTCCCCCACGAGCGCGCGCGCCCCGGGCAGGCCGCGGGCGTCGTAGACGGCCGCGACGATGGCCTCCACGGTGTCGGCGAGCACGTTGGTCTGCTGGCTCTCGCCCCCGGCTCTCGCCCCCTTGCCGAGCGCGAGGCAGTCGCCGAGCTTCTGCTGGCGCCCCCACTGGGCGAGCGCCTCGGCGTTGACGAGGGCGCTGCGCATCCGCGTGAGCGCTCCCTCGTCCGCCTCGGGCCTCGACCCGGCCAAAAGCTCGCTGACGCAGAGGCCGAGCACGGCGTCCCCCAGAAACTCGAGCCGCTGGTTGTCGGCGACGCCGAGCTCGTTCGCGTAGCTCGGGTGCGTGAGCGCCTCATCGAAGCGAGGGATGGAGCCGTCGCCGACGATCGCGACCAGCTTCGCCAAGAGCTCTTCGCGAGCGGCCTTGTCCACCCCCTGCCCCGATCAGCCGGCGAGCTTCGACGTCTCGTCGGCGAGCTCGAGGTCGAGGCGCGTCAGGCCGCCGGCGTCGTGCGTCGTCCACAGGACCTTGACCCGCCCGAACCCGAGCTCGATGTCGGGGTGGTGGTCGCGCTTCTCGGCCAGGCAGCCGAGCCGCACCACGAAGGCGAGCGCCGTCGAGAAGTCCGCGAATTTGAACTCTTTCACGATGGCGTGGGTGCCCTCCCGCTGCCAGCCGTCGTGGGTCGCAAGCCAAGCATCGAGGCCATGGTCGAGTTTCGTCGGACGGCTCATGAACGGGAGCTTGCCGTGCCGGCTCCAGGAGAACAAGCCTCTTGCCACCAGGCGCGTACGTTGTGGGCCGGCGGGAGCGGGCCGGAACTCCGGCAGCTGGCGGCTGTCGGCCCGGCATGATGCACTATGCTTCGCTCGCCGTGCCCATCGTCGCCTGCCCTTTCTGCCGGGAAATGTTCGAGAAGGCCGAGGCCAAGCGCTGCCCGGTCTGCGGCATCGAGCTCCAGTCGTTCGAGACCCTCCCGGCTTCGCCCCATCTCCTGGCCGAGCTCGACGACGAGGACGGCGTTCCCCTCGCCCCCGAGCACGAGCCCTTCAAGGTCGGCTACCTGGGCCGCGGCAGGGCGGCGCTCGTCGGGCTGGGGCTCGCGGGCATCGCCCTCTTCTTTCTCCCCTGGATACACCTCACCCTTCCGTACATCGCCTCGTTGACGGGGTTCGACCTGGCGCGCCGCTCGGGGATGCCCTGGGCCTGCGGCGTCGCGTGGGCGGTGCTCGTGCCGACGGTCGCCAGCCGGCGCACCATTGCTCAGCTGCGAGGCGCCCGGGTGGCGGCGGGGTTTCTGGCCGCGATTCCGGGGATGACGGCCGGGATTCTCGTGGCCTTTCCGCCGCGTGCGGGCATCCTGCCGGTCCGGTTCGACTACGCGTGGCCGCTCGTCGCCACGGCTGTGGCGTCGCTCGTCGCGGTGGTGTGCGCGGTTCGTCTGGGCGGGCGGGTCGACGACATCGCCGTCGCCCGCGGCACATCCACCGGCCAGGCGCTCCACTGACGTTCGTGCGCGCGCATGGCGTCAGGGCCAGCCGGGTGCCAAGCTTCCCGGGAGATGGTCTCCCCCGCACGCAAGGAGGCTCGCGCGCGCGAGCAGATCGAGCTCGAGGAGCTCGACGCCCTGGGCGACGTGCCCGCGGCGGTCGTGTGCGCGCTCTGCGGGGACTCGGACTGTCCGGGGTGCGGGGGCGATCGCTCGCGGTCGGGCGTCGTCTCGATCGTCTCGTGGGAGCGCTCCGGCGTCCCCGTGTTCACGCGCCTCTGGGCGACGGCGCGCGCGACGACGAAGGAGCCCGAGGGCTTCTTCGGCACGCTCCCCGATGGCTCCCTCGGACCGGCCCTCCGCTTCGCCGTGCTGAGCGAGATGCTCGCGGCGACCGCCATGATCCTCGTGTGGGTCCCCGTCGCCGCGATCGTCGCGCCGCTGTGGCTCCGTCGGGTCGCGTTCGACGGTGAGACGCGGAGCCTCGCGCTGCGCCTGCTCCTCCTCGGCATCCCCGCGCTGGCCTTCCTCCTCGTGAGCGCCCACGCCGCCCACGGCCTCGCGCTCGACCAGGGCGCGCGCCGCTGCGGTGCTCCCTCGTCGTGGCGGCGCGCCCTCCGCTTCGGGCTCTACGCGTCCGGGTGGGACCTCGTCATCGGCCCGCTCGGCGCGGTCGTCGTCGGGATCAAGGAGGGCGCGAGCGCCGCGCTCGCGCTGACCACCGCCGCCGTCGGCCTCCCCACGAAGAGCGCGCGCGCCTTTCTCCGGGGCGTCTACGGGCTCGAGGGCGTCTCCGCGCGCAAGGCCCTGTCCGCCTCGCACCTCGCGGCGATCGTGTCGACGATCGTGGGGGCGATCGCGATCCTTGCCGCCGTCATCTGCGTCGCGCTCCTCTAATCACGGCGCGGCCCGAGCGCCGTCCCCGACGCCGAAGACCTGATCGCGCGGCGCTTCGGCGTGGCAGCCCGCGCAGAGCGGGGCCTTGCCGTCCGTGACGAGGTTCCCGTCCGGTCCCACGACGACGTAGCGCCAGTCGCCCTGGGTCGCGTCGTAGCCGGGCTCGCGCTTCTCCATCATGTAGATGGGGCCTGGCTTGCTCGTGCCGCGCTCGAAGTGCTCCTCCACGAGCCTCGCGCCGACGGCGGGCGCGCCCGGCTCGCTCGCGAAGAGGTCCGCGTCGTAGCGGCCCATGGCGTGGCTCGAGACGAAGCGCGCGGCGGTCTTCTTCGGCCACGCCGTGCGGTAGTCGGCGGGGAGCGCTGACGGCGCCCGCGCGTGCGTGGGAGCGTCCACACCCGCCTCGGTCGTGACGTGGCTCGCGCCCGACGATCGGGACGTGCCGACGAGCTCGTGCGGAGCCGTGGCCACGCACCCGCCGCCAGCCCCGACGAGCGCGATCAGAAGTAGGCGCCGGCTTCCAGAGACAGGGTCCACTGGCGGCTGCTCGAGAGATCCGCGTCCATGCTGCTCGGCGGCACGATGTCGACGAGGAATTGCCCCGCCAGGTAGAGCATCGAGTAGCGGTAGTTCAGGCCGACGATGCCGCGGTGCCGGTTCACGCGCACGGCGTTGAACGTCACGTTGTTGTTGAAGTCGGCGTCGTTGGGGATGGTGCCGCCGCCCTGCGTCGTCAGGTTGTTGCGGCAGATCGGGTTGCCGCTCGTGTCACGGCCGACGAGGCCGCACTGCTGCACGGGATCGACGTTGGGCGTCAGGTCGACGATGCCGGAGTTGCCGAAGATCCAGAGGTACTGGTAGCCAAGGTAGGGCGTCAGCACGGCGGAGTCGGCGACGGAGAAGGGCTTCGAGACCTGGAGGTCCAGGCCCACGGTCGTCAGGTCGAACTTCGAGTTGCCCGTGAGCGTGCGCGCGCCGCCGCCCACCGAGATGTCCGGCACGTAGCCGAGAAACCCGGTGCGAAACCCCTCGAGCAGCGCCCAGCGCACGTCCGCGCCGATGGCCCACGTCGTCGTGTTGACGAGGTAGCCGAGGGCGCCCGTGATCTCGAAGCCGAGCGGCAGGCCCTTGCGCGCCTTCAGCGTGTAAACCTGGAGGATCGAGTCCGGCCCGTTGTTGACGACGCTGTTGAGGCCGCTGTTCGGGTCCGTCGGCCCCTGGGTGCCGAGGTGCCAGTACTGGATGCCGTCCGAGCTCGTCGCGTTGGAGTTGATGTGGGTGTAGCTGGCCTCGATCGTGAGGGCGAAGCCGCCGAAGCCCGTCGTCCGCGCGGGGTGGAACGCGGTGGGGGCGATGGCGAAGCCGAGCTCGGACATCAGGTTCTTGAACGCCACGTTGGCGGGCGAGCACGAGAACTGGCTCGGCGTGACCGACGCGCCGTACGGCTTCTGGAGGACGCTCTGCGGGTTCGCCGCGACGCTCTGGCAGGTCGCGCCGTTGAGGAGGCCGCTCGGCTGGAGGACCAGGCGCTCGGGGGTGACGTCCATGTCCCCGGCGTGCGCCGTCTCGGCGACGAGCAGCGGGGCCGCGAGGCAGGCGAGGGACGCCAGGGAGCGAATGGCGCGCGACAGGAGGCGCAGGCGGTGATCCCCGTTTCGCATCGTCGATCCAGGCCGAGGCTACGTTCCGCGCGAGAGGCACGTCAAGTTGGGATTCTGTCTCGGGAAGTCGCCGGCTCGCGTATCCTGGGCCCACCGCGCGTGCCCAGGACCAACGACAAGACGCCTCGCCTGCGCGCGGCGCCCCTCGCGCCGCCGTTCCACGTGGTCCTGGTCGAGCCGGAGATCCCGCCCAACACGGGAAACGTCGCCCGCCTCTGCGCGGCGACCCAGTCGCCGCTCCACCTCGTGGGCAAGCTCGGGTTCCGCATCGACGAGCACAGCGTGCGGCGGGCCGGGGTCGACTACTGGCACCTCGTCGACGTGCGCAGCCACCTTGATTTTCCGCATTTCCTCCACGCGTTCCGCAAGGAGTCGCCCACGGGGGCGCTCCATCTCTTCACGGCGCTGGCGTCCCGCAGCTACGCCTCGGTCACGTACGCCCAGGGCGACGCGCTCGTCTTCGGCAAGGAGAGCATCGGGCTGCCCGAGGAGCTCATGGCCGCCCACCCCGACTCCCATGTGGGCATCCCCACCCTGGGCGCCGTCCGCTCCCTCAACCTGGCCAACGCCGTGGGGATCGCGCTCTACGAGGCCCTGCGCGCCTCGGGGGGATTGGAACGCACGTTCCTGGGCTAGCGTCGTGAGCGCACCAATCTGAAACTTCACAGGGAGATCGGGAGATCGGGAGTTTCCTGACAATTTCCCCCTCCCGATCTCCCGATCTTCCTCCTCAAATCCTCCGACGAGTCACGACCGAGGACACTGCACCACCCCGGACTTCACTCCGGAGTCCCCACCTTGGGCCGCGCGCTTCGCGGCCCCGAGCTCCCGGGCTTGTCCCCCGTCCAGCGGCGGAACGCGCGGTAGAAGGCGGTCGGGTCGGAGAAGCCGAGCGCGTAGGCGACCTCGGCGTGCGAGACCTTCCCGTCGCGCAGCCACTCGGTCGCGAGCTCGCGGCGGACGGAGTCGACGACGTTGCGGTACGAGGTCTTCCGCTCCTCGAGCCGCCGCTGCAGCGTGCGGCGAGGGACGCCGAGATCCTCCGCGGTCAGCTCGAGGCTCTGGTTTCTCGTGACGAGGCGCTTGGCGATGGCCGCGCGCACGTCGTCGAGGAAGGGATCGCGAGGGGCGAGCCGCGCGTGGAGCTGCATCGCGTGCTGCTCGAGGATCGCCGCGAGGGCAGGGTCCGAGGTGCGCAGCGGGCAGGCGAGGATCGCGGGATCCATCTCGAGCGCGTCGAAGGGCCCGCCGAAGGAGACCGTGGTCCCGAAGAGCTCCTCGTGCTCGCGGCTGTCGCGCGGCGCGTGGGCGAACCTCATCGCGCGCATCTGCGACGGACCGTTCACGAGGTCGTGCATCGACATGACGAGGCGCGCGAACAGGAGCTCCGTCAGCTGCCCCGAGACCCGCATGTTCGGCCGCATGCGCTGCACGAGGTAGGCGCTCCCGTCTCGCTCTTCCAGGGTCAGGTCCGCGCGCGTCGACAGGAGCGCGTAGAAGCGGCAGATGCGCGTGAGCGACTCGCGCACGTTCGGGCTCGTCGCCACGCAGTACTCGAAGAACCCGAGCTGGCCGAAGCGCAGCGCGCCCGCGAGCGCGAGCCCGAGGTTCGGCCGCCCGAGCTCGACGGAGATCTCGTCGACGAGGGGGACCACCACCTCCCCCGATACGTAGCCCTGCGTCGCCTGGTCGGCGCCGACGCGGCGCAGGAAGCCCGCCGGATCGCCGCCAAGGGTGCCTAGCCCCCGCGCGATCTGCTGGAGGAGCATGACGGAGATGCCCTCTTCACCTTCCACGTGCCCGGTTTAGCATGCGCGGGCGCCGATCTCTTGGTCGCGGCGTCCCGCTCCTCCGCCGCGGTGCCCTCGACGACAAGATCGCGCTCGTGGACGATTTTTGGGACGCGGCCAAGTGACCGTCATCCCTGCGGAAACCGCAGCCACGACGCCCGAGCCGGTGCTCGCCTGACGCTGCCCTCGCTGCCGGAGCGACGCGACGCTCCTCGGGCTGCCGGCCTCGCTCCGCGTCGGCAACGGCGCGAGCTCATTCGTGAACTTGGCTGTGTGCGGCAACGGGCCGCGGCCTGCGAGCGAGGCAAGGCCCCTTGACAGGCCCCCTATATAGAGGGGCGCGATTTCGTGGCTCTCTTCTCGAGAGGCCGGTCGGGCCCTGGAGCTGCCCCACTGCCTCGCTGTCCCACTTGATCGCAGTTGATTTCTTGGACCCGCCCGGTGGCGCGGGCCGGGTCTCGGTCTCTTGAAACCATCCCTGTTTTCACGGAGGCGTACATGAAGAGAGTCATCGCGGTGCTCGACGAACCCCGAACGATCCACGACTACGTCGCCCACGCGCAGTTCGTGGCGTCGAGGGTGGCGGCCGATCCGGTCTTCGCCTCCCCGAGACCACCGATCGCCGCCCTGCTCGCCGACGTCGCCGCGCTCCAGGAGGCGACCGTCGCTGCCCTCTCGAGGGCCGCCGGCACGAGGGCGGCGCGGCAGGCGCTGGCGGCTCAGGTCCACGGCGAGCTCATGACGCTCAGGTGCTACGTCCAGGAGGTCGCCGACGCGCACCCGGGGGAGCAGGCCGCGATCATCGCGCGCGCCGGCATGAGCGTGAAGGACGCCCGCGGTCCGAGCAAGCCGACGTTCGAAGCCAAGCAGCTCCCCGTCTCCGGGAAGGTGCACCTCTTCGCCCGCGCGGAGAAGCGCCGAGCGTCCTACGACTGGCAGTACTCGAAGGGAGAGGACGCGTGGCTCTCCGGACCGCGCACCGTCCGGGCCGATGTGACGCTCGAGGGACTCGTGCGGGGCGCCGTGTACTTCTTCCGGTACCGCACCGTGACGAAGGAGGGCGTCTCCGACTGGAGGCAGAGCGTCTCGCTGCTCGTCGTGTGACGCTCCCTTCGAGGAGAGACGCTCGCCCTCCACGGAGGGCGTCCCGAGGTGCTCCGGGAGAGGCGCTGCAAGAGGTTCGACGACGTTGAACCTCTTGCAGCGCGTCCTCCACGCTGCGAGCGAGGCTCTCTGTCTTGGGACCGCCGCTCTTGGAGCTCGCACAGGCGCGATGGGAGAGGTTCGACGACGTGGAACCTCTTGCAGCGTCGCTCCCGGTGCTCGCACCGGCGCGATGGGAGAGGTTCGACGACGTGGAACCTCTTGCAGCGTCGCTCCCGGAGCTCGCACCGGCGCGATGGGAGAGGTTCGGCGTCGTGGAACCTCTTGCAGCGGTTCTCTCGCCGAAGTCCGCGCCTCTTTCGTCGAGGCATCAACACCGTCGCCTGCTCCGATCACGATGCCCCGTTCCATTGGCCACGACACCGCGCCGCGAGTGATGGCCCATGAGGCCGCAAACCGGCATGTCACCCGATTGGGGATGATGGATCCGATCCTGGTGCGGCGGATCGGGCATGGGCCGTCGCACGTCCAGAGCCTCGATCCCCGTGTCCTTCTGCGCCGGTACACTGTTTGCTCGTCTCGGAAGCGAATGGAGACTTCATGAGCGAGCTGGCGCGCGGTTGCAGGACGTTCCTCGCGGTCACCGCAGTGGCCTGGCCTTTGGGGTGTGGGGGGGCGCACTCCGGAGCCGCCGTAGATAGCGGCGTGGGCGGTTCGGCCGGGCTCGATGCCGGCAGCGGCGTGGATGGCGGTGCCGTGGTTGGCGACGGCGGCACTCTCGCGGACAGCGGGAGTGGCACGTTCGGCGCCGATGGCAGCGGGGCGGAGCCTGACGCGCCGCTCTCCTGCACGTCACCCGAGATCCTTTGCGGCGGAGCGTGCGTGGTCACGAGCTCGTGCGCGTTCGCCGTGACCAGCCTGACTCCGGCGACCGGCTGGCAAAACGGTCGCGGCTACGTGACGCTCTCCGGCACCGGGTTTGCTCCGGGAACGACCGTGTCGATCGGCGACGGCCAGGCGCCCGCGCGCGTCGTGAATGCCACCACGATCCTCATCGAGACGCCGCCCGGGCCGCTCGGCCCGCAGGACGTCACGGTGAGCCTCGGAGGGGCGACGGCCACGCTGAAAGGGGCTTTCACCTACAAGGGTGCGGGCCTCACGCCGCCGTGGCAACAACGCGGGCTGACCACGGGTCGAAACTACCCGTCGATGGCGGTGCTGCAGGACGGGCGCGTGCTGATCGCCGGCGGGGAGTCCGGGCTCGACTACACGACGGCGCTCGATACGGCGGACCTCTACACGGAGCCGGCCGCGATGGCCGTCGCGGTCTCCAGTACGATGGGCGCGGAGCGGATCGGCCCCGCCGGCGCGGTGACCCTGCTGACCGGCAAGGTCGTGGTGGTGGGCGGGGACTGCATGTACTCGAACGCGACGGGGGGCTGCGACGCCGACACCACGGCGGTGGACCTCTTCGACCCTGTCACCAACACGTTCACCCCAAGCGCGGCTTCGATGCCCGGCTCCTCCGTGGTGGTCAGCGGGGTCCTGCTCGTCGACGGACGCGTGCTGTTCGTCAACAACACGTCCCCCGACGCCGCCATCTACGATCCCGACGCCGACACCATCACGACCGTGCCCCTGCCCCTGCCCCTGTCGTCACAGTTCGGTCTATTTTACCCGTTCATGGCTCGGCTCCGCGACGGTCGCGTCCTCGTGGGAGCCGGCGACACCAACGACCAGAGCACTCCGGCCAACTACACGTTCCTCTTCGACCCCGCGACCGACACCTTCACGCCGACGGGCGCGTTCGTAGTCCTCAGGGACGCGGCGACGGCCACGACGCTCCCCGACGGGCGCGTGATGGTGCTCGGCGGAGTTCCCTCCGGGAGCGCGGTCACGGCGGCGGCGCTGGACTCGATCGAGCTCTACGACCCCGTGGCGGGGACCTTTTCGCTCGCCCCTTACACGATGAGCTCCGGACGCATCGGGCACGCGACCGTGCTCGTACGGGACGGGACGGTGCTCGCCATCGCGGGGTCGACCAACGATCAGTCCAACTGCACGACCCCGGGAACCGAGGTCGCGTCCGTCGATCAGATCGATCCGGTGGCCGGGACGGTCACGGCGTTTCCGCCGCTCGCGCAGCCGGTCACGCAGCTCGTCGGCGTGGTGCTTCACGACGGGTCGGTGCTGGTCGGAGGCGGAGCCCAGTGCGGAGTGGCGCCGCAGCCGTACGTGGACTTTCTCCAGGGCGTCCAGTAGCCGTCACACTCTCCGGGTCGGACGTCGGATTCGGATTCGGACTCGGACTCGGACTCGGATTCGGATTAGGATTCGGATTCGGACGTCGGATTCGGACGTCGGATTCGGACTCGGATTCGGACTCGGATTCGGATTCGGATTCGGATTCGGATTCGGATTCGGATTCGGACGTCGGATTCGGATTCGGACGTCGGACTCGGACTCGGACTCGGATTCGGATTCGGACTCGGACTCGGAGTCGTCGGACGGACGGCGAGCAGGACGAGCTCCGCGCGATGGCGTGAGGGGTGCGGCGGTCTTGCTTGCA
>Ga0302279_10001983_pt1 | contig 27978 bp, 19 predicted proteins | sample III_Bog_N3_3_FD_194541 | JGI IMG/M metagenome (GOLD analysis project Ga0302279, IMG submission 194541) | Peat permafrost microbial communities from Stordalen Mire near Abisko, Sweden - III_Bog_N3_3 | ecosystem: Environmental > Terrestrial > Soil > Wetlands > Peat | place: Sweden: Abisko... | reverse complement strand
TGGTGCTCGTCGGTGCCGCGCACGTGGGGCCCTCCGGCCCCGCGCCCCGGGTCGGAGCCCCCCAGGCGGCCTCCGGCTTCCGGCTCCGCGCCGGCGAGTCGGACGCCGACGGCCGGATGCGCGACCTCGCCGAGGCCCGAGGCGGGCGGTTCGAGCGCCTCGCGGACGGCTCGGCGATGGTCACCCTGGCGGGGAGCACGCGCATCGCCGCCGACCAGGCGTCGCTGGGCGCCCGCTGCGCGCTGGCGCTGCGCGCCGCCGTGCCGGAGCGATCCCTCGCCCTGGCGACCGGCCGCGCCGAGGTGAACGGGCGGATGCCGGTGGGCGAGGCCATCGATCGCGCCGCGCGCCTCCTCGCCGAGCGGGCCGCCGCCCCCGAGGGCCGCCCCATCATCGCCATCGACGAGGTCACCGCGGGCCTGCTCGACGCCCGCTTCACCGTGCACCGCTCCTCCGGCGGCTTCGAGCTCCACGGCGAGCGGGAGGCGGGCGGGGGGATCCGCACCCTGATGGGAACCCCCACGGTCTGCGTCGGCCGCGACCGCGAGATCGCCACGCTCGACGCGATGTTCGTCGAGACCGTCGAGGGCCCCTCGGCGCAGGCGGTCCTGGTGACGGCGCCCGCGGGCGCCGGCAAGTCCCGCCTGCTCCACGAGGTGCTGCGCGCGGTGCACCGCCGCCACGCCGGCGTCGAGGTGTGGACCGGCCGCGGCGACTCGCTGCGGGTGGGCTCGGCGTTCAGCGCGCTCGGGCAGGCGCTCCGCGTCGCCTGCGGCGTCGCCGGCGGCGAGCACATCGCGGTGCGCCAGCACAAGATCCGAGCCCGCACCGGGCGCCACCTACCCCCCGGGGAGCAGCTCCGCGTCGCCGCGTTCATCGGGGAGATCGTGGGCACGCTGTTCCCCGACGAGGACAGCGTCCCGCTGCGCGCCGCCCGCCAGGACGCGCTGCTGATGAGCGAGCAGATGCGCCGCGCCTTCGAGGACTTCCTCCGCGCCGAGACCGCCGCGCAGCCGGTGCTGATCGTGCTCGAGGACCTCCACTGGGGCGACCTCCCCAGCGTGCGCTTCCTCGATCACGCGCTGCGCGCCCTCCGCGACTGCCCGCTGATGGTGATCGCGCTGGCGCGCCCCGAGGTCCACGAGCTCTTCCCCAAGCTCTGGGAGGAGCGCGGCGTCCAGGAGATGCGGCTCCGCGAGCTCACCCCCAAGGCCTGCCAGCGCCTGGTGCGGCAGGTCCTCGGCGATCGCGTGGACGCCGCCACGATGACGCGCCTGGTGGTCCAGGCCGACGGCCACCCGTTCTTCCTGGAGGAGCTGATCCGCGCCGTCGCCGAGGGCCGCGGCGACACGCTGCCCGGGACCGTGCTGGCCACCGTGGAGGGGCGGCTCGAGGGGCTCGAGGTCGAGGCGCGCCGGGTGCTGCGCGCGGCCAGCATCTTCGGTGGAGCGTTCTGGCTCGACGGCGTGGCGGCGCTGCTCGGCGGCGACAAGTCCCCGCAGACCCGGCAGTGGCTGAGCGCGCTGGTCGAGCGCGAGCTTTTGGTGCGCCGCCCCGAGAGCCGCTTCCCCGGCGAGCACGAGTACGCCTTCCGCCACTCGCTCCTCCGCGAGGGGGCCTACGCGATGCTCACCGACGACGACCGCATCATCGGCCACCGCCTCGCCGCCGCGTGGCTGGAGCGGCGCGGCGAGAGCGACGCCATGACGCTGGCCGGCCACCTCGAGCGCGCCGGGCAGCCCGAGCGGGCCGGCGTCTTCTACCTGCGCGCCGCCGAGCGGGCCCAGCGCGGCAACGACACCGAGGCCACCATGCGCCGGGCGCAGCGCGGCCTGGAGTGCGAGGTCTCGCCCGGCGTGCGCCTGGCCCTGACGGGCATCCTCTGCGAGTCGCACACCTGGCGGCGCGAGTGGGCCCAGGCCGAGCCCTTTGCCGAGGAGGTGCTGCGCCTCGCCCCCGCCGGCAGCGAGGCCTGGGCGCAGGCCGCCCCCGCCAAGCTCCTCATCGCCCTCAGCATCGGCCGCGCCGACGACTTCCTCGCCACGCTCGACCTGCTCCAGACCGTCGAGCCGGCGCCGGGCGCCGTGGGGATGGTCGCCTTCGGCCTCGCGGCGGGCAGCTTCATCCTCGCCAGCGGCGGGCGCTTCGGGCTCTCCACGCCGGTGCTGCGCCGCCTCGAGACCATCGTGGCGCCGATCGCCGACCGCGATCCCGTGGCCCGCGGCTGGCTCCAGGTCACCCAGGCCTTCCATCACGCCTGGGCCGAGGAGGCACCCGCGCTCGCGCTGTCGCGGGCGCGCGCCGCTCATGCGGGCTTCCTGGAGGCGGGGCACACCCGCGGGGCGGCCGTGGCCCAGGTGCTCGCGGGCATGAACAACTGGTTCCTCGGCCGGCTCGGCGAGGCCGAGCGCGAGCTGCGCGCCACCGTCGCCGTCAACGACGAGGAGCTCGGCTTCGCCTCGGCGACCCGCGCGGTGCTCCTGGTCGGGGTCCTCGCCGACAAGGGCGCCCTCGCCGAGGCGCGCCTCGCCGCGTCCCGCGTCATCGAGCACGGGCGCGCCCGTGGCATCCCCGCGGACGAGGGGCGCGGCCGCTGGCTCCTCGCCGAGGTGCTGCGCCGCAGCGGCGAGCTGGAGGCCGCCGAGCGCGAGGTGGCCCCCTCGATCGAGCTGCTCGCCATCTCGCCGCTCGATCAGGCGGCGGCCACCGCCACGCTCGCCGCCGTGCTCCTCGCCCGCGGCCGCGCCGCCGAGGCGCTCGTCGCGGCCCACTCGGCCATGGACCGCTACGAGGTGATGGGCGCCTTCGGCTACCGTGGCTCCTTCGTCCGCCTCGTCCTCGTCGAGGCCCTCGAGGCCGCCGGGGAGATCGACGAGGCCCGCGCCGCCCTCGCCTCCGCCCGGGATCGCCTCCTCTCCCGGGCCGCCGCCATCCCCGACGCCGACGGGCGCCGCGCCTACCTGGAAGGCCTCCCCGAGAACGCCCGCACCCTCCTCCTGGCCCGCGATCGCTTCGGGTTGCCTGACGGACGGCACGATCCGGTCCCTGCGATCGGGTCCAGGCCCCGCGGCGCCGCCTCGGGGTGAACGGTTGGGGGCTCGGCGCCAGGGATCGTGCGGCGCGGGGGCGACCGCGCTAGGGTAGGCGGCCATGACGGAGCTGCTCTCGGCCCTGACCTTCGGTGCGGCCGTGCTGCTTTATGGCGCCGCCAGCGCGCTCTTCTACCTGGACGTGGCTCGCGTCACCGGCGCGCTGCGCTCGCCGGCGGCCGCGACCCCGGTGACCCCGCTCTCTCCGTCGCGCGCCCGGCACGCCCCGGCGCTGCTCACGGCGGCGGCGCTGGGGCACGCGGCGTACGTCGCGCTCGCCAGCTTCGTCGCGCACGTGTGCCCGATCCGCTCCGTGCACTTCCTCCTCTCGGTCGCCTCGCTCTTCGCCTCGGCCACCTACCTCACGCTCCGCAGCCGCTTCCGCATCGACGCGCTCGGGCTGCTGGTGGCGCCGCTCGGGCTCGCCTTCCTGCTCGGCACCTACTTCCTGGGCAAGGCCGCCCCGGAGCCGCGGCTCAGCCCGGTGTTCATCACCCTCCACGTGGTGGCCAACCTCCTCGGGGTGGCGCTCTTCCTCCTCGCGGGCGGCGCGGCGGTCCTCTATCTCGTCCAGGAGCGGCGCATCAAGGCCAAGCGCCGCGGCGCCCGCATCGGCAACCTGCCGCCGCTCGACACCCTCGACACCGCCGAGCACCGCTTCCTCGTGGCGGGCTTCCCGCTGCTCACCCTCGGCATCGTCACCGGCACCTACTGGGCCCAGAAGCTCGAGACCGGCAGCCCGGACGAGGTGATGCGGACCATCTTCGGCTATGCCACCTGGTTCCTCATCGGCGGCGTGCTCCTCCTCCGCGCGGCCGCCGGCTGGCGCGGGCGGCGCTCCGCGTACGGCACCCTCCTCGGCCTCTTCTGCGCCACCGCGGTGATGATCATCTACCTCGTCCGCCCCAGCCTCGACGATGGGGGCTCTGCTCGCCGCAGCGGCGAGCTCCGCCCCCAGACCCCAGCGGACAGCCGCCCACTTCTGCTGGTCGACTCCCAGGACCCGCGACCCCCCGTGGGCTCGCAGATCCTCGTCGAGGCGCGCCCCCGGTGATCATCGTCGTCGGTCTCTCCCACAAGAGCGCCCCCATCGAGGTCCGCGAGAAGCTCGCCGTCTCGCGGGCGGCCGTCCCCGAGGTGCTGGCGCGGCTCACCGCCCACCCCGCCATCGGCGAGGCGGTCGTCCTCTCGACCTGCAACCGGGTCGAGATCTACGCCGCCGCCCGCGGGCGCGGCGCCACCGAGGCCGAGCTCGACGACGCCGCGCGCGCCGCGGTCTCGGTGCTCCAGTCCTTCGGCGGGGACGCGGTCACGCCGTATCTCAGCAACGTGACCGGCAAGCTGGCGGTGCTGCACCTCTTCCGCGTCGCCGCCTCCCTCGACTCGCTGGTGGTGGGCGAGCCCCAGATCCTCGGCCAGCTCAAGGACGCCATCGAGGTCGCCCGCGAGCACAAGACCCTGGGCGTGACGCTGGGCAACGCCATGCACCGCGCGGTGCGGGTCGGCAAGCGGGTGCGCACCGAGACGGCCATCGGCGAGGGGCAGGTCTCCGTGTCGAGCGTCGCCATCGACCTGGCCCGCGACATCTTCGGCGATCTCGACGGCCACACCGCCGTCCTCATCGGCGCCGGCGACATGGCCGAGGCCGCCGCCAAGCTCCTGGTGCGCGCCGGGGCCCGGCTGATCATCGTCAACCGCAGCCCGGAGCGCGCCGAGGCCCTCGCCCGGGAGGTCGGCGGCGAGCCCCGCCCCTGGAGCGAGCTCGAGCGATCGCTGGTCGACGCCGACATCGTGGTCTCCTCGACCTCGAGCCCCGGCTACGTGATCACCCAGGAGCTGGTCAAGGGGGCGCGCAAGGCGCGCAAGGGCCGCAGCCTCTTCTTCATCGACATCGCCGTGCCGCGCGACGTCGATCCGCGCGTCAACAAGCTGGAGAACGTCTACCTCTACGACGTGGACGACCTCTCCCAGATCGTGCACGAGTCGCTGGAGGGCCGCGCCGCCGAGGCCTCGCGCGCCGCCGCCATCGCCGACGAGGAGGCGCGCGGCTTCGAGACCTGGACCCAGGAGCAGGCCCTCACCCCGGCCATCGTCGCGCTGCGCGCCCGCACCCGCGCCGTGCTCGAGGCCGAGCTGGCCCGCAGCCTCTCCGGCAAGCTGCGCCACCTGCCCGCCGCCGACCGCGAGGCCCTCGGCGTCATGCTCGACGCCGCCACCAACAAGCTCCTCCACGGGCCGGTGACCCGCCTCCGTGCCCTGGCCGGGGACTCCCGCGCCGACGACTACCTGGGCGCCCTCCACGACCTCTTCGAGGTGCCGCTGCACCACGCGGACGGCACCGCCGCGCACACCAACGGCGTCGTCCACGACGTCCACGACGTCGCCCGGGTGGCCCACCCACGCGAGCCCGCCATCTCCGAGCGCCGCGTGACGGTGAGCGACCCCGTCATCGCCGCCACAGCTGAGGCGCGCTCGCGCCGGTGAGCGCTCTCGGGCGCTCGCCAGGATGAGTCGGCGAGCGGTCTCGGGCGCTCGCCGGGAAGGCGGGACTACTTGCTGTCGCCCTTGGCGAGCTTGTCCTTCATCTTCTCGATGACCTTCCCGAAGCCGTCCTTCTTGATGATCTTGGTGAACTGGCTGCGGTAGCTCGACACCAGGCTGGCGCCTTCGGTGACGATGTCCTGGACCTTCCACTTGCCGTCCTTCGCCGCCATCTTGAAGTTGATGTCGACCGGCTCGTCGCGGGCCGAGGTGGGCTTCGACTGGGTGTTGACCACGACCGCGCCGTCGACGGTGTCCTCGCCCAGGTAGTTCACGTTGAAGTCGCTGATCTTCTTCAGGTTCTTCTGGTACGAGTTGCGCACGAGCTGCTTGAGGAGGTCGGCGAACTGGGCCTTCTCGCTGTCGCTGCGGTTTGCCCACTCGGTGCCCAGCGAGCCCTCGGTGAGGGCCTGGTAGTCGAGCAGCTCGTCGAAGAGGGCGTCGATCTTCTTCTGGTTCTCGGGGCCCGTCTGCTTGAGCAGGTCGAGGGCAGCGGTCTGCTTGGCCTTGAGCACGTCGGTGGGCGGGCCCGCGAAGGCGGAGCCGGCCACGGTGAGGGCCATCATCGAGAGCAGCGCGGCGAAAAGGTGAACCATCCTGCGTTTCAAGTTCCGTCTCCTTGGGTCGTTCTGCCGTAACGTCGGTCCGCCAGGTAAGCAAGCAGCCTGCCGGCCCTCGCCCCTGCTCCTGACGCTGCGGCGCCGAGGGCCCAGCTCCGCCGCCTTTCGGGCGAAAAGTCGAGCACCTTCCTCGCTCTAGCATCCATCGAGCGCAGTGGAGACGGCGGCCCGGGGTCCGGTATTCACGCCCGGGGTCCCGCTCCGCTGTGAACCCGCCGCCACAGCCGAGGTGGCGCCCCGACGTCGGCGGGCGCACCATGGTCGGCGATGAGCAGGCCCCGGAATGCCTTCGCCGTGGTGGCTGGGCTCGCGTGTTTCGCGCTCGGCCTGGGCGTCGCGCGGGTCGTGGGAACGGCCGCGCCCCCCCGCCCCCCAGCGGTGGAGCCGCGGATCGTCTTCGACCCGGCCAGCATCGAGCTCCTCCCCGACGCCTCCCTCCACCTCGATCTGCCCCGCGGCTTCGACGCGGGCGCTCCCTGACCGGTCGCGGGATGATCAGCCCACGGCCGCGCGCCGGGGCTCCGAGGGCGGGGCCTCCACGGCGTCTTCGACGCTGTCCGCGGGCAGCGCGCTCGACGCGGGGATGAGCACCCGGAACGTGGTCCCCCGCCCCTCGCCGCTGTCGACCTCGACGGTGAAGCCGTGGTCGTCGACGATGCGCTTCACCACGGCGAGGCCGATCCCCATCCCGTGGGCGCGGGTGGTGAAGAACGCGTCGAAGAGCCGCTGCCGCGCCTCGAGCGGGATGCCGGGCCCGTGGTCGCTGACCTCGAGCAGGCGCGCCCCCCCGACCGCGTCGCGGACGCGCACCAGCACCTCCTCGCCGGGGGCGCTCGCCTGGATGGCGTTGCGCATCAGGTTCCACACCACCTGGCGCACCTGGGCCGGGTCGGCCCGCACCGGCGCCGCGCGCGGCCCCTGGTAGCGCACGCCGACGTCGCCGCCGCGGCCCGACTTGGCCGCCAGCGTGACCAGGTCGCGCGCGGTCATCGCCAGGTCGACGATGAGCTTGGTGGGGGCTCGGGGCCGCGAGAGATCGAGCATGTCGCCGACCAGATCGTTGAGCCGCGCCGTCTCGCGCTCGACGATCTCGCAGAGCTTCTGGTCCTCGCCGTCGAGGGTGCCGCCCGTGCGGAGCAGCTCGATCGACCCGGCGATCGAGCCGAGGGGGTTCCGGATCTCGTGCGCCAGGCCCGCGGCGAGGCGACCCAGCGCCGCCAGCCGCTCGGCCTCCTCCGCGCGCTGGGTGGCCTCCTCGAGGTGGCTGCCGGTGATGCGGAGGCGCTCGGCCAGGTAGCTGGCGAGCAGGGTGACCACACACAGCGCCAGCAGGTTGACGAAGAGCGGGAAGCCCATGTCCGTCCAGCGGGTCGTGTACGCGTCCACCGGCTGATCGGGCGGGACCTTGAGCAGGCGCAGCGCGAAGGCGCCGCAGAGCATGACGTACCAGGCCGCGCCCGAGAGCGCCGCCACCAGCCCCCCCTCGCCGCCGAGGAGGATGGCGCCCGAGAGGCAGGTGAGCCCGTAGAGCGAGGTGGCGCCGCTGGTGGCGCCGCCGGAGATGTAGATCATCGCCGTCCAGGTGAGCTGGTCGGTGACGAGCTGGACCAGGGCGACGGTGGAGAGCGCGCGCCGCAGGCGCAGCATCGACGCGTACACGGCGGCGAAGAAGTAGGCCGCGCCCAGGGTCACCAGCGAGAAGATGGGGGAGAAGCTGCTCAGCGCGACGCCGCGCAGGTAGACCGTGGTGGTGAAGATGAGGAAGAGCGTCAGGACGATGAGGCGCAGCGCCGTCAGCCAGAGCAGGCGGCGCTCCAGCGAACCGTCCCCGTCCCGCCCTGGCATCAGTCGCTCTTGATCTTGCCGGCGAGGTCGAAGATCGGCAGGTACATGGAGACCAGCACGACGCCGACGACGGCACCGACCACCACCATCAGGATCGGCTCCAGCAGGGAGGTGAGCGCGGCGACGGCGACGTCCACCTCCTCCTCGTAGAAGTCGGCGATCTTGCTGAGCATGGTGTCGAGCGCGCCGGTCTGCTCGCCGACGGCCACCATCTGCACCACCATCCCGGGGAAGACCTTGATCTCGGCGAGGGGCTCCGCCATGTTCTTGCCCTCGGAGATGCGGGCGCGGGCGAACATCAGCCCCTCCTCGACGACCACGTTGCCGGCGGTCTTGGCGACGATGTCGAGCGCGTCGAGGATGGGCACGCCCGAGGAGAGCAGGGTGCCCAGGGTGCGGGTGAAGCGCGCCACCGCGATCTTCTGGAGCACGCCGCCGACGATGGGGAGCTTGAGCATCACCCGGTGGACGATCTTCTTGCCGCGCTTGTCCCGGTAGAAGTAGGTCGCGCCCACCGCGCCGCCGATCATCATGAGGATGGTCAGCGGCAGCCATTTGACGAAGCCCTTGGAGAGCATGATGACGAACTTGGTCAGCGCCGGCAGCGCGTCCTTGGCGCCGAACTCGGCGAACATGCCCTCGAACGCGGGGATGACGAAGGTCATCAGCACGAAGATGACGACGACCATGATGCAGATGACGGAGACCGGGTAGGTGAGCGCGCCGCGGACCTGCCGGCCCAGCTTGACGCGCTTCTCGATGTAGACCGCCAGCCGGTTGAGGATGGTGTCGAGGATGCCGCCCACCTCGCCCGCCTGGACCAGGTTGACGAACAGCTCATCGAAGATCTTGGGGTGCCGGCGCAGCGCGTCGCTGAAGGTGGCGCCCTGCTCGACCGTGCTCTTGATGTCCTTGAGCGCGGCGGCGAAGAACTTGTTCGGCTCCTGGTTGGCGAGGATCTCCAGGCACTGCACGAGCGGCAGGCCGGCGTCGATCATCGTGGCGAACTGGCGGATGAACTTGACCAGGTCCTTGGGCTCGACGCCCGTGCCGAGCTGGAAGCTGTTGAGGCGCTCCATGAAGGAGCCCTTCTTCTTGACCTTGGTCGGGCTGAGCTGCTGGCCGCGCAGGCGCGCGTTCACCGCGGCCTCGCTCTCGGCCTCCATCGTGCCGGACCGGACGTCTCCAGCTCGACCCCGCGCTTCCCAGACAAACTCGGCCATGGTGCTCCCGCTCGGCAAAGAGGATACGAGGGTTTGCCGTCACGGGTCAAAGAGCGCGCGGCGTTTCCCTGGCGCGCTGCCCTTACGGCAGACCCCCGGCGCCTCCCGTTGCCGCCCCCCGCGGGCGCGCCTACATCGGCGCGGCGATGCCCGCCGCCTCCCCCACCCTCGACCTCTCCGACGTCGCCGCCCTCGCCGTCGACGAGCACCGCGCCGCGCCCGCCGCCGTGGTCGCCGCGGTCCACCTCCGCGACGGCGTCCAGGTGCGCGGGATCGGCGCCGCCGGACGCCTCTGGTACGCCGACGATGCTCCGCTGGCCGGGGTCGACACCCTCTTCGACCTCGCCTCGGTCACCAAGCCCGTCACCGCGCTCGCGCTCGCCCGGCTCGGCGCCCGCTCCCGGCTCCACCGGGGCGAGCTCCTCGGCGAGGTCCTCCCCGCGCTCGCGGCCACCCGCTCCGGGCGTGTCCCCCTGGATCTGCTCGCCTCCCACCGCGCCGGCCTCGACGGCCACCGTCAGCTCTACGCGCCCCTGCTCCAGGGCCTTGCCGTGGATCCCGCCGCCAGCCTGCGGATCGCCGCCGATGCCCGTCGCGCCGACTGCGAGGGCGATCCCCCGCCCCAGGGCTTTCCGCCCGTCTACAGCGATCTGGGTTACCTGCTGCTGGGCGCGGCCCTCGCCGCGCGCGCCGGCGACGATCTCGATCGCATCCTCGACCGTGAGGTCCTCGCCCCGCTCGGGCTCACCATCGGCTCCGCGCGGCAGCTCCGCGCGCGCGTCGACTTCGACGCCCGCGTCGCGCCCACCGAGACCGTGGGCTGGCGGGGCGGCACCGTTCGCGGCGCCGTTCACGACGAGAACGCCTGGGCGCTCGCCCGCGACGCGGCGGCGGGCCACGCCGGGCTCTTCGGGGACGCGCGGGCGGTCGTGGATCTGGGGGTCGCCATCCTCGACGCGCTCGCCGGGCGGGGGGACGCGATCCTCGGTCCGGCGGATCTCGAGCCGGTCCTCCGCGATCGCCCTGGCGGCTCGCTGCTGGCCGGCTTCGATCGGCGCAGCGGCGAAAACCCTACCTCCGGCCCGCGCTTCGGCGCCCGCACGTTCGGTCACCTCGGCTTCACCGGGACCAGCCTGTGGATCGACCCCGACGCTCAGCTCGTCGGGGTCTTGCTCACCAACCGGGTTCACCCGACCCGCGACGGCGACGCGATCCGCCGGGCTCGACCGGCCGTCTACGCGGCGCTCGCGGAGCGGATGCTGAGGTAGCCGCGCCTCGACCGAGGAGGTCGGCGCGTCGCGCCCTGGGTCAGTTGTCCGGCGCGCCGGTGGCGAGCCAGGCTTCGATCTCGGTCTGCTGGGCGGCCGTGATGCAGCTCTTGCTCTTGGGCATGTCCCCCGTCAGGCCGGAGCCACCGCACAGGCAGCTCTGGTTGGGATCGACGAGGGCAGAGGTCGACGCGCTCGCTCCGGCGGTGATGTAGCCGGCGCTGACGAGGCCGGTGTAGCAGGTGGTCTTGGTCGTCCCGCAGGTGAAGCCGCTCCGGCTGGTGGTGTGGCAGCTGCTGCCGGTGCAGCTCGAGGTGCCGCTGGGCCCGAACATGGTGGTGTAGATCTCGGTCCAGGTGGGGGCCACGCTGCCGCTCGAGCTGCTGGTCGAGCTGGTCGACGACGACGTCGTCGAGCTGGAGGAGGTCGTGCTGCTGCTCGACGAGGTCGTGCTGCTCGACGAGGTCGTGCTGCTCGACGAGGTCGTGCTGCTCGACGAAGTGCTCGATGACGTGGTGCTGGTGCTCGACGACGAGCTCGACGATCCGCTGGGCCCGTCGCAGAGCAGTGGGAACTGGGTGTTCGGGTCTGCGGTGGCGGGAGGAGGGACGCAATCGTAGTACTTGGACGCGGCGCTCCACCCGCAGACGGTGCCGGCGGGGCACGTGGCGGGGACCAGCGTGCCGTTCGTCGAGGTGCAGTAGTAGTTGACGCCGGTGGAGGTGCAGCAGCCGACCACGCCGTTGGCCTGCGCGCAGTCGGTGGGCACGCCGCCGGTGGGCGCACCGCCGCTGCTGCTGGATGCGCCGGTCGACGACGTGGTGGTCGATGACGCACCGGTCGAGGTCGAGCTGCTGGTGGGTCCCGTCGTGGTGGTCGGCGCGCCGCCTTGCCCGCTGCTCGAGGAGGCGGTGGTCGGCGCGCCCCCCTGCCCACCGCTCGCGCTGGCGGTGGACCCGAGCGCGGAGCCCCCTTGCCCGCCGCTGCTGGAGCTCGTGCTGTCCGGACCGCCGGAGCTGCCCGTGGAGGAGCCATGGGTGGCCGTCGAGGTGCCGAAGCCCCCGAGCCCACCGGAGTCACCCGAGGTCGCGCATGCTGCCACGAGAGGGAGGACGACCGCGAGCGAGAGCGTGTGAAGGCCGCGCATGGCCGGCGACATGAGCGCGCGAGCGCCCCGCTGTCCATCCCGATCCCGCCGCCGCCGTGAGGCAACTCATCCCGTCGGCGAGGCGCCGCCGCCGCGGGTGGAATGCTCCGAGGTCAGTGCACCACGAGGACGATGGCGCTCTCGCGCTGCGCGAACGGCTTGACAGCACGCCCATACTTGGCACGGCGGCACGGGCCTGCTTGCCCGCTGGCCGGCGACGCCCTCGCGGCCGCGATGCTAGGATGCCGCGCGTGTCGACCGGCGCCGTTGATCTCCGTCCCCCCGAGGCCGCCCGCGGCGCCCCTTCGATCCGCCCGCCGCCGTCGCTGCCTCGCGCCGTCCCCCCCGCCGCGGCGCCGGCTCGCCGTCGCCCGGCGCGGCAGAGCTACCGCTTCATCCGCGCCTACTGGACCACCTTCGTGGTCATCGGCAGCTACCTGTGGTTCGCGTTCCTGACCCGCATGCTCGGCAACGCCTGGGCGGCCAGCCACGTGGGGGAGGTCCACCTGCGCAACGCGCGCCGCGTCGAGCGCACCATCATCGAGCTGCGCGGGCTCTTCATCAAGGTGGGGCAGCTCCTCTCGATCATGGCAAACTTCCTCCCGGCGCAGTTCCGCTCCGGGCTGGAGGCCCTGCAGGATCAGGTCCCGCCGAGCCCGTACCGGGAGATCGCCGCGCGCATCGAGGAGGAGCTGGGCAAGCCGCTGGAGGCGGTCTTCGCCCGCTTCGTCGAGGCGCCCATCGCCAGCGCGTCGCTCGGGCAGGTGCACGAGGCGTGGCTCGAGGATGGCTCGCACGTCGCGGTCAAGGTGCAGCACCGCGACATCGACGAGATCGTCCGCCTCGACCTCAAGACCATCCGGCGCATCCTGGCCATCGTCACGTTCTTCGTGCCGGTGCAGGGGATGGACGCCTACTACCACCAGATCAAGAGCATGATCTCGGAGGAGCTCGACTTCCTCCGCGAGGCGCGCAACATCCGCCGCATCGCCGGTCACTTCGTCGAGCACCCGGCGGTGCGCTTCCCGGTGCCGGTGGACGAGCTGTGCACCCGGCGGGTGATGGTGACGAGCTTCGTCGGCGGGGCCAAGGTCGGCGATCTGGCGGCGCTCGACGCGATGGGGGTGGACCGCAAGGCGCTGGCGCGGCGCATCGTGCAGGTCTTCTGCCAGCAGATCTTCGTCGACGGCGTCTACCACGCCGATCCCCACCCCGGGAACATGCTGGTCGGCGCCGAGGGCGAGCTGATCCTCCTCGACTTCGGCGCCGTGGGGGAGCTGTCGACGCAGATGCGCGAGGGCATCCCCGAGTTCCTCGAGGCGGTGATCCGCCGCGACACCGAGGCGATCATCAAGGCGCTCCGCAAGATGGGCTTCCTCGCCCGCGGCGCCGAGGTCGACGTCAGCGAGAAGGTGATCGAGTTCTTCCACCAGCGCTTCCAGGAGGAGGTGAAGCTGGAGAGCTTCAACCTCAAGGACATCAAGCTCGATCCGCAGAAGGGGCTGGAGAGCCTCATCGATCTGCGCAAGATGAACATCGGGCTCAAGGAGATCTCCGGCTCGTTCCACGTGCCGCGGGACTTCGTCCTGCTCGAGCGCACCATCCTCCTGCTCACCGGCGTGTGCACCCAGCTCGATCCGGAGCTGAACCCGATGGAGGTGATCCGCCCCTACCTCCAGGAGTTCGTCCTCGGCTCCCGCGACTGGGCGCAGATCGCCCTCGAGGCGGCCAAGGACATGGGCCTCAAGGCCCTCACCATCCCCGACGATCTGCGCCGCTACCTGACCCGCGCCAACCGCGGGGAGGCCGAGATCAAGGTGAAGGGGTTGGCGCAGGCCGCCGCGGTGGTGTACGCGGGGGTGCGGCAGCTCATCTACGCGGCGCTCGGCCTCGGGGCGGGCTACGCGGCGCTGCAGCTCTACCTCGCCGGCCACCTCAAGCAGGCGCAGTACTGCCTCTACGGGGCGGGCGCGATGGGCGCCCTCCTGCTCCTCAGCATCGCCTTCAACCGATCCCGTTAGCCCGACAGCCCCAAGAGCCCGCCATGACCGCTGAAGACAAGGCCCCCCTCGAAGCCGAGGTCACCGCCGCCGATGCCGCCCTCGTCCGTCTCCGCGCCGAGAACGCCGCGCTCGCCGCGGCCTTCCGGGAGACCCCCAGCGACGACAGCCGCGAGGTGCTCAAGCGCGCGGCCGCGTCGCTGGCCGCCGCCCGCGACCGGCTCGACACCGCCAAGGCGGCGCTCGTCGTCTTCGAGAAGACCGGCTCCCTCCACGGCCTCGTCCCCGGCGGCGGCAAGGTGGTGGGCACCATCGCCGTGATGGTGAAGCCGGGGGCCACCTGGCAAGAGCGGGAGGCGGCCATCGAGAGCGAGCTCACCCCCCAGCTCGACGCCGCCGCCGAGGAGCTCGGCGTGGTGCTGGCCGCGCAGGCCTCGAACTACACCAAGGAGCGCCCCGGCCGCGACCCCGAGGGGCGCACGGTGCTCGAGGTGGCCGGTCGCGTCGAGGGGGACCGGCTCGTCCCCGCCGTCTCCCGTGCCTCCAAGAACATGCGAACGTGAAGGCTGCCCCCGAGCCCTTGGGCTCGATGGGGGGGACGGCTCCACGCCCCTGTTGACGGCGAAATGACAGGGCTCCATGCTCGCGCGCATGGCCCTCCCCCGCTCCGCGCGCAGCGTCATCACCGGCTCCGCCGGCGGCCTCGGCCGCGCCCTCGCCCTGGAGCTCGGAGCGCGCGGCGGCCGCCTCGTGCTGTCCGATTTGCACCTGGCCGGAGTCGAGGAGACGGCGCGCCTGGCGCTGGCCCGCGGCGCCAAGGAGGTCAAGGCGCTGGCCTGCGACGTGACCAAGCTCACCGACGTCGAGGCGCTCGCCGCCGCCTGCGAGGGGCCGATCGATCTGGTGATCAACAACGCCGGCGTCAGCAGCGGCGGCCTCATCGGCGAGCTCCCCATCGCCGACTGGCGCTGGACCATCGAGGTCGATCTCTTCGGCGTCATCCACGGCTGTCACGTCTTCGTTCCGCTGCTGAAGAAGCAGGGCCACGGCCACGTGCTCAACGTCGCCTCCGCGGCCGGGTTGCTCTCCGCGCCGCGCATGGCCGCGTACAACGTCGCCAAGGCCGGGGTGGTGGCCCTCTCGGAGACGCTCGCCGCCGAGCTCGCGGACACCGGCGTCGGCGTCACGGTCCTCTGCCCCACGTTCTTCGAGACCGACATCGTCCGCTCGGGCCGCTTCGCCGACGATCGGACGCGCGCCCTCGCCGATCGCATGATGCGCCGCGCCCGGCCCGTGGAGGAGGTGGTTCTCAAAGCCCTGGCCTCCGTCGACGCGGCCGCGCTCTACGCGCTGCCGATGGCCGACGCCCGCTGGATGTGGCGCCTCAAGCGCGCCGCGCCGGAGTCGTTCCGGCGCATCGTCGCCGCAGGCCTCAGCGTCCTCGAGAAGCAGAAGGCCTGAGGGCATGCTCCGCGCCCTCGCCGCCCTCTTCGTGCAGAAGTCCGTCGCCTGGGCCACCATCGTGGTCGTCGTGGCGGCGACGGCGCTGCTCGCCTTCCGCGCCGCGCACGTCGAGCGCGACGATGACCTGATGGCCTTCCTGCCGCGGTCGAACCCGGACATCAAGGTCTTCTACGAGGTGAACCGCCTCTTCGGCGGGCTCGACGTGGCGCTGGTGGGCATCGCCGCCGACGACCCGCTCGCCCCGGAGCTCCTCGTCAAGCTGCGCCGCGCCACCAAGCAGCTCAACGAGACGCCGGGCGTCGACTACGCGATGAGCCTCACCAACTTCGAGGACTTCACGCCCGACCCGGAGAAGGGGGGCATCGGCATCGACTACCTGATCCCTGCCAAGCTCCCGGAGACGGCGGCCGCGCTCGCGGCCCTGCGCGAGAAGGTGATGTCGCGCGATCAGGCGGTGGGCAACGTGATCTCGGCCGACGGCAAGGCGGCGCTGATCGTCTGCTTCTTCGCCTACGGCAACGACGCCAAGACCACGGCGGCCCGGGTGCGCGCCGTCGTCGAGGAGAGCATCCCCGGCTACGCCAAGTACTGGGGCGGGGCGCCGTTCATGCAGAGCTACATCTTCGGCGTGACGGCCGAGGACCTGCGGCGGCTGACGCCCTGGGCCTGCGTGGTCATCGTGCTCATCTCGGTGTGGGCCTTCCGCGATCTGGTCGGGACGCTGCTGGCGCTGTTCACCACCTCGGTGGGGATCGTGGCGGCCCTCGGCCTGATGAGCACCTTCGGGGTCAAGACCAACCTGGTGCTCGGCTCGATGCCGGTGATCCTCTTCGCGCTGGGGAGCGCGTACCCGATCCACATCCTCACCCGCTACTACGCGGTGGTGAAGGAGCTGGGCCGCGACCGGGCCATCGAGCACGTCATCGTCTACCTGGGGCCGACGGTGATCGCCTCGGGGCTGACGGCGGTGAGCGGGCTGCTCTCGTTCGTGGTCATGGACATGGCGCCGATCCGCACCTTCGGGCTGTTCACCGGCATCGGGGTGCTGGTCACGCTGATCCTCTCGGTGACCTTTGTCCCTGCGGTGATCCGGGTGGCCAACCTCTCGGCGCGGCTCTCGCTCGACAACCACACCAGCAAGGGGATGATCCGCTTCTCCACGGCGATGGTCACCCACCGGCTGCCGGTGGGGGTGGGGCTGGTCGCGGTGGCGCTGGTGGCGGCGGTGTTCGTCGGGCGGATCGACAGCCGCATCGACAACTCCTCGTTCTACACGGCGAAGAGCGAGCCGGCCGAGGGCGAGGCCTTCCTCCGCGAGCACTTCGGCGGGTCGCAGTTCTTCCAGCTCCACGTGGCCGGCGACATGAACGATCCGGACGTGCTGCGCGAGGTGCGGGGCATGGCCGACCGCATCGCGGTGCTGCCGCACGTGACCTCGGTCAACCACGTGGCCAGCGTCATCGCCAAGATCAACGAGGCCATGGAGGGCGACGAGCGCGTCCCCGACAGCACCGCCAAGGTGAAGCTGCTCTACGGCTTCCTCGCCGGCAAGCGCGCGGTCTCGCAGCTCGTCACCGACGATCGCGGCCACGCCCTGGTGCACGTCAAGGTCGACAGCGATCGCGCCGGCGACCTCGAGGCGGTGCTCGCCGAGGTCGAGGCGGTCGTCGCCGCCGAGCCGCAGCAGTACGCGGTCGCCGAGGTGACCGGACCGCGCCACGACGAGGCGCTCCAGCACGTGCAGGCGCTGGTGCTGGCGCGGGTGCGCGCGCTGGCGGTGCAGCAGGGCGTGGCGCTGACCAAGGAGCAGAGCGACGCCGTCGTCGGCATCCTCCAGCAGCACGGCGCCGCCGCGACCGGAGCCGGCGCGGACCGCCCGGCGATCGAGGCGGCGGTCCTCGCCTTCCTGCGCTCGGAAGAGTTCAGCGGTGACCTGCCCAAGACCCCGGCCGACGCTCCCCGTCGCGTCGCCGCCGCCCTCGCCACGCTGGGGACGCGCCCCGGCAAGGACGCCATCGCCAGGGTCGTCGCCGGGGCGCTGGAGCGCCCGGCGGACGACGCCGCGGTGCTCGACGTCGCCAGCGTGATCCGCAAGCCGCTGGCGGAGATCCTCCGCCGCCAGCTGGCGCTCTCGGACGCGCGCCGGCTGGCGACCGAGGCCAAGCTGGTCGTGCCCGAAGGGGGCAAGGGGCAGCGCTTCCTCGCCTCGCTGGGCGCGGGACTGATGGATCTCGATCTCGACCGGGTCGCTCTGGCCGCAAGGCCGACCGAGGCCGCGTCGAGCCTGGTGACCACGGTGACGGGCACGCCGGTGCTCAACCGCGGGCTGTCGCGCAGCGTCGATCAGAACCAGCTCAAGAGCTTCTTCCTGGCGATGGGGTTCGTGCTGGTGATCGTGCTGGTGCTCTACCGCTCGCTGTGGAGCGCGCTCTTGGCGATGGCGCCGGTGTCGCTGACGCTGCTGGTGGTGTACGGCGGGATGGGGATCCTGGGCGTGCACCTCGACATCGGCACCTCGATGCTGGCGAGCCTCACCACCGGCGCCGGGGTCGACTACGCGGTGCACCTGCTCGCCGCCTGGAAGGGCCCGCCGGGTCAGGGGAAGGCGACGCCCGCCGAGCTGAAGCTCGCGGCGACGTATGCGTCGTTCCTGGTCGGCCGCGCCATCTGGACCAACGCGCTGATGGTCGCCGGGGGCTTCGTGGTGCTGACCATGGGCCAGGCGCGCCCCCTCCAGAACGTGGGCGGCCTGACCGCGGCGGCGATGATGGTGGCCGCCCTGGCCACCTTCGCGGCCATCCCGGTGCTGGCGCGGAAACGCGCTTACGACGCGCGACCTAGAATAGCGGAAATCCTGCCCTCGTCAGACCCGGATCACACCACACTCCCGGCCGAAGGCTCGCTCTCCCGCCAGCCTTAGCCCTTCCTCTCTTCCTCCGAGGTTCGTCATGAAGCTGCTCTCCCGCCTCGCTCTTCCCGTCGCCGCCCTCGCCTGCGCCTCCCTCGCTTCCCCCGCGCCCGCCCGGGCCGACGCTGCCGGCGATGCGGCGCTCGTCAGCCTCGACGCCGCGATGAACCGGGCCAAGACGCTGAGCTTCGACTACGAGATCGTCAACAAGGAGTCCGGCAAGGACGAGCGCACCATGGCGATGAAGGTGCTGCTCAAGGGCGAGAAGCGCCTCACCGAGTTCTCCTCCCCCGCCGACATGAAGGGCACCAAGGTGCTCATCCTCTCGGCCACGCAGATGTGGGTGTACCTGCCCGCGTTCGGCAAGGTGCGGCGCATCGCCAGCCACACCAAGGACCAGGGCTTCCTCGGGCTCAGCTTCAGCCAGGACGACATGGCGACCACGTCCTACAGCGCGCTCTACACCGCCACGCTCGGCGGCGACACGCTCACGCTCACCCCCCGGGCCGGGCAGGATGCTCCCTACTCCAAGGTCGAGATCCTGATGAACAAGGATCACGCGCCGGCGCAGCTCAAGTACTTCAACGCCGAGGGCACCAACGTGAAGACCGAGACCCGCTCCGGGTACACCTGCGAGGGCGACGTTTGCACGCCCGGCGAGCTGAAGATGACCGACAACGTGAAGGGCAACTGGACCAAGCTCATCGCCAAGAGCCGCAAGATCAACGCCGAGATCTCCGACGACGTGTTCTCGCAGCGGAACCTCGGCGAGTGAGCGTGGGATCCGGTCGTAGACGTTTCCTCCTGGGCTCGCTCCTGGTCACCGGCGCTCTCCTCGGGCCTGGGCTCGAGGGGAGCGCGCGCGCCGACGAGCTCAAGTTCGACATCAGCGGGAAGATCCAGACGGATCTGCGCTTTCGCCTCCAGGACGAGAGCGTCGGGAACTTCTACGACAAGGTGGAGCTGGCCCCGGGGCTGGAGCGCAACCAGAACCTGCTCAGCTTCAAGGTGAAGGCGTCGTACGGCAAGTTCGCCGGCGTCGCCTCGGCGGACCTCTACCTCAACGCCGTCGGCACCAAGCTCCAGGCCTTCGGCGACCTGCAGAACTACAACGCGGTGGCGCCCTTCTCGTTCGAGCCGCAGTCGGTCTACCTGGAGGGTCGGGGGCTGTTCTTGAAGGGGCTCGACCTGCGCGTCGGCAACCAGGTGGTGCTCTGGGGCGTGGCCGATCAGTTCAACCCGACCAACAACCTCAACTCGGACGATCTGCGCGACCCGCTGCTCTTCGGCAAGCAGCAGCCGAACTTCATGGTCAAGGCCGACTACTGGATCAATAAAACCTGGTCGATGTCGGGCGTGCTGGTGCCCATCTTCAAGCCGGCGCTGCTGCCGGTGTCGGCCACGCTGGGCGCGGCCGACATCCAGCGCATGCCCTTCCTCGACGACACCTTCCGTCACTTGATCGAGTCGGAGTTCGGCTACGCCGCCTCCTCCGCGGTCGGCTACCCGACCATCGTCCGCTCGCTGACGCCGGTGCTGCCCGGGCCGAGCGCGGACAACATGCAGTTCTCCTTCCGCCTCGCCGGCTCGCTCGCCGAGCAGGACATCGCCCTCAGCTACTACCTGGGCCGCACCGACTTCCCCCAGCCGTTCTCCAACCACACCTCGCAGGTCAACGGCGTCAAGTGCGACCCCAACGCCGCCAACAACTGCATCAGCGGCGTGCTCGCCACCGACGTGCTCCTCACCTACCCGCGGATGCACGTCTACGGGCTCAACATGAGCGGCGAGCTCAACCCGTTCAAGTGGCTCTCGGACTCGGTCCACGGCCTCGGCTACCGGCTCGAGGCCGCGCTGATCGTGCCCCAGCGCACCACCCTCCAGCTCACCCAGGACGCGCTGCCCGCGCTCCTCCAGAACGCCGGCGAGTACGACTACCAGGCGGCCGGCCACCCCGGCGGTCAGCCCCCCGCGGTGATCGAGGGGACCGCCTTCGCCAAGTGGACGCTGGGGCTCGACTACACCTTCGGCGCGCACGTCTACGCCAACGCCCAGTGGGTGCACGGCCTCGCCGACGAGTTCGGCGCCGGCGATTTCTTCCACGCCGGCTGGACGGTGCGCGCCAGCGGGGTGTCCACCAACGGCGCGCTCACCAACGCCACCTGCGTCATCCCCAAGAACGGCGCGCAGTGCGCGACCGAGACCGTCGCCCCCCGGCTCGGCGACTACCTGGTGCTCGGCGCCGACTTCAAGTTCCTCGAGGACGCGGCCCTGTTCCGGCTGTTCACGGTGTGGGATCTCAACGGTGTCAGCACCAGCCAGTGGGACGACTCGTTGCAGCAGCGGACCATGACGCACTACTCGCTGTTCACCAAGGAGGGCTTCTCGGCGTCGATCTTCCCCGAGCTGGACTACAACTTCGGCAACGGCCTGGAGCTCGGCGCCGGCGCGCTCCTCCTGCTCGGCGCCTCCACCACCAAGTTCGGCGACCCGGCGGCGGGGGGCTCCGAGGTGTTCACCCGCGGGCGGTACAGCTTCTGACTGCAGACCCCGCGGCGCCTCTGTCGGACCTTGCCCCATCCCGGTGCTCACGGGAGCGCAACGCAGTGCGTGTTCGTCCGCAGGCCCCGTCGATTCCCTGTACGGGGCCCGGATGAACGTGTAACTTCGCCGCGAAAAGATGGATCCTCGGGAGATTGAAATGCTGATCCAGCGCCTCGTCGCGAACCCGCACGACGAGGAAGCGCTGGCCTACGCCCACCGTGCCGGCACGGTCGACCCGCGCTCCTACGCAATCCTGCTGGAGAAGGTCGGCCAGGCCACGGCGGATCCCGCCTACGCCGCGCACTGGCTGAGCGAGGCAGCCAACGTCTGGTCGACGACGATCGGCGACGCGCATCACGCCGCGCGCACGCTGATGATCGCCATCGAGAAGGATCCGACGGCCCGCACGGCCTCGGAGCGCCTGGCGCAGCTGTACCGCGACAAGGGCGATCTCAAGGCGCTCGTCGCTCTGCTCGAGCGAATCGTCAAGTCGCTCGCCCCGCTCGTCAACGATCGCCCCGACGTGCGCCCGCACCTCGTCGCCATGCACGAGGAGCTCGGCCGCCTCTGGAGCGATCCGCCGTTCAGCCGCCCCGAGCGGGCCCTCGAGAACTGGCGCCGCGTCGCCGAGCTCGATCCGCAGAACGCCTACGCCATCTACGCCGCGCGGGAGATGCTCAAGGCCTCCCAGCAGTGGGCCGATGCAGTCCAGTACTTCGGCATGGAGCAGGCGATCGTCGATGACCCTGAGCGCAAGCTCGCGCTCTACCGCGACGAGGCCGACGTGCGCCGCCGCGCCGGCGACGGCCCGGGGGCGACGCACGCTCTGCGCCTCGCGCGCGGCGTGAGCCCCGACGACATCGCCCTGAAGCAGGAGGTTGGCGTCTCGATCCTCGAGCGTATCGACGCCGGCGAGAGCGTGCCACCCGGCGAGCGCGAGGAATCCGCGCAGCTCTTCGTCTCGCTCGCCGAGACGTATGACGGCGCCTACGGCCTGTCGTACTCGGTGTCGGCGCTCAAGGCGCAACCGGGCAACGACCGCGCGATGCAGCTCGCCGATTACTACGCGGCCCAGCTCAACCGCACCGCGGAGATCGGGCCGCAGTACGCCGCCTATCTCCAGGTCAACCCCAACGGCTTCATGGGCGAAGCGGCGCGCGCCAAGGTCGGCGCGGCACGCCCCCCGGCGCCTCCACCGCCTCCGGCTGTCCCGGCCTCCCCTGCTCCTCAAGAAGCCTCGCGCCCCAGCTTTTCACCCGCGAGCAGCGGCGCGGAGCCTCACGCGTCGGCGGCAGGCACCAACCCGGTTCCCGGTGCAGCGGTGTCGCCGTCGTCGTCGTCCTCCTCGTTCCAGGCCATCAGCCCGCAGGCTCCGGCCGCCCAAGCGTTCCATCAGCAGTCCTCGTCGCCCGCGGTGGCACCCACCACCACGCCCGTTCCTGCTGCGCCGGCAGGCGGGGGGGCGGACCTGCAGCAGATCCTCGACGAGGCTCAGTCCGAGTCGCAGAAGGGTCGCAAGCCGCAGGCCTACGCCAAGTTCCGCGAGGCGCTGAAGATCGACCCTGCTCACTCCGAGGCGCTCTCGTGGGTCGAGGACTATCTGCGCCAGAAGCGCATGTACGCCGACCTGCGCGACGTCTTGCTCGCCGCTTCGCGCATGCCCAGCGTCTCGCCGGAGACGCGCAAGGCCCAGCTCCGGGACGTGGCGGGGCTCTGCGAGTCGCAGCTGCGCGACGTGGAGACGGCCATCCAGGCCTGGAAGCAGCTCTGTCAGATCGACCGCGGCGACGAGCAAGCGAAGGAGCAGCTCCGCCGCCTGCTCGAGAAAGCCGCGCGCTGGGATGATCTCGCCAGTCTCCTCGAACAGGAGACGATGGGCACCCCCGACGTCGAGGAGAAGATCGCGCTCGAGAAGAAGCTGGCCACGCTCCACGAGCAGAAGCGGAAGGACCCTGCCGCCGCCGCCGAGGCATGGGCCCGCATCGCCAACCTCTCGCCCCAGGACGACACCGCGATTTCCACCGCGGTCAAGCTCTACGAAAAAGGGGAGCGCTACGACCTCGCCGCGCAGGTGCTCTCGGACACCGTGGGCGCCGTCGAGGACAAGGCCAGCAAGAGCGCGCTCCTCCAGAAGCTGGGCGAGCTGCGCCTGAAGACCGACGATCCCGGTGGTGCCGGCGACGCCTACACCGAGGCCGCGTCGCTGGGCGAGGGGGCCGGCCAGTCCAAGGTCTGGGAGCTCGCCGAGAAGGCGTACCTCACGGCCGGGCGCTTCGCCGACGCCGCCAACTCCGTCGAGCAGCGCGCCCAGTCGGTCGACGGCAAGCAGAAGGCGGCGCTGTTCGCCCAGGCCGCGGATCTGCTACTCAAGGCGGACGACGCCTCGGGGGCCATCGGCAAGCTCGAGCAGGCCGCCGAGATCGATCCCACCAGCGACGCCTTTGCCCAGGCGCTCGAGGAGCAATACCGGAAAGAGGGGCGCGAGCCCGACCTGGTGCGCTTCCTCCTCGCCCGCGCCGACAAGCTCTCCGACAAGCCCCGCCGCATCGCTGCGCGCCGAGCCGCCGCAGAGCTGCAGCGCACGCTCGGCGATCGCGAAGGTGGCAGGGAGAGCCTGCTCGCAGTCCTCAGCGACGGTGATGATGCCGGCGCCCTCCTCCAGCTCGTGGACGACGCCATCGAGCGCGGCGACAACCAGGAGGCGGTCGACTTCCTCCGCCGCCTCGGCGCCCTGGCGACGACGCCGGAAGAGAAGATCAACATCGCCCTGCGCGAGGCGGGCATGGTCGCCGAGCAGCTCGACGACACCGAGGGCGCGCTCGCCCGCTACGAAGCCATCGTCAAGGACCTGGATCCGCAGAACCGCATCGCGCTCCACGCCATCGCCGACCTCCACGAGAAGCGCGATGACCACGCGGGCGTCGCGGCGGCGCTCGAGCGGGCGATCCCCCTCACCGAGGGCGACGAACGCGTCGAGCTCGCTCAGCGCCTCGCCCAGCTCTACGAGGGCCCGCTCGATGATCCGCGCGCTGCGATTCGCGCCCTCGACGTCGTGCACGCCGCCGACCCCGAGGACTTCGACGCCATCGCTCGCCTCCAGAAGCTCAGCGAGCAGGTGGAGGACTGGCCGCGGGTGGCCACGCTCATGGCCGCCCTGATCGAGGTAGAGGGCGACGAAGAGGAGGCCTCGCGCCTCACCGTCCGCCTCGCCGAGATCCTGGCCGACAAGCTCGCCGATCAGGGCGATCAGGCCTGCCGCGACGCGTACGTCGCGCTCGGTGACCGGCTCGGCTGGAAGGGCATCGTCGCCACCAAGCTCGTCGCCTGGAACGAGTCCGGCTCCGGCCCGGCCCGCAACGAGGCGATGCGCTCCGCGTTCGGCCGCTTCCTCGAGATCGGCCGCGATCAGGACGCGGCGCGGGTAGCCATGGAGGTCGCGCGCGCCCGCGGCGCCGACCATGCCCTCGCCGAGAAGCTCGAGGAGCTGGCTACCCGCCTGCGCGATCTCGACGCCCTCGCGGTCGCCCACGACCTCCTGGGCAAGGAGCTCTCCGGGCCTGCTCGCGCCGCCGAGCTGGTACGCCAGGCCGAGGTCCAGGTCGCCGCGGGGGTCGACCCGCTCGAGGCGACGCAGCACGGCGAATCGGGGCTCGCCAGTGTCCCTGCCGCCGAGGTGGATCCGCTCCTGGCACGGCTGGCGGCGCTCACCCAGGCGCCGGGCCACATCATCGACCTCTACGAGCGCCAGGTAGGCCGCTGCCGCGTCCCCGCAGACCGGCTCGCGGCGCTCGCCCGCGCGGCGCAGATCGCCGCCGAGCGCGGCGCCAACGATCGCGCCCGGAGCTTCTTCGAGCTCGCCCTCGGCGGTGGTGTCCAGGAAGAGACCCTCGGGGCGCTCGAGGCCGCCGCACGGCTCGGCGACGATCGAGCCGGCGGCGTCGGACTTCGCTCCACCCTCGCTGAGGCGCTGGCCGCCGGTGGGCAGGGGTCCCGCGACGGCGGACGCACTCGCGGCGCCCTCTTGCGCCGGGCGGCGACCCTGGCGCATCGCGATCTCGGCGACATCGACAAGGCCTTCGGCTGGCTGGGGGATGCCCTCATCACCCACGTCGAGGACTCCTCACTCGAAGCGCTGGAGGCCCTGGGCCGTGAGCTCAACGCGCTCCCGCGGGTCGAGGCGACGCTCACCCGCGCTCTGGAAGAGGTCTTCGACGGCCCGCTGGTGCGCAAGCTCCTTCAGCGCCGCGCGCGCCTTCGGCGCGACGTGCTCGACGACAAGAAGGGCGCCGCCGTCGACCTCAAGAAGCTCCACGACCTGTCCCCTTCGGACCTGGACGTGATGAACGAGCTCTCGGCGCTGCTCCTCGAGCTCGGCGACCACCGCGGCATGATCCAGCTCTACGAAGATCAGATCCTCCGCGGTCGCGATCCCGCCCAGCGCGCCGAGCTCGCTCGCAAGGTCGCTCGGATCTGGGAGGAGGACCTCGGCGACGCGCGTGAGGCCGCCGACGCGTGGCGGCGTGTGCTGCGCATGAAGGCCGGCGACGTCGATGCGACTGCCGGCCTGGACCGAGCCAAGACTGGCAAGCTCAAGCGTCCGCCGCCGAAGCTCTCGGCGCCGCCGCGACCCACCTCCGCGCCTCCTCCGCCTCCCACGGCCGCTCCCGTGGCGGCGCCTGCGCCGCCCGCTCACGTCGACCCGGTCCACGAGCACGCTCCGCCCGCCGACCCGTTTGCCGAGGCCTCCCCGGTACCCGGCGCGGAGCCGGTCGGCAGCCCCGTCGAAGCGATGCCGCACGCCGTCGGCATCGATGCGGGCGAGTCGAACGAGCATCACGGCGAGTCGAGCAATGGACCTGCGCCGGCCCATGCGCTGCACGCGGACCACCTTGGCGACCCGGGTCACGACGGCGACTCCCACCACGCCGCCGGCCAGGCGTCGCCGGAGCCCCACGCCGCGGCTCACCCGGCTGCCGCTGAGCATGACGCGCACGAGCAGATCGGCGACGACGAGGTCTCCGACGACGAGGTCGCCGACGTCGACGACGCCGAGCTGCTCGACGAGGATACCGGTAGGCACCACCTGCCTCCGCAGTGAGCACCGCACCCGTGGTCGCCGTCCGCTCGGCCTCCGCGTTCCCCCACCAGGCGCCGGCGCTCCGCCCGGGCGACGTGATCGCCGTCGTCGCACCGGCCAGCCCCTTCGAGCACGTCCTCGCCTGGACTGGGCTCGGGTGGTTAGCCGGTCGTTATCGCGTCCGCTTCACGCGCGGCATCTTCGCGCGTGAAGGCTACCTGGCCGGCTCCGACGAGCGCCGGCGCGCTGAGCTGGTCTCCGCGCTGACCGCGCCCGACGTCCGCGCGATCCTGGCGGTTCGCGGCGGCTACGGCGCCTCGCGGTTCGTTCATGCGCTCGATTGGGCCGCGCTGGCGAGCAGCCCGCGCTGGATTGTGGGCTTCTCGGACATCACCGCGCTTCATGTCGAGGCCGCTCGCGTGGGCGTCGCCTCCATCCACGGGCCGCACCTCACCGCGGTCGGCCGCGGCGACGCGCGCGCCCGCGCGGCGCTCGTGGCTGCGCTCGAGGATCCAGGGGCACGCCGGGAGTATCGAGGCCTCGCTGTCGTGCGCTCGGGCGCCGCCGCGGGTCCATTGTTCGGGGGCAACCTGACGCTGCTCCACGCCTGCGCGGCCGCTGGCCGACTCCACGTTCCCGAGGGCTGCGTACTCTTGCTCGAGGACGTGACCGAAAGGCCTTACCGCGTCGACCGGATGCTGGCGACCCTGGCCGTGGGCGGCCACCTGGAGCGTGCTGCGGCGATCGTTCTGGGGGATTTCACGCAGTGCGACCCCGGCCCCGATCGGGTCACCGTCGACCAGGTGCTCCGCGAGGCGCTCGCTGGCCTCGGCGTGCCCGTGATCAGCGGTCTTCCGGTCGGCCACGGCCAGCGCAACGATCCGGTCGTACTGGGAGGGATGGCCCGCGTCGAGGCGGCGGGCACCGAAGGCAAGCTCCTGCTCGGCGAGGGATGAGGCGATAGGGGGGCCGGTTCCCGCGGAGCCCAGCCTGCCGACATCGACTGTCCGCCGGGTCAATCAGGTTGTCCGCGACGAAATTCGCGGCGCGCTCGCATCGTCGCTTCGCACCTCTTCCTGCACCGATCCCCGAGGCCGATTGGGGACCTCCCCGCCTCCCTCGGCTCCGCTCCGGGTCCTACGTGAGCCCCGCCGGTCTCACGGGGGCTCTGGAGCATGGCAGGCGTCTTCTCACCCTGGATCAACACCGCAGTCCGGGGCGCCATCGTCCTCGGGGCTCTCGGGGGGCTCACGGCGCTGGCGGTGCCGATGATCTACGTGCGCTCGCCCTGGGCCCGCGGCCAGCAGAACGTGGCCGATCAGCCGGTCGAGTTCGACCACCGGCACCACGCCGAGGACGACGGGATCGGCTGCAAGTACTGCCACAACACCGTCGATCGGGCGGCCACGGCAGGGATCCCGTCCACGGACAAGTGCATGGGCTGCCACAGCCAGATCTGGAGTCAGAGTCCCATGCTCGAGGTCGTCCGGCGCAGCTATTTCTCGGGCGCGCCGATCCCCTGGAACCGCGTCCACCAGCTCCCCGGCTACGTCTACTTCAACCACTCGATCCACGTCTCCAAGGGGTTCGGCTGCTCCACCTGCCACGGGCGCGTGGACCGGATGGCGGCGGTCTACCAGGTCGCCACGTTGACCATGGGGTGGTGCCTCGATTGCCACCGTAACCCCGAGCAGTACATCAGACCTCTCGACCAGACGACGAACATGGCCTGGTCGGCCGGTGACCGGCAGCTCGAGCTCGGTCGCGCTCTGACGCAGGAGCTCGGCGTCCGCAGCCTCACCAGCTGCACGACGTGCCATCGCTAGGATCGCTGGAGAGGAGAGGCAGAGTGGCGGACGGCAAACACAGGCAGCTCCCCGTGGCCTCGGCGCGGTCGGGCCGGGAATACTGGAAGAGCCTCGGCGAGCTCGCGGGGGCGCCAGAGGCTTCTGTGCCGGAGTTCGCCGAGGGCGCCGATCTCCCTCCCTCGGTGAGTCGCCGCGCCTGGATGAAGCTGCTCGGAGCCAGCATGGCGCTGGCCGGCGTGGCGGGTTGCTCGCGCCAGCGGGGGGAAAAGATCCTGCCCTACACGCGGAACCCCCGGGACGTCACACCCGGTATGCCTCGTTACTACGCCACCAGCCTCTCGCTCGACGGCTTCGCCACCGGGGTGCTGGTCGAGAGCCACGAGGGACGTCCCACCAAGGTGGAGGGCAACCCCGAGCACCCCGCGAGCCTGGGCGCAACCTCCG
>Ga0302279_10001982_pt1 | contig 27985 bp, 25 predicted proteins | sample III_Bog_N3_3_FD_194541 | JGI IMG/M metagenome (GOLD analysis project Ga0302279, IMG submission 194541) | Peat permafrost microbial communities from Stordalen Mire near Abisko, Sweden - III_Bog_N3_3 | ecosystem: Environmental > Terrestrial > Soil > Wetlands > Peat | place: Sweden: Abisko... | reverse complement strand
ACGCAGATGCGCTTGCGGATTCAAGAAGGCGTGTACGCCAGCAAGTTCAGCTCAGCAGCGCAGTCAGACCTTGACAGCCCCGAGTGGATCGGACGTCAGTTGAAAGACATCTTTGCGCCGCTCGCAGCAGAGCCGATCCGGGTTGAATTGCACGGTCGCGCCACGCGTTTCTATCCCCTCGGGCCGGAAATCCTTGCAAAAGCGCTCACGCGCGCAAATGCCAAGCGCGAAGATTTGGCTGACGACAACAACCCACGCGCGTTCTGTGCCTCCTGCTCGTCCTGCGATTACCAGGAAGTCTGCGAGATACGTTCGCGCAAGCTCCAAGCCGAGGCGCGACTGAACAACCGCGGCCGACGCGTCCCACCATCGACAGAAAACCCACTGAGTGCTGATACGGGACTTCACTGACGGGCGAGCTTTGGCGCATTCCAGCGCGCTCCGGTCCCTGCTGTAGACACGTAGACAGAGCCGTCTGAGACCCCGTCACCCGCCCCGTCAGGCCAACCGTCTGTGAACGGGCCGACGGCATCCCGCTGACGGGGCTTGAATCCATCCGACGGGGCCTCTGACGGGCGCTACGTGCGTCGCCGCAAAAGGTGCTACCCAGGAAGAATTCTTCTAATCGGGCAAAACAGGATTTGCGGCCGGCCAAGGCTAGCCGCGGCTTTTCTACGGCGTTTTCTTCCGTTCCCAACCTTCACAACCCGAAAGGTTGGGAAAGGCTGCCTAAAAGATAGGCAGTTCAGCCGCCTGGAATTAGTATTCGCCGGGCCCTTGATAGTCGGGTGCGAGGTTCTCAAACTTCGTCCACTGCCGCAGAAATGCTAGCTTTGTCGTCCCGACAGGGCCATTCCGCTGCTTGGCGATGATGATCTCGGCGACCCCAGGCTCCTTCGTCTCCTTGTTGTAGTACTCGTCGCGGTAGATGAACATGATGATGTCGGCGTCCTGCTCGATGGCGCCAGATTCGCGCAGGTCGGACATCATCGGGCGCTTGTCGGGACGCGTTTCCACGCTGCGGTTCAGCTGCGATAGCGCGATCACCGGGCAGTTGAGTTCCTTGGCCAGCGCCTTCAGGCCGCGCGAGATCTCGCCGATCTCGGTGGCGCGGTTCTCGTTGTCGCCGCCGGAGCCGCTCATCAGCTGCAGGTAGTCGATCACGATCAGGCCCAGGCGGCCGCACTGGCGCGCCTGGCGGCGGGCGCGCGCGCGCAGTTCCGGGCCCGTGAGCGCAGGGGTCTCGTCGATAAAGACCGAGGACTTCGACAACCGTTCCACGGCTTCGGTCAGCCGGCCCCATTCGTCGTTCTCCAGGCGGCCGGTGCGCAGGTGCTGCTGGTCGATGCGGCCTTGCGAGCCGACCATCCGCAGCGCGAGCTGGGCGGCGCCCATTTCCATCGAGAACACGACGACCGGCAGGCCTTCGGCCACGGAGACGTTCTCGGCGATGTTCAGCGCGAACGCCGTCTTGCCCATCGACGGCCGCGCCGCCAGGATGATCAGGTCACCCGGCTGCAGGCCCGCGGTGTTGCGGTCGAGGTCGTAGAAGCCGGTGCGCACGCCGGTGACGTCCTCGGCGCCGTTCTCGGCCAGCTCGGTGACGCGGTCGATCAGCTGCACCGCCAGCACGTCCATGCTCTGGAAGCCCTGCTTGTTGCGGTTGCCTTCCTCGCCGATCTTGAAGATCTTGCCTTCGGCCTCGTCCAGGATCTGGGTGACCGCGCGGCCCTGCGGGTTGAATGCGTTGGTGGCGATCTCGTCGCTGGCGGCAATCAGCTTGCGCAGGATCGCGCGCTCGCGCACGATCTCCGCGTAGCGCCGCATGTTGGCCGCGCTGGGCACGCTCTGCGCCAGCGCGTTGAGGTAGGACAGGCCGCCCGAGTCCTCGGCCTTGCCGGCCATCTGCAGATGCTCGTAGACGGTGATGACGTCGGCGGGCTTGCTGGCGCCGATCAACGCGCCGATGGCGCCGAAGATCAACTTGTGCTCGAAACGGTAGAAGTCGGCCTCGGTGACGACGTCGGCCGCGCGATCCCACGCGCCGTTGTCCAGCAGCAGGCCGCCCAGCACGCTCTGCTCGGCCTCGATGGATTGGGGCGGCACGCGTAGTTTGGCGACGTCGTCATCACGGGCGGCTCCGCGGCTGGGAAGGGCTGAATCGAAGACGGTCGTCATTGGAAGTCGATGCTACGGAGAACGGCCGGAAAACGCATCGCACAACCCTGTGCAAGGGCTGTGGATAACCAGGGAATTTCTACGCCGAAATGAAAAAAGGCCCGGCGAACCGGGCCCCTCGGGCAGCTTGCGGGCACGTGGCCTGCGCGAGCCTCTTAGTCTTGCTCGGCAACCACCTGCACGGTGACATCGACGACGACGTCGGTGTGCGCGGCGACGGCGACGGCATGCTCGCCGACCGTCTTGAGCGGGCCGTTGGGCAGGCGGATCTGCGCCTTGGCCACTTCGAAGCCGTTCTTGGTCAGCGCTTCGGCGATGTCGGCATTGGTGACCGAACCGAACAGGCGGCCATCGACGCCGGCCTTCTGAGCGATGCGAACGGTCTTGCCGGTCAGCTTCTCGCCGAACGCCTGCGCGTTGGCCAGCTTCTCGGCGGCGGCCTTCTCGAGCTCGGCGCGCTTGACTTCGAATTCCTTGATCGCGGTCGCGGTGGCGCGGCGCGCCATGCGGGTCGGGATCAGGAAGTTGCGTGCGTAGCCGTCCTTGACCTTGACGACGTCGCCCAGGTTACCGAGGTTGGCAACCTTTTCCAGCAGGATGATTTGCATGGTGGGTGTCTCCTCAGACGCGGTGTTGGTCGCTGTACGGCAGCAGGGCCAGGAAGCGGGCGCGCTTGATGGCGACCGTCAGCTGGCGCTGGTAGAACGCGCGGGTGCCGGTCAGGCGAGCCGGCGTGATCTTGCCGTTTTCACCGACGAAATCGCGCAGGACGTCGACGTCCTTGTAGTCGATCTGCTCGACCTTGGCGACGGTGAAGCGGCAGAAGCGCTTGCGGCGGAACAGCAGCGATTGCTGGTTGCGCTTCGGACGCTTGTCCTTGGAAAACCTGGATTTTGGCGGGGGCATGTGATGACCTCTGAAATGTGATCCGACTAGTTGGAAATGGGGGACGTGCTGTCAGCCTCGACTTCGGTCACGTGGAACACAAGCCCTTTCGCGTTGCGAGAGGGAGCGATGAAGCCGGCGTAGCTGGCGACCTGCCCGAGGGCCAGGGTCGCGATCTTTCGCGTGATTCCACCGATCGCCACCGCACGGATCGTCATGACGACCTTGCGCGGCTGCTTGTCTTCGACCACCTCGGATTCGTGCTTCAGGCTCAGGTCGAGCGCTGGAAGTCCGGCCGGGGTGTACCGGGTCGAACCGCGTTCCACCAGCTCTGCAGAGAGAATCAATCGATTCATCGCTGCTGCTCAGCGGGAAGACGCGGCGTTTGCCTTCAGGCCGTCGCCTCCTGCGACGATGCCGACTTGCGGGCTTCTTCCTTCTCCACGGCCTTCATCATGACGGACGGGGTGGTATCGGCCTTGTCGCGCAGCACCGTGAGGTGGCGCAGGACGGCATCGTTGAAGCGGAAGCCGGTTTCCAGCTCCTTCAGGGCCTCATTGCCGCATTCGATGTTGATGCAGATGTAATGAGCCTTGGCGAGCTTCTGGATCGTGTAGGCCAGCTGGCGGCGGCCCCAGTCTTCCAGTCGGACCACCTTGCCACCGGAATTGGTGACCAGGGCCTTGTAGCGTTCCAGCATGGCCGGAACCTGTTCGCTTTGATCCGGATGGATCAGCAGAACGATTTCATAGTGACGCATGAACACTCCTTGTGGATTTCCGACCGAGGTCGGATGAAGCCGCCCCGAAAGCGTCAACTACGGCATTTCGCGTCCTGAGACGAAAAACACCCACGGGTGCGGCAAGGAAAGCCTGCGATCATAGCACAACGAGTCCATTCGCTGTCGAAGGGTCGCCGAAATGGTGCCGGCGGGATCTGGCACCCTCCCCGGATCGCGGCGTTGCGCTTCCGACAACGGCAACGCTGATCGCGATTCGAGGCCGTGCCTCCGTCCGCGATTGGCATCTTCGGAGTCGCCAGCCGGGCGGCGCGGACGAAGGAGATGCCAGACCCCTCGACGCCCGACAATGCCGCCTATTTCCTGGCTGCGAGCGCCGTCCAGGTATCGACCACGCTGTCCGGATTCAGCGAGATCGACACGATGCCCTCGTCGGCCAGCCAGGCCGCGAAGTCCGGATGGTCGCTGGGGCCCTGGCCGCAGATGCCGATGTACTTGCCGGTGGCGCGGCAGGCGTTGATCGCGCGCGAGATCATCGCCTTGACGGCCGGGTCGCGCTCGTCGAAGTCCTCGGCCAGTTGGGCCAGGCCGGAGTCGCGGTCCAGGCCCAGCGTCAGCTGCGTCAGGTCGTTGGAGCCGATGGACATGCCGTCGAAGTGTTCCAGGAACTGGTCGGCCAGGATCGCGTTGCTGGGCACCTCGCACATCATGATCACGCGCAGCTCGTCGGTGCCGCCGGATGCAGCGCGCTTGAGGCCACGCTCGGCGAGCATCGCCACCACGCGTTCGGCCTGGCGCACGGTGCGCACGAAGGGCACCATGACCTCGACGTTGGTCAGCCCCATGTCCAGGCGCACGCGCTTGAGTGCCTCGCACTCCATCGCGAACGCGTCCTGGAACTCGCCGCTGATGTAGCGCGACGCGCCGCGGAAACCCAGCATCGGGTTCTCCTCGTCGGGCTCGTAGCGCGAACCGCCGATCAGCTTCTTGTACTCGTTGGACTTGAAGTCCGACAGCCGCACGATGACCGGCTTGGGCCAGAACGCGGCGGCGATCGTCGCGACGCCCTCGGCCAGCTTGTCGACGTAGAACGCGCGCGGCGACGCGTGCCCGCGCGCCACCGACTCGACCGCCTTTTTCAGGTCCGGGTCGATGTTCGGATAGTCGAGGATCGCCTTCGGGTGGACGCCGATGTTGTTGTTGATGATGAACTCGAGCCGCGCCAGGCCGACGCCCGCGTTGGGCAGCTGCGAGAAGTTGAACGCGAGCTGCGGGTTGCCCACGTTCATCATGATCTTGACGGCGCTGTAGGGCATCTCGCCGCGCACCACGTCGCTGACCTCGGTCTCGAGCAGGCCGTCGTAGACGAAGCCGGTGTCGCCTTCCGAGCACACCACCGTCACCAGCGCGCCGTCGTGCAGCAGGTCCGTGGCGTCGCCGCAGCCGACCACGGCCGGGATGCCCAGCTCGCGCGCGATGATGGCCGCGTGGCAGGTGCGCCCGCCGCGGTTGGTGACGATGGCGCCGGCGCGCTTCATCACCGGCTCCCAGTTCGGGTCGGTCATGTCGGCCACCAGCACGTCGCCCGGCTGCACCTGGTCCATCTCGGAGATGTTGCGGCACACGCGCACCGGGCCCGTGCCAATCTTCTGGCCGATGGCTCGCCCCTCCACCAGCACGGTGCCCGAGCCCTTGAGCTTGTAGCGGTGCTCGACCTGGCCCGCCGAATTGCTCTTGACCGTCTCCGGACGCGCCTGGAGGATGTACAGCAGGCCGTCGCCGCCGTCCTTGCCCCATTCGATGTCCATCGCGCGGCCGTAGTGCTTCTCGATGATCATCGCGTACTTCGCGAGCTCGATCACGTCGGCGTCGTTGAGCGAGTAGCGGTTGCGCTGCTCCGGCGGCGTATCGACCGTGCGCACGAGCTTGCCGTCCTTCGCCTTTTCTTCCGGCGTGGCGAACTCCATGCGGATCAGCTTGGAGCCCAGGCTGCGGCGGATGACCGGGAACTTGCCCGCGGCCAGCGCCGGCTTGTGCACGTAGAACTCGTCGGGATTGACCGCGCCCTGCACCACTGTCTCACCCAGGCCGTAGCTGGACGTGATGAACACGACGTCGGCAAAGCCGCTCTCGGTGTCGAGCGTGAACATCACGCCGGCGGCGCCCAGGTCGGAGCGCACCATGCGCTGCACGCCGGCCGACAACGCGACTTCGGTGTCGGCGTAGCCCTTGTGGACGCGGTAGCTGATCGCGCGATCGTTGTAGAGCGATGCAAAGACCTCGCGCATCTTGTGCAGCACGCCGTCGATGCCCACCACGTTCAAGAAGGTTTCCTGCTGGCCGGCGAACGACGCGTCGGGCATGTCCTCGGCGGTGGCCGACGAGCGCACCGCGAACGAGGCGTTCGGGTCGCTGGCTGACAGACGGGCGAATTCCTCGCGCACGCCCTTCTCGAGTTCCGGCGGGAACGGCGCGTCCTCGATCCAGCGGCGGATCTCGGTGCCGGCCTCGGCCAGCGCGCGCACGTCGTCGGTGTCGAGCGACTTCAGCCGCGCGGCGATGCGCCGGGTCAGCCCCCCGAACTCCAGGAACTGGCGGAACGCGTGCGCCGTGGTGGCGAAGCCGCCGGGGACGCGTACGCCGGTGGCGGCCAGTTGGCTGATCATTTCGCCGAGGCTGGCGTTCTTGCCACCGACGATGTCGACGTCGGTCATCCTCAGCTCTTCGAAGGGAATGACTAGTCGGGCGGCCAGCGTGGGGTTGGACATGGGGAAGCTCCTTGATGATGAAAAACCGGGCTCCGCACGCTGGGTTGACGGCCTGGCCGGACATCCCGCGAGTCCAGCTCGCGAGTATTCCGGCGCGCTTGGACGCTTTCTGCTTGGACTTGTTGTTCGAGGCGGGCCATGGAACGGGGCGTGCGGAAAGATTTAGGACTGAGTTGAAGGCGATTCTACGAACTATCTGCCTATCATCAGGTAAGACGGACGCCTTAAACCCGAACCTCGATATGCCCAATCGCACAGTGTTCTTCATCTCGGACGGCACCGGGATCACCGCCGAGACCTTCGGCAGCTCGATCCTGGCCCAGTTCGCCGCCAAGCCGCGCAAGGTGCGCCGGCCCTTCATCGACACGGTCGAGAAGGCCCAGGCGGTGGTCACCGAGATCAACCAAACCGCGGCGCTCGAGGGCAAGAAGCCGATCGTCTTCATCACGATCGCCACCGAGGACGTGCGCTCCGTCATCACCGACCCGGCGTGCTCGGGCGTGGTGATGGACATGTTCCGCACCTTCGTCGAGCCGCTCGAACAAGAGTTCGGGATGAAGTCCAACCACCGCGTGGGACGCTTCTCGGACGCGGCCAAGAGCAAGGAATACAACGAGCGCATCGAGGCGATCAATTTCTCGCTGGCGCACGACGATGGCCAGTCGGCCAAGAACCTCGTGTCGGCCGACGTGATCCTGGTAGGCGTGAGCCGCTGCGGCAAGACGCCCACTACGCTGTACCTGGCGATGCAGCACGGCATCAAGGCCGCCAACTACCCGCTGATCCCCGAGGATTTCGAGCGCGGCCAGTTCCCCTCGACGCTCGCGCCCTACAAGGACAAGTGCTTCGGCCTGACCATCGACCCCGAGCGCCTCACGCAGATCCGCAACGAGCGCCGCCCCAACAGCAAGTACGCGGCGCTGGACAACTGCCGCTACGAGGTGCGCGAGGCCGAGGCGATGATGAAGCGCAACGCGATCGCGTGGCTGTCGTCGACGCACAAGTCGATCGAGGAGATCGCGGCGACGATCCTGCGGGATATCCGGCCGGACAAGTTGATCTACTGATGCGGGCTCAAGCCAGGCCGCGCAGGATCTCAAGGCGGTTCGCCGGGGCATCCGGCGCAATGAAGTCGGGGATCGTACGCGCGGTCCGTCGCGGTCGCTGCAGGAACTCAGGCGGCCATTCCGTGACACGGCGTTCCCGCACGTGCTTGTACTGGCCCGGCTCGTATTCGGTGATGTACTCCTCCTGCAGCACCAGCGCGAGCGGCTGCTCCGCACCGGTTGTGACTTTCGAGAACTCGAGCGCCTCGGCATAGCTGGCGAACGGATAGTAATAATCGCTGCCATCCGCCTCATCGGGCGCGCCCCGCTCCGGATGGCACCAGACGCGGTATTCGAGGACAGCATCCCAGACGTAGCCGCCACCCGCCTTTGCACTGGCCGGATAGGTGCCGACAAGATTGACATCCAGCGCGTCGGGATAGTGAGCAGCGGTTGTCATCTCAGTTGGCCGCGATCCAGGCGCGCTGCCGCGCCGACTCATACAAGCACATCGCCGCCGCCGCCGCCACGTTGAGCGATTCCTCGCCCCCCGGCTGCGCGATGCGAACGCGCAGCGTGCACGCCGCGCTGACCGCGTCGCCCATGCCCTGCCCTTCGTGCCCGAACACCCAGGCGAGCGGACTCGGCAGCGACGTCTCGTGCAGCCACTGCGCGTCGTGCAGGTGCGTGCCGACGATGGGCAGGCCCAGCGCGGCGACATCGGCGATGGCCGCGCCCTCGAGCAGCGTCAACGCGAAGTGCGCCCCCATGCCGGCGCGCAGCACCTTGGGCGACCACAGCGCCACGCTGCCCTTGAGCGCGACCACTTGCGCGAAACCCATGGCCGAGGCGGTGCGCAGGATGCTGCCGACGTTGCCGGGATCCTGCAGCCGGTCCAGGACGATGGTGTCGCGGCCGGGCTGCGGCGCGGCGGCGACGTCGGCATCGATCAGGAAGCCGATGGGCGCCGGCGACTCCAGCCCGCTCAGCTCGCGCATCAACGCGTCGGGGATGCAGACGATCTCCGGCGCGCTGCGTGCAAGCGATTCGAGCGCGGGCGTGGCAAATCCCGACTCGGTGACGATCGCGCGCACCGGCGCGCGCCCGCGTTCGAGAAGCGCCCGGCAAAGATGGTCGCCCTCGAGCCAGACGCGGCCCAGCTTGCGGTAAGCCGTGGGCTCGGCGAGCAGCTTGCGCAGATCCTTGAACAGGTCGTTGTGGCGCGAGGTGACCTGGCGGACGATGGTCATTCTTCGAGGGACGCACGCCGCAGCGCCGCCACGCGCACCGGCTCGAACGAACGCCGATGCCAGGCGCACGGGCCATGCTCGTCCAGCGCCGCCAGGTGCGCCGCGGTGCCGTAGCCCTTGTGCGTGCCGAAGCCATATTGCGGGTAATGCTGCTCGTGATCGACGCACAGGCGGTCGCGCGTGACCTTGGCCAGGATGGACGCCGCCGCGATGGACGCCACCAGCGCATCGCCGCCGACGATCGCCTCGGCGCGGATGCGGATCATGGGCAGCCGGTTGCCGTCCACCAGCACCTTGTGCGGCGGCAGGCGCAGCCCCTCGACGGCGCGCTTCATCGCCAGCATCGTGGCGTGCAGGATGTTGAGCTCGTCGATCTCGGCGACGCTCGCTTCTGCGACGCAGAACGCCAGCGCGTGCGCGCGGATCTCGTCGAACAGGCGCTCGCGCTTGAGCGGCGTCAGTTGCTTGGAATCGTTCAGGCCCTTGATGCGCTTCAAGTCGTCCAGGATCACCGCGGCGGCCACCACCGGGCCGGCCAGCGGGCCACGGCCGGCTTCGTCGACGCCGGCCACCAGTCCTTCGTTGCCGTCGAACCGCAACGAGATCTGTTCAGGCCTTGACAACTTGCGCGATGGCATCGGCGGACTCCCGCACCGTGTCGCGGCGCAGCAGGTGGTGTAGTTCGTTGAAGCGGATGCGCAGGCGTTCGCGGCGCGGGGCATCGTCCAGCCACTCGATTGTCGCTCGCGCCAGCGCGTCCGGCGTGGCCGCTTCCTGCAAAAGTTCGGGCACGACGAACTCGCGGCACAGCACGTTGGGCAGGCCTACCCAGGGCTGCAGGCGCAGCCGCTTCATGCGCAGCGCGTTGAACCAGTTGACGGCGTAGGTGATGACCATCGGGCGTTTGAACAACGCCGCCTCCAGCGTGGCGGTGCCGCTGGCCACGATGGTGACGTCACAGGCGGCCAGCGCATCGTGCGAGCGGCCGTCCAGCAGGTCGACCGGCACGCCCGGCGCATGGCGAGCCAGCAGCGGCTCGACCAGCGCGCGCATGCCAGGCGCCACCGGCAGCGCGAAGCGCAGGCCCGGACGCTGGCGATGCAGGATCGCCGCCGCGGCGAGCACGCGCGGCGCGATCAGCTTGATCTCCGAGCGCCGGCTGCCCGGCAACAGCGCGACGACCTGCGCCGCCTCGGGCAGATTCAGCGCGGCGCGCGCAGCCGCCTGGTCGGGCTCCAGCGGAATCACCTGGGCCAGCGGATGCCCCACGAAGGTGGCCTTGATGCCGTGCGCGCGCAGCAGTTCGGGCTCGAACGGGAACAGGCACAGCACGTGGTCGGCCGACGCCGCCAGCGTGCGCACGCGATCGCCGCGCCAGGCCCAGATCGACGGGCAGACGAAATGCACGGTGCGGATGCCGGCCTCGCGCAGGCGCTTCTCGAGGCCGAAGTTGAAGTCGGGCGCGTCGACGCCGACGAAGACGTCCGGCTTCTCGGCGATCAGGCGGTCGCCGAGCGCGTTGCGGATGCCCACCAGCTCGCGGTAGTTGAGCAGTACGTCGACATACCCGAACAGCGACAGCTTTTCCGCCGGCCACCACGCGTCGAAGCCCAGCGCGACCATCCTCGGGCCGCCGATGCCGCAGGCCGACAGCACGGGCCAGCGCGCCTTCAGCCCTTGCAGCAGCAGGCCGGCCAGCAGGTCGCCGGAGGTCTCGCCGGCGACCATGCCCAGGCGCAGGGCGTCGGGATCGGACGGGGACATCGCGGGCGAGCTATCGGACCAGCCCGCGCGTGCCCGACGCGATGAACTCGAGCATCGTGTCGATGTCGCCATTGACGCGCGCATCGTCGCCGCGCATCGCGTCGATCTCGGCGCGGGCCTGCTCCAGCGTCTGGCTCTTGCGGTACAGCGCCTTGTGCATGTCGCGGATGGCGGTGATCTGCCCGGGCGTGAAGTCGCGCCGCTTCAGGCCGGTGAGGTTGACCGCGCGCAGCGCCATCGGATTGCCTTCGACGAGCATGAACGGCGGCACGTCGCGGTCGACATGGCTCTGGAAGCCGATCATCGCGTGGGCGCCGATGTGCACGAACTGGTGCACGCCCGACAGCCCGCCGATGAAGGCCCAGTCGCCGATGTGCACGTGGCCCGCCAACGTGACGCCATTGGCCATCACCACGCGATCGCCAACGCGCACGTCGTGGGCGACGTGCACGTAGGCCATGATCCAGTTGTCGCTGCCGATGCGCGTCACGCCCTCTTCCTTGAGCGTTCCGGTGTTGAGCGTGCAGAACTCGCGGATCGTGTTGCGGTCGCCGATGCGCAGCTCGGTGAGCTCGCCCTTGTGGCTCATGTCCTGCGGCATCGCGCCGATCGAGCTGAACTGGTAGAACACGTTGTCGCGGCCGATGATGGTGCGGCCTTCGATCACGCAATGGGAGCCGACCTTGGTGCCCGCGCCGATGCGCACCTGCGGGCCGATGACCGCATATGGGCCGACCGTGACCGTCGCGTCGAGCACGGCCGCCGGATCGACCAGTGCCGTGGGGTGGATGTTCGCCATCGCGCCGGCCCGGCTCAGCAGGGCGCGACGTCGCGCACCGTGCACATCAGCTCGGCCTCGACGGCCAGTTCGCCGTCCACGGTGGCGCGCGTGGCGTACTTGTAGATGGCGCCCTTCTTGCGCGTGATGGTCGACTCGAGGATCAGCTGGTCGCCCGGCTCCACCACGCGCTTGAAGCGCGCACCGTCGATGCCCGCGAAGTAGTACAGCCGCGAGCCGTCGGAGGTCTCGCCTTCCGACGAGAACGACAGCAGCGCCGACGCCTGCGCCAGCGCCTCGAGCATCAGCACGCCGGGCATCACCGGACGATTGGGGAAGTGTCCGTTGAAGAACGGCTCGTTGATGGTGACGTTCTTCAAAGCCTTGATGCGCACGTCCTTCTCGAACTCGACCACGCGGTCGACGAGCAGGAACGGGTAGCGGTGCGGCAGCTTCTTGATGATCTGGTGGATGTCCATCAGCGTCGACATGGCAGTCTCAGTCTTTCTTTTGGGCCTTCTCCAGGGCGCGCACGCGCTCCCGGAGGGCATACAGGTTGCGCAGCGTGACTGCGTTCTTTTCCCAACTCGCGTGGTCGTCCACCGGGAAGATGGCGGTGTACACGCCCTTCTTGCGCAGCGAATGCATCACCATGGTCGACGCCGACACCGTGACGCCGTCGGCGATCTCGATGTGGCCCTGGATCATGGCGGCCCCGCCGATCATCACGTTGCGGCCCACCTTGGTGCTGCCGGCGATGCCCACGCAGGCCGCCATCACCGTGTGCGCGCCGATGTGGCAGTTGTGGCCGATCTGGATCTGGTTGTCGAGCTTGACGCCGTCTTCCAGCACGGTGTCCTCGAGTGCCCCCCGATCGACGCAGGTGTTCGCGCCGATGTCGACGTCGTTGCCGATGCGCACGCCGCCCAGTTGCTCGATGCGTTCCCAGCGGCCTTGCGTCGGCGCGATGCCGAAGCCGTCGGCGCCGATGATCGCGCCGCTCTGGAACACGCAGCGCTCGCCGACGCTGCAGCCCGCGGCGATGGTCACGCGCGGATGCATCAGGCTGTCGGCGCCGATGCGCGAGCCCGCCCCGACGACGCAGTGCGCGCCCAGCTGCACGCGCTCGCCGATGACGGCGCCCGGCTCGATCACCACCATCGGCCCGATGACCGCGCTGGCGGCCACCGTCGCATCGGCGGCGATCACCGCGGAAGAATGCACGCCAGGGGCCGGCGCGGGGCGCAGCCGCCTGGCCCACCACTGCGTCAGGCGCGCGAAGTACAGGTAGGGATCGTCGGTGATGACCAAGGCGCGGCCATCGGGTGCCGCGGCCGCGAGCGCGGGCGCGACGACGACCGCCCCTGCCTGGCTGGACTCGAGCAGCGGCCGCAGCCTGGCCTGCGCCACGAAGGTGATCGCGTCGGCGCCGGCGGTCTCCAGCGGGGCGATGCGCGCGATCTGCTGGCCCGGGTCGCCGCGCAGTTCTCCACCCAGCGCCGCCACGATCTCACCCAGGCGAACCGGCTTGGCGTCAGCAGGATGCATGGCCGTTTCGAAGCGGGTGAGCGCCCCTGGCGGGCCGCTCACGAAGTGAGCTCGGGGCCGACATGATTCCCGTCCGGCTTACTTGCCGGCGTTCAGCGCGTCGATGACCTTGTTGGTGATGTCCACGCGGTTGTTGACGTAGACCACCAGCTGGTCCTGCAGGATGATGTCGAAATGCTCGTTGTCGCCGATGGTCTTGATCGTGCGGTTGGCGCGCTCGGCGACGTTCGACAACTCTTCGTTCTTGCGCTGCGTCAGGTCTTCCTGGAATTCGCGTTGCTTGCGTTGCAGGTCACGGTCGAGTTCGACCAGCTCGCGCTGACGGCGGGTCTTTTCGGCTTCGGACAAGGTGAGCGCATCCTTGTCCAGCTTTTCGGCCTGGGCGCGCAGCGCGCTGCTCTGGTCGTTCAGGTCCTTTTGGCGCCTGCCGAATTCGGCTTCGAGCTTGGCCTGGGCACGCTTGGCGGGCTCGGCGTCGCGCAGCACGCGCTCGTAGTTGACGTAGCCGATCTTCAATTCCTGGGCCTGGGCCAGAGCCGGCATCACGATCGACGAGATACAGATCGCCAGCAGGGCAAAAGACGATTTCATGGAACGGGCTTTCTTCAAAACGCGGTACCGACTTGAAACTGGAACCGTTGAATTCTATCGTTTGGCTCGGCACGCACCGGAAGCCCGTAGCTCAGCTTGAACGGGCCGACCGGCGACGTCCAGCTCAGGCCCAGGCCGGCCGATGCACGCAACGAACCCATGTCCATGTGCTGCTGCTCCGTCCAGACGTTGCCGGCGTCGAAGAACGCGAACAGGCGCAGGCTCTTGTCCTTGTCGGCGCCAGGCACCGGGATGTAGAGCTCGTTGTTGAGGTTCATCTTCTTGGTGCCGCCGATGAAGGCGCCGGTGACGTCCACCGTGCCCTTGCCCAGCGAGCCCTGTTCGAACACGCGCACGGAGCCGAGGCCGCCGCCGTAGAAGTTCTTGAAGACCGGGTACTCCTTGCCGTTCAGCCCCGTGCCGTAGCCGATCTCGGCATTGACGCCCAGCGAGAAGTGGTAGCCCAGGTCGATGTACTGCGTCACCTGGCCGTTAAAGCGCGCGTACTGCACGTCGCCGAACAGCGAGAAGTCGGTGTTCAGGCGCGCGTAGCGGCCCGAGGTGGGCGAGACGCCGCTGTCGCGCTCGTCGCGCGCCCAGCCCGCGCTGAACGGGAACGCGGTCGCGTAGTTGCCGAACTTGCTCGCGAAGATCACGTAGCTGTTGGGCACGCCTTCGGTGGTGCCGATGTGCGTCTGCTCGACGCCGGTGCCGACGAACACGGTGTCGAACTCGGAGTACGGCAGGCCCCAGCGGATGTCGGCGCCCGGCGTGGAGAACGCGTAGACGTTGCCCGAGCTGTTGTACGGCCGCGCCGTGCGATAGAAGATGTCGAACGTGCGCGAGATGCCGTCGTCCGTGAAGTACGGATTGGTCTCGCTGATCGAGATGTTCTTGTTGGTGTGGGCCGTGCTCACGTCGAGCGCCATGTAGTTGCCCGAACCGAACACGTTTTCCTTCTTGATCGAGCCGGTCAGCGTGATCTTGTCGGTCTGCGAGTAGCCGGCCGCCAGCGTCAGGTTGCCGGTGGGCTTCTCGACCACGGTGACGGTCACGTCGACCTGGTCGGGCGCGCCGGGCACGTCGGCGTTGTCGACGTCCACGCTGCTGAAGAAGCCCAGCCGGTCGATGCGGTCGCGCGACAGCTTGATCTTGGCGCCGTCGTACCACGCCGATTCGAACTGGCGGAACTCGCGCCGGATCACTTCATCTCGCGTGATCGTGTTGCCCGACAGGTTGACGCGGCGCACGTAGGCGCGGCGGCCCGGGTCGGCCACCAGCACGACGACCACCTGGCCAGTCTTGCGGTCGATCTGCGGCTGCGGATCGATGCGCGCGAACGCGTAGCCATAGCTGCCGAACAGGTCGGTGAACGCGTGCGTGGTGGCGGTGACGTCGTCGCCGTGGTATCCCGCGCCGGGCTTGACCTGCACCAGGTTCTTGAACTGCGCATCGCGCCCGAGGTAGTTGCCTTCGAGACGCACCGCCGTCACGACATAGGGCTGGCCTTCGGTGACGCCGATCGTGACGCTGATCGTCTGCTTGTCCGGCGAGATCGTGACCTGCGTGGACGTGATCTCGAACTCGAGGTAGCCCTTGTTCAAGTAGAACGCGCGCAGCTTCTCGAGGTCGGCGTTGAGCTTGGTGCGCGAGTAGCGGTCGGACTTCGTGTACCAGGTGAGCCAGCCGCCCGCCGTCAGGTCCATCTGGTCGATCAGCTGGGCCTCGGTGAACACCTTCGCGCCGATGATGTGGATGTCGCGGATGTGCGCGACGTTGCCTTCATTGACCTTGAACGTGACATTGACGCGGTTGCGCTCCTGCGGCGTGACCGTGGTGATGACCTCGGCCGCGTACAGGCTGTGGCCCAGGTACTGGCGCTTGATCTCCTGCTCGGCGCGCTCGATGACGGCCTTGTCGTACGGCAGCCCTTCGCCGATGCCCGCGTCTTTCAGTGCCTTGGTCAGCGTGTCCTTGTCGAACTCCTTCGTGCCGAGGAAATTGACCGAGGCGATGGTGGCGCGCTCGTCGACGATGACCACGACGACGTCGCCTTCGACGTCGATGCGCGCGTCCTTGAACAGGCCCGTGGCGAACAGGGCGCGCAACGCGGCGGCGGCCTTCTCGTCGCTGTAGCTCTCGCCAACGCGAAACGGCAGCGCGGAAAACACGCTGCCCGGATCGGTGCGTTGCAGGCCTTCGACGCGGATGTCGCGGATCTGGAAAGGTTCGATCGCCTGCGCGGTGAACGGCAGCACGGCGCCCGCGAAGACCACACAGGCAGCGACAGGTCGCATCAAGCTCGGAATGAGTGAAGACATCAGGTGTTTTTTACCGGCCCAGGAGGCGAGCCAAGTCGTTGGAAAGGGCGAGAGACATCAACAGCAGGATCGCGAAGACCCCGCCATACCGCAGCCACGTCTGCCATGGCGTCGAGACCGGCCGACCGGTCGCACCCTCGAAGAGATAATACAGCAGGCGTCCCCCATCGAGCACTGGGATAGGCAGCAGGTTCAGCACGCCGATGCCCACGCTGACCTGGGCCAGGAACGTGAGGAAATGCGCCAGCCCCAGCTGGGCCGCCTTGCGCGACGCGTCCGAGATCGTGATCGGTCCGTTGAGGTTCTTTACAGAAGCTTTGCCTGTCAACATGCGGCCGAACATGCGCAGGCTCAGCACTGCGTGGCGACCCATCTGTTGCGCGCCGTAGGCCACCGCGTCGATGGGCCCCAGCCGCACCAGTTCGGTCGCCAGCCCGCCGCCTAGTTCGACGTCCACGCGCGCGACCGAATGGCCGCCTTCGCTGACGACGCGTGGCGTCACGGCGATCGTCAGCGGCGCGCCGGCACGCAGCACGTGCCATTGCATCGTCTTCGGAGTGCCGCTGGCGCCCGCGGCGCGGATGCGCGCGGACAGCGCGAAGGCGTCCGCAATCGGGTCGTCGTCGATGCGCTCGACCAAGTCGCCCGCATGGATGCCTGCAAGATCGGCCGGCTTGCCGGCCACGACCTTGCCGATCACCGGCGGCGAGTACGGCGCGGTCAGCCCGATGCGCGTGACGGCCTCCTCGTCGAGCTCGTCCTTTCCGAGCGTGTCCAGCGGCAGCGTGATCTCGTGCGAACCCGACTCGCCAGGATGGCGGATCTGCAGGCTCAGCGGTTTCTGGTCCATCAGAGCGACCACCGCGCCCTCGAAGAAGTCGTCGAACGAATGCACGGGGCGCCATTGCATGCCGCCAGGCGTGTCCGCGTCATCTTCGCTGGAGGCCACGATGCGGTCGCCCGAGCGCACGCCCGCGACGGCCAGCATGCTGCCCGCGGGCGGTTGGCTCAGCGCCGGTATTTTCTCGGTGATGCCGACCGACATCGCCGCCGCGTAGAAGATCGCACCCAGGATCAGGTTGGCCGCGGGGCCGGCCAGGATCACGGCTGCGCGCTGCCAAAGCGGGCGCCGGCTAAGCGCGCGATCGACGTCGGCGAGCGGCGTCTCCTCATCTGGCTTTTCCAGCATCAGCACATAGCCACCGAGCGGGATCGCGCTCAGCACGAACTCGCAGCCCGGCTCGCCGAACGCGCGCCGCCACAACACCGGGCCGAAGCCCAGCGAGAAGCGGTAGATGCGAATGTTGCAGGCCACCGCCACTCGGTAATGGCCGTATTCGTGCGCGGCGATCAGGATCCCCAGCGTGACGAGGTAGTACGGCAGGCTGAGGAGCAGGTCGACCATCAACGCTGCCCCGCCAATTGCGCGACGTGCGCGCGCGCCGCGTCACGCGCGCGCGCGTCGAGCGCGAGCAGCGCCTCGATCGAGTTCGCGTCGCGCGCGGCCGGCAGCACGCGTTCGAGCGCCGTCGCGTTCACGCGGTGGATGCCGTCGAAGCGCAGCCGGCCCGCGAGGAAAGCCTCGACGGCGATCTCGTTGGCGGCGTTGAGTACGGCCGTCGACCCCGGCGCGGCGCGCAATGCGGCCCACGACAGATGCAGGCCGGGAAAGCGTCGCTCGTCGGCCTCCTCGAACGTGAGCGCCGCCATCTTCGTGAAGTCGAGGGCGCCGCAGCCCGAGGCCATGCGCGCGGGCCATGACATGCCAAACGCGATCGGCCCCTTCATGTCGGGCGTGCCCAGTTGCGCGAGCACCGCGCCGTCGCGCGCGACCACCATCGAGTGAACGATGCTCTGCGGATGGATGACGACCTTGACGCGCTCGGGCGGCAGATCGAACAGCCAGCGCGCCTCGATCACCTCGAGCGCCTTGTTCATCATCGTGGCCGAGTCCACCGAGATCTTGCGGCCCATCACCCAGTTCGGATGCGCGCAGGCCTGGTCGGGCGTGACGTCGCCCAGCGTGGCCGGATCGCGCGTGCGGAACGGGCCGCCCGAGGCGGTGAGCACGATGTGGTCGACCGTCGCATCCCAGGCCGCCGGATCCTGCGGCAGGCACTGGAAGATGGCCGAGTGCTCGCTGTCGATCGGGATCAGCGTCGCCCCGCCCTGGCGCACTGCGTCGACGAACAATTGCCCGCCGACGACCAGTGCCTCCTTGTTGGCCAGCAGCAGCCGCTTGCCGGCGCGCGCCGCGGCCAGGCAGGCCGGCAGGCCTGCGGCGCCGACGATGGCGGCCATCACCTGGTCGACGTCCGGATGCGCGGCCAGGTCTTCGAGCGCCCGCGCGCCGGCCAGGACCTCGGTGGCAATGCCGGCCGCCTTCACGCGCGCACCGAGTTCGTTGGCCGTGGCCGCGTCGGGCATCGCCGCGAAGCGCGGGCGCCAGCGCACGATCTGCGCGAACAGGTCGTCGATGCGGCGCTGTGCGGTCAGCGCAAGCACCTCGAAGGCATCGGGATGAAGCGCGATCACGTCCAGCGTGCTGGTGCCGATCGACCCGGTCGAGCCGAGGATGCAGACACGTTGGCGGCGGACGTGCGCGGTCATTTCGAAATCAGATCGTCACCAGCGCGAGCGCGGCGGGAAAAACGGGCAGCAGCGCGTCGATGCGGTCCAGCACGCCGCCATGTCCCGGCAGCAGGCGGCTCGAATCCTTGATGCCGGCCGAGCGCTTGGCCAGCGACTCGACGAGGTCGCCCATGACCGCCATCGCCACCAGCGCGGCGCACGCCACCACCATGCCGGCCAGCCCGACACGCTCGCGCAGCAGCCAGAACAGGTTGCCGTGAGGCCGCGCCGTCACGAGCACGACGATCAGCGCCAGCACGACCACCGCCACGAGGCCGCTGATCGCGCCCTCCCAGCTCTTGCCCGGGCTGATGGTCGGCGCGAGCTTGCGCTTGCCCAGTGCGCGGCCGCCGAAGTAGGCGAAGATGTCCGCAGCCCACACCAGGCCGCAGACGGTGGCCAGGTAGGCCAGGCCGCGTTCCCAGGACGCCATCAGCGCGGCCCAGGCGGCGCCGATCAGCACCCAGCCGGCGACGAAACGCAGCGCCGCGTTGACCTTCCTGAATCCATCCGGACCCGCGCGCAGGGACACGACGCCCACCAGCACCCACAGCACCGTGACGCCCGCCCAGGCTTCGGCCGGAACCTCGACGCCGCCGATGCCGCCGCCCAGCGGGGCGATGGTGATGCAAGCCAGGCCCAGCGCGACGCCGGAGGCGATCGAGGCCCAGGCGGGCAGGCCGCACAGCCGACCCCATTCCCAGCCCGCAGCGGCGATGAGGACGATGGTCAGCAGCGCGAACGGAAGCGGCGACCGGGCCGTCACCGCCGGAATCAGCAGCGCCAGCAACACCAGCGCGGTGATCACGCGTTCACGCAACATCGGGGCTCCCGGCCAGCATGGCCGCATCGGGTTTGACGCCGCCAAAACGACGGTCGCGCGTGGCGTAGACCTTGAACGCGCGGTCGAGTTCCGTCTCGTCGAAATCGGGCCACAGGCAATCGGTGAAATGCAGCTCGGAATAGGCCACCTGCCACAGCAGGAAGTTGCTGATGCGCACTTCGCCGCCGGTGCGGATGAACAGGTCCGGATCCGGCGCCTCGCGCAGCGCCAGGTAGCGCGCCAGCGTGTCCTCGGTGAGCTCCGTCGCCGGCACGCCATCCTGGATCGCGCGCTGGCAAGCCTGGACGATGTCCCAGCGCCCGCCATAGTTGAACGCCACCCACACGGTGATGCGCGTGTTGTGCGCCGTGGCCGATTCAGCGCGCTCCCACGCGTTGCGCACCGTCTGCGAGACCGCGGTGCGGTCGCCGATGATCTTGACGCGCACGCCGTCGCCGGCGATCTTGGTGAGGTAGCGCGTCATCGCGCTCAGCACCAGCCCCATCAGGCCGGAGACCTCTTCTTCGGGCCGCTTCCAGTTCTCGGACGAGAACGCGAACACGGTCAGGTGCTCGACGCCGCGATTGGCGCAGGCCTGGATCGTGTTGACCAGCGCATCGACGCCATGCTTGTGCCCGAAGATGCGCGGCATGAAGCGCTTCTTGGCCCAGCGGCCGTTGCCGTCCATGACGATGGCCACGTGGCGCGGCACGCTGGGGTCGCGCGTCGGCGTCCCGAAGGTGGACACGGGCGGGTTCACGGTGCGTTTCAACGCCTTCAGACCGCGAGGATCTCGGCGTCCTTGGCCTGCACGAGCTTGTCGATCTCGCCGATGGTGCGGTCGGTCAGCTTCTGAATGTCGTCGACCAGGCGGCGCTCGTCGTCCTCGGTGATGTCCTTGTCCTTGAGCATCTTCTTGCCGTGTTCGTTGGCTTCGCGGCGCAGGTTGCGCACGGCGACCTTGCAGTCCTCGCCCAGTCCCTTGACGACCTTGGTCAGGTCGCGCCGGCGTTCCTCGGTCAGGGCGGGCATCGGCACGCGGATGATGTCGCCGGTGGTCGACGGGTTCAGGCCGAGATCGGACTCGCGGATGGCCTTCTCGACCTTGGAGATCATCGGCTTTTCCCACGGCTGGACGCCAATGGTGCGGGCGTCGAGCAGCGACAGCTGCGCCACCTGGCTCAGCGGCACCGGCGAGCCGTAGTAGTCGACGTGGATCTGGTCCAGCATGCCCGGATGGGCGCGGCCGGTGCGGATCTTCTGCAGTTCGCCCTTGAACGACTCGATGGAGCGGCCCATCTTGGTCTCGGCAGTCTTCTTGATGTCGGCAGTACTCATGATCTTTCGTCACTCCTCACAGCACACGCGCGCCGGGATGCCGGCCGCGTGCTTTCGAACAGGCATGCAGGGTCGGGGTCAGACGTGCACCAGCGTGCCTTCGTCCTCGCCCAGCACGACGCGCTTGAGCGCGCCCGGCTTGAAGATGCTGAACACCTTGATGGGCAGGTTCTGGTCGCGGCACAGCGCGAACGCGGTCGCGTCCATCACCTGCAGGTTCTTGCCGATGGCCTCGTCGAACGTGATCGACGAGTAGCGCGTCGCGTCCGGCACCTTGTTCGGGTCGGCGCTGTAGACGCCGTCCACCTTGGTCGCCTTGAGCACGATCTGGGCGCCCATTTCGGCACCGCGCAGCGCGGCCGCGGTATCGGTGGTGAAGAACGGGTTGCCGGTGCCGGCCGCGAAGACGACGACCTTGCCCTCTTCGAGGTACTGCAGCGCCTTGGGCCGCACGTAGGGCTCGACCACCTGCTCGATGGAGATCGCCGACATCACGCGGGCGACCATGCCTTCCTGGCGCATCGTGTCGGCCAGCGCGAGAGAGTTCATCACCGTCGCAAGCATGCCCATGTAGTCGGCCGTGGCGCGGTCCATGCCGACCGCGCCGCCCGCGACGCCGCGAAAGATGTTGCCGCCGCCGATGACCACCGCCACCTCGGTGCCCAGGCGCGTGACCTCTTGCACCTCGCGCACCATGCGCACGATCGTGGCCCGGTTGATGCCGTAGGCGTCGTCGCCCATCAGCGCTTCGCCGGAAAGTTTCAGAAGGATGCGCTTGTACGCCGGCATGGATGAGGGCCCTCGAAGGCGCTGTTGGATGATTCGGTCTTGCAGTGTAAGCCGGGGCCCGAAGGCCCCGACTCGTTTCAGCTCTGCGTCCAGGCGGCTTTACTGACCGCGCGCCGCGGCGACCTGCGCGGCGACTTCGTCGGCGAAGTTGTCGACCTTCTTCTCGATGCCTTCGCCCACGACGTAGAGCGTGAAGCCCTTGATCGTCGTGTTGGCGGCCTTGAGCATCTGCTCGACGGTCTGCTTGTCGTTCTTCACGAAGGTCTGGTTCAGCAGCGAGACTTCCTTGAGGTACTTCGTGACCGAGCCTTCGACCATCTTGGCGACGATGTCGGCCGGCTTGCCCGACTCGGCGGCCTTGGCGGTGGCCACCGAACGCTCGGTCTCGACCAGGTGCGCGGGGACGTCGGCCTGCGACAGCGCCTTGGGCTTCATCGCGGCAACGTGCATCGCAACGTCCTTGGCGGCCGTGTCGTCGCCTTCGAACTGGACGACCACGCCGATGCGCGTGCCGTGCAGGTAGTGGGCGAGCTGGGCGTTCTCGACGCGCTGGAAGCGGCGGATCGACATGTTCTCGCCGATCTTGCCCACGAGCGCCAGGCGCACGGCGTCGACCGTGGAGCCTTCGAACTCGAGCGCGGACAGCGCGGCGACGTCGGCCGGGTTCTTCTCGGCGATCAGCTTGGCCATCTTGTTGGCGAAGGCGATGAAGTCGTCGTTCTTGGTGACGAAGTCGGTCTCGCAGTTGACTTCGACCATCGCGCCGACGCCGTTGGCGACGTACGAGGCGACGACGCCTTCCGACGTGACGCGCGAACCGGCGCCGGCAGCCTTCGTGCCGAGCTTGACGCGAAGGATCTCCTCGGCCTTGACGGCGTCGCCATCGGCCTCGGTCAGGGCCTTCTTGCACATCATCATCGGCGCATCGGTCTTGGCGCGCAGGTCAGCCACCATGCTTGCGGTAATCGCGGGCATCTTCAAACTCCATCATCTGCGCCGGCCATTGTTGAGGCCGACAGTGAATAAATTGCTTCCAGGTTGTGAAAAGGGGGCCACGAAGCCCCCTTGTCATCAGCCCCGGTTCGTGACCGGGTCGGGGGATCAGCCTTCGGCGCCGACTTCGACGAATTCGTCGCCGGCGGCCGAGACCTGCTGGACGACGTCGCTGGCGGCGTTGGCCTTGCCTTCGAGCACCGCGTCAGCCACGGCCTTGGCGTACAGCGCCACGGCCTTGGCCGAGTCGTCGTTGCCCGGGATCACGTAGTCGATGCCCAGCGGCGAGTGGTTGGTGTCGACGACGCCGATGACCGGGATGCCCAGCTTGTTGGCTTCGAGGATGGCGATCTTGTGATAGCCGACGTCGATGACGAAGATGGCGTCCGGCAGGGCAGCCATGTCCTGGATGCCGCCGATGTCCTTCTCGAGCTTGACCAGCTCGCGCTCGAACATCAGGGCTTCCTTCTTGATCACGGCCAGGGTGCCGGAATCCTTCTGGGCCTGCATGTCCTTCAACTTCTTGAGCGAACCCTTGACCGTCTTGAAGTTGGTCAGCATGCCGCCGAGCCAGCGCTGGTCGACGTAGGGCATGCCGCAACGCTGGGCTTCCATCGCCACGACTTCGCGCGCCTGGCGCTTGGTGCCGACCATCAGCACCGTGCCGCGCTTGGAGCTGAGCTGGCGGATGAACTTCAGGGCATTCTCGAACGCGGGCAGCGTCTTCTCGAGATTGATGATGTGGATCTTGTTGCGATGGCCGTAGATGTACGGGGCCATCTTGGGGTTCCAGAAGCGGGTCTGGTGTCCGAAATGGACGCCGGCTTCCAGCATTTCGCGCATGGATACAGACATGGAGTACTCCAAAGGTTGGGTCTAGAATCCCGGCATACATTGCATCGAGCAACAGGGCTTACGGTTTCTAACCGGGCCTTGCACACCTCGACCACAACACCTTGATTGCCGGGTTCGCGGATTTGGGACTTTTCAGCCCCGTTCTTGCCGAGCGACCGGTCAGCGATTGCGCCGCCGAATGGCCACCCAGAAAAACTCAAAGAGTATAGCAGGCCGCACGCGGTCCTGCACCATTTCCTCCGCCGAACTTCGCCTGTCCCGCCCGGAGGGCCGATGAAGATCGCGGTGATCGGCGCCGGCATGGCCGGCGTCGCGGCCGCACAGGCGCTCGCATCCGACGGCCACGAGGTGACGGTGATCGAGCGCCGTTCCAGCGTCTCCGAGGAGACCAGCTTCGCGCCGGCTGGCATCGCCGCCGCCGGCCTGGCCGCGCCGTGGCTGCCCGCCGCGGGCCGGCTCAAGGCGACGGCCGGCAACGCCGACGAGGCGAGCCGGCTGCGCGGCATCGGCGCCGCCTTCGCCACGCCCTCGCTGTTCGGCAAGGGCGACGGCCCCGAGGCCGCGCGGCGCGCCGAACGCGCGCTCGCGCTGCACAAGCTGCTGGCGCTGGGCGTCGATCGCATCGACGCCCTCGTGCGCGACCTGACGCTGGACTTCGAGCGCGGCGACGGCCTGCTGCTGACGCTGCCCGACGCCGCCACCGCCGCGCAGGCCGAGCTCGCCGTCGCCTGGCTGCAGCAGCACGGCGAGGCGGTGGAATGGGTCGACGCAGCGCGGCAACGCGAGATCGAACCCGGCCGCGCCGTCGCCGACGACGCGCCGCGCGCGGTCTGGCTGCCCAACGCGCGCGTCGGCAACACCCGCGAATGGACGCAGCTGCTGCGCGCCCACGCGCAACACCTGGGCGCACGCTTCCTGTTCCAGCACGAGGTCGAATCCATCTCGGCCGGACCGCAGCCGAGCGTGCGGCTCGCGGCGGCGGGCGAGCCTGCGCGAGACCTCGAGTCGGCCCGGTTGCTGGCGCCGCTGGGCGTGAAACTGCCGTGGAAGCCGATCCGCGGCTATTCCGTCACGGCCGCGCAGCATGTGCGCGAAGCCCTGCCCGGCAACGGCCCGCGCGCCGGGCTGCTCGACGTGCGCAGCGGCATTGCCATCAGCCGCCTCGGGGCGCGCGTGCGCGTGGCCGGCGGCCACGAGTCGGCACCCGCGGCGTCGGGGCCGCCGGCGCCGCCGGGCAAGAAGGCGCTGCAACCGCTGTACGACGCCGTCGACGCCGCCTTTCCCGGAGCCGTCAACTGGCAGCAGGCCCAGGTCTGGCAGGCCACGCGCGCCGCGCTGGCCGATGCGCTGCCCGCGGTCGGCCCGAGCGGCGCGGCGGGGATCTGGCTCAACGTGGGCCACGCCCATCACGGATGGGCATTGAGCCAGGCCGCGGCCGGGCTGCTCTGCACGATGATTGCCGGTGAGCCGACAGCGCCGGAAGGCGCCGCCCTCGCGCCGCAGCGCCTGCGCTGACGGGGCAAGGCGTGCCGGCTTCGCCTCACGACGCTCTTGCCCACATCCACCAAGGCCACTCGATGACCCTGCCCCGCCGCCTGCTCCAGAGTGTTGACGACCGGCCGTTGTTCGACTCCGCGACGACGCGGCGCATCGAGGCGCGGGCGGCCGCGGCCCTGCCCGCGCACACGCTGATGGCGCGCGCAGGCGTCGCGCTGCTGCGCCTCGCGCGCGCGGTCACGCCGCAGGCGCGCAGTGCGTGGATCGCGGCCGGGCCGGGCAACAACGGCGGCGACGGCCTCGTGCTGGCCGCGTGGCTGCAGCGCGGCGGCGTCGCGGTGAGCGTGACGCTGGTCGGCCACCCCACCGGCCGCACCCTGCCGCCGGATGCGGCCTGGGCGCTGGACCAGGCGCGCGCGGCAGGCGTCAAGATCCGCGACGACCTGCCCGACGCTGCGGAACTTGCCCGCATCGACCTGGGCGTCGACGCGCTGCTGGGCGTCGGCCAGTCACGCGCTCCCGACGGCGCGATCGCGGCAGCCATCGCCGCCCTCAACGCGCTGGCGGCGCCGGTGCTGAGCGTCGATGTGCCCACAGGCCTGGCCACCGACACTGGCGAGCCGCCGGGAGACGCGACGGTGCGCGCCACGCACACGTTGACGCTGCTGACCGCCAAGACGGGCCTGTTGACCGGCCACGGGCGCGAAGCCGCAGGCGAGATCTGGTTCGACGACCTGGGCGTCGAGCCACTGGACGCCGAGACGCCGGCCGCCACGCTGACCGGCGCGCTCGCCATTGCCGCATTGCTGCCGCGACGGCGCCATCTGGCCAACAAGGGCAGCTTCGGCGATGTCCACGTGGCCGGCGGCGCGGCCGGCATGGTGGGGGCATCGCTGCTGGCTGCGCACGCGGCCTCGCTGGCCGGGGCCGGGCGCGTGCTCGTGCATGCCCATTCGAGCGACGCCGGCGGCGTGCTGCCGGTCGACGTGCGCCATCCCGAGCTGATGCTGCGGCCCGTCGGCCAGTTGCAGGCCGCCCTGCGCGACAACCGCAAGGCGACTGTGGTGGCCGGTTGCGGAGGCGGCGCCGACGTCGCCAGCGAACTGCCGGGCTGCCTGTCCAACGCGGGCCGGCTGGTGCTCGACGCCGACGCGCTCAACGCGATCGCGCGCGACACGGGCCTGCGCGCGCAAGCACGCGCGCGGGGCGCCCGCGGGCTCGCGACGATCGTGACGCCGCATCCGCTCGAGGCCGCGCGCCTGCTCGGATCGACGGCGGCGGCGGTCCAGGCCGACCGCTTCGCCGCCGCGCGCCGCCTGGCCGCAGACCTCGGCGCCATCGTCGTGCTCAAGGGATCCGGCACGCTCGTCGCGATGCCGGACGGTCGCGTCGCGGTCAACCCGACCGGCGACGCGCGCCTGGCCACCGCCGGCACCGGCGACGTGCTGGCCGGCTGGATCGGCGGGCTGTGGTCGGCGCAACCGCCCGCGGACGCGGCACTGGCGCAGGCGTTCGAAGTCGCCCGCGCCGCGGTCTGGATCCACGGCCGGGCTTGCGATTTCACGGCCGGCGACCGCCTGCCGCTGGTGGCCGGCGAACTCGCCGCGCACATGGCGCGCGCCGCCCAGGCACTCGCTGACTGAGAAGCCGGACGCGGCGGGAGCCGCGTCGCCTGGACACATCCGCTAACCAATCTGCGCAGCGCCAGGCCGCGCGGGGTCGGATCGGCGCGCGTCGTGAATTTAGTCCGCCTCGTACAGATCACCCCACAAGACGGCCGGATTTGCGCTTCTTTTCGGGCCAAAGAACAGGCCTCGTCCAACCGATAGTCCTCCTGAAACCCAAAAAAGGTCGCAAGCCCGACTTAAGGGTTGGCCGTTCTTTGCCGACAAGCCTTGTTGAAACCGTCTCCTTTTTGCATCGCCCCATGACTCTCGCGACCCATGCCTTGCCGCCAACGACGCCCGCTGAACGCGGCGCTGCGGCCAGGGCATCGGTCGCCAGAGCCCTCGAACTGATTCGACAGGCGCGGCCGTCCGCTGCCGACCGTCGCCCCTAAGTCACTTTTCAGGAATTGAAAATGTCCATCATCACCTCGCTGTCCACCTCCCAGATCGCCGGCCTGTCGACGACCACGATCGCCGGACTGAGCACCGCTGACTGGGCCGCCTTCAGCACGGCACAGATCCAGGTGCTGACGAGTTCGCAGATGGCGGCGATCACCAGCAGCGGCATCTCGGCCATCGGCAGCGCCGAGATCGGCGTGCTGCTCACCAGCGAGCTTTCGGCCCTGTCCACGGCGAGCCTGCAGGCGCTGACGACCACGCAGCTGAGCACGCTCAGCTCGAGCCAGATCGGCGCATTCACCTCGAACCAGGTCGCCGCGTTGACGACGTCGCAGCTCTCGACGCTGACCACCGCCCAGCTGCCCGGCCTGTCGGACGCCAACGTCTCCGCGCTGACCAGCAACCAGGCCGCGGCCCTGACGAGCGCGCAGGTCAGCTCCATGGCGACCGACCAGATCGCCGCCCTGTCGACCGCCGCGCTGCGCAATCTCGGCACGGCCGCGATCGATGCGCTGACCACCAACCAGCTGAACGCCCTGGGCACCGACCGCATCGCCGCCCTGACCACCACGCAAGTGGCGGCGTTGACGACAGCGCAGGTCACGGCCATCGGCACCACCAATCTGTCCGCGCTGAACAGCGCCCAGGTGGTGGCGCTGACGACCAACGAACTCAACGCGCTGACGACGGCGCAGTTCGCCGGCCTCGGTTCCGCGCAGATCGCCGCGATGACGACCGCCCAGTTCGCGTCGCTGACCTCGGCTCAACTGAACGCGATGACCAGCGCCGAGATCGCCGCGGTGTCGTCGGCCCAGGCCGCTGCATTGACCACCGCGCAGATCGCCGCGCTGAACACGACCCAGGTCGAGACGCTGAGCACGACGGACCTGCATGCGCTGGGCACGGCCGCTGTCGGCGCGCTGACCTCGAACCAGCTCAACGCGCTGACCACCGACCACATCGCCGCGCTCGGCACGAACCAGATTGCCGCGCTGACCACGGCCCAGCTGTCCGTCCTGAGCACGACCAACCTCGACGCCCTGGGCTCCGCCCAGGTCGCCGCGATGACCACGTCGCAAGTCGCCTCGCTGACCACGACCCAGGTCGCCGCGCTCGGCACGGCGC
>Ga0302279_10001981_pt1 | contig 28000 bp, 27 predicted proteins | sample III_Bog_N3_3_FD_194541 | JGI IMG/M metagenome (GOLD analysis project Ga0302279, IMG submission 194541) | Peat permafrost microbial communities from Stordalen Mire near Abisko, Sweden - III_Bog_N3_3 | ecosystem: Environmental > Terrestrial > Soil > Wetlands > Peat | place: Sweden: Abisko... | reverse complement strand
TCGCTGGGGATCCAGAGGTTTTACGACGAAGCCGTCAGCGCCCGAGCGTCGAGCGAGAAAGACGTCCGGTCGACGGTCCAAGAGCATCAAGACCGAGACGGGATCGGCCCCGCCATAGGACTCGAGGTTGCGCAGCTCCATGGTGATGGCCATCCCGCCCATGGCCCCGACCTGAAGGTCGACGACGACCAGGTCCACGTCGCCGCGCTTCACGCGTTCAATCGCCTCGGGGCCGTTTGAGGATTCCTCAATCAAGAGGTCGGGTCCGGCGAGCATCGTCTCGAGTTCGCGACGCAGTGACGCCAGGTCGCTGACGAGGAGCACGGTTGCCACGAACATCAGCGTAGCGGAGGTCGAAACCGTGAAATTTGCCCGACCGTATTCATTCGAATCTCCCCTTGTGTCGCACCAGGACCTGTGGTTATCCTGCGAGTCAGGGCGAATTCGGGGGAGACCGCATGGCAGCGACGTCGTTGGATTGGGCGGGCGGCGCAGCCTGTCGCGGGAGCGAAGGTTCACTGTTCTATTCAGCTGACAGCGCGGAGCGAAAAGAGGACCGCCTCGAGCGCGAGCAACTGGCCAAGAGAATCTGCGCGGGGTGCGCGGTGCGCGAAGAGTGTCTTCACGCCGCTCTCGAGCGACACGAGTCCTACGGAATCTGGGGCGGACTCAACGAGTTCGAACGGCGAGCGCTAACTCGCGCGTGAACGGCCCCAGCCGAGTTGCGCGGGGCTCACGCGAGTCAGGACGATCAACAAGGCGAAGGTCACCAGGTGCACCGCGGTGCAGTACTCGCAGATCGCCCCGATAATGATCACCTCGGCGAAGATCAGCCAGAGCACGAAGCCCATCGAGATAATGGCCAAGCCGAATCGGGCCACGTGGATCCAGCGAGCACGGGCGCGCCACGCCCAGGGCGTATTGAGCGCGGTCATCACGACGTAGTTGGCCAAACCGAAGATCGCGACCGGAATACCGAGGATCTCCGACTGCGCGGAGGTCGTGACCTTTTGACAGTCGATGAGGCCGCTCGTTGAACAGACCAGTGCGTGAGGCTGGAAGTGCGTGATGGTCAGGTAGATCGATAGTCCGAGTCCGAGCAGACTCAAGAGCAACGTCGTGACCTCCACCCAGGGGGCGACGCGGTACTCGGACTCGACGGTCAGGGGCTCCGCCGTGGCGTCAATCACTTAAGACCCATGGCCTTGGCCGCAACCTCCACGCCGCTACTCGTACAGACACTCGCGGGCATGTTCTTCGTGAGCGAGCAGATCGACGCCGTCTGGTAGTTCGCCGAGGCGATAATCGCCTCGGTCACGGGACTGGCCGCGTTGCTGAGGGCGGCCGCGATGTTGTTGCGAGTCGAACCCGCGAGCGTCGTCGGGCTGTAGCTGGCGCCCGCGACGAGGAACTTATTCGCGAAGTCGATGAAGGGGATCGAGCCCGCGTCACTCGAGGTGAGCCCCTTGATGTACTTCGGAGTGTCGTACTTGGTGATGAGGGCGCTCTCTTGGGCGGTGGGCTTCTGGAGGGACGCGTAGTACGTTCCGGCGGCGTCTAAGTAGTTGGTGTACTCCTCGTCGGTCTTAAAGACGAGGTACTTCGATTTGTACGTCGCCTTGACGAACGTGAACGTCGGGGTATTGGGGTAGACGTCGCCGGAGTAGCTGGACATGTTGCCGAGCCCCGTGAACGTGCCGAAACGGCTGAGTGCGACGATCGTCGCCCAGCGCTGGGCCGCGCAGTAGGGGCAGTACTCCGCGCCGATGTAGACGACCTCGGGAACCTTCACGCCGGCGGCGTTGGTCGCGGTCAACTCCGGCTGTCCCGCGACGGGTTGGGGCGAGGAGACCTGGGCGATCGGCGACGTGACGCCCACGGTGTTAAAGACCGACGCGGGCACCGTGGTGAGGGCGGTCAGGTTCGCCGCGCTGATGGGGGTGAAACTCGACGAGCCGGACTTGGCGGTGCCACCGCTGGCGACCTTGATGATCACGAGCGCGGCGACGACGATTACGACGAGGCCGACCGCGACCCACGTAAACAGCCCGGCGGGCCGTCCGCCCCGCGCCTTCACGGGGGGTCGTGGGGTGTTGGGCCGTTTCTTCTGTGCCGAGGTCTTGGCCACGGTGCTCCTTTGGGCGAGTGCGCATCAAACTTAGTGGAGAACGAACGAACGCGACAGTGAGCGGGGCGAGTCGTTAAGTTAGCCCACGTGGCCGAAATCCTGATCCCGCGCCCTGCGGCGACCGTGCTCACGCTGCGCGACACACCAAAGGGTTACGAGATTCTTATGCTGCGCAGAAACTTGCGAAGCGATTTCGTCGGCGGTGCGCACGTCTTTCCCGGCGGTGCCGTGGACGAGAGCGACGCGGAGGCCCACGACCTCGTCGTCGGACTCGACGACGTTACGGCGTCCACACGGCTGGAGGTCGAGCGGGGGGGACTGGCGTTTTACGTGGCCAGCCTGCGGGAACTCTTCGAGGAAGCGGGACTGCTCCTCGCGGTTGACGAGCACGGTGATGTCGTCACGTTCTCGGCTCCCCGCGACCTCGAACGCTGGGCCGCGCTTCGTCGCTCGATCAACGCCGGCGAACTCGGGTTTCTCGATCTCCTACGCGAGGAGGGACTACGACTCGATCTACGTGGCGTCGAGTACCTCGCGCACTGGATAACCCCGGTGGGCCCGCCCCGGCGATACGACACGCGATTCTTCGTGGCCCGGGCGCCCGCGGGTCAGGTGGCCACCCACGACGCGGGCGAGACCGTCGCCGATATCTGGGTGCGACCGGTCGACGCGCTGGCGGCCGAGCGTCGTGGCGAGTTCGAGATGATTCGACCGACCATCAAGAACCTGGAGGCCGTGGCGCACTTCCAAGAATCCGAAGAGGTGCTGGCGTACGCGCGGGGGTTGGAGTCGATTCCGTGCGTGACCCCGCGCATCATCACCCGCGACGGCGAAGTCGTATTCGTGAACCCTGGTGAGGTGGGGTACGACGAGTGATGGACCGCTCCTAATCCTGACCGGTGGGGTGTCAATTCGCGAGAACGTTCGCTACCATGGAGGGAAGAATGTTTAGAGGAGTCGAGGCGCCATGACCACCACCAACGTGAATCTGACCGAAAAGGTCACCGGGCCGATCTCGCTGACCGACACCGCGGTCATCAAGGTCGCCGAACTCATTGCCGCGGCCGGGGCCGACGAGCCCTTAGCGCTGCGCGTGGCCGTCAAGTCTGGCGGCTGCTCGGGCTTTAACTACGACATGTACTTCGACTCCGAGATCGCCGAGGACGACGTCGTCAACGCATTCGGCGACGTCAAGGTCGTCGTCGACCCCGCGAGCGCGGAGTTGTTGGCCGGGGCGTCGCTCGACTACAGCGACAGTCTGCAGGGCGCGGGGTTTCACATCACCAACCCCAACGCCACGCGCACCTGCGGGTGCGGCAACTCCTTTAGCTGAGTTGCCCGAGTTGACTCCGACGCGCCCCTACTCACCCTGGCGGCGCGCGGGCGACTTCGTGATCGTGTCGGGCCAGTTAGGTCTCGTCTACGGCGGACCCAAGGTCGACTTCGCCGAGGGCGGCACCGCGGGACAGCTCCGACAGGCGCTGACCAACGCCGAAGGTCTGCTGAAAGAAGCGGGCGCCACGCTGGCCGATGTCGTCAAGGCCACGATGTTCATCCTCGACATGGCCGACTTCGCGGCGTGCAACGAGGTGTGGGTGGACGTCTTTAAGGACCCCCGGCCGACGCGCAGCGCGTTCGCGGTGAAGGAACTACCGCTCGGGGCGAAGGTCGAAGTGGAGTTCTGGGCTTACTCGCCCGCGCGCTGATCGACGAACTCGTTCGACGTGCCGAACTTGTAGCCCACCGAGCGCACCGTTTGAATCAGGTGCGCGTACTCCTCACCCAACTTCGCGCGGAGTCGACGTACGTGGACGTCGACCGTTCGGGCGCCGCCGTAGTACTCGTAGCCCCACACCCGAGAGAGCAACGTCGCCCTGGTGAAGACGCGATTGGGATTGGTCGCCAAGAACCGCAACAGTTCGTACTCCATGTACGTCAGGTCCATCACGCGGCCGGCGATGGAGGCCTGGTAGGTCTCTAAGTTCATCGAGAGCTCGGCGTGCTCTATGCGGGGCGCCACGCTCTCGTTCCCCGCGCGTCGAAGCCGGTGGCGCAGTCGCGTCGCGAGTTCACTGACGTCGTAGGGTCCGACAACGAAGTCGTCAAAGAGGTCTTCACGAAACGTCAGGTCGTCGAGCTGGTAGTGGTCGAGCAACAAGATGATCGGACCCACGCCGCGCTCTCGTTGCCGCAGCTGTCGACAGAGGCTCATGGCTTCGCTGAAGGGCAGGGCGGCCGCGTTGATCACCGCGCCCGAAAAGCCGTCAGTGGGTTCCAAGGCGGCGATCTCGTTGAGTCGGGCCGAGGCGGCGATGGCCGGCGTGACGCCGGTTACGTCAAAGGCCTTTCGAACCGGCCCATCGCACGAGGGCACGCAGAGGACGACGTCGATACTCACAACAGCGGTAGGTACCTCTCCAGCTCGAAGGTCGTGACCTGGGCGCGGTAGCCGTCCCATTCGGCGCGCTTGTTGCGCAAGAACCACTCGACGAGGTGACTGCCGAGGGTCTCTTCTAAGAGCGAGGACTTCTCCATCAACTTCAAGGCATCACCGAGTGACTGGGGCAGCGGGGCGACGCGCTTGCCCTCCTTCGGTAGGTCGTAGTTGCCCATCACCCCACGCAGCCCCGCCGCCAGAATGACCGCGAAGGCCAGATAGGGATTGGCCGCCGCGTCGGGCGAGCGGTACTCGACGCGCGTCGAGTCCATCCGGCCAGGCTTCACCGAAGGGATACGCACCAACGCCGCCGCGTCGTAGCGGGCCCACTCGGCCCCGACCGGCGCCTCGACGCCGGGTACCAGTCGTTTGTAGGAGTTCACCCACTGATTGGTGACGGCCGTGATCTCGGGCGCGTGGCGAACCAGCCCGGCGATGAACTTGTTGGCCAGGTCACTCAGTCCGTAGGTGCGCTCGCCGATGAAGGCGTTCTTCTCGTCACGCCAGAGCGACACGTGGGTGTGCATGCCCGAGCCTTGTACGCCCACGAGGGGCTTGGGCATGAAACTGGCCTCGACGCCCGACTGGCGCGCGAGCTCTTTCACGACGTAGCGAAGGGTCATCACCGTGTCGGCCATGGTCAGCGCGTCGGTGTAGCGCAGGTCGATCTCGTGCTGGCCCGGGGCGTCCTCGTGCTGGGCGTGCTCGACCCCGATGCCCATCTCTTCTAACGTCAAGACGGTCTGGCGACGTAGTTGACTGCCCGTGTCGTCGGGCAGGAGGTCGAAGTAGCTGCCGTGGTCGATCGGCGTCGGCGTCGCCGAAGGGTCGAGGCTCTCGAAGTAGAAGAACTCGATCTCGGGGGCGACGAAGAAGTTGTAGCCCTGCGCCCGCGCGCCGTCGAGGACTCGGCGCAGTTGCTGGCGCGGACAGCCGTCGAAGATCGTTCCGTCGATGTTGACGATGTCACAGAACACTCGCGCCACCCCGGTGCCTTGGGGGTACCAGGGGAGGAGTTGGAACGTCGAGAGGTCCGGGCGGGCCAGCAGGTCCGACTCGGTGGTGCGAGAGAAGCCGTCAATGGCGCTCCCGTCAAAGGTCATGCCCTGGTCGAGCGCGTCTTCGAGCTCCGCGGGCGTGACGTGAAAGGCCTTGTGGCGACCGAGCACGTCGGTGAACCAGAGCTGGACGAACCGGACCCCCCGTTCTTCGACCGTGCGCAGCACGTACTGGGCCTGACTTTGCATGGTGGCCATTCTCGCACCTTCTTTCGGGGTCGCTCCGCCGCAGAAGCACGAAGCCCGCCACGAGACGTGGCGGGCTTCGTGAAACGGGGGAAATTAGCGCTTCTTCGCGGCCTTCTTCGCGGGCGCCTTCTTCGCTACCTTCTTGACCGCGGCCTTCTTCGCGGGCGCCTTCTTGGCCGCCTTCTTGGTGGCCGGGGCCTTCGCGGCGCCACAGATCGTGTCGGTGACGAGTGCCGCGACGACGTAGGGGTCGGAGTTGGCGTTCGGTCGACGGTCCTCTAAGTAGCCGCGCTTGGCGGTCGCGACGGCGACCGGGATGCGCACCGACGCGCCGCGGTTCGCGACACCGTAGGAGTACTTGGTGTAGGGAGCAGTCTCGTGCTCCCCGGTCAAGCGGTCCTCGATGCCCACTCCGTAGGCGGCGACGTGCTCTTTCACCTTGGTGCCGAGCGCCTCGCAACCAGCGATGATCGCGTCCCAACCACCGGGCGCGCGCATCTGCTTGGTCGAGAAGTTGGTGTGCGCACCCGCCCCGTTCCAGTCACCCTTGATGGGCTTGGCGTCGAAGCTCACGTCGACCTCGAACTCTTCCGCGATGCGCTCTAAGAGCCAGCGCGCCGTCCACAGGTGGTCGCCGACGGCGACCGGGCTCAAGATACCGACCTGGAACTCCCACTGGCCCATCATCACCTCGGCGTTGGTGCCCTCGATGCCGATGCCCGCGCGCATGCAGGCGAGCGTGTGGGCTTCGACGATGTCGCGTCCGGGCATCTTGTCGCCGCCGACGCCGCAGTAGTACGGACCCTGGGGCGGTGGGAAGCCCTCCTCCGGCCACCCGTAGGGTCGACCGTCTTGGAAGAAGGTGTACTCCTGTTCGATGCCGAACATCGGCTCGAAGCTCGCGTACTTCTTCGTCATCTCCGCGGCCCTCGCGCGCGTGTTGGTGGCGTGCGGGGTCATGTCGGGGTTCAATACTTCACACAACACCAAGATGTCGTTGGGTCCACGCAGCGGGTTGGGCGTCGTGAAGACGGGTAGCAAGATGCAGTCGGAGTTCGCACCGGTCGCCTGGTTGGTGCTCGATCCGTCAAAGCCCCACACCGGAGGCTTCTTGCCGTTCGCGATGATCTTGGTCTTGCTCCGCAGCTTGTGCGTCGGCTCGGTGCCGTCTATCCAGATGTACTCAGCTTGATACGACAACGGTGCTCCTTCGATGTGCCATCGCGTGCTCACGCGACCGCCCCTAGTTTGATGGTTCGGCGACTCGGTGCACCCCGAGTTCTGTTACCGCAATGTGAATACTGACCAGGGACAAATCTCCCCAGCACCGGTAGGCTCGCGACGTGGCTACGCTACGACTCGCTCTGGCCCAGATGAACGCGGTGGTCGGTGGATTCGTCCAGAACGTCGAGACCCTCGCGCGATTCCGCGCCCAGGCCGCCCTGGTGGGTGCCGACGTGGTGGTGACCCCCGAGATGTCCTTGATGGGTTATCCGCCCGAGGACCTACTGCTCAAAGAAGGCTTCATCGAAGCGAGCGCCCAGGCCCTCTTCGACCTCACCAAGTCGGACAACTTGCCGCCCATCTTCGTGGGCACGATCATGCCCGAGGGAGTGAACGGCGTGACGTTGGCACCCTCGTCGGATGGCCGCGACGCCGTGCGCCTCTACGACGACGAGCAGCGCCGCAGCCACGTCGCGAATGTCCTGGTGGCCTTGGGCGACGACGGGGTCGTCGCGACCGCGACGAAGCGGCTGTTGCCCAACTATGACGTGTTCGACGAGCGCCGCTACTTCCATCCCGGCGTCGGACCTCAGACGATCGTGAACGTCCACGGGGTGGCGGTGGGGATGCTGGTCTGCGAGGACGTGTGGACGAGCAACGGTCCCGCGATGGAGCTGGCGAGCCAGGGCGCGACGCTACTGGTCGTGTCGAACGCGTCGCCCTACGCGAGGGGGCGACGCGAGGACCGCGAAGCAATGCTGCGCGAGCGAGCGATCGAGACGAACTGCCCCATCGCCTACGTGAATCTCGTCGGCGGCCAAGACGAGTTGGTCTTCGATGGCCAGAGCGTGGCGGTCAACGCGAAGGGCGACGTTGTGGCGCGCGCGAGCGCCTTCAGCGAGGAGTTGCTGGTGTGTGAACTCGAGGCGCGCGACTCCACCGTCGGCGTCGCGATCGACACGCTCTACGCGCGTGATGAACTGCGCGCGCGCGCCAGCATGGTCAACCACGTCGAAGAGCCCCTGGACGAAGTCGAGGAGATCTACGAAGCCCTGGTCATGGGCACGCGCGACTACTTACGCAAGAACGGCTTTCGCGAGGCGATCGTGGCGCTGTCGGGCGGCGTCGACTCCTCGCTCGTGGCGGCCATCGCGGTCGACGCCGTCGGCGCGCGCGCGGTGCGCGGTTTTTCGATGCCCAGTCGATACTCGTCGGCCGGATCGATCGCCGACGCCGTCGAACTCGCCAACCGACTCGACATCGAAGTGACGACGCTGCCGATTGAGTCGGCGCACGACGTCTTCGCCACTGACCTCCACGACGTCTTAGAGGGCCCGCCGCTCGGTCTCACCGATGAGAACCTCCAGTCGAGGATCCGCGCGGTGCTGATGATGGCGATCTCCAACGCCACGGGCGCGATCGTGCTCACGACCGGCAACAAGTCCGAGATGGCGGTCGGCTACTCGACGCTGTACGGCGACTCGGCCGGTGGATTCGCGGTGATCAAAGACGTCCCGAAGACGCTGGTGTACGAACTGTGTCGCTACCGCAATCAACTCGCGCGACGCGACGGGGACCCCGAGCCAATTCCGGCCGCGGTCTTAGAGAAGCCGCCCTCGGCGGAGTTGCGCCCCGACCAGCGCGACGACCAGTCGTTGCCGCCCTATGACGTGCTCGACCCGCTCTTAGAGCTTTACGTCGAAGACGACGCCACCGCCGAGGAGATCATCGCCCTCGGCTACGACCGCGCCCTCGTGACCCGTATTACTCGTCTCGTGGACCGTAGTGAGTACAAGCGTCGCCAGATGCCCCCCGGGGTGCGCATCTCGAAGAAGGCCTTCGGCCGAGACCGCCGCATGCCCATCACCAACGCCTTTCGCCCCGAGGCGTAGTGACCACCTCGCGCGAGGCGTTGGCGCACGTCCTGTCGTGTCTCGACGCGATCTATGAGGCGATGGGGGACGCCGCACCGACGCTCTCGAACGACGCGTTCGTGGTGCGAGCCTTCGAGACCGCACGAGCCGTCGGCGAAGTGGCGCTCGCGCTGCGTGAGTACCTCGAGTTGTCGCGCAGTAGCCCGATGGACATCGTCACCGACGTGCTGCGCGACGCCGTTGCGGGCGACGAGGAGGGTGCGATGTTGCTCTTTTGCTTCGCGGTGGTGGTTGGCCCCCGGCTCCTCGTGAGCCTGCGCGACGCGCGCGAGGAGGTCTCGCTGGACGAGGGGGCAATGGCGGTGGCGAACCTCGCCTCCGAGGTGTTGGTGGCCGAGATACTGGCGGTCGGTGAGGCGGCCCAGGATCTGGCGCCGGTCGAGGACGAACGCTGGCAAGAACGGGCCCGCGGACTCACTTTCCGGCTGGAAGCGGCCGGATACGCCGAAAGTATGGGCGTTTCCCATTAGGTTGCGTATCCCCGTATAACTAGTAGTACCGGGGAGAACACCACCCGACCACCAAAGGGGAACCATGGCCAAAGACCGTATAGATCGCGACGATGAGGACCTGGTACGCCTCTATCTGTCCGACATTGGCCAGTACACCTTGTTGACCAAGGACGACGAAGTCCACCTCGCCCAGACCATCGAAGAGGGTCGTGAGGCCAAGGCCGAGCTCGACGCCGCCGAGGCCGACAAGAAGATCAAGATCACTCCGAGCCGCAAGCTCGCCCTCAAGCGCGCCGAACACCGCGGCGAGGTCGCCGAACGGGACTTCGTCCAGTCGAACCTCCGTCTCGTCGTCTCCATCGCCAAGAAGTACCAGGCCTCGGGTCTGCCGCTGCTCGACCTCATCCAAGAAGGCAACCTCGGTCTCATGCACGCCGTCGAGAAGTTCGACTGGCGCAAGGGTTTCAAGTTCTCGACCTACGCGACCTGGTGGATTCGCCAAGCCATCACGCGCGGCATCGCCAACACGGGTCGCACGATCCGCCTCCCGGTGCACGCTGGTGACACGCTCGCGCGCGTGCAGAAGGCGCAGTCACGCCTGGAACTCAAGTTCGGGCGACCCCCGACCATCAAGGAACTCTGCGAAGAGTGCGAGATGCCCGAGGACAAACTGATCGAGGCGCTGCGCTTTCGCTCCGAGCCGATCTCGCTCTCGGAGCCCCTGCGCGAAGACGGCGACGCCGAGTTGGGTGACGTCGTCGAGGACCGCTCCGCGGAGTCGCCCTTCGACGTGGCCGCCGTCAAGATGATGCCCGCCGCCATCGAGAAGTTGCTGCAACCCCTCGACGAGCGTGAGCAGAAGATCCTGCGCATGCGTTTTGGCCTCGACGGTGCCGGGGAGATCCGCACGTTAGAAGACGTGGGCGCGGAGATGAACCTGACGCGCGAACGCATTCGCCAAATCGAGGCGCGAGCCATGAGCAAGTTACGTCATCCCTCGTCGGACACGGGTGCACGCGACCTCTTGACGCTCTAGGCGAACACCTAGCGTCGCTGCTGGAAACTCGCGCCGCCCAACACGGCGGCGACGCCCACGATCACCGCACTCACGAAGAACGGGGTGTGGGACTTCGTGCGGCTGAAGGCCGTGACGGGGTGGCTGAAGGTGAGAATCGGCCACTCGCGCTCGTGCGCGATCCTGGCGAGTACCCGGTCGGGGTTGACGGCGTAGGGCCGACCGACGCTCTCGAGCATGGGTACGTCGGTCTCGGAGTCGGAGTAGGCGTAGGACTCGACGAGATCGATGTCGGATCGCTCGGCGAGTTCGCGAATCGCCACCGCCTTGTTCTCGCCCTGAGCGAAGAACTCCATTTCACCGGTGAACTTCCCGTTCTCGTCGATGGTCGCCTCTGAGGAGATGGCCCCGGTGATGCCGAGGAGTTCGGCGAAGGGCTCGACGATTTCCGCCGGCGCGCTCGACACCAGGTAGACCGCTTCTCCCTGGGCCAGGTGGAAGTCGATGAGCTCGAGAGCTTCGGCGTAGATGAGGGGCTCGATCGCCTCATTCAGGGTCTCTTTGACGAGTTGGCGAACCTCCTCGCGATCCCACCCGCGGGTGATCTTGAGCACGGACTCGCGCACTCGCTCCAGACGCCTCTCGTCCGCCCCGAAGCGTTGGAACCAGAGTTGACCGATACCCGCCCTCACCAAGGTGCGGCGGTGCAACAGACCTCTCGCGTGGAGTTCCGGCCCGAGGGCCACCAGCGACGACTTCGCGATGACCGTTTTATCTAGATCGAAAAAGGCGGCTCGCACACCGTCATGCTAGGTGTGAACTATAAGAAATCCGGGCCGCGACTAGCCAATGAACGCGGCGGTGCAGTCCTCGGTGGCGTCGACGCGGGCCATGAGCACCACGTGGTCCGCCTCGAGGAAGTGCATGGTGGGGCTCGGCACCATGGGCTGTTCGTGGCGAACGACCGCCACCACGCGCAGTGAGTCGGGCAGGCGCAGTTCGTCCAACGTGAGGTCCTGCACGACGGCGGGCGCGTTGGCGTCGAGGGTCACCTCGATGAGCCGCATTCGTCCGTGCGCCAGGGTCATGAGCTGGATGATCGCGCCGACTTCGACGGCCTCATCCACCAAGGAGGTGATCAACGCCGGCGTCGAGACCGAGACGTCCACGCCCCAGCTTTCGTTGAAGAGCCACTCGTTTCGCGCGTTGTTGATGCGGCTGATGACGCGCGGGACACCAAACTCTTGTTTGGAGAGCCAGCTGATCACCAGATTGTCCTCGTCGTCGCCGGTCGCGGCGATCATCACGTCAGCTGATCGCACGTCCGCCGCGGTGAGACTCGCGTACTCACACGCGTCGGCCGCCATCACGGCGACCCCGGGCAGCATCGACTTGAGACGTTCCGCCGTGGTGGCCTGTTGCTCCATCAAGGTCACGTCGTGGTGGCGGTCCATGAGGTCAAGCGCGATGGAGGTCCCGACGGAACCGCCTCCGGCGATCACGACCTTCATCAGGCGCCCGTCGCCAGAAGGTCGTGGAGCTGTTTGAGCCCGTCGCTGGTCACCAGGAACTCGAGGATGTCGTCTTCTTGGGCGAAGAGGCCCTCGACGTCGACGCGGCCCACGCCACCACGAATGACACCCACCAGACGCACGTCCTCGCCCACGTTGAAGGTCGTCACCGGTTTGCCCGCCAACGCGTCGGGCACGATGCGCTCGACCATGTGGATGGTGCCACCGGTGTCGGTCCACTCGATTGAGTCATCGGCCGGCAACATCCAGCGCTTGACCTGTTGGGTCGTCCACAGCGAGGTGGCGACGGTGGGGATGCCGAGTTTCATGTAGATATCCGCGCGCGCCGGGTCGTAGATGCGCGCGACGACGTTCCTGATGTTGTAGTGGTCGCGCGCGATACGCGCACAGAGGATATTGGTGTTGTCACCGCTGGTGACCGCGGCGAGGGCGTCGGCGGTGGTGGCTTCGGCCTGGAAGAGCACGTCGCGGTCGAAGCCCGAACCGACGATCGTCTTGCCGTGGAAGTGGGTCAAACGACGAAGGTTGTCGCGGTTCTTGTCGATAACCACGACGGAATGACCCTCGTCAGAGAGTTCCATTGCCAGTTCTGAGCCGACGCGGCCACAACCGACAACGATGATGTGCACGCTCTCATCTGACCACACCTGGGCTTTTGGCTGCAAGTTCGTGCACCGCGCATCCATTTCAGACGAGCGTTGCTCAAAGAACCATGACTTAGTATCGAAATCGTGTCAGATGAGGAAAAGCCAGCGTCGACGCGCGCGCCAATTCTGACCTCGCACGCGAATCTGGCGAAGTTTTACCCCGAATCACTGGACTACCGACTCAAGCGTTTCTTCCTCGGCAAGCCGCTCGTCTCTGAGCAACTCAGCGGTGAACGGCTCAATCGTCCCATCGCCCTCGGCGTTCTCGCCCCGGACTGCATCTCGTCCTCGGCGTACGGGACCGAAGAGATCCTCACCCAGATGACTCCCTTCATCGGGCTCGCCGCGTTCGCGTTGGTGGTCCCGATCATGTTCGTGATCATCGGGGTGTTGTTCTTCGTCACCACGTCGTACCTCGACGTGATCAAGTACTACACGACCGCCGGCGGTTCCTACGTGGTGGCGCGTGACAACTTCGGACCGAAGGTCGCCCAGATCGCCGCGGTCGCGCTGCTCATCGACTACACCGTTACCGTGGCGGTGCAGTGCTCGGCTGGCACGGCGGCGTTGACGACGGCGTTCCCCGCGCTCAAGACCTCGTTTCCTCTCGTGGGCAACGGCACCTTGTTGATGACCGTGGCCGTGGTGTTGATCTTGATCTTCGGCAACCTACGAGGGCTCCGCGAGGCCGGCAGCTACTTCGCGATCCCGACCTACTTCTACGTCACCATGCTGTCGCTGACCATACTGATCGGGTACTACAAGAAGATCGTCGGCTCGTTGCACGTCATTGCCCAGCCCGCGACGCACCTGTTGGTCGGGCACAAACTCGGTCACTCTGGTAATGGGCTCTTGATGGGACTCGCTTTCATCACCCTGTTGCGCGCCTACGCCAACGGCGGCTCCTCGCTGACGGGCCTCGAAGCGATCAGCAATGGCGTGGGGAGCTTTCGACGTCCCGAGTCGCGCAACGCGCGCTCCACGCTCGTCGTGATGTCCTCGGTGCTGGCCTTCTTACTGGTCGGCACGACGCTGCTGGCGCACTGGACCCATGCTTTTCCCTACGACTCGGGTTCGCCGACGGTCGTGGGCCAGGAGGTCTCCGACGTCTTCGGGGCGACCGGCGTTGGCCACTACCTCTTCTTGATCGTCCAGTTCGCGACGGTGTTGATCCTCTACACCGGTGGTAATACGTCCTTCAACGGCTTTCCCTTCCTCGCCAACTACGTCGCGGGGGACCGGTACCTGCCGCGCCAGCTCACCAAGCGCGGACACCGCCTGGCCTTCTCCAACGGCATCATCGTGCTCGGCGTCGTCTCGCTCTCGTTGATCGTTGCCTTCAACGCGTCGGTCAACGCGCTGATCGCGCTCTACGCCATCGGCGTCTTCACGGGCTTCACCCTGGCCGGCGCGGGTATGGTCGCGCGGCACCTGCGCGAAAAGGGTGCGCACTGGCGCCGCGGCGTCTTCGTCAACGCGCTCTCGGCCGGCGTGACCTCGATCGTGGTGTTGGTCTTCGTCTTCGCCAAGTTCACCGAAGGCGCGTGGATCATCGTCGTGGTCGGTCCCATCATGTACTGGGGGTTGCTCCGCTTCCACAAGACCTACGTCCGTGAGGAGAAGGCCTTCGAAGCGAGCATCGGCAAATCTGGGTTGCACATCCGGATGAACCGGATCATCGTGTTCGTGGACAACTATGACCTGCCGACCGAGCGAGCGCTGCTCTACTGCAACTCGCTCAATCCCTACTCGGTGCGGGCCGTCCACTTCGACGTGGACAACCTCGTCACCAAGCGTCTCGAGGCGAGTTGGGGCCGCCCCGAGACGGCCTCGGCGGCGATCAGTTTGGAGATCGTCGAGTGCGAGGACCGGCGCGTCGACCGGGCGGCGTTAGAGCTCGTGGCCGACGCCGTGCGCGACCCGGACGTCTTTTGCATGGTGATCCTGCCCCGACGAGGATTCGTCTCGCGGCTGCAACGTCTGCTGCACGACCGCACCGCGGACAACATCGCGAGCGCCGTGATGCACGTACCGCGCACCGCCGCGACCATCATCCCCTACAACGCGCTGCGTCGGAAGTTGCCCGAAGGCAAGTTGACCGAAGAGCCGGTGAGCGACGAGGTGACGCGCGGTGGCGTGCGCGACGACGCGCACCTGGCCGCCGACGTCAAACTCGCCTCGGTCTCTTCCGACTCCGCCCCGATTGGCGACCTCGTCGAGCGCCAGTTCGCCGAGATCGCCGGACGCGTGCGCTCCATGGCCATCGGTAACGAGAGCGGCGTCCACGAACTTCGCTGCGTCATCGCGGACAACTCCGGGTCGATCACGCTGGTCTTCCAGGGTCGCACCAACGTGCCGGGCATCGAGCGAGGCACGCGGTTGCTGGTCAAGGGCACCGTCACCTCGTTGCGACGAGAGGCCGTGATCCTCAATCCGCAGTACGAGATCGTCGCCGCACCCCAAGGCGAACATTAGGTTTTTTCCGGATCGCCGTTTTCCAAGCGACGCCTGGTGAATGGACCCGACCATTGGGCGCGAGCAGCCGTCCGTGGCCGGAGCGTGGTCGCGCGCTGTCTAACTTGTGTAGTTGCGGTAAGCGGTGGCGATAGTGTGTCTCGCCGTGAGTGAAGACCCGAGAGGCGGTGCCCATGGCTAGAGCGCTCGTCATCGTCGAGTCCGTCGCCAAGGCGACGCGCATCCAGGGCATGCTCGGGCCCGAGTACATCGTCAAACCCTCCATCGGTCACATCCGGGACCTACCCCAGAGCGCGGCGGACATCCCCGCGTCGGTCAAGGGCGAGAAGTGGGCGCGCCTCGGGATCAACGTCGAAGACCACTTCAAACCCGTCTACGTCGTGTCGAACGATCGCAAGAAGATCGTCGCGGAACTCAAGGCCGCCCTCAAGGAGGTCGACGAGCTCTACCTGGCGACCGACGAGGACCGCGAGGGTGAGGCGATCGCCTGGCACCTGCAAGAGGTGCTCAACCCCAAGGTGCCGGTCAAGCGGATGGTCTTTCACGAGATCACGCCCGCGGCGATCAACAAGGCGGTCGAGGAGACCCGCGACCTCGACCTTCGACTCGTCGACGCGCAGGAGGGTCGGCGTTTCTTAGACCGACTCGTGGGCTACGAGGTCTCACCGGTGCTCTGGCGCGCGGTCGACAAGGCTCGTTCGGCCGGTCGCGTGCAGTCGGTCGCGATTCGTCTGGTCTGTGAACGCGAACGCGAACGCATGGCCTTTCGCTCGGCCACCTGGTTCGACGTCACCGCGACGCTGCGCGCGAGTGACACCACCTTCGACGCCACGGTGGAGACCCTCAACGGGGCGGCGCTGGCGACCGGCAAGAACTTCGACGCCCTCGGGGCCCTCGAGTCCAAGGCGCCCCTGACGGTCTTGAGCGACGAGGCGGCCCACGCCCTCGCTACGGCGTTGGTCGGCGAGCGTCTGGCGGTGACCTCGGTGACCTCCACGCCTCGCACGCAGCGGCCGCAGCCGCCGTTTATGACCTCTTCTTTGCAGATCGAGGCGAGTCGAAAGTTGCGCTTCGACCCCGAGCGCACCATGCGCGCGGCCCAGCGTCTCTACGAACAGGGCTGGATCACCTACATGCGCACCGACTCGACGACGCTCTCGGACGAGGCGATCCGCGCCGCGCGTTCCCAGGCCGCCTCGATGTTCGGCGACGACTACGTCGCCGACGCGCCGCGTCGCTACGACCGCAAGGTGAAAAACGCCCAGGAGGCCCACGAGGCCATCCGACCGGCTGGCGAGGCCTTCCGCACGCTCGACGAGGCGCAGGATCAGTTGAGCGGCGACGAGCGCGCACTGTACGAACTCATCTGGAAGCGCACCATCGCGTCCCAGATGGTCGACGCCCGACTCACCCAGGACCGCGTTCGTCTCGCGGGCACGTTGCGCGGCGTCGCGACCTTCGACGGCGACGCGGCCGTGGGACTGAGCGCGACGGGCATGCGCATCGTCTTCGCGGGCTTTCGCCGCGCCTACGTCGAGGGCACCGACGACCCCGAGGCGGAACTCGCCGACCAGGAGCGCCTCCTGCCCACGTTGCGCGAAGGCGCGGAGGTCCCCGTTGAGGGCGCTGAGGCGAAGTCCCACGACACCCAGCCCCCCGACCGCTTCTCGGAAGCGACGCTCATCAAGAAGCTCGAAGACCTCGGCATCGGTCGACCCTCGACGTACGCCTCGGTGATGAAGACCATCGATCGACGCGGCTACGTCTGGAAGAAGGGCAAGTCGCTGGTACCGACGTTTCGCGCGTTCGCGGTGGTCAACCTGCTCGAGTTTTACTTCGCCGACCTCGTCGACTACCAGTTCACGGCCGACATGGAGGACCAACTCGACGAGATCGCCGAGGGCCGCCAAGACCTGGAACCGTGGTTGCGCAAGTTCTACTTCGGTGACGAGACCGCGACCAGTGAGTTCGCGCGCCTCGGTCTCCAACACGTGACCCACGAGCCCCACGAGTTCGACTTCGCCGCGATCAACTCACTGCCCCTCGGGGTGGCGCCCGACGGCGTGGCGGTGTCGGTGCGCTCGGGGCGCTACGGGCCCTACCTCGTGCACGGTGACGAGCGGGTCTCGATCCCCGAGGCGACCGAACCCGACTCCCTCAGCGTCGAACACGCGTTAGAGCTGCTGGCGGCGCCGAGCAACGACCGCGCACTCGGCGAGGACGAGGCCGGACAGACCATCTACTTAAAGGCCGGTCGCTACGGTCCCTACGTGCAAGTTGGTGAGATGACCGACCCCAAGGACAAGCCCAAGACCGCTTCATTACTCTCGACGATGACGCCCGAGGGCGTGACGCTCGAGGACGCCCTGCGCCTGCTCTCTCTGCCGCGCACGGTGGGTCTGCACCCCGACGGTGGCGAGGTCCTGGCGCAGAACGGCCGCTACGGTCCGTACCTCACCTGGGGCAAGGAGACTCGTTCGCTGGAGAACGAAGAACAGATCTTCCGCGTGGAGTTGGCCGACGCGCTCGCGCTGCTGGCCCAACCAAAGGCCCGGGGTCGTCGCGCCGCGGCGAAGCCGTTGGCCGAACTCGGGGTGGACCCGATCACCAAGCGCGAAGTCGTGGTGCGCAGCGGCCGCTTCGGTCTCTACGTGACCGACGGCGAGACGAACGCCACGCTGCGCCTCGGTGACACGCCCGAGACGCTCACCATGGACCGCGCCAGTGAGCTGCTCGCCGAGCGACGCAACGCGGAGCCCTCGACGCGCGTGCGCGGTGCCGCGAAGAAGACGACCAAGGCGCCCGCCACGAAGCGTGCGGCGGCAACCAAGAAGAGTGGCGCGAAGAAGACCGGCGCAGCGAAGAAGACCGCGACCTCGGGCGCGGCGAAGCGCGTCGCCAAGGCCAAGGGCGCCGAGACCAACGCGGCGCTCGCCAAGAGCGCGCGGGGCGACGGGTGACCCGGGGCGTCTTTTTAGTCTTTGAAGGCATCGACGTCAGCGGTAAGAGCACGCAAGCGCGACGAGTGGCCGCGGCCCGCGACGCGCTCTTCACCTTCGAACCCGGCGACACGCCCTTCGGACGTGAACTGCGACACTGGGTGCTCGACGCGGCGACGCCGATGGCGCCCGCGACCGAGGCGCTGGTGATGTTGAGCGACCGGTCCCACCACGTGCGCCGCGTGATCGAACCCGCTCTCAGCGAAGGCCGTTCGGTCGTCTCGGATCGCTACTACGCCTCCACCCTCGCCTACCAGGGCTACGGCCGAGGCGTGGACCTCGAGTTGTTGCGCGCGGCCACGGCGTTAGCCATCGGCACTGTTCACCCGACGTTGACGGTGCTCCTCGACGTGCCCCTCGAGGTCGTGAACGAGCGGCGGGCCCACGACGCGAAGGACCGCTTCGAGAAAGAGGACCTCGCCTTTCACCAGCGCGTGCGCGAGGGCTACCTCGAACTCGCCCAGGACCCCTCGTGGGTGGTCCTCGACGGGTCACTGAGTGAAGTGGAGGTCGCGCGCGAGGTTGATGTCGCAGTCGCCCACCTAGCGTGGTGAGATGACCGACGTCTTCGAGCGGTTGGTCGGCCAGGACCGGGCCGTGCTCGCCATGCGTCAGTACGCGCGACATCCCGTGCACGCGTACCTCTTCAGTGGACCGGGTGGATCGAGTCTGCACGACGCGCTGATCACCTTCGCCGCGGCGCTGCAGTGCCCGCGCCACGGCTGTGGTGAGTGCGAAGTCTGTCGACTCGTGCTCGAAGACGCCGACCCCGACGTCTACCTGGCCGAGCGATCGGGCGTGAACTGGCGTATCGAGGAGATCCGGGAGGCCGAGCGGGTCGCGCGTCGACGGCCCCTCGGCGGGGGCTACCAGATCGTGGTGATGGAAGACATCGAACTCACCACGACCGGCTCGTCGGTGAGTGCGCCCGCGCTCTTGAAGTCGCTCGAGGAACCACCGCCGCGGACCATATTTCTACTCAGCGCGGAGGAGCTTCCGCCCGAACTCGACACCATCGTCTCACGGGCGTTAGAGATACGGCTCCGCGCGCTGAGCGACGAGGACGTCGCGGCGATCTTGACGAACGAGGGTGCCAGCGCCGACGGGGCCCGCGTCGCGGCCGAGGCGGCCAACGGGAACCTGCGTCGCGCCCGCGTGCTCCTGCGCGACCACGGGCTCATCGCGCGAGTGCAACGGTGGCGAAGCGTACCGGGGCGCCTCACGGGCACGACCGCCGCGTCGGCGGTGGTCGCGGCGGAGATCACGAGCGACCTCAACGACGCGCTCGCACCCTTGGAGGAGTTCCAGCGTGAGGAGCAGGCTCGGCGCACGAGTGAGGCTCGCGAGTTGGGGTTGCGCGTGGGGGGGCGCCGCGACGCCGAAGCGCAGTTCAAACGCGAACAGCGGCGCTTTCGTTTAGAGGAGCTGCGCTTCGGACTCAGCGCGCTGAGCGCGGTCTACCGAGATCGTCTCGTCGAGAGCCTGAGCGCCGTGGCCGAGGGTGACGCGCGCAGCGAGTACCGGATCGAGGCGTCGCTGCGCGCGCTCGAGGAGATTGCGGAGGCGACGCGCCGGTTGTCGACCAACGTGGACGAGACGTTGCTGCTCCACGACCTGATGTTCTCCTTGATGGCGTTCTGACCAGCCAGGGTGCGGAGCCCATCGGCTACTCTTGCTCTTTGCGCCTGGGTAGCTCAGTCGGTAGAGCAACGCATTCGTAATGCGTAGGTCAGGAGTTCGAATCTCCTCCCAGGCTCCAATCCGTCGCACGACCACGGCTGATTGTTGACATTTCACTTTCAGCTGATGGTTGAGAGACCACCATCACGTGATCGTCGACACGACCACAGCTGATCCTGTACACGACGAAGAGGTGCCTCGCTCGTTGAAGTGACGAGTGAGGCACCTCTCGCGTGGTCACGCTCGGTGACTGGCCCCAACTGCGGGGCCGCCACCACGAACGAGGGCTCGTCGTTCGTGGTGGCGGGATCGCTTAGCTCGCGAGGGCGTAGACGACCGACACCTGCACGTTGATGGTCTGAGTTCCCGTTTCCACCGGGACGCTCGATCCGGCCCTGGCCGCCACTTGCGCGTACGGGAGGACGATGCCGGTCGAACCGTTGTTCTCCTGGTCGGTGACGCGCACGATCCGGCCGACGGTGGTGCCGCCGCCCTTGGCGACTTGGGTCGCCTCGGTGAGTGCGTTCTTCATGGCCTTCGCGCGTGCTTCGGCGAGAAAGTGCGACTGGTTGGAGATCGAGAATGTCACGCCGCTCAACTGGATGCCGTTACCGACCACGTGGGCCGCAGCGTCGATCGCGGTGCCCGCGTTCTTGAGGTCGTGGGTGGTCACGTTGAGGTCGTCCACGGCGGTGTAGCCAGTGACCGTTCCGTTGTTGTTGGTGTTCTGAGAGATGTCGAATCCCGACGTCTGCAGATCCTTCTTGACGATGCCGTTCTTTAACAACGACGCCTCGAGTGCTTTCATCTTCACGTTGTTGGCGTCGAGTGCGGCGGCGGCACTCGCGGCGATGCTCTGGACACCGATTTGAAAGCTCATGGTGTTCGGAGTGCCGGTGACGGTGCCCGAACCGGTGACCGAGATCGTCGCGGACGAGCCCGCGCGGTGGTGACCGAGCGCCTCACCGGTAAAGGCAATCGCCGCGATGACGACCGCGAAGACGACGAGAAAGATCGAACGCGCGTAGGGCGTTCGGCGCGGACCTCCGTGGGCGAAGTGGGCGTGGGACGTGTCGTCATCTGGGTGGCTGAGCTGGTCGCTCATGATGTCTCCTTCGGGCTGGTCCACGTGACGTACGTGGGTTAGTACTTCCTTATCTGCGTACTGTCCCCGTACGCGAGGAACTTACCGGTGACTTTGACGTCGCTCAGCGAAGCGTGTGGCGCACCACGTCCACGAAGTCGGCCGAGCGCTCTTCCCAGTTGTGGTAACGGTCAAAACTCGGCGCCGCCGGTGAGAGCAGCACGACGCCCCCGCCCGTCAGGGCACCACGGGCGAGGTCGACGGCCTCGAGCATCGTCGTCGCGACGTGCTGTTCGAGACCGGGCACACGAGAACGCACCTCGTCACTCACTCGGGCGCCGGCGTTGCCCATCGTCACGAGCACCGTCTTTTGTTCTCGCCCGGCGACGGCCTCGGCGAGCGGGCCGTAGTCGATGCCGCGGTCAAAGCCCCCCGCAATCAACGCGACGGGGTCGTGCTCGAACACCTCGAGGGCGGCGACGGTGGGGAGCACGGAGGTGGCGAGCCCGTCGTCGACGTAGCGCAGGACGCCGCCGTCGACCTCTTCCTCGGCGACGGCGGTGAGCCGACCCGGTAGTGGGGTGAACGTGGAGGAGTGTTCGAGCACCGCGAGGCGAAGAGCACCCTCGTCGACGCCCGCCAGCGTCGACACCGCCCTCAAGGCGAGGGCCACGTTGGCGTCGTTGTGCGCACCGAGCAGCCCGAGGGCGAGGGCCAGGTGGTCCTCGTCGGGCGCGACGTAGTGCAAATCGCCGCCGAGTTGGGCCGCCACTTCGCGCAGGGTCTCGGTGTCGGCGGCGAGGGTGGTGTGGGCACCCGCCGCGCGGGTGAGTGAGAGCTTGTCCTCGCGGTACTGCTCGAGGGACCCGTGCCAGTCGAGGTGATCGGCGCCGAGGGAGGTCACCACCACCATCACCGGCGCGAGGTCGAGGTCGAGTGCCTGGAAACTCGAGACCTCGAGCACCAGCCAACCCGACTCGGTGTCGAGCGTCGGGTCGTAGGGCGGGCGACCGATGTTGCCGAGTGACTGCGCGCGCTGACCGAGACACTCGAAGAAGAAGGTGATGAGCGCGGTGGTGGTGGACTTGCCCTTGGTGCCCGTGATCGCGACGACTCGTTCCAGGTCGCTGTCGTGCAGCCAGAGGTTCAGGGCGGACGTGACCGTCACCCCGTGCGCTTCGAGTTCGAGGACGTCGGCTCGCCGTCGCGGGATGCCCGGGCTCTTTAACACGACGTCGCAGGTGAGCAGCGCGTCGAGACCACCGTGGGCGCTGGTGAGCACTCCCGGGGCGAGGTCCTCGGCGTCGTCGACGATCACTACCTCACTCGTCGCGCCGAGGCGCGCGGCGGCGCACCGACCCTCTACGCCGTAGCCGAAGACGCCGACGCGTTTGCCGACGAGGTCAGCGAAGCCAGTGGGCCGGAACACGGCTGGGTCCTTGGGGATCGAGGAGCTCTTCGAACGTTCGATCGGGGCTGACCTCGCGGGCGAGGTCCCCGAGGCGCGCGACGTCGCGCCACTCGTCGAGTTCGGCGACGCGCGCCAACGCCACAGCACTTTCGTCGGGGTCACCAACGCATTCGAAGGGCTTCACGTCAACTCCCGCACCCACCAGCACGCGCAACTGGGCCTCGCGGCGGTCGTCGCTGAGGGGCTCGTGATGAAAGATCTCGCGGAGGTGTGCTCGCGAGAGGTACGGCGCGAGCATCAGGTTGATGAACAGACACTTGTCGCACTCGCCGCACCAGGTGTCGAGTCGCTCTTCGAGGACCTGGGAGAACGCTCGGTTACAGCTGCGAAAGACGTGGTGGTACTCGCTCAAGCGAGAAAACACCTCGGCGACCCAGACCTCGCTGCGGTCGCGCAGCAGGCTGGCGACGACCAGCTGGTCGCCGACCCGCTCGACCAACGCGGCCGCGATGAGTCGCTCGGCCTCAAATGACTTGCTCCACTGGTGATTGACCTCGAGGTCGCCCCAGCGAAGGTTGGGAGCAGAGGCGGAGTGCTCGTTGCTCATCACGACGCCCCCGCGACCCGAGGCGGCGGCCGCGACGGCGGCGAGCAAGGTGACCATCGCCGTCACGGGCACGTGTCCGTTGAAAAACGTTGCCTCACCGCGCAGTATCGCTTCGTCGAGTCGACGCACGGCGCGCACGATGGCGTGTCCTCCGACGGCGGCCGTCGCCTCTAGGGGCGCGAAGCGTCCGGTCGCCGGGCTGAGGATGAAGAGCGCCTGGTCAAGGTGGTGGGGCAGGGTCTCGCTGCTCACGACCGAGTCGATGCCGCCGCCGAAGGGGACGAGCACGCGATCGGGGTCGAGAGACACGTCGACGCGCGTCACGTCGCCGCCACCGACCACGGTGACGTCGGCGAGGTCGAGCTCATTTCGATAGGCGAATTCGCCGAGCCCCTCGCGCAGCGCGGCGACGAGGAGCGCGCGACCCGCGTCGCCGAGCGGGGTCGAGCCCACGTCGACGACCCGGGCGGCGCCCGCCTTGTAGTACGAGAGCCCCGCGAGCAGGAACCAGAGCTGCGCGATCGAGGTCACGGCGGGCGTGGTCAGAGGACCGACGCCCTCGAAGGTCACGGATTCGACGAAGGTTCGCCCGTCGAGTTCGAACGTGCCGACGAGCGTGTCGGCAGTGATCACGAGGTCGAGGTAGCGAAAGAGTTCACCGCGACGCGGTGTGACCGTTTCTTCGCTCATGACGACTTTCATGTTACGAGGCCCGCTTCGCGACCAGGGCGAAGCGACCACAGGGCCGCTGCGCTCGGTCGCTGAAAAAGACCTCACCGCCGTCGGTCACCTCGAGGGAACGAACGACCTGTCCGTCGGGAACCCCGGCCGCGACCAGTTGCGTCGTCGCGACCTGGCGCAGGTCGAGTCGAGAGCGATCACCCCCGTCGGCGAGGACCGCGCGGGGAACGTCGCGGAAGTGCGCCGCAACCTCTGGCCCAACCTGGTAACCCTCGAGTGAGATCGAGGGCCCGATGAAGACGTGGACGCGGTGCGGGTCATCGAAGCGCTCGAGCGTGCTCGCGATGGTGCCCTCGGCCAGGCCCCGCCAACCCGCGTGGACGACCGCGAACCGGCGCGACGATGCGTCGACCACGAGCACGGGCAGACAGTCCGCGACGAGTATCGCCAGGGCGAGGTCCTCCTCGTCGGTGAGGAGTGCGTCGGCCCGCGTGGTGGCATCGACCTCGCGGGCCTCTTTCACCGTCGTGCCGTGCACCTGACGCACGGTGAGCAAACGGGCGCGCGGCACGCCTACCGCCTCGGCCACGCGCCGTCGGTTCTCTTCGACCGCCGCCTCATCGTCCCCCACGTGATCGCCCAGATTGAGCGAGGCGTAGTCACCGGTGGAGACGCCGTTGAAGCGGTCGGTGACGAAGGCGTCGACGCCGAAGTCGCGAACGCTCTCGACGGGGTGGACGCTGAGCGCCCCTCGCACTTCGCTCGCGAGCGTTACGTCCCTTGGCACGTGGCGCAGTGTCCGATGACGTCGAGGGCGTGGGAGGTAGCGGCGAAGCCTTGTTGGACGGTCAACTCGTCGACCATCGCGGCCACGGTGCGTTCGAAGTCCAGGCTCGGCGTGACGTCGATGACCTTGCCGCACATCGAACAGAGCAGGTGGTGATGGTGGTGCGTCAAGTCCTCGGCGAGTTCGAAGCGGGCGAACTCGTCGTTGGCGGCGATGCGGCGAACGACGCCGGCGCGTTGGAGGTCGGCCAGGTGTCGATACGCCGAACTGCGCGGGACGTCGGGGACGGCACTGGCGATCTCTGAGATACTGAGGGGTCGCGCCGCCGCCGCCAAGAGTTGGACGACGGATTGGCGTCCCGGGGTGTAGCGCTGGTCGATGCGCCGAAGGTGGACCTCGACGAGCTCGTCCAGGGCGACCGCGACGGGGTCTGGGTGTGGTGTCGTCGCGGCGTGGCGGCTCGGGCGGACTGTCGACATGGCCTCTCGGTCTCAGTTGTAATGAGACTCAGTCTCACTCTAAAGTGTAGCGGTGATCCGTCCCTTCCGACTGCGCGGCGCACACGCGCACGCTCGCGGTGTGGTGGTGGCCGTCCTCGCGCTCGCGGCGTTCCTCGCGGGCGCGGTACCCGTCACCGCGGGCGCCGCTTCAAAAGTACCGTTGATCAGGGTGATCGGAGCAGAGAACCAGTACGCCAACGTGCTCGCTCAGATCGGTGGGAAGTACGTCAGCGTCGAAGCCGTGTTGAAGAACCCCAACACCGATCCCCACACCTTCGAAGCGAGCCCGAGCGTCGCCGAGGAGGTCGGTCGGGCGCAACTCGTCGTCCAAAACGGCCTCGGCTACGACGGCTTCATGAACAACATCGAGGCCGCCGCGCCCAATTCGGCGCGCACCGTGATTGTCGTCCAACACGTGTTGGACCTGCCGGACTCGACGCCGAACCCGCACCTCTGGTACAAACCAACAACGATGCCCACGGTGGCGGCCGTGATGGCGAAGGACCTCGCGAGGATCGACCCGGCCCGTCGCTCGTACTTCATGGCGAACCTCGCCACCTTTCGCGCCTCGCTGCAGCCGTGGCTGCACGCCATCGCCACCTTCAAGGCGACGTATCGGGGCACGCCGGTCGCGGTGAGTGAACCGGTGGCGGACTACCTGCTCGTCGCCATGGGCGCGAAGATCCTGACACCCTTCGTCTTCCAAGCCGACATCATGAACGGTGTCGACCCCTCGCCCGAGGACATCGCGCTCGAAGAGGGTTACTTCACGAAGCATCAGGTGAAGCTCTTTTGCTACAACGAACAGGTCGTCGACGACTTCACCGCGTCGCTTCGACAGAGCGCGCAGGGCGCCCACGTGCCGGTCGTGGGGGTCTATGAGACCATGCCCACCCCCGGGTTCACCTACCAGCGCTGGATGCTCGCCGAAGTGACCGCGATTAGCGCCGCGGTGGCGACGGGGCACTCCACGGAGAAACTGTGACGACGCCACCGGTCCTTGACGTCGAGCACCTGCGCGTCGCTTTCGCCGGACGAACCGTCTTGGAGGACGTGACCTTTCGCGTACAACGAGGCGAGTTCACCGGACTGATTGGATCGAACGGCGTGGGCAAGACAACGCTCTTGCGCGCGATCCTCGGCCTCCAGCGGATCGAGGGCGGCGCGATCCTCGTGGACGGCGCCCCGCTCTCGCACCACAACCGTTCCCTCGGCTACGTCCCCCAAAAGATCGCGCTCGACCCCGACGTGCCGATTCGCGCTCGGGACTTCGTCGCGCTCGGACTGGACGCGCATCGTTACGGCTTCGCGCGGCGCACCAAGGAGCAACACGAACTCGTCGAGCGCGCCCTCGCGGACGTGGACGCGGAGCGCTTCGCCAACACGCGAGTGGGGAGTCTCTCGGGGGGCGAACAACAGCGCATCCTCATCGCGCACGCCCTCATCAGTCAGCCGAGCTTGTTGTTGCTCGACGAGCCGCTGGCGAACCTGGACCCGAGAAGTGTCCAAGAGGTGGTCTCCTTGCTGCACCGAGTGGCGAGCGACCACCAGGTCGCCGTCTTGCTGTCGGCCCACGAGATGAACGCACTCCTGCCGGTCATGGACCGCATTGTCTATCTGACCAATGGTCGCGCGGCCAGCGGTACGACGGACGAGGTGGTGCGCTCGGACGTGTTGAGCACGCTCTACGGTCACCACGTGGACGTCCTCACGCTCCACGGTCGCGTCTTCGTCGTCGCCGAACCTGGCGAGGGCGACCAGGACATCCCCGAACACCCGACGCTCACGGTCAACTAGCGCCGTGTCCTGGATCGTCGAGCCCGGGTTCTTCTCGAACGGGCCGGTGCACGTCGCTCTCATCGTCGGCGCGGTGAGCGCCGTGGTCTCGGCGGTCGTCGGGGTCGTGGTCGTGGTGCGGGGCCAAGCCTTCGCCGGCCACGCGTTGACCGACGTCGCCACCACCGGTGGTTCGGCGTCGTTCTACTACGGCGTCGCTCCGGTGATCGGTTTTCTCGTGGCGGGGGCCCTCGGCGCGGGGGCCATGGACCTGATTGGCGTGCAACGCCTGCGCGGGCGCGACCTGGCGACCGGCGTCGTGCTCAGTGTCGCGACGGGACTCGCCGCGTTGTTCCTCTACCTCGACGCGACCCGTAGCGCCACCACCGGCGCGACCCAGCAGATCCTCTTCGGCTCCATCTTCACCCTCGACTCTTCGACCGTTCCCCTCGTCGCGGTGATGAGCGTGGCGACCCTCGCGGTGATCGCGGTGATCTATCGACCGTTATTGATGAGCTCACTCAGTGCGGAGTTGGCCGCGGCTCGCGGTATCGCGCTGCGCGCGGTGGGCCTCACCTTCATGCTCGCTCTGGCCATCGCCGTCGGGCTTTCGTCGATCGCGATCGGCTCCATTCTCTCGACGGCGCTGTTGATTGGACCGGCCGCGACGGCCCTTCGCCTGACCCGACGGCTCCGCGGCGCCTTCGTCGTTGCGGTCGCCCTCGGGGTCGGGGCCACGTGGCTGGGCGTGCTGCTCGCCTACAACAGCTACTACTGGTTCCCCTCCAGTCAGGGTCTGCCGGTCAGTTTCTTCATCGTCGCCCTGGTGTTCTTGGCGTACCTCGTCTCGGGCGCAGCGCCGCTTCGTCGACTCCTTCGCCCCCGTCGTGAAGTGAAGCGCTGATGTTCAGCGGGTTCATGGTCAACGCGTGGCTGATCGGTTCCATCGTGGCGGTCGTCGCGGGGATCGTGGGCTTCTTCGTGGTCCTTCGCGGTGCGGCCTTTCCGGCGCACGCCATCCCCAACGGCGCCTTCGCCGGGGCGGCCGGGGCGAACCTGATCGGCCTCAACCCGCTCTTCGGTCTCGGCGTCTTCTCGCTGGGCGCCGCCCTCGGCATCGGTCGCCTCGCGCGACGCGGTCGCGCCGACGCGGTCACGGCGCTGGCGTTGGTGATGATGCTCGCGCTCGGTGCCGCGTTCCTCAGCCAAAGCACGGAGTACGAACCGGAGATCTTCTCTCTGCTCTTTGGCGAGATCCTCGGGGTGAGTCGCGGCCAACTCGTGCCGGTCGCGGTCCTCGGCCTGGTGTGCGTGGTGGCCATCGGCGCGCTCTATCGCCGACTACTCCTGACGTCCATTGCGCCCGAGGTCGCCGCCGCGGTCG
>Ga0302279_10001979_pt1 | contig 28005 bp, 16 predicted proteins | sample III_Bog_N3_3_FD_194541 | JGI IMG/M metagenome (GOLD analysis project Ga0302279, IMG submission 194541) | Peat permafrost microbial communities from Stordalen Mire near Abisko, Sweden - III_Bog_N3_3 | ecosystem: Environmental > Terrestrial > Soil > Wetlands > Peat | place: Sweden: Abisko... | reverse complement strand
AGACCTCGGGGGCGTTGCCTCCCGTCCAGGTCAGGTCGTCGACGTGGACGCAGACGTTGGCGTGAACGCGCGGGTCGGCGTGGGGGCGGGCGCTGACCTTGTCGTGGAGGTTGGCGGCGATCACCAGGGCGGCGCTGCGGGCGGCGCGGCGGTGGGCGGGATCGAGCGGGAGCGCGCGCACGCCGAGGACGCTGCTGCCGGTGACGGCGGCGAGGAGGAAGCCCGCGTCGAGGAGCGTCTCCTCGGCGAGGTCGAGGATGAAGCCGCCGTCGGCGACCACCGCCTCGGCGAGCTCGTCGCCGTCGGCGCGCATCCGGATGTCGACGTGGATGCCGACCCCGAGAGCGGGCGCCTCGACGTCGCTGCCTCCGCGGGGGCCCCCGCGGAGGGCGCGGCGGAGCGCGTCGAGGAAGTCCTTGACGGAGTCGTAGCGGCGCTCGGGCCGCTTCTCCAGGCAGCGCAGCACCAGCGCGTCGAACGCGGGGGCGAGGGGGATGCGATGGCTGGGGCGCGGCGCCGGCTCCTCGAGGTGCTGCTGCACGAGGGCGAGCGCGTTCTTGCCGTCGAAGGGGAGGCGGCCGGTGAGCAGGCGGTAGACGAGGACGCCGAGCGCGTAGATGTCGATGCGCGCGTCGACGGGGCCGCCGAGGAGCTGCTCGGGAGCCATGATGGTGAGGGTGCCGACCTGTCGCCCCTCGGAGGTCAGCCCGACCGGGCCCGCCTTGGGGCCGACGAGCTTGGCGATGCCGAAGTCGAGCAGCTTGACCACGCCCGAGGCGTCGTCGACCATGATGTTGCTGGCCTTGACGTCGCGGTGGATCACGCCGGCCGCGTGCGCCGCGATGAGCGCCGCGCACACCGGCTCGAGCACCTCCAGCGCCTCGGCGGGCGACATCCGCCCGTCCTCGTCGAGGATGGCGGAGAGGGTCCGCCCGGCGAGATACTCCATGGCGAAGTAGGGGCGGCGGTCCGCGAGCGTGCCGACCTCGTAGATCTCGACGATGTTGGGGTGGCGGAGCATCCCGACCACCTGCACCTCGCGGGCGAAGCGCTCGACCATCTTGGGCATCACCGCCAGAGATCCATGGAGGACCTTCACGGCAGCGACCCGCTCGGCGTGCCCCCGATGATTTGCGCGATAGACCGCCCCGCAACCGCCCCGGGCGATCAACGCGGTCACCACGTACTCGCCAGCCAGCGCGCCCGCGACGAGCTCACCGCGAAGGGGCCCCTCGGTCAGGCTACCCGAGGGACGTGAGTCCTGCTCAAGCACGGCGGCCTCCGGTCTGCCAGAGCTGCGCTCGCAGGCGCGGCTCGGTCGCGGCGGGGTGGGGCAAAGGGACGAAATTAGTTACCCTCCTGCCCCTGCGCCGTCAAGGTCGGGTGGCCGAGCGTTCCGCGACCCATCATGGGCAACGCCCGGGAGCGTTCCGCGACCCATCCTGCGCAACGCCCGGGAGCGTTCCGCGACCCATCCTGCGCAACGCCCGGGAGCGTTCCGCGACCCCTCGGCTCGCCCCTGGCACGCGGAGCTGGAGGGCGCCGAGCGTGCCCGCATTTCCGCCGCCGCGCGCGGGGCCCGTGGTATCAATCGGTGCGGGACCCGCGTCTCGCCCGAGCACCGATGCCATCTTCAGCCCGTCACCACGAGCTGCTCGCCGGGGGACAGATTGCCATGACGCGGTGCCCCGCCTGCGGGCGCCGCGTGATCGGGGTGTGTCCGATTCACGGCAGGGTCGAGCTCCCGGACCCCGATTCGTCGCAGATCTCCGGCCCCACCAGCCCCTCCTTCGCGGGGTACCGCATCCTCCGGCTGGTCGCGATGGGCGGGTTCGGATCGGTCTTCGAGGCCGAGCCCGAAGGGGGCGGCCCCCGGGTGGCGATCAAGCTCCCCAGACCGGATCGGCCGGACGCTGGCCTCTGCCTCTCGCACGAGGTGGAGGTGCTGGCGGCGGTCGGCACTCCGCACGTGCCCGCGCTGCTGGGCCGCGGCGAGCTGGGCGACGGGACTCCCTACCTGGTGATGGAGTATCTCACCACGCGGACCCTGGCGGAGCTGCTGCTGGGGCGCGCCCAGCCGATGCCGCTCGCCGCCGCGTGTGCCCTGGTGGTGGAGGCGCTCGACGCGCTCGAGGCCGTCCACCACGCGGGCTACGTCCACCGCGACCTCAAGCCCGAGAACATCTTCGTCGACGAGGCCAACCAGCGCGTCACCCTGGTGGACTTCGGGCTGGTCGCGCCCCTGGAGATGTCCGGCCGCTCGCGCGACACCACCATCGAAGGCGCCGGGGTGGGCACCGCCGAGTACATGTCGCCCGAGCAGTGCGAGGGGCGCGTCGACGTCGACGGCCGGGCCGACGTCTACGCGATGGGCGTCGTCCTCTTCGAGGCCTGCGCGGGGCACCCTCCCTTCTGGGGGTCGCGCGCCGTGGTGCGCGAGGGGCACCTCAGCCGCCGGCCCCCGCGGCTCTCGACGGTGGTGGCCGGCCGCGCGATCCCGCGGGCCCTCGACGACGTGGTGGCGCGCTGCCTCGCCAAGGATCGGAGCGATCGCTACGCCTCCGCGGCCGCCCTGCGCGAGGCGATCACGGCCGCCCTGGTCACGGTGGGGGGCACCCCGGTGGGTGCTCCCGCCCCCGGCCTCCGACCGACGATGCGATCGCCCGCCCTCGAGGCGCCGGCCCGCGGCGGCGATCGGGCCGCCGTGGGGCTCCTCTTCTTCGAGACCGACGCGGACGCGGTCACCGTCCAGGCGCGGCTGTCGGCGCTGGGCGGCCACCTCGCGCACGCCGCGGGCCGGCGTTACGTGGCAGCCTTCGGACAGGGCGGCGGCGACAACCCCGCCCGCGGTGCCCTCCGCGCCGCCGAGGAGGTGCTGCGCCAGGGGCTCTCGGCGCGCGTCCGCGTCGACCTCGCGCCCGTCGCCGTGCAGACGCGCAAGGACGGGTCCTCGCGGTTCATGAGCCCGCTCTTCACGCGCGCCGATCGCTTCCCTTCGGACGCGGGCCCTCCGGGCCTGTCGCTGACGCCTGCGGCCGCCGCCGTGCTCCCCGACGGGGGGGCGCCGCTGGGCTCCGCGGAGCCCTCTGCGGAGCCCTCGCCCGCGCGCACCTCGGCGCCGGCGCCGCCACGGAGCGACGCCGATCCCACCGCCGAGATGGCGGGCTGGCCGATGATCGGGCGCGACGCCGTCCTCGATCGGCTCGTCGAAGGCGCGCGGCGCGCCGCCGGGGACCGCGAACCGACCACGGCGAGCGTGGTGGGCGAGGCGGGCCAGGGCAAGAGCCACCTGTTCCGGGTCCTCGTCAAGCGCCTCGGCGAGACCGGCGTCGCCGAGGTGCTGGCCCTGCGGGCGCGTGAGCCCGCGCTCGGCGACGCCGACCACACCCTGGCGGAGCTGCTCCAGCGCGCCCTCGACCTGCCGGCGATCCCCCCCGCCGATGGAGGCCGCGAGCTCCTCCGCGAGCGCCTGGGGCGCGCCGCGCCGGGGGAAGCGGCGATCGCTGCCTCGAAGCCACCACCCCCGCCGGCTGCGAAGCTCGTCGAAGCGACGAGCCCTGCCCGAAGGGCCCCGGTCACCATGCCGCCGCCGGCGAGCGCGGGCAGCCTCTCGGAGACGGCGCCGCGCCCCGGGTCCCGCGCGCCCGCGAGCGCGCACCCGACCGAGCCTCCCCCCCGGTCGAGCTCCGGCGTCGACCTCGGCCCGGCGGTCGCGCTGGCGCTCGGCTGGGTGGTCGCCGACGCGCCCGACTCGGCGATGCGGCCCGAGCTCAAGGCCCTGGGCGCGGCCCCGGGCGCGCTCCGGTCGGCGCTCACCGTGGCCGCCGGCGAGGCGCTGCGGCGCCGGGCGGCGACGCGGCCGCTCTTCGTGGTCCTCGACGACGCCCACTTCGCCAGCGACGTCCTCCTCTCGGCGCTCGAGTACGCGGCGCTCGAAGAGGGCGGGGCGCCGCTGTGGATCTGCGCGCTCGGGCGGCCGGCCTTCGAGGAGCAGGCGCCCTCGTGGGGCGAGCGCGCGGCCCGGCGCGAGCAGCACCGGCTCGGCCCGCTCGACCCCGGCAGCGCCGCGACTCTGTGCCGGCGGCTGCTGGCCCCCGTCGAGAGCGTCGCCGACTCCGCGGTGCAGCGGCTGGTCGATCGCGCCCAGGCCATCCCGCTGCTCCTCGTCGAGCTGGTGCGCGGCCTCCGGCGCGAGGGGATCGTGCGCCGCAGCCCCAAGGGCGAGGCCTGGTACCTGGCCACCGACGAGCTCGACCGGCTCCCCGATCTCCCCCTCATCGAGTGGCTCGCCCGCAGCGAGCTCGACGCGCTCGCCCCCACGCTGCGCGGGCACGTGCGCCTGCTCGCGCTCCTCGGCGAGCAGGTGACCCACGCCGACGTCGACGGCCTCCTCCGCGCCCTCGAGCTCGAGGGCGGCGACCGCGACTTCCCCCTCGACGGCCGGGTCGCCACGCAGCGCCTGCTCGCCGCGGGGATCGTCCTCGAGGATCGCGACGGCCGCATCGGCTTCCGTCACGCGCTCGTCCGCGAGACCATCGCCCGCGGCACGCCCGCCGCGCTGCGCCGCCGCATCCACCACGCCGCCGCGCTCCACTACCTGGGCGCCACCGCCGCCGGCGGCGACGAGCACCGCCTGGCCCAGCTCGCCTACCACGCCGGCGAGGCCAGTCAGGCCGGGGGCACCCCCCACACCCCGGGCATGGGCTCCATCGCCGAGCGCACCTACCTCGACCTCGCCGATCGGGCCCGCGCCCGCCACGCGTACACCGACGCCGAGCGCCTCTACAGCCGGGCGCTCGAGCAGCAGGGCGCCGCCGCCCCCGCGGAGCGCACCGGCGCCTACCGCGGCCGCGGGCTGATGCGCTACCGCATCGGCCGCTACCACGACGCGCTCGCGGACTTCGCCTGCGCAAAGGCGATGGCGGTGGAGCAGGCGGACCTGCCGGCGCAGATCGAGATCCTCCTCGACGAGGCCACCACCTTCGACTGGATGGACGACTACCAGAGCTCCGAGGCGCGGGTGGACGCCGCCGAGCTGCTGCTGCCGGCGGTGCAGTCGCCGCTGCTCGAGGCGCGGGTCCTCCTCGGGGTGGGGCGCGCCGCGCACCGCTTCAGCCGCAACGAGCTGGCAGCCGCGCTGCTGGAGCAGGCCGAAGCGACCGCGGCGACGCTCGGCGAGGACGGCTACGAGACCCAGGTGATCGCGCTCACGCTGCTGGGCTTCATCTACCCGGGGATCAACCGGCTGGACGACGCCATCCGCGCGCTCGATCAGACCATCTCGCTGTGCGAGTCACACGGGGACCGGCTGCACCTGGCGGTGGCCATCGGTCACCGGGCGCTCGTCTGGGGATGCCTCGGCGACAAGCCCCAGATGGTGGCGGACCTCGAGCGCGGGCTCTCGCTGGTGCGCGAGCTCGGGCACAGCACGCTCGAGCTCGCCGATGAGTACAACCTCGGCGAGTTCCTGCTCCTGATGGATGATGCCGACGCGGCGGAGCCCCACATCCGCCGAGCGATGGTCATCGATCGGAGGATCTCCGGAGACCCCGGCCGCCCGGTGGTCGCCCTCCTCGAAGCGCGCCTCCGGCTCCATCGGGGCGAGGCGGCGGCCGCGAGCGCGATCACGGCACGCATCCGTGGCCGTCAAGCCGACCTGCGCGCCCGTGGAGAAGCCGACACGCTGATGGCTCCCTCGGAAGACGTGCTCTGCGCGATGGTGGAGCTGGCGGCGTCCGGCGCCAGCGCCGACGCCTGGAACGAGCTCGAGGCTCGGTCCGAGCGCTTCTCGGTGGGCCAAGAGCGCGTCGAGGTCGTCGAGGCGCGGGCGCTCACAGCCCGTCGTCATGGCCTGGCAGACGACGCTCGCCGCCATCTGGCCCGTGCGATCGAGCTCGCAGCGACCATCCCCAACGCGATGGGAGCTCGCCTGGGCCGACTCCGCGCCGAGCTCGCTCGGGACTGAGCATCTGCTCCGAGTCGCCTCCACCGACTCGCGTCATCACGACAGCCTTCGCTGATTTCCTACCCGACTAGAATCGGCGGAGCGAGCGCAGATTTGCCCCTCGCCGAAAGCGACGCGCTCAACGAGCAAGGGCGGCGCTCTATTCCCTTTTCCATTGAAGCCTCCGGGAGAGTGGTCCTAGATACCACCCAGGAGCTACTGTAAGATGAAACCTACCTCTGCCGCTCTGCTCGCATCTTTCGTTGCCCTCACCGGTTGTGCAGCACAGGTGGGAGACGAGCCCATCGGCGTCGCCGAACAGGATGCCCTCAGCTACAACGCGCTGAGCTACAACGCCCTCAGCTACAACGCGCTGAGCTACAATGCTCTCAGCTACAACGCGCTGAGCTATAACGCATTGAGCTACAACTCGCTAACGGCCCTCCAGGATCCCAGCCCAACCGGCGACCTGGCCCGCCAGTTGCTGAGTTACACCGTTGGCTGTGCCCTCGACCCTTCGCAATCGCTCACGTTCTCGTACACGGACACGACGGGCACCCTGCAGACGGTGACCGACGACGGGCAGCTCGGGCTGGATTCCTCCTGGGCGACCCAGCCGCTCACCGACGTCGGCACGCAGCAGGACATCTCCGCCTGCCTCGCTGCCCGGACCAACTATTTTGGCATCACCGTCCACATCTCGGTCCGCGGAGAGCAGGACGTTCTCCAGGGCAGCACCTCCCCCGCCGAGCTGGCGGCCTACCCCTACGTCGAGGGGGCCTTCTGGGGCAATTTGTTCGCCCCCACGCCGAGCCTCTACTCCTGCTACGACCGCGCCAACGCGGCCCATTCCGACGCCGACATGCGGGTCTGCGCCACCGGGTACACCGAGCCGAACGGGCAGGTCGTCCCCTGCGGCATGATCACCCTCACCGGCTCCTGCCGGGAGCAGTGCGACTGGTTCGACCAGGAGGGGCAGCTCTACCGGGACTGCGGCGACAGCGGCAGCCACTCGATCACTATCGGACTGCAGTGACCCCGTCTTCCCCGACCGTCCGCGGCCTGCACGATCTCGGATGAAGGGGCCGCGGCGCGGTGCTAGAGGGCGGCGCGTATGCCGTCTCTTCGCGCCCTCCCCCTCCTCGCTCTCACCCTGCTGACCGCCTGCCCGGCCGAGCCGACCGTCTCGCCCGCCGGCACCGCTTCGGCCAAGCCCATCGACATGGCCGCGACCGCGACCATGACGGCGCCGCCGCCGACCGCGACGGCCAGCGCAGCGCCCGCCCCGCCCAAGGTGCCTGACCTCCCCGCCCCGACCGACGTGGCCGAGGCTCCCGCCGACGCGAAGAAGACGGCGTCCGGCCTGGCGACGCGCGTCCTCACCAAGGGCACCGGCAAGGATCACCCCGGGGCCGAGGACATGGTCAAGGTCCACTACACGGGCTGGACCAAGGACGGGAAGATGTTCGACAGCTCGGTGACCCGCGGCGAGCCGACCAGCTTCCGCCTCAACCAGGTCATCAAGGGCTGGACCGAGGGCCTCCAGCTCATGGTCGCCGGCGAGAAGCGCCGCCTCTGGATCCCCGGCGCGCTCGCGTACGGCAACGGCCCCAGCCGCGGTGGCACGCCGACGGGCGATCTCGTCTTCGACGTCGAGCTCCTCGCGGTCACCCCCGCTCCCAAGGCGCCGCCCGTCCCCGAGGACGTCAAGGCTGCCCCTGCCACCGCGAAGAAGACCGCGTCGGGGCTGGCCTACCGCATCATCAAGAAGGGCGCCGGCACCGCGTCGCCCAAGGACACCGACCAGGTCACGGTGAACTACTCGGGCTGGACGACCGACGGCAAGATGTTCGACAGCTCCGTCACCCGCGGCGAGCCGGCCACCTTTCCCCTGAAGGGCGTCATCAAGGGCTGGACCGAGGGCGTGCAGCTCATGAAGGTGGGCGACACCATGCGCTTCTGGATCCCCGGCCCCCTCGCCTACGGCGACAAGCCCACCCGGCCCGGCGCGCCGGCGGGCATGCTGGTCTTCGACATCGAGCTGATCAGCATCAAGTAGCCGCCTCCCCGCTGGGGGGTTCTCGGGCGGCTCCGTCCCGGCTAGCCTCGGCTCCGAGCGATGGGCTTCTGGGACAAGCTGAAGGCGATGCTGGGCGGCGGCGGCGCGCCCGTCACGCCGCCCGCGGACGACGCTCTCACCCGCCGGGTGGAGGCGGCCGTCGTGCGGCGCGTGACGAAGATGGAGGCCTTCGAGGCCATCCTCATCGCCGCCGAGGTCTGCGTGGACCCGGCCGACCACACGGTGAAGGCCTTCGCGGAGGCGTCGGCGGTGGTGGCGCGGCTCCACGACGAGGGTCGCTTCGCCGCGCTCGGCTACGAGCGCACCAAGCTCGCCGGCGGGAACTGGCTCTACCACCCGCGCGGCTACGACCTCTCGACGTACCGCGCCGCCGCGGTGGTGAACCCCTCGCGCCCCGCGGTCTCGACGCCGACCCCTCCCCCCGGAGCGGCAGGGCGCCCGCCCCTCGCCACCCCACCGGCTCGCACCGTCCCCGGCGCCGCGCCTCGACCCCCCGCTCCGGCGCGGCCCCGCAACCCGTATGCCGCCGCCGATGGCATCCTCGGCCTCTCCGCCGCCGAGCTGCGCAAGCGCGCGCTGCGCATCAACCCCTATCGCACCGCCTGGATCGGCCGCGTCGACACCATCCCTCCGCAGAGCGACGAGCGCACGGCGATCATCGACCGGGGGCTCATCCTCCGCGGCCTGCTCACCGAGCAGCAGATCGTCGAGATCCACCGCGTCGGCGACCTCTGGCTCCGCCACCACGAGGCGGCCAAGCTGGCGGCCACCGTGGCCACCGCCGCCGCCGACCGCGCCGTCGCCGACCTCGCCGCCGCCCGCGCCGAGAAGCGCGCGGAGAAGAAGCGCGCCTCCGCCGAGCGCGCCCGCGTCCGCGCCGAGGCGATCCTCCGCCGCCGCCACGAGGACATCGTCTACCTCGGCGTGGGCGTCTCCCGCGCCCTCGCCGACCGCCGCGCCCACGTCGAGGAGCTGGTGCGCCGCGGGCTCCCCGTCCTCGCCGAGCCCGCCGACGTCGCCCGCGCCATGGGCATCCCCGTCCCGGAGCTGCGCTGGCTCTGCTTCCACGCCGAGGCCACCGACAAGCCCCACTACGCCTACTTCGAGATCCCCAAGCGCTCGGGCGGCAAGCGCCTCCTCGCGGCGCCGCAGCCGCGCCTGGCGCAGGCCCAGGCCTGGGTGCTCCACCACGTGCTGGAGAAGCTCCCCACCGAGGACCCGGCGCACGGCTTCATCAAGGGCCGCTCCACCCTGAGCTGCGCCCTCCCCCACGTCGGCAAGGACCTGGTCGTCAACCTCGACCTCTCGGACTTCTTCCCCACCATCACCTTCGGCCGGGTGCGCGGCGTCTTCCGCGGCCTCGGCTACTCGCCCGCGGTGGCCACCGTCCTCGCGCTCCTCTGCACCGAGGCGCCGCGCACCGCCGTCGTGTTCGAGGGCAAGCGCACCTGGGCCGCCGTCGGCCCCCGCGCCCTCCCCCAGGGCGCCTGCACCAGCCCCGCCCTCTCCAACCAGGTGGCCAAGAAGCTCGACCGCCGCCTCCTCGGCATGAGCCGGAAGCACGGCTACACCTACACGCGGTACGCCGACGATCTCACGCTCTCCTCGGCCAAGCGTACCCCCTCCGACCTCGCCATGCTGCTCGCGCGCGTGCGCCACATCGTCGGTGAGGAGGGCTTCGTCCTCCATCCCCGGAAGGGCCGCATCCAGCGCGGTGCCGGCCGGCAGACGGTGACCGGCATCGTCGTCAACGACCGCCCCTCCGTCCCGCGGGAGGAGGTGCGGCGACTCCGCTCCATCCTCCACCACGCCACCACCACCGGGCTCGCGGCGCAGAACCGCGACGGCCTCCCCCACTTCGAGGCGTATCTGCGCGGCAAGATCGCCTATCTGCACATGATCGATCCCGAGAAGGCGGCGCCGATGCTGGCCCAGCTCGATGCCGTGGTGGCCAGCGGCACCAGCGCCTCGTCGGGCGGTTAGTCCTCGCCTCGAGCACGAGCACGTCGGATCCTCCGAAGTGAAGACGGACGCGCCTCTCAGGGCGCGAGCTCGATCACCTGCCGCTGCCTGGCGCTGCCCCAGTTGCCGCAGCGCCTCTCCTTGCTCCGGCGCGGCGTGTCGCAGCGGGAGATGTCGACGAGCAGGCGCGTGCCCGGCTTGCCCTCGAGGCCCATCGAGCGGAAGGGGAGGACGGCCTCGACCACCCACTCCTCGTCCTCGTCGCCGGCGTCGTTGACGCTGCCGTCCTTGTCGACGCCGACCTTCATCCCGCTCTCCCAGCCGATGTCGTCCTTGGCTCCCGGCACGCGCTTGACGTCCGTGACCACGCCCGTGGCCGAGATGTCGAACGCATAGGTCGGCGTGCCCGGGCCAGGCAGGTCGGGCGTGAGGTGGAGCGCGAACGAGTCGTCGATCCACACCGGGCCGTCGTGCGCGGTCACCTGGGCGCGGATGTCGTTGTCGGAGGCGTAGAGCGCGATGTAGAGGTTGTCGGCGTCGTAGAGGAAGCGCGCGTCCGAGTACGGGCGGGCCTCGCCGCCGGTGGCGTCGTTGAAATGCCAGGTGCGGGCGGCGATGGCGTTCCAGTCGGGCTCGTTGAGCTCGCCGTCCGGCTTGATGGGGCCGGTGGTGTGCGCGACGCGGAGCACGGTCGCGGGAGCGGCGACGGCCGCAGACCCGACGACGGGAGCCCGGCCGGCGTCGGTCGCGACGGGCCCGGGCTTGCTCGCCGTCGGCTTGCAGCCGGCGGCGCCGAGCAGGAGCAGGGAGGGGAGGAGGAGCGGGAGCTTCACGCCGCAAGCACTACCATCGGCGAGAGCGCGACGGTGGCTGGTTCGGCGGGGCAGGACGGGGCGTGCGACGGCGCCCCGGTTGCGGAACGCCGTGGGGCGTTCCGCGGGAGGACGGCCTGCGCTGACCGGAGAACGCTCTCGGGCGTTCCCCAGGATGACCGGAGAACGCTCTCGGGCGTTCCCCAGGATGACCGGCAGGCCGGGGGATCACATGCAGCCGCCGACCTGACCGCCGGCCTTCTCGAAGGCCGTGCAGACCGCGGGGGCCGTGCACTCGCTGTCGCTGGTGCAGAGGATGATGTTGCCCGAGGCGGGGCAGGCAGCCGCCGTCGTGCAGGTCGAGTGGGTCATCTTGCTGGCGTAGTTGCCGCAGGTGCCAACGGGGGTCCCGAGCTCGAGCGTCGCGCCGGGCGCGCAGCACACCGGGCTGGCCGCCGGGCAGTCGGTGACCGGATCCTGGCACTGCCAGTCGGTGAAGCCGGTGCCGGTCATGCAGGCGGTGGTGCTGGGCTGGCACCCGGAAGCGGTGGCGTTGCCCTCAGGCGTCTCGCAACAGTGCTGGGTCTCCGGGGTGCAGTACTCCTCGGGCCCGCCGTCCGTGGTGGCGCTGAAGGGGCAGAAGATGGTGCCCGGGCCGGCGTCGGCCTTCGGCGGGTGGAGCTTCGACACCGTGCCGCACTCGCCGGAGCTGGACGAGCCGGAGGTGGAGCTGGACGAGGTGCCGCCGCCCGCGCCGCCGGCGCTGCCGCTCGAGCTGGAGCTGCTGCTCGTCGTCGCGGAGCCGGTGCTGCTGCTGCTCGCCCCGGTGGTCGAGCTCGACGTCGTCGTGCCGGCGCCGGTCCCGCCGGTGCTGCTGGAGCTGCATGCGCCCATCGACGCGCCCATCACACACCCGAACACCGCGCCGACGATAAGAATTGCGTTCTTCATGGTTGCCTCCGAATTTTTGGTCGCGGCAACATAGGGGATTTCGGCGAGCATGTCGCACCTTTTCGGCGCGGCGCGGCACCGTTTGCGCCAACATGCCCCGAAAACCGTCAGGCCGCTGCCAGCCGCCACACGGACGACACCCGGCTGACGCGGCTCAGTTGCAGGCCTGTTGCGCGATGTCGCAGCTCCCGCTGCAGCACTGGGAGTTGGCGTTGCAGCCGTAGCCTGGAGCGGTGCAGGTCGGAGGGGAGCAGAACCCGACGTTGTCGGGCGTGATGCCCACCCAGTCCGAGCTCTGGTCCATCTCGCCAGGAGTGCAGGTGCCGCCTCCGCAGGGCGTCGCACCGTCGAGCCGGCAGACCTCGAAGCCATCGCAGCTGGCCGTCGGCGTGCAGACGGCCTTGACGAAGCTGGGGGACGCGGTGAATTTCAGGCAGCACTTGTTGCCGGCCGCGCAAGCACTGGAGTCCTCGCAATCGAGCTCGGCGTCGCTCCCGGACGGGCACGCACCGATCGTCCCGCACCCGGGCACGTAGGTGAACGTCGTGGTGTCGTACGTCATGCAGCACGCCGACGTGCACGACTGGTAGAGCCCCCCCGGCGTCTCGCCGCAGGCGATCTGATTGACGCCCACCTTGGTGCAAGGCGGATCCACCTGCACCGCCGGAGCCTGGCACGAGCCCACGGTGCACTGGTAGGGGGGATAGCACCCGTTGGCCACGCAGCCCTGGCCCGGCATGACCTTGGCCTGGCACAGGCTGCTGCCGTTGCAGTACGAGTAGTCCCCGCAGACGTGGTTGTGGAGCACGCTCCCGTCGACGACCATGCCGCAGGTGGCGTTGTCGGGCACCACGTAGGCGGGCTGGCAGGTGGAGCCGGCCGTCGGGTGGTTGAGGTCGGTCGCCTCGCAGTGGAGGCCGAGGCGGGTGTCGCAGGGATCCTGGGTGTTGGCGCCCAGCATGGTGGTGGTGCACGCCGCGCCCGCCTGGAGCAGCGCGACGCAGGTGCCCTTGAGAACGCCCGTGCCCGACGTCGAGCAGGTGAGGCCGCTCTGGCACTGCGCGTCCGCGTTGACGGTACACGCGGCGCCCGCCGCTGCGTACGTCACCGTGCGGCAGAGGAATTCCATGTCGCTCCCGTTGCCCGCCGTCCCCTGCAAGCAGTGCAAGCCGTTGCGGGGGTCGCAGAGCACGTCGAGGGGCGCGCCGCCCGGCGCGCACGCCCTCCCCGCGGTGCCCACCGGGCCGCAGTACTCCGAGCAGGAGGCCGGGCCGCCTCCATAGCAGCCAAGCCCGGCTCCGCACTGGGTGGTGAGGAGGCAGCCCTGGTCGACCGTCTTGGTGCCCAGCGCGGGCTGGCAGGCGGCGGGCGGCTGGTCGATCGCCGCCAGATACGTGGCGCAGGTCCCCGAGAGGGCAGTCTTGCAGGCGACGGGATCGACCACCCCCGAGACGGTGTCGTCGTAGGCCGACGGCAGCGCCGTGCAGAGGCGGACCGCCTCGGACTGGCAGAGAGCATCATTGTTCTCCCAGTTCTGCAGGTAGAGGCTGGGGGCGCAGGCTTTCATCTGCGTACACACTTCGAGCCGCAGCGCCGTGCATGAGCTCACCGAGCCGCCCCCGGTCCCGCTCGAGCTGGTGGTGCTGGAGCTGGAGCTGGAGCTGGTGGTGCTGGAGCTGGTGCTCGTCGTCGAGCTCGTGCTCGACGCCCCTCCGGTGCTCGCCGTCGAGCTGGTCGAGCTCGTCGTCACCCCTCCCGTGCCCGGCGTCGTACCGCCGCCGCCGCCGCCCGAGCCGTTGCCGTTGAAGTCGACCGTCCCGAACAAGCTGCACGCCGGGACCGCCGCCGCCGCACCGACCACCACCCAGACCGTTCGCCACTTCATCAGAACGTCCCCTTCGCGCCCACGAAACCGGCCCCGATCACCGGCGTCCAGGTTGCCCCCACGGTCTGCGCCTTCGGCGCGCTGACCACCAGGACCACCCCCGCTGCGGCGAGCACTGCGCCCCCGACCAGGCCGCCGACCGCGATGCCCCCGAGGGTGCGGTAACTGTCCACGTCCGACTGAAGCGTCGGCTGGAGGCTCGGTGAGCAGTGCCCCCCGGGACACTGCTGGAGAAGACTCGAGTGCTTGCTCGCCGCGAGCCCGGCAGTGATGGCACCGACGGCGAGCCCCGCGACGCCCACGCCGAGCACCGCGAACCCGACGGGGCGACGCCCGGACCCGGCCGAGCTGCCCGCGTCGGCAGCCGGCGGGGGAGCCCCCGGGACGGGCGCCCCGCCGACGGCGAGCGGTGCACCGGCGACCGCGACCCCCATGTCGAGGGTGATCGTCTCGGTCTGGCCCTCGGCCACCGTGACCGAAGCCTCCCGCGGCGGCTGGGATCCCGAGGCGGCGCGGACGGTGTGCTTGCCTGGATCCACGGGCCGCTTGGCCCCGAGGAGCGCAGTCGGCACGACGATCCCGTCGAGGGTGACCTTGCCCCCGTCGCCCTGCACCCGGATGATCAGCGAGGGCACGCGCGGCAGCAGCGCGGCGAGCTCGGTGCGGGCATCCTCCACCGCTTTGGTGAAGGCGGCGGAGGCGCCGGGCGGCAGCGCCTCGCGGACCAGACGGTTGTAGTTTTCCTGGGCGCTCACCAGCTTGCCCAGGCCCACCTGCGCGCGGGCGAGGCCAAGCGTCACGGTGGGGGCATGGATGACGGTGTCAGCGCGGGTGAACCGGTCGGCGGCGGTCGCGTAGTCCTTGCGATCGAGAGCCGAGAAGCCCTCGATCACCAGCTCGCGAGCGGTGGCCTTGTCGCCTTCGGAGACCTCCTGCGCCATTGCCACGCGGGGGAGGAGGGCGCTCGACAGGAGCAGCGCCAGGGAGAAGGAGCGAAGATTCATGGTAGGGGGGCGCATCATCGCCCGCGGCGTGCAGCCCTGCAAGCTTCGTTGCCTCGGCGGGCCGGAAGTGTGCTTCGCTGGATAGTGCGAGGGTCACCGGCCGGTCGTGTCGAAGCAGCCCTCGAACCGGTAGAGCAGATTCGTGAGGCTCGTTCCGTCGCGCGCCTTGATCGTAGGCCCGCCGAGGTGCGCCTCCGAGCCGTCGGCCGTGGCGGCGAAACAACCGTCGGGCGTGACCGAGAGATCGTACGTGTCGCGCAGTGCCAGGCGCTGCCCCGGCGAGGACCATCGGAGGGTGCATGTCCACTCGCCTGCGCCTCGCGACGCGCGCGCGGTCGCGCCCGCCTTCTGGCACTGGGCGGCCGCCTGCAATACGCCGCTACCGATCTCCGGCAGCCCGAGCCGCGAGCGCTGGAGGTTCACCAGGTTGCCGAACGTCGGCGCGAGCGCCTCCTCGATGCGCGCCGCCGTCACGCCCTCTGGGCGGTGCCGGACCGCCACGAAGACGAGCGCTATCACGGCCGCGCCGGCGAGGGTGAGGGTCGGGTCGAGGCGCCGCACTCAGCCTCCGGCGTCCCGTGCGCGCACCGTGCGGGAGGCGGCTGCGAGGCAGGCGACGAGGTACGCGCCGCTGATCGCGGAGCCCTCGATGAGCGGCCCGTGGAAGGCCGGCTCGGCGAACAGACCGTGCCACGCGACGAGGGGAGGGGTGAGCAGCAGCTGGCGCGCGACGCCGGGCAGGTCGAGCATCGACACGAGCTGCATCGCGAAGCCCACGAGCACCGGCAGCCCGATGCCCGCGGCGCTGCTGCGCGTCGCCACCGACAGCGCGACGGCGAGCGCGGTGAACGCCAGCGCGGCCGGAAGGACCGAGGCCCACGCCGCCCCCACGAGCGCCATCGCACGTGCGGGGGCGAGCTCGGCCCCGGACAAGCCGAGCAGCGGCTGCGTGCCGATCACGAGGACGCCTGCGAGCACGCTCGCCGCCGCGAGCATCGTCACCGCGGCCGCCGAGAAGGCCATCGCGACGAGCAGCTTGCCGGCGAATACGTCGCCTCGCGTTCGCGAGCGAGCGAGGATCGTGGGCCACGTGCCGTACCGGTCCTCCGAGGCGAACAGGTCGCCGGAGGCCACGCTCGCCAGCGCCGGGACGGCCCACGACGCTGCGAACCCCAGCACCACGAGGGGCACGGCGAAGCCCGACGCCTTCACGGAGCGACCGAAGAGGGTGTCCTCGGGCAGGCTGCTCTGCAGCCTCATCGCGGCGGCGAACGCGAACGGGCCCGCGAGGCAGGCGAAGAGGATCGTCCACGTTCGCAGCTGCGCGGCGAGCTTTGCCGTCTCGAGCTTGGCGCAGGCGATGGCGCCGCGCAGGCTCGCGCCGTCGGCGGGTGCAAACGCGGCCTTGGCGGGCTTCGTACCCTCCCGGGCCGCCTCCCGCTTCGTGACGATGGCGTCGTGGGTCACGTCGGCGGCCCTGCTGGCCTCGCCCGACGTGAGCTCCAGAAACAGCGTCTCGAGCGATCGCTTCCGCCTCTCCAGGCTGCGCACGGCGATGCCCGCGCGACCCAGGCCGAGCATGTACGCGTCGAGCGAGCCGGCAAGCTCGGGTGGCGCGGACACGTCGAGGCCATCGCCGTCCGCGGCGGGCGCGACGGTGGCGCCTTCGATCTCGAGCGCGCGCGCGTCGTCGCTCGTGCGCAACCGGTGAACGACGTCGGGCGCCTGGGCCGCCAGATCGGCCATCGCGCCGGCGAAGACGACGCGGCCCTCGTGGACGATGGTGAGCGAGCTGCACAGCTCCTCGACCTCCGCCAGGTCGTGGCTGCTCCACAGGACCGCGACCCCCTCGGCGGCCAGCGTGCGCACGCGCGCGCGAAGGTCCCGCGCGCCCGCGGGGTCGAGCGAGTGGGTCGGCTCGTCGAGCAGGAGGAGCCTCGGGTTGCGCAGGAGCGCCGCTGCGAGCCCCAGGCGCTGCCGCATCCCGGCCGAGTAGCCCCGGACCTTCGCGTCCGCATGCGCGGTCAGCCCGGCCTGATCCAGCGCCTCGGCGATCGCTGGGGTGCCGGCCGGCGCGAGCCCCCCGTCGAGCCGGCTCACCAGGCGCAGGTTCGCGCGGCCCGACAGGTACGGATAGAACTGCGGCGTGTCGACGAACCCCGCGACGCCGTCCGGCACCGCGCCGGCCTCGGCTCCTCCCGGGCGACCGAGCACGCGCACCGTCCCTGCGTCGGCGCGCACGAGGCCGAGCACCATGCGCATGAGCGTGGTCTTGCCCGCGCCGTTCGGACCCAGGAGCCCGTGCACCTCGCCTGGCCGGAGGCGCAGGTCGAGCCCGCGCACGGCGATGCGATCTCCGTAGCGCTTCTCGAGGCCCACGATCTCCAGCGCGAAGGGATCAGGCATCGCGGCACCGGTCGCGCATCGCGCTCCACTGTAGAGGGTCGGTCACCCGCGAGTCACGCGCGGGGCGCGGGCACCCTTTTGCCCAAGCGGCGGTGGTTGACGGTCCGTCGAACCCCTGCGTACTCTCCACGCCGACTGGCGCGCGATCGCGCGATCCTTGAAGGAGGTCCCATGACACAGCTCCGTTGGGCGGTAGGAGCTACGGCGTCGCTGCTTGCGAGCGCCGGTCTCGTGTACGGCTGCGGCTCGTCGCACGCGACGAGCCAGGGCGCGGGTGGATCGTCCGGCGCCGGGAGCCAGGCGTCGAGCAGCGGTTCGACCAGCAGCGGTTCGAGCGACGGCGGGGTCGGGGGCGGGAGCGCTCTCGCCGCCGCCCGCGCGAAGATCCAGCACGTCATCATCATCAACCAGGAAAATCGCTCGTTCGACCACTACTTCGGTACGTTCCCCGGCGCCGATGGCATCCCCATGGATGGCGGCGTGCCCACGGTGTGCTCGCTGGAGCCGGACGGCGGTTGCGTGCCGCCGTACCACGAGCTGGAGGACAAGAACGGCGGCGGCCCTCACAGCGCGGCTGCATTCACCACCTGCTTTGCCGACGGCGGGATGGACGGGTTCGTCGCGAGCGCGCTGGCAGGCAGCAAGACGTGCAAGGTGCCCGGGGATCCGGCCTGCGTCCAGGGGGCCGCAGAGAACGTGATGGGCTATCACGACGACCGGGAGATCCCCAACTACTGGGCGTACGCGAAGGCGTTCACGCTGCAGGACCACATGTTCGAGCCGGTCCACTCGTACAGCCTGCCCGATCACCTGTACATGGTGTCGGGCTGGTCGGCCACGTGCACGCCCGCGAACGACCCGACCAACTGCGTCAGCGACCTCGTCAATCCCGGCAATGGCTCGCACGTCGGCACGAGCTGCGACAAGCCCGAGCCGCCGAACCCCGAGTTCGCGTGGACGGACATCACCTACCTGCTCCACAAGTCCGGCGTCAGCTGGCGGTACTTCCTCGCTTCGGGGACCGAGCCCGACTGCGAAGACGGAGCGATGACCTGCGACGCCGGCACGCAGCACTACCAGAACCCCGGATACTGGAACGTATTGCCCTGGTTCGACGACGTGGCGGCCGACGGCGAGATCGGCAACATCGCCGACACGACCACGTTCTTCACCGATATCGCGGGGGGCAAGCTCGCCGCCGTCAACTGGATCATCCCCAGCCAGGAGCTCAGCGAGCACCCCACCGCCCTCGTCTCGACCGGGCAGGCGTACGTGACGAGCGTCATCAACGCGGTCATGAACAGCACCTTCTGGGACAGCACCGTCATCTTCCTCACGTGGGACGACTGGGGCGGGTTCTACGATCACCTGCCGCCCCCGGTCGTCGACCAGAACGGCTACGGCTTCCGCGTGCCCGGCCTCGTCATCAGCCCTTGGGTGAAGCCCGGCGTCATCGACCACACGGTGTACAGTCACGACGCTTACCTGCGGTTCATCGAAGACATCTTCGTGAACGGCGCTCGGCTCGATCCCAAGAGCGACGGGCGCCCGGACAATCGCCCGACCGTGCGCGAGGACGTGTCCGTCCTCGGGGACCTGCTCGGCGAATTCGATTTCACGCAGACACCCAATCCCCCGCTCGTGCTCCCCGAATGCCCCGGCGCCGTCGATACGGCCTTCCCCGACGCCGGCAACCGCAGCCCCTGCCAGTAGCCCGAGCGCTCCCCCCGGGCGGTCAGGTCGTCGATTCCGTTCCTGGCTGCGAGGGGCTCTCGATCGATCTCGACGCGCTGTGGGCGCTGGTGGACGTGCTCGAGAAGACGGACGGCTGAGCCACGGCGGCCCGATCAGCGCGGCCCCGCATCCCCCTCCCCGCCCGCCAGCTCGATGGTGCGCGGATCCTTCGGCTCGAGGCAGACGAGCTGCGGAGCCTCACCCTTCATCGTCTCCTTCAGGTGCGCGAGGAGCGCCTCTCCCTGGGCCCTGCTGCGCACCGTGACGCCGAGGCGGCGCGGGCCGGTGGTGAACTCCACGAGGCCGAGGTCGGCGACGGCGGGGAACGTGGCCAGTGCCTTGCGGGTGGCTGGATAGGTGTAGTTCTTGTCGTTCTTGCCGCTCACCGTGTAGAGCAGCACCAGGGGCGTCGGGCAGGTATCCATGGTCTCGTCGGCGGAGTCCCCGTCGCCGGCGGGGCCGGGGCGGAGCTTCACGTATCCGTTCGGTCCGCGTGCCCAGAGGGTGTCCTCGGCGAAGAAGAGAGAGCTGAAGACGTCGGGGGCAGGGAGGCGTCCCACCGGGATCCAGCGGCCGTCCTCGAAGCGGCGGACCGTGCGGCCGTCGCTCGTGTGAAGCTGACCGCTCGCGGAGACGAACGCCTCCCGGAGCGGCCGCGGCAGGCGGGGGAGCGGGGCGACCTCGGCCCCGTGGAAGTGGAGCAGCGGGCTGAACGAGTCCCCGGGAAAGAGCCAGAGATCGTCGCCGTGGCCGCGGAGGAGCTTGCCGCTGGCGTCCTTCAGCCAGGGGCTCAGGTCGACGAAGCGGGAGGTGCGCTTCTTTTCCCAGACCTCGGCGGTCGGTCCCCCGGAATCGCAGAGCTTCCCGAGGGTCACCAGCGTGCCGTCCGGCGTCCCCTCGGCCGCGCGCGGCTGGAGGGCGACCGGAGCCTGGTCGGCGTAGTTCACGACGCCCTCGCCCTTCTTGCAGCCCGCCTCGACGCGCGTCTTCGGCACGCGCAGGAGGGGCGGCCCCCGCGTGGTCAGGATCCGGGTACCCTCATAGTCCCACGCCACCACCAGGCTGGACGCGCCCACCCTCGCCACGTCGACGATCTCGCCGGTGCCGCCGCCCGCGGCCGCGATGTGGGACAGGCCCTTGCCGGTGATCGGGAACAGCGTGGGCCGCGCCCAGCGCCCGTTCTCGGTCGTGTAGAGGGCGTCGATGGCATCGGGCCAGACCCCGCGGACCGAGTAGATGTCATTCTTCCCGGCGCCCGGGGTCTCCGGGGGGATGGTCTGGGCGAGCCACTCGACGTGATCGCCCACCAGCCGGCCGACGCGCGATCTCTGCGCCACCATGATCGCGCCCTCCACGGGGAAGAGCGGCCCCACGGCGCCGCCGTCGAGCAGCAACGGCTCGGCGACGAACGCGGGCACTCCCGCCGGCTTCACCCGGTCAGGCACCTCCGCGCCGGCGTCGCGCGGGGCCGCGCTCGCGACGGGCACCCTCTCCCCGTCGGGCCTCGGCGTCGTCTTGGTGCCGCACGCCGCGGCGCCCGCGAGCAGCGCCCCGAGGACCGCCGCCCGGAAAACCGATCGTCCTGACGTCATGGCCCGCGAGGGTATCCGGGTTCCAGGGCGAGCACGCCGGAATGGAGCCTCACCTCCGACTCGACCCGGGCGAGCGCCGGATCCGTTCCCGCGCCCACCGTCGCCACGCGCTGGTAGCTGACCCACCACGCCACGACGGCGGCTCGCGGCACCGGCGACTCCCACGACAGCTCCACCACCGCGGGCTCCCCCCCGACGCGATCATCCCCGGTGAGCTGCCGTTCCCGCCTCCCCGGCACCCTCTCGAAGTGCCGCGCCAGGTAGCGCCGCGAGCGCGCCAGCACCTCGCCGTCGGCGCTCCGGAGATCGGCGCCGATCTCCAGGCGGCGGAAGAGATCGCCGGTGGGAAAGGCGTGCCCCGGCGCCGTCTGGCGGAGCGTCACCCGGAGGCGGCGATCGCCGACCGGCTCCACCCTCACCTCGAGGTGCTCCCGCAGCCACGAAGGATCGCGAGCCTGGCCGAAGGCGTGCGACCGCCGCCCCTCCACCGGCGGCATGTGACAGCCGGCGCACGGCGTGGCCGAGCTCCCGTGCTCGCGCGCCGTAGTCTGCATGAAGGCTCCCTCGTCATCGCCGCTCGCCAGCGGGAAACGGAACTCGTGGCACCCCGCGCACGCGCCGCCGGCGGCGAAGTCACGAGACCTCCGCAGCGGGTGGGGAGCTCGACCTTCCGCGTCCGCGGAGGCCCCCACGGGCGAAGCGGCGGCGAGCACGATGCCCTCGTCGGTGACGTGGCAGGTCACACAGCCGACCCCGAGGGCGCGGACGGCGGCGGGCGGCGGCCTCCCCGGGTCGCCCTCGGGCGCGTGGCAGCCGCGGCAGAAGGGGCCAGGCTCGATGGCAAAGGCCTGCTGGTAGGCCGGATCGAGGTCGGAGCGCTGGTGGAGGGAGCCCCGCCAGTCCGCGGCTTCGCGCTCGTGGCAGGAGACGCACCCGGCGTTGAGCGCGACCGCCGCGCCCAGGCGCCCGCGGGCCGGGCGAGGCATGGGGGCGTCCGGCTCCTCCGGCACCGGCTCGACCTCGGCGAGCGCCGGGGGCGCGGGGCTCGTGGCGACGGCGGGCGCCGGCGCTCGCTCGGCGTCGCGCGGCGCATCGGGGACGGCGCAGGCGACGAGGCCGCCGGACAGCGCCCAGGTAACCCACCGGCGCGCGCGCTCCACGATCCGACGCTACCAGATATCCGCGGACGTCCGGCCGTGAGCATCGCCCTTCGACAAGCCCCTCGTGCCGACCCTCGCCGAGTATCCGCACCTCGTCGCCCAGCTCGATCTTCGCAAGAACGGCCCCCGCGTGCCCAGGGAGACAACCCGCGCCTCGAAACCGCGGACCACCTCGGCGACGGTGGCTACGGCTCCAGCGCCGGCACGGTCGCCGCTCCAGGCCGAGCGCCCACCGCGCCGACCGGCCTGTTGAGGAAGGGCCGCTCGAAGAGCCACCAGAAGCCGCTGGCGAGGGCGATGTGCAAGGCCAGCTGGAGGCCCAGGTTGGCCACCGACCAGCGCTCGGCGGGGATCAGCTTGCCGGCGATCCTCACCATCAGGGTCACGTTGAACTGGTGAATGAGGTAGAGGCTGTACGAGACCGTCCCCAGCTTGCCCAGCAGGCGCAGCGGCAAGAGCGTCATCAGCCGATCCTGGAAGGGCCGCACCAGCACCAGGAAGATGGCGAGCGACGAGGCCACCAGCAGATCCTCCCAGATGTAGCGCTCGTCACGCACCCGGACGCGATGGAGAGTGAGCCACAGGGACGCGAGAAACAGCGCGCCCAGGGCGGCGTCGAGGCCGCGCCGCAGCGTGCGCTCATCGGCGTGGACCAGCCGGTAGTACACCGCCACGCCCACGCCGAAGAGCGGCCAGTAGTCGACGAAGAGCCCGATGCACAGCGTGGGGCGCGCCGCCATCAGCCCCAGCGTGGCCACGGTGAAGGGGAGGAGGATGGTGCGGAGCCTGGCGCCGATGCGCGCGCACAGCACCATCGCGAGGCCGACGAAGAGGTAGAACTGCTCCTCGTAGTTCAGCGACCAGTGGGCGGCGACGAACAGCGACGGGGAGTTGTACGGATACGTGCCGTGGACGCCGAGAAGATCGACCCACTGGGTCAGGGTCAGGGTCTGGATCCACTGGATCGGCGGGCGATCCGCGAGATCGAACCGGCCAGTCTCCCGCCACTTGATGGCGCGGGTGATCAAGAAAAAGACGACCGAGATCAGGTAGGGCGGATAGATGCGCCGGAGTCTGCGCCGCATGTACTCGGCGATGGTCATGCCCCGCCGCAGGCCCGCCTCGGCCGAGGCCACGATGCAGTACCCGCTGATGACGAAGAAGACGAGGACGGCGAAATAGCCGAACTTCAAGAGGGCGATGTGATCCAGCACGACCGCGGTCGCCGCGACGCCTCGGAGCGGATCCAGCAGCGGGTAGCGGCTCCCGGGCTCGCGCGCGGGGGCTTCGGGCGAGGAGGGGGCGAGCGTCGGCATGGTGCGTGCGCGGTACGGTGCCCAGGCGGGCGCGAAGATTCAAGATTGCGTATTCCGGCGCCACCCGGGCGGCTCCGACCCGAGGACCCTCATCCCCTCGACGAGCGCCCGACGGTCACTGCGTGAAGACCCCCGCGGTGAGCGGCGGCAGGTTGATGGTGAGCGTCCCGCTGGAGACCGTCGCCGGGGTGCCCGAGAGCGCGTCCGTCACCGTGCCCGTCAGGCCGATGTTGGTCACGGTCATGGTCCGACTGGCCGCCGCCGTGCCGAGGTTGAACGCCGCCACGACGATGTCGCCGCCGTCGACCCGACCGTAGGCGTAGAACGACCCATCGACCCACAGCCGCGTGCGCGTCCCCCGGCGGAGAGCGGAGTGGGCAGAGCGGGCGATCCCGAGCTTCTGGAAGTTGGCGAGGGTGCTCTGCTCCTGGCTACCGAGGGCGGTGTCGAACCTCATCATGCGGCGGCAGTCGGGGTCGATGGCGCCGGGCTGACCGAACTCGTCGCCCATCCAGACGATGGGGATCGAGTCGTAGGTGAGCAAGAACGCGTGCGCGAGCGAGAGGCGGCTGAACGCCGCGGGGTTGGTCTCCTGCGCGGCCGGCGGGTTGGTCCAGGGATCGCCCACGTCGTCGCCGTTGGCGAGGCTGATCGCGCGCGGGGTGTCGTGGCTGCCGAAGAAGTGCCCCATGAGGGCGGTCGGGGTCACCCCGGTCCAGGTCGCCTCGTCGTAGAGCACGCCGTTGTCCAGGTCGTTGCCGGCGTTGGAGTCGCTCTGGAGGATGGTGCCGACGATGGTGTTGTGGAGCGGGTCGTCCATGGACCCGTTGAACATGTTCGGATTGACGCAATCCATCACGTTGGCCACCACCCCGCCGAGCGCCTCACCGACGATGTAGAAGGGCAGGTTGGTCGAGATGGCCGCGTTGATCTTGGTGCGCATGTCGAGGCACAGATCATTGGTCACCTGCTTCACCGCGTCGACGCGGAAGCCGTCGAGGTTGAACTGCTCCATCAGCCAGATCGCGTGGTCGGCGATCGCGTCGTCGACCGACGGGTTGGTGGTGTTGAAATCCGGCAGGTAGGGATCGAACCAGCAGTCGGCCCGGTTCCAGGTCTGGGTGGTCGGCGTGTCCCAGAGGTTCTCGTTGCCGCAGTCGTTGGTGCCGCTGGCATAGGGGATGTTGAACCAGGCCAGCTCCGCCCCGTGGACCGTCGAGAGCGGCGCGATCTGCGGCGCCTGCCCGCTCGGAGGGCTGGGGTCGGCGAAGACGTGATTGACGACGAGGTCGGTCAGCACCCGGATGCCGTGCTGGTGGGCGGCGTTGACGAGCGCCTGCAGGTCCGCGGCGACACCGAAGTGGGGCTCGATGGGGTTCGTGACGCCGTTGCCGCTGAAGTGCGGATCGTTCTCCGATCCGTAGGTCCACCCGCTCCCGATGGGGAAGTACGAGTGATACCCGGAGAGGCAGTGACCGGTGTTGGCGCCCGCCCCCATCTCGCAGAGCTTGGTCCCGAGGACGGGCGAGCTCAGCCACAGGGTGTTGACGCCCATGGCGTCGAAGTATCCCTCGTTGATCTTCTGGGTGACGCCGCCGAAGTCGCCCCCTTTCCAGTCGCCCACGGGATCGGTCGGCGCGCCGTTCGGCCCGGCCTTGCTCGTCCCGCCGGGGAGGAAGCGGTCGACCATGATCTCGTACATGAAGGCGTCGTTCCACTGGAACGTCGAGGAGCCGATCCAGAACGGGACGAAGAGCCGGGCCGGGTTGCCGTTCACGTCCTCCACCTGGAAGACGTAGCCGTACTTGTTGGGGGAGGTGGTGCCCGACGACACCGAGATCGTGAAGGTGCGCGTCGCCGCATCGTAGGGCACGGCGCTCGCCGGGACCGCGGCCCCGTTGAGGGTGACCACGGTCTTGGTGGGGTCGAGCGCTGCGTCGCCGGGTACGTACTGCACCTGGAACGAGTAGCTGTTCCCGGTCGTGGTCACGGCGCCGCCGACGAGCTGGAGGGCGCCCGGCGCGGAGCCACCGCAGGTGACCGCCTCGAGGATGTTGTTGACGTTGGTGGCCCCGTTGGCCGGGAGCTGGACGGTGGGATTGGCGGGGTTCACCATCCAGGTCCCGTCGGCCATGAACTTGAACTGGACGTCCGTGCCGGCGGGGACCTGGGTGGTCACCTGCCAGATCCCGGCGGCGCTCTTCACCATCGGGATCCCGTTGATCCAGGCATTGTAGTCGGTCTCGAGCAGGACGCTGGTGTAGCCGTTGTCCGGGATCGCGAACGTCGCCGGGCAGGTGGTCGGCGCGGGGCCGGAGTCCGGCGTGCCCGGGGAGCTGTCCGGTGACCCATCGAGTGAGCCGTCCGGGGAGCCGACCGAGCCGTCCATCGGCCCCGTTCCTCCCAGCCCGCCGCCACCGTCGACGCCGCCCGCCCCGGCTCCGGTGCCGCCGGCCCCGCCATAGCCCCACCCGCCGTCGGGCGAAGACGACGAGGTCTTGTGGGTGTCGAGCGGGCCCGACGAGCCACACGCGAACAGGGCGAGCGGCACGGCGGCGGCGACGGTGGCGAGGACGGTACGTCGCATCAGCATGGCACCAGGCTATCCGCATCCGCACCGTCGGTGCAGAGGACAACGATGCGCACCCGTGGACCCGGCGCGGCGGCCCCCGCGCTACTCCTTCGGCCCCTCGTTGTAGCCGCGCGGGCGGTACTTGGGGTCGACCCCCTTGTTCTTCTCGTAGTTGCTCAGGGTGTCGGTCGCCAGGAACGCGATCCACGACCCCTCGTGCTTGGCGGCCAGCGCGCGCAGCTCGTCCTCGTGGGGGGTCAGCTCGTTCTCGTCGTAGAGGCACTGGAGCGCCAGGGCGATCAGGCTCTGGTCGTTGGGGCCGAGATCGAAGCCGACGCGGTAGTCCTCCCAGGCCTCGGGCGCCTTGTGCATGCGGCAGAGCGTGTCGCCGGTGTAGACGTGCGCCATCGCCCACCTGGGCGCCAGCTCCATGGCGATGCGGCTCTCGTCGAGGCGGGTCTGCAGGTCGCCGCGGGCCCCCTTCATCACCGAGTAGTTGAGGTGGGCCTTGGCGCTGCGCGGGACCGCGTCCTTGGTGGCGCGCCAGAAGTCCACGTCGCTGCGATAGTCGGTGGCGTGCCGGTACGCCTGCACGCCCTGCAAGAGGAAGAACGGCACCAGCAGCGCGGGCGCGATCCACGGCTTGCCCCGCCGCGCGGCGGCCGCGTTCAGCCACGAGGCGAGGACGGCCAGCACCAGCGTGGTGCCGATGGCCGGGAAGTACCAGAAGCGCTCGGCCCGCACGGTGGGGAGGACGATGGGGATGTTGGAGTGGGGGAAGTAGCTCACCACCACCCAGGTCAGGCCGACGCCGACGAGGATCAGCCCGGAGAACCCCAGGGGGCGCGGATCGGGCGAGGCGAGCGCGGGGAGGCCCTCGGCGATCAGGCCCAGGCCGAGGATGCCGGAGGGGATGGCCGCCACCCACAGCGGGATGCTGTGCCAGCCGATGGGGAGGCCGCGCGGGCCGAGGACGAGGAGCTCGAGCGCCAGCAGCGACAGCGAGCAGAGGGTGAGCGCCAGCCCGGCGAGGCGCAGCCCTGAGCCCGGGGGTTCGGGGGCGGAGCCTCCATCGTCCAGCCCGAAGCGCCCGCCCTCGGCGCGCGCGGAGGGCGGCCCCTCCGTCTCTGCCGCGGCCCGTCGCGCGCGCCGCTCGCGGAGCATGGACAGGATCCAGATCAGCAGAGACCCCAGCGGCGGCAGCACGGTGAGGGCGGCGCCGGCCACGCTGGCGGGGAAGACCAGGCGATCGGGGATGGGCTCCTGCGGGAACGAGTAGTCGCCGGAGAGCGGGCTGGGGAAGACGATCTGCCCGAGCCCGCGCGCGTACACGCGCAGCGCGCCCGCGATGCGGTGGTCCCGGTCGGCGTCGACGAGCGGGTTGTTGAGCGGGTCCTTGGGCAACGAGGCCTGGTGGAACCACACCAGGAACTCGTGGGCGAGGCGCGTGGGCAGGGGCGCGTCGTCGAGGGGCGCCACCAGCAGCTCCTTGGGGAGGGGCGAGGGGAACCAGCGCTTGCGCAGCTCGACGTAGAGGTAGAACGCCGACGCCGAGGCGCCGAGCGCCAGCGCCGCGCGCACGAAGCGCGCCGGACGCGAGGGGTGGGTGAGCGGCGCGACCAGCAGCGCGGCGAAGGGGACGAGCGGCACGCAGACCAGCGCGCTCTCCTTGCAGAAGAGGCCGAAGGCCACCGACATGAACACCGCGAAGGGCATCGCCCAACCCGGGAGCGACAGCGCCAGCAGGGCGAAGAGCGCCCCCATGCCGCCGAGCACGTCGGCGATGCCGACGATGCCGCTCACCGCCTCGGTGAGCACCGCGCACGTCGCGAAGAGGAGCCCCGCGATCCACGCCTGCCCGCGCCGCCGGCTCCACGCCCACACGATCATGGTGATCAGGGCGGCGTTGATGGCGTGGAAGAGGACGTTGTAGATGTGATGGACGAAGGGCTGGCGGAAGAGGCCGTCCGGCTTCGACGAGAGCTGCCAGATGGATCGCCAGAGGAAGTTGGGGATGGGCCGGTACGAGCCGATGCTCCGGTCCGGCGAAAGCCCCCAGAAGTCCCGGTGGATGGCGTCGACGAAGCGCAGGCCGCCCATCTTGTTGACGTAGGGGTTGGCGAGCAGCGCCTCCTGCTCGTCGAAGATGAAGTTGGTGCCCGGCCAGCGCGAGAAGAGCACGGCGGTGATCAGCGCGAAGGGCGCCAGCGCGGCGAGGAAGGTGGGGTCCCGGCCGAGCAGGCGGGCGCGGGCCCAGGCGATCAGGTCATCGAGGAGATCGGGATAGATCCACGGCGTCCGCTGGTGCACGGCGAAGATCGGCACCGCGGGCTCCGGCGGTGCCTCCGCGAGGGCCTCCGGCGGTGCCTCCGGCGGTGCCTCCGGCGGTGCCTCCGGCGGTAACGGCGCCTCGGGTCGGCGCGGGGCCTCCGCGGGATCGGGCGCCGGGTTCTCCTCGCTCATGGCCTGCTCGCCCGGCGCTCAGGTGCGGGGGGTCTCGGGCTCCGGGATGACCCAGATGTCGCCCCAGAGCGGCATCCCGCCGTCGATCCCGTAGACGGATCCGGTGATGTAGTCGTTCTGATCG
>Ga0302279_10001978_pt1 | contig 28009 bp, 19 predicted proteins | sample III_Bog_N3_3_FD_194541 | JGI IMG/M metagenome (GOLD analysis project Ga0302279, IMG submission 194541) | Peat permafrost microbial communities from Stordalen Mire near Abisko, Sweden - III_Bog_N3_3 | ecosystem: Environmental > Terrestrial > Soil > Wetlands > Peat | place: Sweden: Abisko... | reverse complement strand
GTGCCCTGGGCCCGCAAATGAAGAAAATGCTCAAGGGATTCAGATGGCCCGCCGGGGGCCCTGCCCCCGGCGAGTGGGCGGCGTGATCCGGGGGGAGAACCCATCACTGTCCAGGTCGTAACCCTTGAGCGTTGCCGCCACGATCTGGAGCTTTGGACAGTGGCCGAGAAAGGTCGCGTCCAGGCGATCCGGCATGAACACCATGAGTCCCTGGGCGTCCCGGCAGCGGGCCAGCAGCTCCGGTTCCGGCAGGACATCCCTGGATTCGTTCAGCACGGGCTCGCTGAATTCCCCAAGGAACCCGGCCACCTCGGGATGGATCCGTTGCGTGACAACCACTTTGGGACGATTCACCGCAGGCCCCTCCTTTGCTTCAATAGCATGGGACCCGCTTGTGACCGGGCGGGGCCGGTCCTGTGAACTGTCTGGGCCGCACGGTCCCGGCTATCGGAGGGCGGTTTGCCACGCCGCCAGGTTCCTGCGAATCTGCGCTGCGTGCACCACTAGGTGCTCGGCATAGATCCGGAACCAGTCGGCATCCGTGTAGACGCCGCTCTGGGTATGGTGCCCCACCCGGCCGAAGGCGCTGTCAGGGAGCCGCCGCAAGAGAGCCGCGGTATTGGCCCGCACCGCCTCAATGGTACGGAAGGCCAGTTCCACGTCGTGGGCATGATAATCAAAGGTGCGCGCCCACAGATTTTCGTCATAGCCGACGATAAGCGGTTTGGGCTCAGCCAGGAGGAGACGGATCCGGCTGTGGCCGTATGCCTCGCTGTCGGCACAGTGGACGACCACCTCATGGGCGCTCCACTGGCCATCCCCCGGGCGCCAACGGCTGGCCTCGGGCGGAACTTCGTTCCAGGCCTGGCGGAGGAGGGCAGGCCCTGCCTCGAAATGATCCAGGAAAGCGCCACGATCAAGCGAGCTGAGGGCCATGCGACCTCCGGTGCCCCATCTGATCACCCTTTTCAGTTCATGGAAAGCCCCTTGTTGATGGTGCAATTCATGGCCTGCTCTGGCCGGCCCGGAACGGTTTCGGCGAAATGGCAACGGCGCGGTGGCGATTCCGGCGGCTCCAGGTAGACTCTCCTGAAACGGAAATCCAGGAGCCGAAAGATGTCCAGTTCTCTCCAATGGCGGTCCAACGTTCTTCAAGTCTATCCCGACGTGTACACCCCCGAGGTGCTGGAGGCCCTGGCGGCGCTGGCGCCGCTCAACCGGCAGCGGGACGCGCTGATGGCGGCCCGGCTGGCCCGGCGCAAGGAGCGCGCCGCCCTGGGCCAACCCATCGGCTTCCTGGAACCCGAGGGCGTGATTCCCGGGACCGGGATCACCGTCGCCGACGCCAGGGCCGGAAACTTCGACGGCGCGGTGATCCCCGCGGATCTCACGCGGCAATGGATCCAGGGCACCGGCCCCGCCACCCGGCCCCGGTCGGACCTGAAGTCCGGCCTGCGCAATGTGGCCTATGCCCTGCTGTCCGGGGCGGACGGATGGATGTTCGACGGCGAGGATGCCCTGGGCCAGGTGGACACCATGTCCCTGGACAACCACCGCAACCTCAAGCTGGCCCTGGCCCGGGATCCGGTCTTCCTGGCCGTGGCGGAGGAGGTCTCGGGGGAGATGAACCGATGGGCCCAGGGCTTTTTCGGCCGGCCGATCATCGACCACTGGGCCGCCCAGCTGGACTTCACCACGGTGCTGTACCGGGCCCGGGGCCTGCACCTGGACGACCGGCACATCCGCACCGCCGCGGGCGGCTTCTCCGCTTCCATCGCCGACCTGGTGCTGTTCGTGGTGAACAACCAGGCGCGGCTGAGGGCCGCGGGCCGCAGCGTGGCGCTCTACCTGCCCAAGATCCAGACCGCCGGGGAGGCCGCGCTCTGGAACGCCATGCTGCTCGCCCTCGAGCAGCACCTGGGACTGCCCGTTGGAACGGTGAAGGTCTACGTCCTGGTGGAGCAGGTGGAGCAGTGCTTCCAGCTCATGGAGATCCGGGCCGCCCTGGCGCCCCACTTCGTCGGCTTCAATACCGGCCGCTGGGACTACATCAACAGCGTCTCGGACGCCCTGGCCTGGGATCCGGCCTTCGTGAACCCGAACATTGATGCCATCACCATGACCTACAGCTACATGCAGGCCTACGAGGACCGGGTCCGGCGCGCCGTGAACCGCCCGGACCGGCAGGGACGCTTCGCCCTCTGGCAGGGCGGCATGGAACCCAACATACCGGTGGGATCCGCGGCCGGGGTGGCCGCGAGCAAGGCCAGGGCCGTGGCCGGCGCCGAGCGGGAGCAGCGCGAGGGCGCCTCGGGCAAATGGGTGGCCCACTGGAAGATGGTCCACATCGTGCGTCCGGTCTGGGCGAAGGTGGGCGAACCCAACCAGATGGGCCGGACCTTCCCGCCCCTGGGTCACGGGCCTGAGGACGCCGCCGCCTTGACCCGGCTGGCGTCCGCGCCGCGCACGATCCGGGGCGCCCGGGACCTGGTCTCGGTGGCGGTGCAGTACGGCAACGCCTTCCTCCAGGGCTTCCAGGCTGCGGCCCTCAAGCCCGCCGACTTCTTCGGCAACGACGACGTGCTCTACCTCATGGAGGACATGGCCACCGGCGAGATCCGCCTGTCCATCCTGTGGGAGTGGCTGCACAAGGGCGCTCCGCTCACCGAGGACGATGCTTCGGTCTCGGTCCGGGCCGGCGACCGGTTCACCCCGGCCCTGTTCGAACGGCTGCTGCAGGAGGAGTACGGCAAGCTGCTCAAGGCCCACGACAAGGACGTCCACGACGATTCCAAGGCCACCACCCTGCCCATCGCCCGGGCCATCGCCCTGGCCTATGTGCGCAGCGGGGTCAAGGCGCCGTGGTACGTGGACCTGCTGAACCTCAACCTGGGCCTGGCCGATCTGGCCGTGGCCGAACAGCGCATCGCCCGCTTCCTGGAGGACTTTGCCCGGACCGGGGTTCGGGTCACGGAAAACCTGGATTTCCTGGGATGAAATATTTTTGTACGTGGTTGGGGGTGCTGGGAATGGTGCTGGGCCTGGGCGCGGTCCTGGCCGCCGGCCCGGCGCCCCTGGACCGGGTCACCCTGCAGCTCAAGTGGCACCACCAATTCCAGTTCGCCGGCTACTACGCCGCCCAGGCCAAGGGCTACTACCGGGATGCGGGGCTCGAGGTCTCCATCCAGGAAGGCGGAGGGGGCCTGGACACGGTCAAGGAGGTCACCTCGGGCCGGGCCCAGTTCGGGGTGGGCAACAGCGCCCTGCTGCTGGACCGCGACCAGGGCCAGCGGGTGGTGGTGCTGTCGGCGGTGTTCCAGCATTCCCCCCTGGTCCTGATGGCCAAGGCCGGAACCGGCATCGCCACCGTCAAGGATCTGGCCGGCAAACGGCTGATGATCGAGCACCGCTCTGATGAGCTGATCGCCTACCTGCGCTGGTCCGGGGTGCCCGAGAGCGCCATGACCTTCCTGAACCACACCTTCAACACCGAGGACCTGATCCAGGGCAGGGTGGATTGCATCAGCGCCTACGTGACCGATGAACCTTTCTTTCTGCGCCAGGCCGGGCAGAAGTTCGTGCTCTTTTCCCCCCTGACGGCGGGCATCGACTTCTATGGCGACAACCTGTTCACCTCCGAAGCCGAACTCGCCGGGCATCCGGCCCGGGTCCGGGCCTTCCGGGACGCCAGCATGGAGGGCTGGAAATACGCCATGCAGCACCCCGAGGAGATCGCCGACCTGATCCTCGCCCGGTACGGCCAGCGCCACGGTCGGGACTACCTGCTCTACGAGGCCCGGCAGATGGTCCCGCTCATTGAACCCAATTTGGTGGAAATGGGCTACATGTACCACGGCCGCTGGCAGCATATCATCGATACCTACACCGATCTGGGGCTGCTGCCCAAGGGTTTCCGGCTGCAGGGGTTCCTCTATGATCCGGAAGCGGACGCCCGGCAGAACTATCGGCGCCTGCTGCGGGTGGTGGCCGGGGCCCTGGTGCTGGCCGGCCTGCTGGGCGGGCTGGCCCTGGTGTTCCTGCGCCTGAACCTCCGGCTCAAGGCGGAAAGCGCGGCCCGGGAGCAGGCGGAGGCGGAGCGGGCGAAGCTGGAAGCCCAGCTGCGACAGACCAGGAAGATGGAAAGCCTGGGCAGTCTGGCCGGGGGCGTGGCCCATGACATGAACAATGTGCTGGGGGCCATTCTCGGCCTGGCCTCGGCGAACCTCGAGGCCCACCCGCCGGGAAGCCCGGCCCGGCATGCCCTGGCGACCATCATCAAGGCTGCCGAGCGGGGCGGCAAGATGGTCAAGAGCCTGCTGAGCTTCGCCCGCAACAGCCCGGTGGAGGAGCGGGAACTGGATGTGAACGCCCTGTTTGGTGATGCCGTGCAGATCCTGGAACGCACCACCCTGGCCCAGGTCCGGCTGGAACTGGACCTGGCGCCGGATCTGCGCCCCATCCGCGGGGATGCCGGCGGTTTGACCAACGCCTTGATCAATCTTTGCGTCAACGCGGTGGACGCCATGCCGAGGAACGGGACCCTCACCTTCCGGACCCGGAACCTGGACCAGGACCGGATCGAAGTCCAGGTCCAGGACACCGGCAGCGGCATGGCCAAGGAGGTGCTGGAACGGGCGCTGGAGCCTTTCTTCACCACCAAGGCCGAGGGCCGGGGCACCGGGCTGGGCCTGACCCAGGTCTACGGCATCGTCAAGGCCCACCGTGGAAAGCTGGAGATCCGCAGCGAACCGGGCCAGGGCACCCGCGTCACCCTGACCTTTCCGGCGACCCGGCCCGAAGCGCGGGTGGTCCCGCCCTCCTGCGCCTCCGGTCCGGTCCGGGCGCCCCTCCACGCCCTGGTGGTGGATGACGACGAGCTGCTCCGAATCGCCCTGCAGGCGGTGCTGGAGGAACTGGGCCACAGCGTCACCCTCGCGGCCAGCGGGGAGGAGGCCCTGGGGCAGCTGGAGGCCGGGCTGCAACCGGACCTGGCGATCCTGGACCTGAACATGCCCGGGCTGGGCGGGGTGGAAACCCTCCCGCGGCTGCGGGCGCTGCGCCCGGATCTGCCGATCCTGTTGGCCACCGGCCGGGCCGATCAGACCGCCCTGGACCTGCTGGAGGCTTTCCCCAATGTCTCCCTTCTGGCCAAGCCGTTCAGCATGAGTGACCTCAAGGAACGGCTCGGTCCGCTCGGAGTCCCCGCGCCCTGACCCCGGCTTCCGGCGGATCAGGTTTCTCGCACCAGCGCCGGCCGGTTCGGCGTTTGAGCGGTATCCTGGAACCTTCGATTCATACATGGCTTGATTTGCAACGCCCACGAGTGAGCAGGAGACTTTCTTGGCCAGCTTCACGGGAACGGAACGGTTCACCATCCTGAAACGCCTGGGTTCCGGCGGCTTCGGGGTGGTCTACGAGGCTTTCGACCATGAACGGCAGCGCAAGGTGGCCCTGAAGGTGCCGCACGAGGCCAACGCTTTCAACATCTACATGGTCAAGCAGGAGTTCCGGGCGCTGGCCGACGTGACCCATCCGAATCTGGTGAGCCTTTATGAACTGCTGGCCCAGGGCCCGGACTGGTTCTTCACCATGGAGCTGGTGGAGGGCCCCGATTTCCACCGGCGGCTGCGCCCGGAAGAACGTGGCGGCAAGGCCGGGGGCGACGGCGGCAGCAGTTGGCGGGAACGGGATCCTGCCACCTCCGACCTCGACCCGGATGCCACCCGGGTCCGTCCCCGCTATCCGTTCTGGGGCCCCGGCCGGCTGACCCAGGGGGTGTCCACGGAAAGTTCCGCCCTCAGCCGGAACTCCGACACCCCCAGTTCCGGGGAAGGGGGGCCTTCGCTCCACCACTCACCGCCCAGGGACTACCAGGAGGTCCGGGAGCTCACCCGGCAGCTGGCCGAAGGCCTGCAGGCCCTCCACCTGGCGGGGAAGCTGCACCGGGACATCAAGCCTACCAATGTGCTGGTCACCCGGGAGGGGCGGGTGGTCCTGGTGGATTTCGGCCTGGCGGTGGATTTGGCCCCCGTCCCTGGAAGCCAGGCCCGGCCGAGCCGGGTGGCGGGCACGCCAGCCTACATGGCCCCGGAACGGATCGGAGGCCAGGCGCCCAACGAAGCCAGCGATTGGTACAGCGTGGGGGTGATGCTCTACCGGGCCCTCACCGGGCAGCTCCCCTTCCCCGGAAAGGATATGTCCGCCGTCATCAACAAGATCTCCATGGATCCGGTGGCGCCGGCGCTCCTGGTTCCGGAAACCCCCCAGGACCTTTCGGACCTGTGTCTGGAACTTCTGGCCCGGAATCAGGCCCAGCGGCCCTCCGGGCGGGAGATCCTGGCCCGCCTCGGGGAGCCCGCCGGCACGGGCCCGGCCGCTCCCGGCCAGGGGCGGGTTTCGGTTTCCGAAGCCATGCTCATCGGCCGGCGGCCTGAACTGGAGGCGCTCCGCCAGGCCTTCGAGGCCAGCCTGGCCGGCAAGGCGGCCACGGCCATGGTCCAGGGCGGCTCCGGCATGGGCAAGAGCTTCCTGCTCCGGCACTTCCTCTGGGAAATCCAGCGGGAGAACCCCAAGGCGGTGGTGTTGGCGGGGCGTTGCTACGAGCAGGAGTCGATGCCGTTCAAGGCCCTGGACAGTCTGGTGGACGCGCTGACCCATTACCTGCTGGGCCTGCCCCAGGCCAAGCTGGTCTCCCTGCTGCCGCTCAGCATGCCCTACCTGGCCAGGATGTTTCCGGTGCTGCGCCGGCTGCAGGGCATCGGCGCGGGACCGGTTCCCGGCGCCTCCCCGGATCCCCTGGAATTCCGCGAACGGGCTTTCACGGCCCTGCGCCAGCTGCTCCATCGGCTGGGTGAACGCCATCCCCTGGTGCTGTTCATCGACGACCTCCAGTGGGGGGACCGGGACAGCTCCGCCCTTCTGGCGAGCCTGCTGCTGCCCCCGGACACGCCTTCCATGCTGGTCCTGGCCTGCCACCGCACCGAGGACGGACAGGTCTCCCCGGTGGTGCGTGAATTCCAGGAACGGCTCTCGGCAGCCAACGCCGAAACGATGGACATCCCGCTGGGCGAGTTGCCGGAACCGGACGCGTGTCTGCTGGCCCAGGCCTTGCTGGGTCCCGGCTTCGCCGAGGCCGAGGCCAAGGGGGCGTGGATCGCCCGGGAATCGGGCGGGAGCCCGTTCTTCATTTCCGAACTGAGCCAGCATGTGCTTGCCGCCCTGGATTCCCCCCCGGGCCTGGGGCCCCTCGGTGCGCCGTTCCCCCAGACCCTGGACCAATACATCCGCAACCGGGTGGAGGCTTTGCCGGAGGATGGTCGCCAGGTGCTGGAAGTATTGGCCCTGGCGGGCCACCCGGTGGATTGGCAGATCCTGGTCCAGACCTGCGTCCTGGGTCAGCCCAAGGCGGAACTGATCACCAAGCTGAGGGCGGCCCACTTCATCCGGACCCGGGGACGGGGCCGGAACCTGCTGGAGACCTTCCATGACCGGATCCGGGTCTCCGTGGCCAGGGACATCCAGGAGCCCAGGGCAAGGGACATCCATCTCCGGCTGGCGCTGGCCATGGAAGCGGCCCCCGGGCCGGATCCCCAGGCTCTGGCGCTGCATTTCCAGCACGCGGGGGAGCTGGACAAGGCTTCGGGGTATGCGGAACGGGCCGCGGAACAGGCGACCATGGCCCTGGCCTTCGAACAGGCTGCGCATTTCTTCCGGCTGGCCCTGGACCTCCGCCAGCTCCCGCCCGGGGAACGGGGCCAACTGCTGTTGAAACTGGGCGGCGCCCTGGCCAACGCGGGTCTGGGCTTTGAAGCCGCCCAGGCCTACCAGGAAGCGTCCCGGGACGCCAAAGGCCACGAGGCCATCCGCCTGCAGCGCATGAGCGCGGAGCAGTGGTTCCGCTGCGGCAACTTCGACCAGGGCATGGCCGCCCTCCAGGCGGTGATCGCCACCCTGGGCATGGCGATCCCGCCCAGCCCCTGGCGGGCCCTGGTGTCCTCCATCCTGCGCCGGGTCCTGATCCAGATCCGGGGGCTGGGTTTCCGCCTGCGGCCCGAGTCGGAGATCCCCCGGGAGGACCTGGACCGGATCGACATCTGCTGGGCCGGGGCCATGGGACTGGGTCCCATCGACCACATCCGGGGCGGGGACTTCCAGGCCCGGCAGCTGGCCCTGACCCTCAAGGCCGGAGAGCCGTACCGGATGGTGCGGGCCCTGGCCCACGAGACCGTCTATGTGGCCCACCGGGGCAGCCGGAGCCAGGTGGCCACCCAGCGGATGCTCGCCACCACCCTGGCCCTGGCGGAGAAGCTGGGCGCCCCCGGCCCCATGGGCCGGGCCTACATCGCCGCCGGTACCGCGGCCCTCATGCAGGGGCGCTGGAAGGCCGGCATGGAACTGCACGAGAAGGCCGAGGCCCTGCTAAGGGAGAACTGCTCGGGAATGGACTACGAGATCCACATCTCCCAGCACCATGGGTTGGTCTGCCACTGGATCCTGGGCGACGTGCGGGTGGTGGAGGCCCGCCTGGGGGCGGGGCTCAAGGCGGCCCGGGACAAAGCCGACCTGCTGACGGCCACCAACCTGCGCACCAGCGTCGCGCCGTACCTGTACCTGGCCCAGGACCAGCCTGACCGGGCCGCTTCGGAGATCCGCCAGGCCATGGCGAACTGGTCCTCGGCCGGGTTCCACATCCAGCATTACAACGCCCTCGCTGCCCAGGCCAACATCCACCTGTACCAGGGGGAACCCGGGCAGGCCGCGGAACTGATCTCCGCCCAGTGGCGTCCGTTCCGGCGCTCCCTGCTCTTGCGGGTGCAGGGCATCCTCATCACCATGCTCGAACTGAGGGCAAGGGTCGCCCTGGCCCTGGCCCAATCCCTGGCGCCGGGGGCTCCGGAGCGGGCGGTCTGCCTGAAGTCCGCCCGGGCTGACCGGCGGGCCCTGGAGCGGGAGACGACGCCCTACAGCGACGCCTTCGCCCTGAAGCTGAGGGCCCAGGAAGCCCTGGTCCTGGCCCGGGACGAGGAGGCCGCGGCCCTGTTCTTCCGCGCCGAGATCGCCTTCGGCGCCTGCGACATGCGGCTCCATGTCATGGCCATGCGCCATGTGCGGGGCCAGATGGAAGGCCGGGCGGGTACCGGGCACCTGGAGGAGGCCGAGAGCTGGATGCGGGAGCAGGGCATCCTCCACCCGGGGCGGTTCGTGAGGATGCATGGCCCGGTTCCGGTGGGCCGGCCATTGGGGGGAAGGGGCCTCACCCCTTGAACCGATGCCGGAGCAGGCGCATCGCGCAGATGAGAACGAAAGAGGTGGCCACTTTCAGGGCGCCCGTCGCCGTTTCGCGCCACCTTTGGACGCTTACCAGGTTCCTGGGTTTTTTTGCCAAGCTCCGCTTGGGAAAAAAGAATTTGCGGCAAGTCGGACAGATGCCGTGGGAATAACGCACGGGCCGCTTCCGATGCTCCTCCTGCCAACCATTCCCGGACTTGATCTGTCCGCACCAGGCGCAACGAGTTGATAATTCCAGGATCTCCATCACACTTCTTTCAAAATTCCTGGGCAATCCATGGTTGCCTCGCTGATAGTGGAGTGCCGTAGTGAATTGCCGCTATGGAACTAGTGCAAATATGGGCGAAAACTCAATATAATCAATGATCAAAACCCCAATGGGTCCGGCACGGGGTGCGATTGGGGTCCGACAGGATTCGGAAATCTTGTCATTATTCAGGCAATGCCTTTTCCAGGCGAGCCCGGTCGAAGCCGGCCCAGTGGTAATTTTAATTTATCGAAGGTCTTTGCCTCATGGTCGAACCCATCCCCGTCGCTGAAACCATCAAGGTCGCCGGCCGGAGGCGCCTGGGCTGGCAGACCCTGGTCTGGACCGGCCTGGTGGCCATGGCGCTGTTCTTCATGGGCCTGCGGGACCACACCCTCTGGGACTACCACGAGCCCTACGTGGGGGGGATCATCCGGGAAATGACCACCAGCGGCAACTGGGTGGTGCCCACCCTGAACGGCCAGCCCTACCTGGAGAAGCCGCCGCTGTTCTACGCCCTGGGGGCCATCTGCTGCCACCTGTTCCAGTCGTTCCACCCGTGGGTGCTGCGGTTGCCTTCGGCCCTGCTGGCCATGGCCACCGTGGTCTGGACCGCCTTCCTGGGCTGGCGGCTCAGCTCGGCCCGGGCCGCGGCCTGGGCCGGACTGATGGTGGCCACCAACGACCTCTTCTTCGAGGTGGGGCACATGGCGGTGGTGGATATGACCCTGACGGCGACGGTGACCTTCGCCATGGGCCTGGCCTTCCTGGCGATCGTGGAACGGCCCTACCGGGCCCGGTGGGTGCCCTGGTTCTGGGTGAGCCTGGGCTTCACCTTCCTGGCCAAGGGCGTGTTCGGGCCGGTGCTGGTGCTGGTTCCCATCTGCCTGGTGTTCACCCTCCAGCGCGACCGCGGCCTGATCCGGGATTTCCTCCGGCCCAACTGGGGCATGGCCGTGGCCCTGCTGCTGTTCCTGGCCTGGGTGGTGCCGCTGGCCATGATCGGCGGCCGGGAGTTCCTGGTGGAGGTATTCCTGCGCAACACGGCCGGGCGTTTCTTCGCGGACCCCAACCTGGTGCCCCGCACCGGGCGGCTGGGCGAGCATGGGGAGCCGTTCTATTTCTACCTGCTGCGCACCCCGGCAGGGCTCCTGCCCTGGGCGGCCATCTGGATCGGCGGACTGCTGGCGACCTTCCCCCTGCTGCGCACCCGCCGGATGGATCCGCGCAAGACTTTCCTGCCCGTCGTGTTCATGTTGGATCTGGCACTGCTCACCCTTTCGGCGGGCAAACGGATGGTCTACATCCTCCCGATCCTGCCCATCACCCTGGTCCACGCCGCCATCTGGCTGGACCTGCAGATGCCCAGGGGCCGGGCCCGGGCCAAGGCCGGGCTGCTGCGGGTGCTGGCGATCACCATCGGCCTGGCGGGGGTCCTCGGCGCCGCGCTGCCCTGGCTGGTGGTGGTCCAGGCCAAGCTGCCCTGGACCCGGGCCCTGGGGGTCAGCGCCGTCTCCCTCGCCCTGACCACCCTGGCGGTGCTGATGCTGGTGCAGCGGCGCCTGCCCAGGGTGCTGGATGTGACCATGGCCCAATGGACGATCTTCCTGCTCTTCTTCATGGGCGTGGGGGTTCCGGCCCTGGACCGGGAGTGGCGGCCGATCCTGGTGCCGTTCGAACTGGCCCGGCGCATGGAAACCCGGGGCGCCAAGGTCTACCAGGGACGGCTCACGGAAACCCAGCTGGGCTATGCCAGCCTGGCCCTGCAGCACGTGATTCCCCCGGTGGCGACCCCGGAAGCGGTCCAGGCCGCCCTGGCCGAGCCGGAACCGGTGGCCCTGCTGCTGGAGCCCACGCTCTATTGGCGGGATGACATCAGGCCGAGGGGCTTCCCGGGCCGGGTGGTGCCGCTGGAAGCCTCTGGGATCAAGGAACTTTCCTTCCGCACCCCGGTGCTCCTGCTCAATGCCCGGGGCTGGGCCCTCTATCAGCAAGTAATACCTTGAGTCGAATGCGGCCGATCCTGGGATGATCGAATGCTCCAGCCATTGTTCAGGCAACCCATGACCCATGTTCCCAACTTGATTCGCCGGTGCTTCCTTGGGGCGGCTTTGGCGGCTCTGCCCCTGTCCGCCCAGTCGCCCATCGGCAGCATCATCTCCGGCCAGTCCCGGACCGGCCTCACCGTCCAGGGGGCTGGGGCGCGGGCCCTAGGCATGGGGGGAGCCTTCATCGCCGTGGCCGATGACGCCACCGCGGCCACCTTCAACCCGGCGGGTCTGGCCCAGCTGCTGAAACCGGAAATCAGCTTCGTTGGCCAAGGCATCCAGCGCCGGGTGTCGTACCAGGAATTCCAGACCACCAGCCGGGGACGGACCCTGGACGTAAGTGATTCCCTCATCAGCCACGACCATTTCGACCCCCTGCTGGTTTCCGCCATGGTGCCGCTGCGGGTGGCGGGCCGCAATCTGGCCATCCAGCTGTCCGCCCAGCGGGCCTTCACCCTGGGCGAGGGCGATTCCAGGCATCTGGTGGAGACGCCCCTGGCATCCGGGCAACCGGTCAACCTGGACCAGTCCATCCAGCAGTCGGGCCAGATCGACGTGTATTCCCTGGCCCTGGCCTATGAATGCTCCCAGCGGATCCTGCTGGGGATCACCTACAACCAGTGGCGCGGCCGCTGGGATCTGGGCACCGACAGCGTGGATACGGTCGCCGGCAGCAGCAGCAGCCTCCGGTTCCGGCAAGGGAACGCCTTCGAGGGTCAGAATGTCACCCTTGGCCTGCTCTGGCGCTGGCCTGCCTGGAGCCTGGGCCTGGTCCATGGCACCGCCTTTCGGGCCGAGTACGGATTCACCACCCAACTGGCCACGACCCTGCCGGTTGCCGTTCCCGCCGCGACGGGCGCGCCCCAGGTAGGGCTCCATTGGCCTGACACCACTGGCTTGGGTTTGGCCATCCGGCCCGGGGAACAGTGGCTGGTCACCGGCGATGTGCAATACACTCCCTGGTCCGAAGCAAAGTTCATGACCGATAACCAGGCCTTGAACGGACTGGACTTTTTCAATCTGCAACGATCCGGCAAGGGACAGAATGCCACCGTGTTGCGGCTGGGCCTGGAAAGGCTGTGGGTGAGCCCCGGCGGCCTGCTGATTCCGTTCCGGATGGGGGCCTCCCGGGAACCCCAGCCGCTGGTGGACCTGGTCACCGGCGAGCAGCGGATCATGTACGGCCTGGCCGTGGGATCCGGGCTCAAACAGGGGCGCTACACCCTGGATCTGGCCTACCGCTACGCCTGGGGCAAGCGGCGCGTATCCCAGTTCGATGACGTGGATCAGATCCTGGCCGGAACCCACACCACCTCGGTGGGCAACGAAAGCGTGGTCGAGCAGCGGCTGGAGGCGACTTTCATCGTGCAGTTCGAAAGGCAGCCGGTGGATCGGCTGCTGCAGTACCTGTTCGTGGGTGACTGACATGGGCCGCGGGGGACCGGCCCTGGGCGCGGCATGGGCGCTGGCGGTCCTGTGCCCGGTTCCCGCCCTGGTGGCCCAGACCCAGACCACGTTCTACGCCGCCTTCGCGGACGGGCAGGAGGCCTTCAGGCAGGGCCAGTACCGGACCGCCATGGCCGCCCTGGAGCGTGCGGTCCAGCTGCGGCCGGTCCCGGCGGCGCGGGTCATCATCTACGGCAACAACCTGCTGCTCGACTATTACCCGTACAGCCTCGTGGCCCGGTGTCACCTGGAACTGGGGGAACCGGAGCAGGCTTCGGCGTGGCTGCGCCAGGCGGAAGCGGAAGGGGAGCCGGCCTCGGTCCGGGGGCCGGTCGCGCGCCGGCTGGTTCTTCATGGGCAACCCGCTCCCGCCCCGATGCCGGTGGCGCAGCCTGACCAGGTCCCGGCGGTTCCCACCCATCCCGAAACCCCGGCGCCGGCGGCGCCCTTGGCCCAGCCTGACCAGGCTGGCCATGCCCCTGGGCCCATAGCCCCCACAGGTGCCCAGGTCCCGGCCCAGGCGTCCACTCTGCCGGAACTGCAGCAGCTTCCGGGGCCGGAAGCCGCCGCTCCGGGCGCCGGAGGGGCGACCCATCCGCCCCTGCCGGAACAGCGCCCGGACACCGCCAAGCCGAACCTGGATGCCCCGGGAACCGATTCCAGCCCCGAACGGGGCGCCCGCCAGGGCCCGGACCCATTGCGCCCGTTGGGCCCGACCTTCTGGGTGCTGTTCGCGGGCGGGTTGGCGGCCCTGGCGCTTCGGCAGGGCCTGAACCGGTGGCGCCGGCGGCGAGGGGCGCCGGCAGCGAAGGCACCGGCTCCCCTTCCGCCCGACCCCGGGGTGGTGGGTCCTTACCTCATCGTGCGCCCCCTGGGCCAGGGCGGCTTCGCCACCACCTACCTGGCCCGTCATCGGGATACCGGCCGGGAAGTCGCCCTCAAGGTGCTGCACCCCCATCGTCGCCACGACCCGGACTTCCGGCAGAGATTCATCCAGGAAGCTCGGCTCGGCGCGCTGCTCGACCATCCGAACCTGGTCCGGCTGCTGGATCCCGGCGACCCGGCCGACCCCGGCTGGATCGCCCTGGAATACGTGCCGGGTCCCACCCTCGAGGCCCATCTGAAGGCCCAGGGCCCGCTGCCCCTGGCCGAGGCGGTGGCCCTCGCCACCGGCATCGCCGAGGCCATGGCCTACGCCCATGCCAGGGGGGTCGTACACCGGGACCTGAAACCGGCCAACGTCATCCTGAGCCGGCAGGGGCCCCGGGTCATGGACCTGGGTATCGCCCGGGACATGGCCGATGCGGGGCTCACCACCACCTACGCCTTCATGGGCACGCCCCTGTACGCTGCGCCCGAAGCCCAGCTGCTGCTCAAGGCGGGACCCGCCGCGGACCGCTATGGCCTCGGGGTTATTCTTTTTGAAATGGTGGCCGGCCGGCCGCCATTTCTGGGCGAAACCCCCTTTGCCATCATGGACCAGCACCGGTCCGCCCCGGTGCCGGACCTCCTGGCCTTGCGCCCGGTGCCCCTGGCCCTGGCGCGCTTCCTGGAGCGGCTCCTGGAGAAGGATCCGAATCTGCGGCCGGAGGACGGGGAACTGGTGGCGTGGCTGGAACGATTCGCCCTGACCCTGGCCGAGGTCCCGGCGCCGGTACCAGACCGGCGCTAGGTCCACAGGATGTGGACCTGGCTGATGCCAAAATCTCCGCAATGGCTGCCAGTCGCACCTACAGCTGCTGGCGTTCAGCCATTCCGTACGGCCGGCCGGAGCATCCCGCCTCCTCCGGCTGCCTCAGGGCCCAGCGGGTTTCCTGGATGGCGCGGATCTGCTTGGCCACCGCCCGGAAATCCCCCAGGGTGGTGAGGGAGAGGTCTTTGACCTGGGCTTGGAGATCCGGGTCCAGCTGGTTGAATTTCAGTGGGATGAAAATTTTGGCGGCGCACATGGCGAATCCTGGGGTCATGGTAGACGGCAAGGATGGGTCCGCCAGGTCGCGGGGGGCGGACATCCGTGTAAAAAGGTGGAAAAATCGCTACGCTGGATCCGGGAGGTGTATGGCTCGTTCCAGGCGGAACTGCGGCGACGCTACCGGTCCGAGGGGGTCTGGGCCCTGCCCGGAGCGGAGCTGGCCTTCGGGGCCCTCCGTGCGGCGGGGATCCGGGTGGCCTTGAACACCGGCTTCGACCAGGAGATCACCGGAATGCTGCTGGAGGTCCTGGGCTGGGCCCACGGCCAGGTGGACGCCGTGGTGTGCGGCGACCAGGTCGCCCAGGGGCGTCCGGCGCCCTACCTGATCTTCCGGGCCATGGAGGCGGCGGGCTGCTGGCGGGTGCGCGGCGTCGCCACTGTCGGTGACACGGCCCTGGACCTCCAGGCCGGCGACCATGCCGGGGTGCGCTGGAACATCGGCGTGCTGTCCGGGGCCCATGACCGCCGGACTCTGGAAAGGGCGCCGCACACCCACCTCCTGGGCGGTGTGGCCGAAGTCGCCGCCCTCTGGGGCCTCAGTCCGGAGCCGGAAGCACCGCCGCCAGCAGCCGTTTCACTTCCTCCAGGTTGAATGGCTTGCTCAACAGGGTGGTTCTGGGGTCGGCGGCAATCAGGTTGAGGGCGGCCTGATCCACCCTGCCGGTCGCCAGCAGGACCGGCAGGGCCGGACGCAGGGCCCTGAGCCGGGGCAGGGTTCCGCTGCCGCCGAGTCCGGGCATGTTCATATCCAGGATCACCACATCGGCCGCCAACCCCGCTTCCAGGCTGGCCAGAGCCTCCTCGCCGCTGGCGGCGATGGTGGCCACGTGCCCCAGGGTGGCCAGAAGCATCTCCATGCCGTTCTGGATCAGGTCGTCATCATCCACGACCAGGATTTTCCGCCCGATCCGGATCGGATCGGAGAGACCCGGACCGGGTTCCTGGTCCAGGACCGGTGGCGCATAGGCCGGGAAGCGCATCACGACGCAGGTCCCCTTGCCCGGTTCGCTCTGGATTTCCAGTTGCCCGTGATGAGCCTGGACGGTGCTGTGGACGATGGAGAGCCCCAGCCCGGTGCCCTTGCCCTGTTCCTTGGTGGTGAAGAAGGGGTCCAAGGCCCGGTCCAGGACCTCCCTGGCCATCCCGGACCCGGTGTCGGCCACCGCCACCAGAACCGAGTCGGCGTCCAGATTCCGGGTGCGGAGGGTGAGGGTGCCGTTGCCCGCCATGGCGTCGACCGCGTTGACGCAAAGGTTCATGACCAGGTGGGCCAGGGAGCCGGAATCGCCCCGGATCGGCCGAAGCTGGGGCGCGAGGTCGAAATCCAGGTGGATCCAGGACAGCGTGGTCCGTTCCAGCAGGCGGGCCACCTCGAGGATCACCGTGTTGAGATCCACCGCCACTTCCTCCACCGGGGTTGAGCGGGCAAAGTTCAGCAGCCGTTTCACCATCTGGCCGCCTCGGGTGGCTGCCTTGGTGATGGTCTCGAAGCCGCGGCGCAACCTTTCGTCCCCGGTCCCACTTTCCAGGTTGGACGAGGCGATGGCCAGAATCGCCCCCAGCACATTATTCATGTCATGGGCGACGCCCCCGGCCAGACTGCCGAGGCTGTCCAGTTTCTGGGTCCTTTGCACCTGGGCCTGGAATTGGCTTTGCTGTTCCTCCCGGCGCTTGGATTCGGTGATGTCGCGCACGATGGCCACGACCATCTGGCTCGGGCAGGGCGAAAACCGGGCCTCGAAGAACCTCGTCTTCCCGGCCAGGAGGATGCAGTAGTTCAATTCCTGCACGGCATTGGAATCCAGGGCGTCCCCCAGCGCCTTCAGGAACTGTTGCGCCAACGGCCCGGGCAGGGCCTCCGTCACGTTCCGGTGCAGGAGGGCCGCCTCGGGTTCGACCAGGAGTTCGGGATCGGCAGCGTGGATGGCCAGGTATTCGCCGCTCCGGCTGAAACGGAAAATGAGGTCCGGGATGGCCCTGATGAGGGACCGATACTGGGCCTCGCTTTCCCGCAACGCCTCCTCGCCCTGCTTGCGTTCGGTGATGATGAACTCCATGCCATCCCAATAGGTTGAGCCATCGGGCATCACCCTGGGGGTCGACAGGAAGGAGGACCACCGGATCCGCCCCTGGGGGTCCAGCACCCGAGCTTCAAATTGGAACCGCGACCCGGAACGAATGGCATCCCCTTCGGCCCGCCTTAAAGCCTCACTGTCGTCCGGGTGGATTTTACGGTAGATGAGCGAGGCGTCCGCCATGGCTTCGGTGGCCGATACGCCATAAAGGCTGTTCACGGATTCACTGAGGTAGGTGAAGCGGCGGATGCCCCGGGCGTCGATCAGGACTTGGTAGATCATGCCGTTGGTGAAATGGCTGTTGATGGTCTTGGTGATCAATTCACTGGCCTGCAGAGCCGTTTCGTTCCGCCTGGCTTCGGCGGTGCGCCGCTCGACCATCCGCCTGAGACTCCAGACCCAGAGCAGGAGCAGGCCCAGCAACGTGGCGGAGGTCCCGGCGACGATGGCCGTGATCCTCAGCTGTCCCTGGCTGAAGATGGGGGTGCCGTACCAGCGCCGCCAGGTCTGCTGGAATTCGGTGGGGGGGATGGCGGCGAAGCCCTGCTGCACGATATTCAGGAGGACGGTATCGCCCTTGCGGACCGCCCGGCGGAACTCGCCGCTATAGAGCGGCGCACTCTGCCGGAACCGGTCCTGGATGCCCATCTTGATGAGGTAGTACAACGCGGGTGGCTGATCCACCGTGAAGACCTTGACTTTGCCGTCACGGGCCGCGGCAATGATCGCCTCGTAATTGTCGAAAAGCAGGAAATGGGAAACGCCCTCCGCCTGGAGGGTGTTGATGGAGTTGTCGCCCCGTTTCGCCCCCACCACGAAACCGGACAGGTCTCCGGGCCCTTGGATCCCCGACAGGTCCTTGCTGAAGAACAGGGGGACATCGATGCGGGCGTACGGGGGAGTGAAATCGTAGAGCCTTTCCCTGGACTTGGTTTCGAAGATGGTGTCGATGACGTCATAGTCGCCCGCTTCCATTCGCCGCTGGGCCCGGGCCCAGTCCATGGCGTCGAGCTGGACCTTGATGCCGGTTTGTCGGGCCCAGAGGGCCCACTGATCCACCAGGATGCCCTTCAGGGCACCATCCGGCGCCCGGAAGATGTAAGGCGGATAAGTGTCATCCATGACCACCCGGATTGATTTCCGGGCGCCGGCCTTGGGGACGAACCCGGCCATGGCTCCCACGGAACAGCCGGCGATCAACAGGGCCAGGAGCAGATGTCTGGCGGACCGCTGGGTTTTCCCGGGAAAAGGAGGCTTCATGGCAACGATTATGGACCCAACCCCAGCAAGGCAGGGCCGGAACAAAGACGTCCCAGTTGAGCTAGGCCGCTCGGCGCCTCCGAGGGGTGGACGACAGCCAGATGGTGCCGGCCAGGGCGACGATGACCGCGCCGGCGGTGCTGAGAAAGACTGCCGGATAGCCGAAGCCGTTGATGATCGCCCCGGCCAGGGGACCGGCCAGGAACAGCGAAAGGTCCGCGAAGGCGTTGTAGACGCCGATGACCGAACCCCGGACCGACACCGGAAACGCGTTGGCGGCCTCGACTCCCAGCGCCGGGAAGACCAGGGAGAAACCCAGGCCGGTCAGGCCGCAGGCGAGGTAGGCGAGCGGCTGGGAGCGGCTGAGCCCAAGCAGAAGCAGGCCGGTCACTTCGATCAGGAAGGAGACGATGGCCACCGGAAAGCCGCCGTAGCGGTTGATGGTCCGGGCGAACACGAGCCGCGCGCCCACGAAGCTGAGCCCGTAGACGGTGAGCGAGAGCGCGGCGCCCTGCCAGTCGCGGTGGGCGAAATACAGGGTAATGAAGGTGGCGATGACTCCGAAGCCGGTGCCGCCCAGGGCCAGGGCCATGCCGAACGGGGCGACCCGCAGCAGGATATGGCCGAGCGGTACCCGCCGGCCCTTGAACAGGGGCGTGGGCGCCATCCGGGTGGCCACCATGAAGCCGGCCAGGCAGAGGATGAGGATGATGGCGCCGACCGCGCCGAAGCCCCAGCGGGAGGCGGCCACCACCCCCAAGGGGGCGCCCATGGCCAGCCCGGTATAGGTGGCGACGCCGCTCCAGGAAATGACCCTGGCGGTATGCTCGGCGCCGACCCGGCCGATGCCCCACATGGTAGCCCCGGTGCCGATCAGGCTTTCCCCGGTGCCCAGGGCGAGCCGGCTAAGGGCCAGGGTGCCCAGGCTGAGCCAGAGGGTGTGGTGGAACAGGGCGGCGAGAACGATGAGGGCGCCGCTGCAGGCACAGCCCAGCAGGCCGTAGCGGACGGTCTGGCGCGGCCCGATGGTGTCCGAGAGGTGCCCGGCCCGGGGACGGCTGGCGAAGGTGGCGATGTACTGGAGGCTGACCAGGAGTCCGGCCAGGACCGTGCTGATGCCCAGGTGGAGATGAAGAAAGGAGGGCAGGATGGCCAGCGGGGCGCCGATACAGAAATAGGCGATGAAGGTGAAGGCGACGGCGGAAAGGATCCGGAAGGTGGAGGGCTGGTCTGGGCTGAGGGGTGGCATGGTTTTCCGAAGATACGGCGCGGGCGGCGCCTGGGGGTCCGGTGCCGGCGCCGGCACCCTGGCTGTTGCAGGCTGCTACGGCTCCTCGCCGCCCAGGCTGAGGAAGGAATCGATCAGGCCGAACTCCAGCCGGTCCCCGCGCTGGTCGGCCCCCAGCCGCAGATAGAGATCGGCGATGCCCTGGTAGATCCGGGCGACGGCGCTGTCTTCCCCGGCGAAGCCGGCGATCTCCCGCATCTCCGCGACCCAGCGATCGGCCTTGGGTGCCATGTCCGGGAGAGCGGACTGGAAACGCTTGAGCAGGTGCGGCTGGCTGGCGGCGAGTTCCCGGTGCAGGGCCTCGGCGCAACCGGCCCGGCTGGCGGCGAGCACCATGGCGGCGCCCAGGGCGGTGAGCCCCTTGGTGATGCCGGCGTAGGCCATCTTGAGGGCGGAAGCCGCGCCGATGCCCCCTTCGAGGGTCCGGGTCCTCAGCCCGAGGGCTTGCAGGCAGCCCAGGTCCCCGGCCGGTTCCCCGGCGAGATAGAAGGTCGGCCCGGGCGTTCCCGGTTTGGGCGGGGCGCCGATGATGGCGCCGTCCACGAACCGGGCCGGGGTGGCGGCGATGATGCCGGCCACCCGCTTGACCGTGACCACGTTGACCGCATTGCAATCGACGTAGATCGTCGGCTTCCCGCCGCGGCAAAGGGCCGGGGCCAGACGCTCGGCCAGGGCCGCCGCCTCGGCCGGAGGCAGGATGGACAGGATGATGTCGGCAGCGGCGATCCGGTCGTCGTCGGCATCGACCATGCCCGCCGCCTGGGCCCGGCTGCGGGTCGCGGCGCTGCGCCCGGCCAGTGCGGTGATTACGGAGGCGCCGTGCTCGACCAGACGGCATCCAACCGCGCTGCCCATGGCGCCTGGAGCCAGGACCGCAATGACCGTTGCCATGTGAGATTCTCCGATGCGTTCAATTATGCGCTCCATCGGAGGCGAAAAGGGGGCGGCTACGCTGAACCATGCTGACCCAAAAGATCCTGCTGGTGGATGACGCCCAGATATTCCGGGACGTGGCTTCCCGGGCCCTGAGCAAAGCAGGCTATTCGGTGCGGTCGCTGCTGGCCTTCCCTGCGCCTCTCTGAAAAGGACCGGGCGGGGTCAAGGGCAGGGGTCTATAATGAAAGAATTATTAACGGCTTGGAGTTCCCATGTTCGGCGCCCGGTCCTGGAACCTGTGCTTCGGGGTGGTTTCGGTCCTGGGGGGGCTCCTGGCCTGCGGCGCCAAGGCTCCCCGCACCGGGTTCGAGACCGGCAGCCGGACCGCCCCGGCCTGGGTCCAGGGCAACGGCGTGGATCCCGAAGCCTTTCCCGCTGCCCGCTATCTCACCGGGTACGGCCTTTCCGGCCCGGGCGGCACCGGGGCGGACCAGCGCCGGCAGGCCCTGGCCATGGCCCGGGCAGCCCTGGCGGCTTCCATCCGGGTCAGGGTGTCCTCGGAATTCACCAGCAGGGTGACGGAGCAGGATCTGCGGATGACCCGATTCGCCCAGAACTGGGTGCGAACCCAGGGGGATCTGGAGCTGGAAGGGTTGGACACCCTCCTGGTCTGGCGGGACCGGCACCGTCAGGTCACCCATGCCCTGGCGGTCCTGGACAAGGCCAGGACGCTTCAGCTCCTGGCGGATCAGACCGCCAGCCAGGCCATTGAATGCAGGGAGGCCTTCGAGGCGGGCAGCACGGCCTCGGACCTCCCGGCCCTGCTCCAGGCCAGGCATCTGAGGGACCGGATCGACCAGGCCCTCCTCATGGGCGGGGTCCTGTCGGGAGGGTTTCCCGCCGCCCCGGCTTGCCCGACGGCCGGGGAGATCAACCGGGAACTGCGGAGGATCTATGGGCGCCTGCCCGGCCTGGACGGCCACGTAGCCCTCGCTGCCCTGGACCTGGGCGAAGGCCTGCCCCGGGGGATCCGGGTGCTCATGGACCGGATCACCTTCGCCGACACTCCTTTCTGCGGCAGCTTCTCGGCCTATCTGGAGCGGGCGCTCGGCGACGGCCTCGCCGGGCTGGGCGAGGTCAGGATCGTGGACCGGGCCGGGGCCGGGGCGGCCATGCGCGAACAGGGCCTGGACCCGGATCTGGCCGACCTGCTCCGGTCCCAGGCGGTGGTCCGGGGCACCCTGTTCGATCTGGGGGAGGACGTTCAGCTGAACCTCCGGGTGACCTCGGCCGGCGGCGAAGAACTGGCCGCCACCACCCAGACCATCCCCGCCGCGGTGATCCGGAAGGCCCAGCTGAAGCTGGTGCCGGACAACTTCAAGGAAGCGCAGCAGGCCCTGGCCCTGGATGAAGCCAAGATCCAGTCCTCCAACCTCACGGTGAAGGTCGCCCTCGACCGGGGCGAGGGCGGCATCTATCGCCAGGGGGAAAAGCTGACCCTGTTGCTCAAGGCCAACCTGGATTGCTACGCCAAGGTCATCTATCAGCAGGTGGATGGCACCAAGGTGCTGATCTTCCCCAACAAATACCACCCGGACAGCCGGGTCGACCGGGACCGGCTCTACCGGATTCCCCCCGATGACCACAGCTTCGACCTGGTGGTGCAGGAACCCTTCGGGGTGGAGATGGTGCAGGTCCTGGCTTCCACCGAACCCATCGACGTCCAGGGCCGGGAAGACGGCCATGGCCTGAGCGTGGTGGAAGAGGATCTGGCGGCCCTGCTGGGCCGAACCCGGGGGATATCGCTAAGGAAGGCCGAGGCCCAGTATGCCGAGGCCACGGCGGTGGTGAACACGATGCCGGCGGATGCCGGCGCCGGCCCAAGGAATTTACAATGACCTCGTAAGCTTGCTTCCTGGCCAGGTCCTGCTGGCCGCTTCGGTTATCACGGCAGGGGTGTCTTCGGTGCAGGTCACCTCCGGCCTGATGGGGCGAATCCACGACTCGATCTCGAATGTTTCAAACCGCATGCGCGAAATCGGCCTAGCCACCAAGGAGCAGTCCAGCACGGTGGAGGAGATCGCCCGGCGGATGGAGGAGAGCGCCGGAGAAGTGAGCCAGAACGCGGTGGCCACCCAGCAGTTGGCCTCCACCCTCCAGGAGGTGAACCGGACCGCTTCGGACCTGGCGCGGGTCTCGGAAACCATGACCATCGCCATGGCGAAATTCCGGATCTGAATCCAGTTCCCCCGCAAAATTCCTTTTCTGTTATAAGTGGGGGCAAGGTGATGGTGTCCGCCCTGTAACCGCCTCGATGGCTGATGGCGCCTTGGTCCGTTCGATGGGGGGGCGTGTGGTCACTGGGTTGGAGCACGAAACCGACGGTTCCGGGGATGCTCCCCGGCAGCAGAGAGGAGCGCGCGATGAAGATCGATCGTATAGCCGCACTTGAAATCTTGGATTCCCGGGGCTTTCCGGCCCTGGAAGTGACCCTGGAGGCGGATGGCAAGGTTGGCCGGGCTTCGGTGCCCTCCGGAAAATCCACCGGCAAGCACGAGGCCGTGGAATTGCGGGACGGCGACCATTCCCGGTTCGGCGGCAAGGGGGTGGTCAAGGCTGCCTATTTCGTGGAATCGGAAATCGCCGAGAAGATCGTTGGTTTCGAATTGCCCCCCCAGGCTGATCTGGATGCCATGCTCATCGACCTGGACGGCACTCCCACCAAGAGCCGGCTCGGGGCCAACGCCATCCTGGGGGTCTCCATGGCGGCGGCGCGGTTGCGGGCGCTGCTGGAAGGCGCCCCGCTCTACCGGAGCCTGGGCGGAGCTTCGGCCACGGTGCTGCCGGTGCCCTGCTTCAACGTGCTCAACGGCGGTGCCCACGCCGACAACCCGCTGGACTTCCAGGAGTTCATGATCGTCCCCGCGGGCCGGCCAAGCTTTGCCGAAGCCCTCCGGGCCGGCGCGGAGGTCTACCATGCCCTGGCCGGGCTGCTCCATGACCGGGGCCTGTCGATCTCGGTGGGGGACGAGGGCGGCTTCGCCCCGAAAATCAGCCACCCCACCGAAGCGCTGGAACTCCTGGTGGAGGCCATTGGAAGCGCCGGCTACCATGCGGGCAGGGACGTTTTTATCGCCCTCGATCCGGCCGCCAGCGGGTTTTATCATGACGGGCAGTACGTCTTCGCCGGGGAGCGGCTGGACGCCAAGGGCATGGCCGCGATGTACGGCCGCTGGCTGCAGAGTTATCCGATCCTTTCCATCGAGGACGGCCTGGCGGAGGACGATTTCGAGGGCTGGGCCCTCCTGACCCGGGAATGGGGCGAGAAGGTCCAGCTGGTGGGAGACGATATCTTCGTTTCGGATCCGGCCCGGGTGAAGGCGGCCATCGCCGCCAGGAGCGCCAATGCGGTGCTGCTCAAGCCCAACCAGATCGGGACCGTGACCGAGATTTCCGAAACCGCGCGGGTGGCCGGAGCCGGCGGCTTCCGCTGCATGATGAGCCACCGTTCAGGGGAGACCCAGGACGATTTCATCGCCGATCTGGCGGTGGCCCTGGGCGTCGGTCAGATCAAGTCCGGCGCTCCGGCCCGGGGCGAACGGGTTGCCAAGTACAACCAGCTGCTCCGGATCGAGAAGGAATTGGGGGCCAGTGCCCGGTTCGCGGGCAGGGACGCGTTCGGGGTCTCCTGAACGAAACCGAGGACGCATCGGTCACTTGAAGAAGGGAGGTGTTTTGTGCTCACCATCGACATCCCCGGATTCAGGAACCTTGCCCTCGAACATCTGGTGCTGGATTTCAACGGGGTGCTGGCCCTCGACCTGCTCCTGGAACCCAAACGGCTGATTTCAACCCTGAGGAGCTGAACAGAAGCCCCCCGGAGCCATGAAGTCAGATGCCGTCCGGGCAGGGGCGGGGCTGGAACGGCAGCGTTCGCTGCCCGGCGGCGAAATCGGCGACCGACTTTACCATCGGCTGCCGCCGCTGGCCCCGGGCAAAGTCTGAGCCTTCAATGGCAGGCGGCAGGGTCCGCTGGCCGGCCGCGAAGCCCGAGACCTCGTGCGAGGCGGGCATGGTTCGCTGACCGCGGGCAAAGTCAGGGCATTGACCTTCCGATTGGGTGGTCCTCTGGCCAGCTGCGAAATCACTACCCATTCCGTCTTGTGGGGCGAATAGTGGATTTGTATTCCGCATGGATTTAATGGGTATATTCATTTCTACTTCCCCTTGGGGGTTTGGTTTAGTTGATTGTTGATGGTTCTAACGTGCAATTTCCATGGGTCATGGCGTTGCCGGGGCCGGAGCCGAAGTTCAGTTCAACCTTTCCCGGGGAGGCGATCAGGGGGAGGGCGCGAGCCATGGTTCATGTGCCAGCAACGACCTCCATCAGGCTTGCGGCTGTGGCCAAACAACGCCACGGAACCCGTTCTTAAGGAAACAAATGCGGAATCCCGGGCCACACGGCTATATTTCCACCATGATTTCAGCAAACAACCTCCCTGATGGCTTTCGGAAAGGCCACCATTCCTATGGGCAGTTATGAGGTGGGCGGGGCCACCTTTCCATCAATGTAATTTATGTAGACCGTTTCGGTAGTATTTCTTTTAGTGGCCAGGCGGCTGGCGCCCAGGGACCTAGACTCTCGATTGCAGGAGCCGGTTCAAGAGGACGTCCCTTTCGAGGGTCATGATCTTTCGGGCCAGTTCCAAGGCCTCGGCTCCGGCCTCCGGGACTGGAGGGTCCAGGCTGATCAATCCGAGAACAGTCACCCCATAGCCTGAAGCCACGAGGCTTCGCAATGGCCCTGCTGATCCGGAGTCCCTGCCACTTGCTGCCTTGGCTCTTGCCGCCGCGGTTTGGGACATGGGGCTTTTCACGAGGGTGTTCTCACCCCAAGGGGGGACGGGGAGATTCCACCCAAGGTGGGCGGGTTGCAGAATACTTCCTGGTAGAGATCCGCGCCAAAGCTCGTCTGGAGGGGCTGGCCTTGGATCAACTTGAAGGTTCGGACACCTTCGGCCTCCCGCTCGGCTCGCAGAAATAGAGCAGTTGCCATTCCCTTGGCAAATAACCCATGGGCAAAATCGAAAAAATGCGTGATGAAAACGATTCTTATCTTTCGTTCCAGAAGTGCGGAAGTAATCAGCCTTGCAATCTCTGACCCCTCCCTTTCGTTGGTTGACGAAAACGATTCGTTGAACAACACCATTGAATTTTGCTTTAAGCTGTCAACTATTTCACTCATTCTGGACATTTCCTCGTCTAATTTACCGGATCTCATCAATGGGTCTTCTTTCCTCTTATAGTGAGTAAAGAGTCCGGAGCATGGGCTGGCGCAAAACGCCATGGCCGGGACGAACATGCCACATTGCATCAATAGTTGCGCCACCCCAAGACTTCTTAAAAAGGTTGATTTGCCACCATTGTTGGCGCCAGTAATGATAATTAGGTCTGTGCCATCTGCCGAAAGGTCGTTGCCGGATATTCTCCGGTTCAGGGTCAAGGTGAGGGCCGCATCATAAACACCCTTGAACGAGAGACCATGGCTCGTGGTTTCCATGGGGGTCGGAAACACGAGGGGAGCCCCTTTCTGGACCAGTTGACCATGCAGATTCAGGCAGCCAATGTAGAAGGCCAATTCCAGACGGAGCATCGAAAAAAAGCTGATGATATGGTCGTTGGACTGGGCCAGGGCATTGGCGACCAGGTTGATCCCCCGATCCCGTAATTCGCCCAGCGCCTTGGCCCCGTTTTCGTCACCCGGGTGGATCTGGATGGTGAAGGCGGGATTCCTTTTTGCAAACAACCGCCGAAACCACCCCCGGGTCGGCGTCAAAGGTTTGCGCAGAATGTACTGGGTCCCTTTGTTGCCGGTTCCAAGTTCGGCACTGATCAACATTCCCCGGGTGAATTTGAGCTCTTTCAAGCGCCTCTGGATGACGCTGAAATATTCGTCATCCAGTTCCTTTTCCAGCGTGGCAAAAAAGGCCCTGAAGCCTTCCGATTTGAATGCAGGGGCTTGTCTGCTTGCCACTTTTTTCAATCTTTTCAGGATCTCGGTGAAAACCTGGAGCGCTTCCACGGACTGCCAAAGAATCCCTGATGGGTAGCGCAACGACAAGCCACGGTAGAATTTCCTGTTGGCCTCCATGGCCTCCACCCCAAGGCCATGGATCTCCCTGATCACGGCAGCCTGGTTCAGGCAATCCTGCAGCACGGCCTGGCGATAAAGAATCTGCGCCGGATCGGTCAGGCTCCGCAGAAGGACCGGCGCGACCGCTTCCCTCAGCGCCTTGTCGTCGCCCGACATCGCTTTGATCAGGGTATCCAGTTCCAGATCGCGCACGAGGTCATCCGCATTGGGCGGCAGCGTCCCTTGCTCCAGGAAGTCACGGTCCTTGAACAACAGGAAAACCTTCATGGCTTGATCCGTTCCCTGATGCAATCCCGTGTAAGACGGTGTTTCTCGACGATCGACATGGCATAGGCCAGTCCATCCGCCGGTTTTCGGATGATCTTGAAGGTGCGCGTCGCCGGATTGTCCGGCATCACGGTGCTGACCATGCTCACGGTCTGCTCGTTCAAGGAAGACAGTTCATCGATGAAGGTGACCCAAACGGCAAGAGGTCCTTTCTTTACTATTTCCGCCATGATTTCCCGGCTTAAAAATTCAGCGTCCATTAACGTTGTGGAAGAAAATAATTCATTCAAGATGACGATGCTGGCAGACGTGACCTGGTCCAGGATCCGGTGGATCCGGACCAGGTCGTCATGCAGCCGGCCGCGGAGGTTCTGGATGGTTTCCACCTGTTCGAAATGGGTATGGATCTGATCGAACAGGAGCACCCGAGCCGCCCGGCCCGGCACGGGACAGCCGAGGGTGGCCAGGTGATGCAGTTGGCCGAAGGTCCGGGCGAAGGTCGTCTTGCCGCCCTGGTTCGGGCCCGATACGACCATGATGCGTTCCCGGCCCCGCAGGCTGAAATCGTTGCAAATGACGGGGGCCTTGTCCTTGACGAATTTGAATGCCAGCACCAGGTCGAATCCCTCTTTGCTTTCGATCTCCTTGGCCTCGCCGGAAAAAAGGGGGTAGCAGAACGGCAGACCGGCCCCTTTGAGCACGGCGATATAATCCAAGTAGGCAAGGTAGAATTGGATTTCCCGATCAAAAGCAACGAGGGTGGGATCCAGGTAGTTGGTATTTTCCCGGCAGAAGGCAGCAAGGCTCTGGAACTCATCAGGAAACAATTGGGCCACCAGGGTCAGCACCTCTCCCTCAAGCTGATTGACCTGGATCCGGTTCGGAAAATCAATCCGGTAATCCTTGGCCTCGTTCTGCTGGAATTTCAGGAAGGTTTCCTGGACTTCGGCACTGTAATCCAGCTCGGAAGCATACCGGCTGATCTTGATGCTGCTGCCAAGGATGTGATGGTTGTATTTGACCCGCCCCAGACCGCTCTTGACCTGATGGATTTCCTCGCGAATCGACCTGAACCCCGGCGATTCCGT
>Ga0302279_10001976_pt1 | contig 28022 bp, 19 predicted proteins | sample III_Bog_N3_3_FD_194541 | JGI IMG/M metagenome (GOLD analysis project Ga0302279, IMG submission 194541) | Peat permafrost microbial communities from Stordalen Mire near Abisko, Sweden - III_Bog_N3_3 | ecosystem: Environmental > Terrestrial > Soil > Wetlands > Peat | place: Sweden: Abisko... | reverse complement strand
GTGGGCTTGGTGGTCTCGGGCGTCTTCTTCGGCATGCGCCAGAGCGCCATCTCCACGCTCAACGGCGAGTGTGGGACCACCATGATGAACTGCCCGGCCAGCGCCCTCGGGACGAGGAACAGTGGCGCCAGCGACGCCACCATCTCCACGGCCATGTTCGTCACCGGGCTCGCGCTGGCTGCCACCGGCGGGGTCCTGGTCTACGTCTCGATGCGGCCAAAGGCGCCCAAGCCCGCCGCCGGGCTGATGCTCACCCCGGGCGGCGCCGCGTTCCAAGCCGCGTTCTGAGCGGAGGCTCGTCGGGGACCTCGCGACGGGTCTCGGTCGTGGCGTCGCGGAGCGCGCTCGCGCGCTCCGCAGGATGACCGGCTGGAGCCGGAGCGCCCCTCGGCGGCCTCGGTCGGGTCAGTCCCAGCTCACGGCCTTGGTGAACGGGCACGCGCAGGTCGTGGCGACCTCCCCTGCCTGGCTGCCGCTGTAGCCCCAGCAGGGTGCGGTGCACGTCGTCCCCGAAGTATTGCCGAAGCACACGAAGGTCGGCGGCGAGCTGCTGCACTCCCACCCGTCCGAGCAGTAGGCCGCGGTCTTGCCAATCGAGATGGCGTACGCGGTGCAGGCTTCGAGCGCGGTGACGGAGTTGAACGTCGACGCCGGGTTGCAGTCGTAGAAGTTCTGCCCCTCGCCGTTCATGTGCGTGGTCTGGCAGCTCGTGCCGCAGCAGGTCGACGTCGTGCACTCGCAGCCGTTGCCGGCGCTGCCGTCGCAGTTGCTGAATCCGCTGTTGCAGGCGATGCCGCAGGTGCTGGCCGTGCACTTGGCGGTGGCGTTGGCGGCGGCGCTGCACACCGTGCCGCAGCCGCCGCAGTTGCTGGGATCCGTGGCGATCGTGGACTCGCAGCCGTTGGAGCTCAGGTGGTCACAGTCCTTCAGCCCGGCGCCGCAGGCGGTGCACAGCGACGAGGAGCAATACTGCGAGGTGGTGCAGGCGTTGGCGCAGGTCCCGCAGTGGTTGTCGTCGGTGGTGGTGTTGACCTCGCAGCCGTCGACGGGGTTCATGTCGCAGTCGGCGGTGCCGGCAGTGCAGCTGCTCACGCACATGCCGTTGGAGCACAGGGTGAGACCGCTGCACACGGTGCCGCACCCCCCGCAGTTGGCGTTGCTGGTGTTGGTGTTGGTCTCGCAGCCGTTGGCGGCATTGCCGTCGCAGTTGCCCCAGCCGGCGTTGCACGCGCCGAGCGTGCAGGTCTCGCCGGGGCAGGTGCTCGCTGCGTTGGCCAGCGCGCAGACCGTGCCGCAGGCGCCGCAGTCGGCCACGGTGCTGAGCGACTGCTCGCAGCCGTTGTTCTTGTTGCCGTCGCAGTCGCCGAAGCCGGCGGTGCACACCGGGGCGCAGGCGCCCGCCGCGCACGAGGTGGTGCCGTTGGCGTTGCTGCAGGCGACGCCGCACGCGCCGCAGTTGGTGACGGTGTTGAGGGGCGTCTCGCAGCCGTTGGCCGGGTTCAGGTCGCAGTCGGCGAACCCCGCCTTGCAGGAGGTGATGACGCAGGAGCTGGTCTGGCAGGCGGTGTTGGCATTGGGGAGCGAGCAGACCGCGCCGCACGCGCCGCAGTTCGTGAGGCTGGTGGTGGTGTTGGTCTCGCAGCCGTTGGTCTTGTTGCCGTCGCAGTCCCCGAAACCGGTCGCGCAGACCGGCGCGCAGAGACCGCCACCGCAGGAGGTGGTGCCGTTGGCGTTGCTGCAGGTGGTGCCGCAGGTGCCGCAGTTGGTCAGGCTGGTGCCGGTGTTGGTCTCGCAGCCGTTGGCGTACTGCCCGTCGCAGTCCTTGAACGGCGCGGTGCACGATCCGACCGCGCAGGTGGTGCCGCTGCAGGTGGGCGTGCCGTTGAGGACCGCGCACACGTTGGTGCAGGAGCCGCAGGCGTTGACGTTGTTGGTGGTGGCGGTCTCGCAGCCGTTGGCGGCGTTCGCGTCGCAGTTGCCATACCCCGCCGCGCAGGCCACCGAGCACGAGCCGCCCGAGCAGGTCGGCGAGTCGTGGGCGGTGCTGCACGCGGCGTTGCACGAGCCGCAGTCGAGGGTGTTGGTCCCGGTGTTGGTCTCGCAGCCGTTGGCCGCGATGCCGTCGCAGTCGGCGTAGCTGCCGGTGCAGCCGGTGAGCTGGCAGGTGCCCGTCGCGCACGACGAGGTGCCGTTGGCGAGCGCGCAGGTGACCCCGCACCCGCCGCAGTTGCCGCTGGTCTTGAGGTTGGTCTCGCAGCCGTTCGCGGCGTTGCCGTCGCAGTCCGCGAAGCCCGGGTTGCACGAGGCCACCGTGCAGTGGCTGGCGGTGCACCCCGCGGTGCCGTTGGCGACGAAGCAGGCCAGCCCGCACCCGCCGCAGTTCTGGGGGCTCGTGGTGGTGTCGGTCTCGCACCCGTTGGCGGGGTTGCCGTCGCAGTCGCCCCTGCCGGGCTGGCAGCTCGACACGCCGCAGACGCTGCTGTTGCAGGCAGGGGTCCCGCCGGCGACCGGGCAGGCGTGGCCGCAGCTCGCGCAGTTGTTGACGTTGTTGGTGGTGTTCACCTCGCAGCCGTTGGCGACGTTCATGTCGCAGTCGGCGAAGCCGGAGGCGCAGGCGATGGCGCAGTGGCCGCCCGCGCAGCTCGGCGTGCCGTTGTTGGCGCTGCACGCCGCACCGCAGGAGCCGCAGTTGGGCACGCTGGTACCGAGGTTGACCTCGCAGCCGTTGGAGGCGACGCCGTCGCAATCGGCGAAGCCCGCGCTGCAGCTGACGACGGTGCACGCGCCGTTGGAGCACCCGGCCGTCGCGTTGGCGAGGTTGCACACGGTCCCGCAGCCGCCGCAGTTGTTGGGATCGGTGTGGACGTTGACCTCGCAGCCGTCGCTGGCCATCAGGTTGCAGTCCTCGAACGGGACCACGCACATCCCGACGGCGCAGGCCCCTCCCGTGCACGCGGGGCTCGCGTTGGGGACCGAGCAGACGTGGGCGCACGACCCGCAGTTGGTCGGGTCGGTGCCGGTGTTGACCTCGCAGCCGTCGCCGGCCGCCTTGTCGCAATCGGCGAAGCCCGGGTTGCAGCTCGCGATGGTGCACGAGCCGGCGGCGCAGCCATTGACGGCATTGGCCAGCGCGCAAGCGTTCCCGCAGCCGCCGCAGTTGGGGGGGCTGGTCTGGGTGTTGGCCTCGCACCCGTTGGCGGGGTTGCCGTCGCAGTTACCGAAGTTGGCCGCGCACGCCCCCAGGCCGCACGCCCCGCCGACGCACGCCGGGGTGGAGTTGGCGAGGGCCGGACAGACGTTGGCGCAGGTCCCGCAGTTCATCGTGTCGGTGCCGGTGGCGACCTCGCAGCCGTCGGCAGGCATCTTGTTACAGTCCTGGAAGCCGGTGTTGCAGGTGCCGATCGCGCACATCCCGTCGACGCACTTGCCGGCCCCGTTGGGCGGCGTGCAGGGGGTCGCGCAGGCACCGCAATGAGCGGTGTCGGCCTGGAGATCGAGGCACTGGCCATTGCAGCAAGTCCGCCCGGTCGCGCAGGCTTGTTCGCCGGTGCAGCCGGGGACGCACTGCGTGGTGGCCGTCTCGCAGACGGTTCCCGGCTGGCAGTCGGTGTCCAGCGCACAGCCCTGACAGGTGTGCGTGGTGGGGTCACAGGTGAGCACGGCCCCGCCGTCGACGCCGGTGCTGCAACTGGCGTCGGTCATGCACCCGGTGAGACACTGGTTCGTGGTCGAACAGTAGCTACCCGCCGCGCAGTCCGTCTGCTGCACGCACGCGACGCACATCCCCGTCGTCGCGTTGCAGATCTTGTTCGGCTCGTTCGCACAGTCGGTATTGGTGGAGCACCCGGTGGGGGCGGCGCCGCCGGTGCCAGTCACCGTGCTGGTGCCGCCGCCGGTCCCGTTGCCGAAGCCGCCGTACTCGGGGAAGCCGCACGAAGCGAAGATCGCCGTCACGATCGCGACGAGCGCGACCACCGATACCAAGCGCAAAGACCGGGCCATTGGAGGAGAATAGGGCCAACGGCCGACCAACGGCGGTCTTTTTGCGTGCGCCCCGCGGGGCAACCGCGCCGGCGGTCGCGCCCTCTGCCCTTGTGGCCACCGCCCCCCCGTTCGACCATCGCGACCCGTCGTTCACGACCGGGGGGCCGAGAGGTCGGGTCACATGCGGGGACAGGCCTCAACGATGCAGGCCAGCTCGGAAACAACACCAACAACAGCGTCGTGCCCGTCGCCGTCGTCGAGCCTTGAGAGCAATGCCAGCACCCTCGCCTCTCCGCCAGCGCTGCCTCGGTCGCGGCGCCGCCTGGACGCGCGCGACTCGGGCAGTGCTCCGCGTCGCCTGCGCTCTCGCCGCCCTCCATTGCACGCGCCCCCGCTCCACCCCACCCGTGGACGCGGGGGCGATGAGCCCGCCCCCGCCTCCGGTGCGCGACGCGGGAGCGGTCACAATCCCCCCCGAGAGCGCACCCGTGGCCCCCGCTCCACGGGCGCGCCAGTACCGCCTCGCCGGCGACGACATCGTCTTCGAGGACACGGCGACCGACGCGGACCTGGCGATCCTCGACACGCTCCCCCACCTCAAGACGCTCGCGTTCTCCCACGGCGTGAACGCGCGACCTCCCATCCGCGTCACCGCCGCCGGCCTCGCCCACCTGCGGCGGACCCCGCACCTCGAGAAGCTCTTGCTCGACGACGTGCCGCTCACCGACGACGCGCTCGCCCCCATCGCCACACTGACCGAGCTCCGCGAGCTGTGGCTCGACTTCGACGGGCAGCTCACCGACCAGGTGATGGTCCACGTGGCCCCGCTCAAGCAGCTGCGGGTCCTGCGCTTCTACGGGGCCCGGATCACCGACGCGGGGCTCGCCCGCATCCAGCACCTCGCGCGCCTCGAGGAGCTCCAGCTCGGGCGCTCCGCGATCACGGACGCCGGCCTCGCGGTGATCGCGCGCTTCACGGAGCTCCACACCCTCGACATCCAGCACACCAGGATCACCGACGCCGGCGCTCCCCTCCTGGCGCGGCTCACGCGGCTCGAGTGGCTGGGGCTGTCGGGGACGGCGCTCACCGGAGCGGCCCTCGGCGCGCTGGAGGACCTCGCCGACCTGACCTGGCTCTTCGCGGAGGACACGGACGTCGACGACGCCTCGCTCGGCCACCTGCGCAACCTCACCCGGCTCCGTGACGTGTACCTCTCCCGCACCCGGGTCACCGACGCGGGGCTCGTCCACCTGAGCCACCTGCAGGCCCTGACCAACCTCAAGCTCGCGGGGCAACCCATCACCGACGAGGGGCTCGCGGTCCTCGCGGCCGCCTCGGCGCTCAGGCGCCTCGACCTCTCGGGCAGTCGCGTCGCCGCCGCAGGTCTCTTCCACCTGAGCCGCCTCGCGCAGCTCGAATCCCTCCAGCTCGACGACGTCCGCCTCGGCGATCGGGGCCTCGAGGCCCTCTGCAGGATCCCGTCCCTCCGGAGCGTCTCGCTCCGCGACGCCGGGCTCACGAGCGCCGGGCTCGACGCCGCGCGGCGCTCGCGACCGGATCTCCGCTTCGACAATGCCTACCCCCTCGCACCGTAGCGAGCTGTCATCGCGAGTGACCGGTGCTCAGAAGGTGAGCGCCAGGCCCCGCCCGGTGGCAGCCACCGGGGCCTTCTTCGGCCCCCCGAACGCGATCATCAGCCCCCCGCTCACGAGGCCCACGAGGCCGGCTGTCAGCGCCGCGTTGGCGACGGTGTCGAGCGTCTTCCCGGCGTCGACGGTGCTCGCATAGGCGGGGTCCGTGCAGCGCACGCCGCCGCAGGCCTGCTGCAGGTTCGAGAATTTGAGGTTCGAGGCGATCCCGGCCGCGGCGAACACGACCATCCCGACCGCGCCCACGCCGGCCGCGGCGAAGCCCCCGACGCGCACGACGCCGACCCCTGGGGCCGACGCCGGTGGAGGTGCCGCCGCGACGACGACAGGGGCTTGCGGGCGCTGCGCGAGACCGAGGGTGAGGGTCTGGGACTCGGCTGCCGCCACGGTGACCTCGCGCCTCACCGTCGGGCCGTCGGGCGGGCGGACCTCCACGATCACCTGCCCCGGCGCGACCGCCACGGCGGACCCGATCCGCTCCGGCGCGAGCCGGGTGCCGTTGAGCGTGACCTCCGTGCCGCGGACGAGGTCGGCGACGATCACCGTCAGCTTGCCCACCCGTCGCTCCAGGAGCGCCAGCTCGGTCGCCGCTGCGTCGCGGGTGGGGACGTACTTTGGGTCGGTCTCGGCGCGTGCCGTGGCCTCGCGGCTGGTCGCCGCCATCTCGTCGTACGCTTCGCTCACGCGGCCCAGCGCGGTCAGGCACCGCGCGGCCATGAGGCGGGCGTTGGGGCTCCCGGACACCTGGTAGGCCTTGCTGAAGAGCTCCCGAGCCTCCGCCAGCCTGCCCGCGTCGAAGAGCTTCTGCGCGCTGTCGAAAGCTGCGCGCGCGTCGCCCGCCCCGGCGACGGTGGTTGCGGGCGACGGCGGAGCTGGCTGCGCGAAGGCCGGCGCCACGGGGAGGAGCGCGAGCACGAGCGCGCCGTCGATGCAGGCAACGCGGCGCCAGAAGGATCGCTTCATAGATCGGCGGGACGCCAACTGGTGGAGCTCACGGGCGGCTGCTTGCCCTCGGGCCTGGAGGTCGACACGGCGGCCCTGGCGGGGCGCGAGCCATGCAGCTTGACGAGGGCCGGCGGCTCGCCAGCCGGCGTGTTGCTGGAGACGACCGGTGGCGCCGCAGGCACGGGGGATAGCGGGGGCGCGGCGCTCGGCGCGGCCGTGAGCGGAGACTCTGGAGGGGCCGCCGCGGCAGGCACGGCGACGCCCGGGGAGCTCCGCCCGACCATGCGTAGACCGACGAAAAGCCCCGCAGCGAGGAGCACCGCGACGCCGAGGCCGGCGGTGAGCGCCGCGCGGCCACGACCTCGTGCGCCGACGGGGCGCGCCTCCCCCGCCTCTGGCTCGGTCCGCTCCGCGGTGGCGGTCGAGTTGATCGACGGGGCCATACGGGCGTCACGCGAGGAGCCGGCCGACAGCGCCGAAGGTCGATCGCCGGTGCCGCCGGAGCGACTGGGGCGCCCCGAAGCAACGGAGGACGGGGCGAGGTTGGGCGCCGCCCTGTGGACGCCGAGCTCGGCCACGAAGGCGGCGACGCCGCGCGCCGAAGCGATGGGCAGGCCGGCAGACTCGATGGCCTCCGCGAACGCGGCCGCGGTGGAGAAGCGATCGTCCGGCGACCGCTGCAGCGCCCGCATGCATGCCGCTTCGAGCACGGGCGGGATGTCCGGGCACAGCTCTCGAGGGGAGCGGCGGGTGCCGTGGAGTACATCGTTGATGAGCGAGCCGTCGTTCTCGGCGGTCATCATCCGGCGGCAGGTGAGGAGCTCCCACAGGACCACGCCCGCGGAGTACACGTCGGCGCGCCGATCGACCGCGCGCTGATCGAGCTGCTCGGGCGCCATGAAGGCCACCTTGCCCTTGATCTGGCCGGCCACCGTCGACGACAGGCGGGTCTCCGCGCGGGCGACGCCGAAGTCGGTGAGGCGGGCGATGCCGTCCACGCCGACCAGGATGTTGTGCGGCGACACGTCGCGGTGGACGAGCCGGAGCGGCTGCCCGTCGGCGCCCTGGAGCTCGTGCGCCGCGTGCAGCCCGGTGAGCGCGTCGATGAAGACGCGCAGCATCACGTCCTGGGGCAGCCGGCGGTCCTCCTTGCGCAGGGCGCGCTGGACGGCGTTGAGCGCCGGGCCCTCGATGTATTCCATGACGAGGAAGATGCCGTGCTCGTCCTCATCGACGTCGAGGGTCGACACCACGTTGGGGTGGTGGATGCGCGCCGCGAGGCGAGCCTCGTCGAGGAACATCGCCACGAAGTCGGGCTCGTCCTTGAGGTGCTCGTGCATCGCCTTGAGGGCGACGAGCCGCTCGAACCCGCCGACGCTCACCGTGCGCGCGAGCAGCACCGTCGCCATGCCGCCCGATGCGATCTTGCCGATCGTCTCGTAGCGGCCGCCGCGCAGGTGCATGGCTCCCACTTTACACGAGGCTACGGGCCCCGCGGCAAGCGCCGCGCGCGTGAGGCAGGATCGACGTGGGCTCGGCTGGTCGTCCAGCGGAACGGCCGAGAGCGCTCCGCGACACCAGTCAGTGCGCAATTCGGGCAACGAACATCGCGCCGTGGCTCACCGGCAGCGGCGCCGTGAGCGTCACGCCTGGCGCGATCTTCAGGCTGTCGGTGAACTCGCCGGCGAGATAGACGTCGTTGGTGCTATCGGCCCCGATCGCGGTGGCGTAGGCGCCGGCCTCACCGAAGCGACGGATCCATGCGACGTCGCCCGCGGTGCCGAGCTTCAACAGCGCGATCGAGCTGGAGCCGGGGGCGGTGATCGTCCACCCCTCGACCGTGAGGGAGCCCGCGAAGTTGGCGGCGACGACGGCCGCCCCCGTGCCGTCGACGACCACCTGAGGGCCGAAGTCCTGCGTGCGCTGGGCGAACCCGTCGGTGGACCAGCCGGGCCCGTTGAGGCCCCCGACGTTGCCGAAGGTCTTCACCCAGACGCAGCTGAGGTCGGCGAGCCGCACCCGGGTCACGAACACGTCGGCCGGCCCGATCGCCGTCACCGATCCACACCCGGTACCGGCATCTGCCGCCCCCGCGTCCGGCGTGCCTGACGCTCCGAGCTCGACGGCCGCGCCGCCGAACGCGACCGTGCCCGCGAAACGCCCCGCGACGACCGCCTCGGCGGCGTTGCTGTCGACCGCGATCGAGTCGACCCGCACCTGGGCGGTGCTGGTGTAGCTGCGGCCCCACTGCGGCTGCCCGGTGGCGCCCGAGAGCTCGAGCAGGATGCCGGAGCCCGCGGTCGTCCCCGGGAAGGTGTGGCCCGCGAGCACCAGGTTCGCGTCGGAATACGTGCCGCCGGCGAGCACGAGCCCGGCCTGGGGAGCGGCGGCGACCGTGTAAATGCTCGCGACGTTGCCGATCCGGGTCTGCCACTCGCTCGCACCTGCGCCCGTGTCGAGCTTGAACACGAGGCCGCTGGCGCCCGCATCGGCGTCCAGCCCGGCGTCCGGACCGAAGCTCAGGTTCCCCTGGAACGCACCGCCGACGTACGCCGTCGCGCCGGCGCCGAAGGCGACGGCGTTGCTCTGGGTAGGGGCCGACACCACCGGGGCCGACTCGTAGGCCTCCTGCCAGATACCGACTCCACCAGCCAGTCGCACCAGGAACAGCCCAAAATTGAAGCCGGTCGCGGTGTCCGCCAGCGGCGCGAGCGGCGGCGGGCCCTGGAGTGTCTGGCCGTTGTAGAGGACCCCGGTGAGCAGCGCCCCACCGTCGCCGTCGAGCGCCACGGCCATGCCGGCGCAGTCGAACCCCCCATACCTCACCGCCGTCGGCACGGGCGGCGTGTCGAGCTCGAGGGTGAACATGCCGTCGACGCCGGCGGCCAGCGACACGCCGGCATCCCCCTCCGTCGCGTAGAGATGCCCCCGCATCCCACCCGTCACGAAGACGTGCCCGCCGGGGCTCACCGCCATGCCGTAGGCCTGGTTGCTGCTGTTCACGCCGACCGAGGCGAAGCCGACGCCCCAGACGCCGCAGTGGTCGTTGTTCGCGCCGTCGCAGTCGAAGTCGCCGAGGGTCGTGCACTCGTCGTCGACCGTGGGGGTGACCTCGTTGGCGCACGAGACGCTGGCGTCGGTGCAGACCGCCTGTCCGTAGGCGCAAGCGCCGACACCGACCGTCCCGCCGGCCCCCGTGTAGCACGGCGCGCCGGCGGAACATGCCGAGCCATCCACCTCGCCGCTGGAGGTGGAGCTGCTCGAGGTGGAGGTGCTCGAAGTGCTGGATCCGCTTGCGGAGCTCGTGCCGCTCGCGGTGGAGCCGAGGCGGGGGTCGTACTCGTCCCACGCCTGGTTGCACGCGTAGATCGAGGATGCGGCCGCGCCGAACAGCACGCAGAGCAAGGCGGGGCGGATTCTGGAGCGCGCGGGAGACGCCATCGGCGTCGTGCGGTGGGTCACTGCGCCGACGGTAGCGCAGTCCGCGCCAGCCGGGAAAGGCGAAGCGCGCCTCCAGACTACTGCGGCCCGAGGACCCGAGCGACCTCGGCGGGGTCGGCCCCGAGCAGCCCGACCTTGAGCCCGGCGGCGGTGAGGCGCTGGGTCGCGCGGCCGTTGAGCAGCAGCAGGGTCAGGAGCCCCACGCACGGGATCAACAGCAAGATCGCGCAGACCACCGCCACGGCGGTGCTGTAGAGCGCCCGCGCCATCTGCACGGCGAAGACCGCGCCGGTGAGGATGACCGCGACCGCGACGACTCCGGCGAGGATCGGACCGCCGGGCACCTCGGCCACCGCGCGAGTGAGGGCGCCGGCGCTGAAGTAGGCGAGGACGACCAGGTTGATGTAGCGCTGGAGCCGGGCGACCTCGCGCAGCCTGTCGCGATCGGCAGGCGCGATCGCAACGAGGGCCGGGCTCTGCGGAGGCTGGTAGGGGTTCATGGCGTGCTCCTGCGGCGAGGGCTCCTCGGGCGAGGCGCCCACCCCTGGTATCACCTCGCCCGGGAGCCGCTCAAGGGCAGGCGCCGCGCCCGCGTTCGGGGGCCTCGCCTACCAGCCGTATCCCCAGCCGGCCGCGTACGGGAACGCCCGTGCCCGACCGTAAAAGAACCGCGGCGCGCCGCCGGCGACGAAGCCGCCGCGGACTCCACCCCAGGGCCCGCGGCGCACGCCGCCGGCGACCCAGACGTGCTGCTCGGCCTCGCCCACCGCCTCGGCGGACTTGAGGTGATGGTGCGGGACCGGCATCGTGGGCTCCGTGGCCTCGTCGCCCTGGGCCGTCGCCGCCGCGCGGATGCGGTCGGCGAGCTTCTCGCGCTGGCCAGCGTCGAGGATGCTCACGATGGAGTCGGTGAGGTCGATGATGCGCTCGGCGCGCAGCCGCGCCCGCTCCGGGACCTTGCTCTGGGGCAGGAAGTCCTCGATGGAGAACGTATCGCCCCGGAAGCCCTCGATGGCGGCATGAATGACCATGCGCTCGTGCTCCAGGGTGGGCGCGAGCTGGGCCAGGCCGTCGGCGATCTTCTGCTTCTGCGCGTCGGTGAGCTGGAGCTGCTCGCCGAGGGCGTCGAGCTTCTCGCCCGCCAGGATCGCGAGGCGCACGTCGTGGACGCGGCTCTCGATGGCGTCGGCGAGATCCTCGCGCTGGCTCGGGTCGAGCAGATCGTGGAGCTGGGCGAGGGCGGCGCGGAGCTCCCCGCTCGCGTCCTGGCGCGCGTTTGCGTAGCCGTTGACGAGCGGCTCGAGCGCGTCGCGGCTGATGGTGCCCATGAGCACCTGATCGGAGAGGCCCAGGAGCAGCGCGTTCTCCGCGTCGTCGACCTTGGCCTGAAGCGGCTCGATCCGCGCGCCCAGGGCCTCCACCGCGGACTCCTGCTCGGGGCGCAGGGTCACCTCGGAGAGCGACTCCCCGATGATTTGCACGAAGCCGTGCGGCGCGTGCGAGGGCGTCGGCGTCGGCTCCTCGTGGGGAGCGGGCTGACCGGCGAGCGCGATGCCGCCGACGACGGCGCTCGCCAGGCCAAGAGCAGAGAAGACGACCACGGTTCGAAGAGACAGTCGCATTGAGTTCCTCCGGGCCGGCCGTGATGCACCGCCTGCGCCGCGCCTGGTGTGAGCGCCGTGCTCACCCGGGGGCGGGAGGATCCCGACTTGCTTCCGGTCCGGGGACGAGCGGCTACTTCGCCGGCTGCTCGCTCGGAGCTCGCGTTCCCGGAGCGCTGCCCGCGGCGGCAGGGTGCCCCGGAACCTTCGCCGTGCCGATCGGTCCGAACACCGCGACCCACACCACCAGCCCCCACACCACCATCGGCACCACCGCGCCCACCACCAGCATCGCCAGGTGAACGGGCCGCAGCGCGGGCGACGGCGGGACCTCCCCGTGGAGGCCCGTGGGGCTGGTGTCGTCTCCCACCTGAGGGAGGTGGGGCGAGCCCGGAGCCCCCACCACGGCGACCTGCGGCATCGCCGACGCATCGCCGAGGATCCGCGCGGCGGCCATCGACGACAGCTGCGGCAGCGCGGCCGACTCCCCGGGGCGCGGGCGTTCCCCGGGATGACCGAGCACCTGGTCCAGGATGGCCGGACGCGCCAGCTCCGGGAACGACCCCAGGCGCTGCCGCGGCCCCTTGGGCGTGCCGGCTCGCTCCGCCGACTCGGCGATGGCCTCCGCCAGGTCCTGGCGGCGCATCTCCATGCGCTCCTGGAGGCGCTCGGCCATGAAGCCGGCCACGTCGGTCGAGGTCACCGACTGCGGCAGCACCGCCTCGAGCGCGCGCTGCATGTCGAGCGCGGTCTGGAACCGGTACTCGACCGCGGGCGCGAGCGCCGTCATCACCACCTGCGCGACGGCCGGGGGCACGCTCGCGGGCAGCGGCGGCGGCGGCTTGCCGGAGTTGAGCGCCCGCAGCGTGGCCAGGTCGTTCTTGCCCTCGTAGGGGAGCCGGTCCGAGAGGTAGTGGTAGAGGATGGTCCCGATCGCCCAGAGATCGGCTCGTCGGTCGACGTTCTTGCTGCGCACCTGCTCGGGCGCGGTGTACTGCGCCTTGCCCTTGAGCATCCCCGTGGCGGTGGCCTCGGCGCTGCGGTCCATGGCCTTGGCGATGCCGAAGTCGATGACCTTGGTCACCCCGCCGATGGTGATGAGCACGTTCTGCGGCGAGACGTCGCGGTGGACGACGTTGAGCAGGTTCCCGGCCTCGTCGCGGAGCTCGTGCGCGGCGTGGAGGCCGGCGCAGGCGTCGGCGGCGATGCGCAGGAGGAAGTGGATCGGGAAGGCGATCCCCGCGTCCTTGCACGCCGTGTACAGCTTCGACCAGGAGTCGCCGTTGATCCACTCGAGGACCATGTAGAGCGTGCTCGACTCCTCCCCCAGGTCGATGATGTCGGCCACGTTGGGGTGGCGGATGCGCGAGGCGATGCTGGCTTCGTCGAGGAACATGGTGCGGAAGCCCTCGTCGCTGGCGAGGTGCGGCAGGATGGTCTTGACGGCCACCAGCTTCTCGAACCCGTGCTTTCCCTGCACGCGCGCGACCCACACCGTCGCCATGCCGCCTTGCGCGTACGGGTAGAGCAGCTCGTACCGACCGTCGAGCCGGTAGCCCGGGACGAGGTGCGCCTGCTGCGGGTGGGAGGCGATCTTCTTGGCCAGGGGGGAGTCCTCTTCGCAAATGTTGCGGTGGCGGAGCCTGTCACGGGATACTGCGCCGCAAACCCCATGGCAAGAAAGCCCGAGATCGCGGAGCTCCCCACCCGTCTTTTGATGTCTGCCCTCGGAAGCGAGCGGCGTTACAAACGGATCGTCATCTTCGGCAGCATCGGGATCGTGGTGCTCGGCGGCGCCATTTACGGCATCGCCCGGACCGTCGACACCCGCGACACGGCGGCGCGGGAGGCCACGTTCGGCTCCCTGGGGACGTGCCTGCTCGGCACCGACCCGCTCAAGGACGGCGAGGCCCCCGGCACGCGGGTCGCCACCCTCAAGCTGGGCGTGGTCGGCCTCCCCCTCGACAAACGCGGCGCCAAGGTCGGCGACCTGGCCTGGCCGGCGAGCTGCTCGACGCTGGCCTACACCCTCGCCGAGCACTCCAGCGGCACCCCCCTGGGCACCGCGGCCGAGGCGCTCGGCAAGGCCCTCCGCGCCGATGGCGCCGCGACGGCCGACGAGCACGCCGAGATCGACAAGGTCTGGGCCGAGGCCGCCACCGTCAAGCTCAAAGGCACGCCCGCGCCCGACGCTCCGCAGCCCCCCAAGGTCGCGGCGCCGATGTTCACGGCGGCGCAGTTCCTGGCGCTGCCAAAGTTCCTCTCGGGCAACTTCTCGCTGGCCAACCTTCGCGAGGAGACGGCCTCGGGGAGCAAGCTCTACTTCCTGATCGACCAGAAGGACACGCCCGAGGGCCCGGTGCTCTGCACCGCCAACGCCACCGACGCCGCGGTCAAGTGCATGAAGGTGCCCGAGGCGGTGGCCACGCTCAGCCCTGGCCTGCGCCTGATCGGCACGGTCGAGGACATGGCCCGCCCCTTCTACTTCGCCGGCGATCGCGGGCAGCTCGGCATCTTCCCCCCGGACGGCAAGCACGCCATCGCGGCCAGCGTCACCTACGGGGCCTCGGTGCGGGCGGACGGGTCCATCTCGTTCGTCACCCGCAAGGAAGGCAGCAAGGAGCTGCACCTCGTCTACCAGCCGGCGGTCGGCGCCACCTCGGATCAGGTGGCGCTCCAGGCCACCGAGATCGACACGCCGACGCAGACCGGCCTGTTCTGGGACTGGCTGGTCTACCGCAGCCTCGCCAAGACGGGCGCGCCCTCGCACCTCTTCGCCCGCAAGGTGGAGGGCGCGGTCCTCAAGCCCTCGGTCGACGTGGGCGAGCTCGACGAGCCGGCCCCCATGGACAAGGCGGAGCGCGACCGCGAGCAGGTGAGCGGCTGCAAGAGCGACGACGGCCTGGTCGTGCGCGTGCGCGGGCAGAAGACGGACGCCATCGCGTTCTACGCGGGGGGGCGCTGGTCCGCTCCGATGAAGGCAGCGACCCACGGCGGCGCGCTCACCTGCCACGGGCTCGAGGCCGTCACGACGGTGATCGACCACGTCGCCGATCGCGACAAGGACCTGCCGGTGATCACCCAGGCCAAGTGCAACACCTCGGGCTGCACCACCACCAAGGTGGAGACGCGGCTGCTCCTCGCCGGGCTCGACATCGGGCCCAGCGACGCGGGCAGCTCGGTGGCGGCGGACGCGGGCGGCAAGCTGCTCTTCGTGTGGAACGCGGGCCCCGTGGGCGGCCTGCGCATGCGCCTCGGCGCGCCGGATCGGTTGAAGGACGCCGACGACGTGCTCCTCGCCGACGTGCGCGAGGAGAAGGGCGGCGCCAGCGTCAGCTCCATCGCGAGCATGCGGGTGCTGTCGACCAACACCTACTCGCTGGTGTTCCTCGGCACCACCGCCGGGGTCAAGGTGCTCCGGGTGGAGCCGGCGACGGGGAAGGTCACGCCGCTGCAGGGGACGCTGTAGGTGGAGGGGCGCCGCTCCCGTCGGGGAGCGGCCCGGCGGACCGCGCCCGGCACCAGAGGCGAAGGGCGCGGAACGTGCCGATCGCGGTCCGCACCATGGCATCCTGCTGCCCCTCGTCCCCGCCGAACGCGGCGAGCCGGGCGGCGAACGCCCGCCAGCGGGCCCCCGTCTCGTCGCCGTAGCCGTGAAAGAAAGCGGCGCCGCTCGAAGGGCCGATGCCCAGCGTGGCGTGGAGGTGCCGGGCGATGACCTGGCCGCCGAGGGTAGCGCCCTCGAGCACGTAGAGGCAGCCGAGCACGTCGGCGGGACCGTCGAGCTCGGGCAGCGCTTCGCACCGCGGCAGCAGCGCTGGCGCGGCGACGCCGAGCGCGAGGAGATCGGCCACGAGGAGCGGGGTCTTGCGCTCGGGCCCCGGCCGCGGTCCTTCGAAGGCGTCCTGCGCCCCCAGCCGATCCTCGATCGCCGCATAGAACCCGTGAAACTGCTCGACGCGAAGGCGGTAGGCGACGAGCGTCAGGGCAGCCTGCATGAGGTCGAGCTCGAGCTCGATGGCGTCGTGCTCGGGGCGCGTCTCCGTCCGGAGTCGCTGGTGGATGTCGAGCGGCGGCTTCACCGAAGCGCCTGGAGGTGTCTGCGTCGCCATGGCTTTTTCCACCGAAAGTCCCACACCTACTACCGACCGGTGCTGCGCGCGGCTCGATTGGGGAAGTGCCCGTCCGGCTTCTTTCCCTTGACTTCCCTCCAGATGGGCCGCGCCCCGATGCCGCTGGGCACGCCCTGCCCGACGAAGTAGTACTGGCCAGCGACGCTCGCCTCCGCCGCCCGGTATCCCTCCCCAGCATGAGCATGATCACCCCCTCGACCGTGGCCGCCCCCGTCCCCTGGGAGGGCCAGCCGTACAGCATCAAGCGGCACGGCACCACGCTCACGAACTGTGACGTCGAGCCGGTCCAGACGCCCGGTTGCGTCCAGGCCCACGGGGCCCTCCTCGTCCTCCGCCTCGCCGACCTCGCCATCCTCCAGGTGAGCGAGAACGTGGAGCGGTGGCTGGGGCGCTCCACGCAGGATCTCCTCGGGCAATCGGCAGTCGCGGCGCTGGGAGAGCGCGGCGCGGCGCGGCTCCGCGAGATCCTCGCCGGCGGGTCGACCGAGAACTGCCCGCTCTACGTCTTCACGCTCGACGCGCGGGGCGAGACCCCGGCGCTCGACGTGGTCGTTCACACCACCGGCGGCGTCGTGGTGGTCGAGATCGAGGCCACCGGCCGCGGAGATGCGGGGCTGCAGTCCGACTACTACACGCTCGTGAAGCAGGCCGTCGGCAGGCTCCACTCGGCCCGCACCCTGCGCGACTTCTGCCAGATCGTCAGCGGGGAGGTGCGCGAGCTCACCGGCCTCGACCGGGTCATGGTGTACCGATTCCACGAGGACGGGCACGGCGAGGTCGTCGCCGAGAGCCGCCTCGACCACCTGGCCCCCTGGCTCGGGCTCCACTATCCGGCGGAGGACATCCCCCGGCCCGCCCGCGAGATCTTCAAGCAGCTCTGGATTCGCCCCGTCCCCGAGGTGGGCGCCGAGCTCGCGGAGCTGGTCCCGCTGGTGAGCCCGGACAGCGGCAAGCCCCTCTCGATGACCCACTGCGCGCTGCGGGGGCCGTCGATCATGTACACCGAGTACCTCCAGAACATGGGCGTGAAGGCCTGCCTCACCATGCCCATCCGGCAAGGCGGCGAGCTGTGGGGGCTCATCGCCTGCCATCACTACTCGGGGCCGACGTCGTTCTCGTACCAGGTGCGGGCGGCGTGCGAGCTCTTCGCGCAGGTGGTCTCGCTCCACCACCGGGCCATCGCCGACCGCGAACAGATGTCGTATCGACTCCGCGCGGAGGGCGTCCACCAGCAGCTCGTCGCCGGCTCGGCTCAGGAGGCGGGGCTCGCCGCCCTGACCGAGGGGACGCCGACGCTCCTCGACGCGCTCGACGTGGGCGGGGCGGCCATCTACCACCGCCGGCGCTGGTGGCGCGTGGGCAAGACCCCCTCCGACGCGCAGCTCGCGGCGCTCGGCGAGTGGCTGCACCACGGCCGCGAAAGGGAGGCGTCGAGCCGTCCCTACTACGCGACCGACCTGCTCTCCCGCGACTACCCGCCCGCCGAGGCGTTCGCCGACGTGGCCAGCGGTCTGCTCGCGGTGCCGCTCGCGCTCTCGTATCGCAGCTTCGTCCTCTGGTTCCGGCCCGAGACCCTGCAGACCGTCACCTGGGGCGGCAACCCGCACGAGAAGCCGACCGTGCCCGGGCCGCACGGCCCCCGGCTCACCCCCCGCAAGAGCTTCGAGCTGTTCGTCGAGTCGGTGCGGCTGCGGTCGCTCCCGTGGACGCAGGTCGAGATCGACGCCGCCACCCGGCTCCGGCAACTCTTGATCGAGCTGGTCATCGACCAGGGCGAGCGGCTCGAGGACCTGAACACCGACCTGCTCCGCAGCAATGAAGACCTCGACAGCTTCGCCCATGTCGCCAGCCACGACCTGAAGGAGCCTCTTCGGGGCATCCACAAGTACGCCCACCAGCTCCTCGACGACGCCACCCTCGTCAACGAGGAGCAGCGCCGCAAGCTGGAGGGGCTGATGCGGCTGACGGTCCGGATGGACAGCCTGCTCGATTCGCTCCTCCACTTCGCCCGCGTGGGCCGGGCGGACCTGGATCGCACCCCGGAGGATCTCGGCGAGGTGCTGGAGGAGGCCGCCGAGATGGTGGAGGTCCGGCGGGCCGAGCGCCGGACCTCCCTCGTCCTGCCGCGGCCGCTCCCCCGGGCCCCGTGCGACCGGGTCCAGGTGCGCGAGGTGCTCGTCAACCTGCTGGCGAACGCCATGAAGTACAACGAGAGCCCGCAGCCCCGGGTGGAGGTCGGCTACCTCGCCCCGGGGGAGGCCGGAGACCGCGGCCCGGCGCCGCTGGAGACCGAAGGCCACGCCGTCTTCTACGTGCGCGACAACGGGATCGGCATCCACCCCCGGCACCAGGATCAGGTGTTCAAGATGTTCCGGCGGCTGCACGGCCAGAGCGCGTACGGCGGTGGCACCGGGGCCGGGCTCGCCATCGTGAAGAAGCTGATCGAGCGGCACGACGGCCGCGTCTGGATCGACTCGACGCTGGGCCAGGGGACCACGGTCTTCTTCACCCTGGAGGGAGACACGCCGTGAGCACCCAGGCGCGTCACCCCCCCGTGCTCGTGCTGGAGGACTCCGACGAGGACTTCGACACCACCCTCGTGGCCGCGCGGGCGGCCGGGATCACCAACCCGATCCGCCGGGTGACGAGCGGCGACGCCTGCCTCGACGTGCTCCGTGGAGACGAGTCCGCGCGGCTCCGCCCGGCCCTCGTTCTGCTCGACCTGAACACGCCGGGGATGGACGGCCGGGACACGCTCGTCGCCATTCGCGCCGACCCTTCGCTGCGGAGCCTGCCGGTGGTGGTGCTGTCCACGTCCGCCGATCCGCGCGACGTGAAGTACTGCTACTTGCAGGGCGCGAACGCGTATCACGTCAAGCCCGTCCGCTACGTCGATCACCTCGAAGTCCTGCGCGAGGTCTTCGACTACTGGCTCACGCGGGTGGCCCCGAGCGCGCGATGACGACGGATCCCGCGAGGCCCAGCAAGCAGCGGTGGCGGGTGGTCATCGTCGACGACAACCCGAGCGACCGCGCCGACGCCCGCCGCATGCTGCTGGAGGGCTCGGAGCGGCGGTACGAGTTCGTCGAGGCCGAGACCGGCGCGGCCGGCGTGCGGGCGATCCTCGAGTCGCCCGCGGGCCCTCCGCACTGCGTCATCCTCGACTATCACCTCCCGGACGCCAGCGCCCCCGAAGTGCTCGCGGAGCTGACCAGCGCGGGCGGCCTCGGGGTGTGCCCCATCCTGGTGATCACCGGCAGCGGAGGCGCGACGGCCGGTCGCGAGGTGCTCCGCGCCGGCGCGCAGGACTTCGTCAGCAAGGAGTGGATCACCGCGGGGAGCCTGACGCGGGCGGTCGAGAACGCCGTGGAGCGCTGGGCCATGGCCAGGGAGCTGCGGGCACGCGACCGTGTCCTCCAGGCGCTCGCCGACAACACGCCGAGCATCCTCGCGCGTTTCGACCGGGAGCTCCGGCACGTGTTCGTCAACGTCGCCGTCGAGAAGGCGACCGGGCGGCCCGCCGCCGACTTCCTCGGCAAGACCCACCGCGACCTGGGGATGCCCGCCGACGTCTGTGATCACTGGGACGCGGCCCTCCGCTCGGTGTTCCGGACGGGGCAACCCGCCACCATCGCCTTCGAGTTTTCGGGACCGAGCGGAGAGCAGCACTACGAGAGCCAGCTCGTCGCCGAGCCAGGGCAGAACGGCGCGGTCGAGTTCGTCCTCAGCGTCGCCGAGAACGTGACCCTTCGCCGCCGCGATGCCGACGCGCTGAGCGCGGCGCTGCGCCAGGCCCAGCACGCGGCGCGCTCCCGCGACGAGCTGCTGACCCTGGTCTCGCACGACCTCAAGAGCCCACTCAACGCCCTGATGACGGGCATCTCCCTCCTGCAAGACGAGGTCGGCGGCGAGGGTCGCGGCGTGCTGGTGAGGATGGGGCGACAGGTGGAGCGCATGGACGAGATGATCGGCGAGCTCGTCGACGTGGCGCAGCTCCAGGCAGGGATGCCGCTCGCGCTGGAGCTGCGCGAGACTGACCTCACGGCCCTCACCCGGGCCCTGGCCGACGAGCACCAGCACGGCGCCCCGAACCACCGCATCGAGGTCCGCGCAGCCGCAGCGGCGCTCGTCGGGGCCTGGGATCCGCGGCGGCTCAACCGGGTCGTCAACAATCTCCTTTCCAACGCGATCAAGTACAGCCCCGGCGGCGGGAGGGTGCAGGTCGACCTGGAGAGCGCCCGCGAGGGAGGCGCGACGTGGGCACTGCTGAGGGTCAGGGACGACGGCATCGGTATCGCCGCCAGGGACCAGGCCCGGGTCTTCCAGTGGTACTCTCGCGGCGAGAACGCGCTGCGGACGACGATCCAGGGGACCGGCATCGGGCTCGCCGGCGTGCGCGACATCGTCGAGCAGCACGGGGGCACCATCTCGGTCGAGAGCGAGGAAGGCAAGGGCTCGACCTTCACCGTAAGGCTCCCGACGCGACCGCCCCCGCCGACCCAATCGTCGCTCCGCTGAGCGAGGTTGCGCCCAACGCGCTCGCGGGCGAGCATCTCACCATGTCCCGTGGCTCGTTCGTGATCGCGGCGCTGGGAGTCGGCCTTGGCTCCCTGCTCGTCTCCGGGTGCGGCAGCGCCGGCGGCGATGGCGGGACGGTGATGGTCCCCACCGGGCCCAACGGCAACCCCGACGGCCACTGCGCGGTCCCCACCGCCGCGGCCCCCGTGGACGTGTCACACCCGACCACCGTCGTCGGCACTGGCACCCCTTCGAGCTGCACCGCCGACGCGGTCGTGGCCGCCGTGCACGCCGGCGGCGTGGTGACCTTCGACTGCGGCACCGCGCCGCTCACCATCACCGTCCCCGAGATCGAGATCTTCAACGACGGCGGCGCCACCAAGGACGGCAGCGTGACCCTCGACGGCGGCGACCTGATCACGCTCAGCGGCGGCGGCCAGAACCGCATCCTCTACCAGAACACCTGCGACGCGGCGCTCCACTACACCACCACCCACTGCCAGGACCAGCCCGCGCCCCACCTGGTGCTGCAGAACATCGCCTTCTCCGGGGGCAGCGCGGCGGCGACGAGCAGCGTGCTCGGCGGCGGCGCGATGTTCATCGGCGGGGGGACCTTCAAGGCGATCAACATCCGGGTGAGCGACAGCACCCAGCCGGACCTCGATCAGGACTACGCCGGGGGCGCCGTCTACACGTTCAACCAGGCCACCCAGCCGGTGACCATCGTCAGCAGCACGTTCGACGGCAACAGCGGCTGCAACGGCGGCGCGCTGGGGAGCATCGGCACCTCGTGGTCGCTCTACAACAGCGTCTTCTCCAGCAACAAGACGCTCGGCCACGGCGAGAACCCCGCGCAGGCCGGGACGCCGGGCGGCGGCCTGGGGGGTGCCATCTACAACGACGGCGACAGCTACACGCTCACCCTCTGCGGGGACAGCCTCACCGGCAACACCGCGGCGGACCTGGGCTCGGGATCCATCTTCCAGGTGGTCGACGATCTCGAGGGCAAGCTCGACATCGACCAGTGCACCTTCACCGGCAACAGCAACACCGGCAGCGTGCAGTCGTCATCGCACCCCAGCATCTACGTGCAGGCCATGGACGTCCCCGGCAACGCCGGCGTGACGATCACCGGCACGACGTTCAACTGACCCGCCGCAGGCCCCAGAGCTAGAAAGAACCTGGCTCTCAGCGGGGCGCGCCGCGGCACACCAGGCGCACCGCGACCCGCATCCGGTCGTGGTACTGGGGGCTGGTCGCCACGCAGTGCTTGGCGCCGGTGGAGGTCGTGTAGAGGTGCTCGGCCAGATCCTTCGCCGACATCCCCGCCTCCTTCCACCGGGCGGCCACGCCGGTGGTGCGGAGCACGCGGGTGAGGTCCGCGACGAGGCCCTGCTCCAGCTCATCGGCCACCGGCCCGACGAGCTGCGCGGCCGTCGCCATCAGCTCGCTCATGTGCTCGGCGGCCGCCTGCCCCACGGTGTGTCCGTGAACGGCGTCGAAGGCGCCGAGGAGGCGATCCTCGACGCCCAGATCCTCGCGGTCCAGCGCCGCGCGGCCCGCGTCGCGGATGGCGGCGACGAGCCGGAGGACGCCCTCCTTGAAGAGCGCCTCCTTGGTGGCGAAGTGCAGGTAGAGGCCCTGGCGCGAGATCCCCGCGGCGCGGGCGAGATCGTCCATCGACGTCTTCTTGAACCCGTAGCGCAGGAACACGCCCGTCGCCGCGTCGAGGATCGCCGCCCTCCGCGCGCCTGAGCCCTCCGCCTCCACCATGGTCAGGCGGCCGCGCGCCGCGCCTCCGGGAACGAGAACGACACGCCCGTCAGCTTCTCGCTCACCTCCCACAGGCGGGCCGCCACCGCCGTGTCCTGCGCGTGGCGAGGGATGCGGGCGGGGACGGGCGGCCCGCTCAGCTCGAAGAAGTGCGCCGGGCCCCAGTAGCTGCCGCTCGCCGCCGCGCGATCGGTGGCCGCGCGCAGCGTCGGGAGCGCGCCGTCGGCGGGCTTCATGGCGAAGAGAGGGTTGAAGAAGCGCGCGGCCCCCGAGGTGCGCTGCAGGTCGGTCGCGGTCCAGCCCGGGTGGGCGGCGGTCGCCCGCACCTCCGAGCCGGCCGCCGCGAGGCGCCGCGAGAGCTCCAGCGCGAACAGCTGGTTGGCGAGCTTGCTCTGGCCGTACGCCCGGAAGGGGCTGTAGGCGCGGCGCTCCCAGTTGAGGTCGTCGAAGTCGATGCGGCCGAAGCTCTGGGCGGTGCTCGACACCACCACGACCCGGGCGCCCGCCGTGCGCTGGACCAGCGGGAGGAGGCGCCCCGCGAGGGCGAAGTGGCCGAGGTGGTTGGTGCCGAACTGGAGCTCGAAGCCCTGCCGGGTGCGGGAGAGCGGCGGCACCATCACGCCCGCGTTGTTGATGAGTAGATCCAGCCGGTCGTGCTTCGCCGCGAAGGCCTCGGCGAAGGCCGCGACCGACTCGAGGTCGGAGAGGTCGAGCGCCGCCAGCGTGGCGCTGCCCGTGGGCTTGCCAGCCTCGATGCGGGCGATGGCGGCCTTTCCCTTGTCCGGGTTGCGGCAAGCGAGGACGACGGCGGCCCCCTTCCCCGCCAGCATCCGGGCCGTCTCCAGGCCGATGCCGGTATTGGCGCCGGTGACGATGGCCGTGCGGCCGGTCTGGTCGGGGATGTCTGCTTCAGTCCAGGTCTTCATGCGGGCTCCATCTCGGGTTGTCGGACGCGACCAACTTTACAATTGTCGCACTTCCTGTCAACCCCTGAGGGACCTCCGGTGAGTGGGGCTCAGAACTCCGCAACGAAAGAGAGGTCACAGGCGCGCGCGCGACAGCTGAACACGTGGAGCGCGCCGTCGAGGAACTGCCCACCGTTGTAGTCGAGCAGGTGCAGCATCTCGCCGTGGGGGCACGAGGGGGTCTCGTCGGCCTGATCCCAGTGGGCCACGCCCCCGAGGTAGCTGTCCCCCCACCCCGCGCCCGGCTGCGCCTCCAGCCAGGCGTCGTACGCGTCGGCCAGGTCGTCGAGATCCGCGGCGTCGGCGCCCGCGGGGAGCGGCCCGGCGAGCGACACCGGGGCGAAGCCGACGAGCGCGCTCGCCGCCGTCGTGGGCGTCACCGTCGAACGGCAGCGCAGCCACAGCGAGCCCGGCCGCATCGCCACGGGCGCCTGCGGCGTCACCCGCTGACTGGAGGAGTAGAGGAAGCGCTCCGGCTCCGAGGGCCACGCGTCCGGCCCGACGACGCGGTGCCTCGGCTCGACGAGACGCACGTGGCCTACCCGTGGGTCGCGCGGCGAGCGGACGCCGCACTCGAAGCAGAAGAGCGCGACCAGACCGCGTCCGCCAGGGATGAAGTCCCGGAGCGCCGCCGGCGAGATCTGGACGCACATCCGGAGCGGCCGCGAGCACGCGCCGCAGCTCGGCCACCGCGGCTCCTCGAGGAAGGCCACCCGGCCGTGGGCGAAGCTGTCCCCGGCAGCCGGCTCGATCGCCTGCGGCCGCAGATGGTCGGGCACGGCCAGAGGCACGCACGTCGGCGCGGTGTCTCCGATCTCGCGGTGCCAGGGGGCGAACAGCGGGTGCGGGGCGAGCGAGGGGCGAGGCGCCGGCCGCGCGCTCGGCGCGCAGGTGTCGGCAGCGTCGCTCCAGCGTGGGTAGGCCCGGACGAAGTCCGGCCAGGGAACCTCTGCGACATAGGGCTGGACCTCCGCGCTGCGGGGAGCGCCGCCGGGCTCGCCGGGCACGTGAAGCGGGATCACCAGGGTCGCCTTGGGCACGCCCTTGTAGCCGGGCGCGGTGCCGCGGACCTCGACCCGCGACCCGACCCCCGGGTTGGTGGTGAAGCCCTTGAGCGACGTGCCCCCGAAGCGCACGCGGCCGCCCGCATCCAGGGCGATCCACCCCAGCGCGTCGATGGGGTCGAGCTCGACGATGGTCCCGATCTGGCCACTCTGCACGGTCATGACACTCCTCGCTGCGACGTTCCGCGGCCGGCGCTCGCCGCCGACGTCGCCCCCGGGGTCGCGCCGCGGAGCCTACTCCATCCGCCCCGGGGCGAGCTGCGTCCGTGGCACGTGCAGCCGCGCAGCCGCCTTCGACGGTATCCAGACGGGCGGGTTACACCAACGTTACGCCGGGCGTGACGCCGCGACACGTACCCGAGCCCTGGAGTTGGCCGGATCGTCGCGGTTCGGGGCCCTCTCCGCTGGCCCACCGCTTGCGATAGGGCCTGACGCGAGGCAACCGGCCTTGCGGTTCCTTATCGACCGACCCCCAGCGGGTCTTCTGCCCGGCGCGCAGCGCTCGGCTGATGGAGGCAACGATGAGCTCTTCCCTGTTCGCCCTTCCCCTCGTGGTTCTCGGTGGCGTTCTCCTCGCGGCCGGCTGCACCGTGACGGCCGACCCCGGCCCCGATCCCGGCGTGGATGCCTTCGTGTGTGTCGACGACGGCGCCACGTGCGACGTCGACGACGACTGTTGCAGCAACGTCTGCGCGGCCGGCGTCTGCGCCACTCCCGTGGACAGTTGCCTCGAGGACAACAGCGCATGCACCGACGCCGCCGAGTGCTGCAGCGGCGTGTGCGCGTCCGACGGCTACTGCGGGTATCCTGCCACCGTCGTCGAGGTGACCTGCTCCGCCGACGACGTCGCCTGCACCGATGCCTCCGAGTGCTGCTCCAACCTCTGCGCCGTCGACGGGTTCTGCGGGGCTCCGGCCGACAGCTGCACGCTCGACAACGGCCCGTGCAACGGGGACGCCGAGTGCTGCTCGAACGTCTGCGCCTCCGACGGCTTCTGCGGCCTGCCGTGAGGTGAAGACGATGCCGCCTCTGCCCTGGTCGAGGTGACCTCGGCGGAGGCGCGGGCGCTTGGGATCTCGCCCCGACGTTCGGCAAGACGACCACGTGACGATCCTCCTGGGCCCCATCGATCGCCTCGCGCGGCGGGGCTGGCCTCTCGGCTCCAGCGCGCCCGCCAGTAGCTTCATCGGGAACGGTTGAGGAGCACGTCGACGCCGCTGCCCGGGAAGCCGATGAAGCTGGGGTTGACCGTGGCGGCGAGGTCGAGCCTGCCATCGAGGTCGAAGTCCCCCACCGCGAGGCCGATGGTGGCGAGGCCAGCGCCGAAGCGCTGCGACGGTTGGAAGTCGACACGGCGGCCGTGGCCCTTGCCCAGCAGCACGTTCACTTCGGTCTGCTCGACAGCCGTTGGATCCAGCGCTGACTGGGAGTACGAATTGGAGACGGCGAGGTCGAGCCTCCCGTCACCATCGAAGTCAGCGATGACCACGGTCGTGGGCCCCGTCCCGGCGGCGAAGCTCGCGGCCGGATGAAAGGTGCCGTCGCCCTTGCCGACCAGCACACTCACCTCATCGCTGCCGAAATCGGCGACGGCGAGGTCGAGCACCCCGTCGCCGTCGAGATCGCCGGTCGCCACGGACGTGGAGGTCGAGCCGGTGGCGAAGGTCTGCGCGCTGGAGAAGCTCCCCGTGCCGTCACCGAGCAGCACGGTCACGCCGCCGGCGGCGAGCCCGAGGATGCTGTCGGGCACGACCGCGAGGTCGGGTTTGCCGTCGCAATTGAAGTCTCCCACGACGGCGGCGGTGCCCGCGCCCGCGGGGTTGCCGGGGAGCACCGGCTCGAAGTCGAGGTTGCTCCGGTCGCCATTGCCGAGCAGGACGGTCACGTCATTCCCGATTACGGCGATGTCGGGGTTGTGGTCGAGGTTGAAGTCGGCGATCAGGAGCGCGCTGGGGTTGGACCCTTCGAGAAAGACGGTCGGAAGCAGCACGAACGTGCCATCGCCGTTGCCGAGCAGCACGCTGACCCCCGTCGAGGTGGCGACGATGTCGAGGTTGCCATCGTGGTCGAGGTCACCCACGGCGAGCGCGTCGAACCCCTGGCCAAACGGGACAGCGATGGTCTGCTCGAGGGTGAACGTGCCGTCGCCGTTGCCGAGGAGGATGCTGACGACGCTCGAGTTGAAGTCGATGACGGCCAGATCCGGCTTGCGATCGTGGTTGAAGTCGCCCTCGGCGACGAAGTAGGCGAACGTCCCGGTCTGGGTCTCCAGGGCGTCCCGGAAGGTGCCGTCGCCGTTGCCGAGCAGGACGCGCGCGGCGCCCGTGTAGCTGTCGGTGCTGACGATGTCGAGCCGCTCGTCGCCGTCGACCTTGCCCACGGCGACTGCGTTGGGAGCCCAGGTCGCGGCGTAGTGCGCGGGAGCCTGGAAGGTGCCATTCCCGTTGCCGAGGAGCACGCTCAGGTTCCGGTAGCTGGTGCCCTGGTCGCTGAAGAGGATCTCGACGGCGAGATCGGGCTTGCCGTCACCGTTGAAGTCTCCCACCGCGAGCACCAGCGGCTGGAGGCCTCCCGGGGCAGGGTTTGAAGCAGTCTGGAAGCCGCCGTGACCATCGCCGACGAGCACGGTCAAGCTCTCGTCTCCGGCGTTGGTGACGGCGAGGTCGAGGTTGCCGTCGCCGTCGAAGTCCGCGGCCGCGACGGACGAGGGCTGCTGTCCCACGGACACGACGGTCTGCGTGCTCTGAAAGCCACCATGACCGTCGCCGAAGAGCACGTCGACCTGGTTGTTCGCGGTGTCCGCGATCGCGAGGTCGAGGTGATGATCGCGGTTGAAGTCCCCCACCGCGAACGTCCCGGTCCCCGTGAGCGGGAAAAAGAGAGAGGAGGGCTGGATCGGGGCCGCGAAGAGGTGGGGGGCTCCGAAGTTTCCGTGGCCGTCGCCGAGCAGCACGCTCCCCTGGCCGATCGACGTGCTCAGGACCACGATGTCGTCGCTGCCGTCGTGATCGAAATCCGCCACAGCGATGGGGCCGGGGCCCGCGACCGCGAGAACGCTCATGGTGCGGGCGAAGCCCCCGTGGCCGTCGCCGAGCAGCACGGTCACCTCGCCGGTCCCGTTGTCGGTGACGGCGAGGTCGGGCTCTCGATCGTGGTTGAAGTCTCCCACCGCCACGGCGAACGGCTGCGCGCCGGCCGGGAGGGCGAAGGCGCGCGCGCGCTGGAAGCTGCCGTCGCCATTGCCGAGCAGCACGGCCACGGTGTCGTCTCCGTTGTTCGCGACGGCGAGGTCGCCCTTGCCGTCATGGTTGAAGTCCGCGATCACCACCGAGAAGGGATCGCTGCCGGTGGTGAAGAGGCGATTCGTGGCAAAGTCGAGCGCGCTACGCTCGCCATCGCCACCCGCGCAGCGACGGCCCGGGGGTGCCTGCGGGACGTCCGGCACCTCCTCGCGGGAGGCCTGGGCCGCCGTCCCGAGCGCCGGCGCGGGCGTGGCCGGAGGCCGGTCGTCGGAGCAGCCGCTCGCGACCACGGCCATGACGAACGCCGCGGCGAGGCAACGAATCAGGCCACCTCTCGTTTTCGACATGATTCGCTCCTTCCGGATCGATTGGAATCGAGAGAACCGCTGGCGGCACTGTGTCGTCGGGATCCAGGGTGCGCAAAGAGGTTCTCCTAACGCTGGAAATACGACAATTACGCCTTCCCGGATTCGACCGACCAGGAAGCGCACGCACCCTCCAAATGTGTCGTCCGCAGGCGGCGCCGACGGGACGACGCGATGCGCGTCGGTGGCCCACCGCGTCGGAATTAGTCCGCAGGGGACGGAGCCGGCGGCTCACCGACGGCGACGGCTCGCTGACGTACTGTGACGGCTCGTTCGCGCACCCCGACGGAGCATCCGCGTACCGTGACGGCTCGTCCACGCACGCCGACGAAGCGGCCGCGT
>Ga0302279_10001974_pt1 | contig 28028 bp, 26 predicted proteins | sample III_Bog_N3_3_FD_194541 | JGI IMG/M metagenome (GOLD analysis project Ga0302279, IMG submission 194541) | Peat permafrost microbial communities from Stordalen Mire near Abisko, Sweden - III_Bog_N3_3 | ecosystem: Environmental > Terrestrial > Soil > Wetlands > Peat | place: Sweden: Abisko... | reverse complement strand
GGACCGATTGAAGGCGGCCGTATCGGGCATAGGCGCCAGTTGGAGTCCATAGGCTTGCTGCGCTACGGTAGCGAACCGCTGCTGCGAGGCCCGGGCGCTGGTCCAGTCGAGCTTCATGCCGCGCGCCTCCGAGCGGATGCGCGCGCGATCCAGGGCGCCGTGGATCGCGTCCGCATACACCCGGTAGTCGTACGGAAGCACGTCGGCGTCCGCAATGTGCAGAATCTCCAGGCCGAAGAACCGTGCCTGCTGCTGGACATAGGCGAACGTCGGATCGGCAAAGCGGACGAACCAGTCGTAGTCATCGAAGGGGGTATGGTACACGCCAAACGGACCATCGGAGCCGATATCGGTGGAGGGCACACCGGCGTGCTGAAGAAACGGCGTGTAGTCGGAGCCGGATCCGAGGTCGCCGACTGGAGCGCCATCGTTGCGCGCTGCCCTCAACGATCCTGCCGCAGATTGGTCCTGGCCCGTCGCCTTCTTCCACTGATCGAGGACCGTTCCTCCCGCCGCCGACGGCACCTCCATGGCAATCTCGCGCAGGAACTGGCGCAGCGAGGGCACCGCCGCGGCGTCGAAGTCCGGGCCGGTGACCGCTTCGTCGAGGTTCAGGTACGCGACTGCCTGGCCGAGTTCGGCAGAGTGCCCCTCCACCCACTCCGTCGAGCCGATCAGGCCTTCCTCTTCGCCGTCCCAACTGCCTAGCACAATGGTGCGCCGCGGCCGCCAGCCGTGCTGCAGCAGCACGCCCAGGCCGTGGACCGTCTCCAGCATGGCGGCGGTGCCGCTGCCTGGGTCGGCTGCGCCAAAGTTCCACGCATCGCGGTGGTTGCCGGCGATGACCCACTGGCGCGGCTCGACCGTGCCGGGAATCTTGCCCATGACGTCCCAGATGGTACGCAGGTGCGCATCCAGCACCAGCCGCATGTGGACCGTCACGGGAGCGGTCGTGCTGCCGCCCAGGTGATAGACGAACGGTAGGCGGCCTTGCCAGTCGTGCGGCACGGCCACACCGCCCAGCGCACGCAGGATGGGCGCAGCGTCTGCCGCGGAGAGCGGATTCACTGGGATGCTCGGCAGGTCGTTCTGGAGCTTGTCCACCGGTATACGCTGCGACGCCGGCAGATTGGGCACCGAGGCGATGCCGGGCGTGGTTGGGTCGCCGGGATAGATCGGCAGGAACTGCACGGAGCCAAGCTGCGCCGCGGAATCGGGCCGCAGCGGACCGTCCGGATAAAGCGCGGCCGATCGCGGTCCGTCGTCGGCCGGGTCGGAATAGATCAGCATGCCCTTGGCGCCGAACTGCTGCGCGATGTAGACCTTGACGCCACGGAAGTTGTTGCCGTATCGCACCAACGCGATCTTCCCCTTCACGCTCACGCCGAGCTCCGCCAGCCGCTGGAAGTCCTGGAGCGTGCCGTAGTTGGCGTAGACGACCGGTGCGGTCACGTCGCCCGATGGCGAGTCGCTGTTGAAGGCTGGCAGCACGCCGGGATCGTCCTGAAAGTGGTCGACCATGCCGTTTGCCGCACGCCCGACATGGTCGCGGGTAGGGCCGCTGAAGACCTTTTTGCCAGTGGCATCGAACGCCTCAACCAGGATTGAGACCGGCTTGGTCAGCAGCACCCTGTAGGGTACGATCTCCGTCTGGAGCCCGGCGGCGCGGAAGCGTGCGGCGACATAGAGCGCGGTGGCGTGGTCTGCCGGCGAACTGGCCCAATGCGGCACAGCCGTCAGCCTCTGCAGGTGCTGTTGCGCCAGCTTCGGATCAGGCACGGCGAGGAACTGCACGTCCAGCGCGGCCTGGCGGCTGAAATCGCGAAAGCCAAAGACACGCGAAGGCGCGGGTATCGTGGGGGCAGCAGCCGGAGGGCGAGTTTGCGCGCCAGCCAATTCCACTGCGGGCCGGAGCGAGTGTCCGGCGGCGAGCAGGAGGAGGGCGAACGAAGGTGCGAATGCGAGAGAGCGGAGACCTGTCAATATCTTAGCCTGGGTCGAATTCGGGCAAGCAGGGAAGCAACTGACTGCCGATCTTTATTGTCCCTTACCCTGCTTGCGCGAATTATCTAAACCACGGGCTGAGTGCAGAATTTGCAACGGGTCGCAGCCACCGGAATGTCCCCCAGGCACTGTCGGCAGGCCTTCGTGGCAGGGGGCTCGGCGGCAGGTGGATTGAACTTCTTCAGCAGGTACTGCGTGGGAGTGACGAGGAAAAAGTAGACGACTCCGGCAAGGATCAGGAAGGTGATGGCCGCATTGACAAAAGCCCCGAGCAGCACCTTTCCACCATGGATGTCGACGATCCAATCGAAGCTCGGTTTGCCAAGGAACGCGCCGAGTAAGGGATTGATGATGTCGGCCGTAAAAGCGGTGACAATGGCAGTGAAGGCAGCGCCGATGATGACCGCGACGGCCAGATCCATGACGTTGCCACGGAGAATGAAGTCGCGAAATCCCTTGAACATGGACAACTCCTTAGAACTCGGAATCACAGTGGCTGAGTATATCGCAAGCGCGTCCATGTGGGGCGCGAAAGAGAACTGTCTAAAAGAGATACGGGAACAGCAGGAAGAAGAAGACCAGCGAAACAGCCAGCGTGTCCATCAGCAGCAGCAGGACGATGCCGCCGTGATACAGGTTCCAGCGCGGCTGAATGCAGCGGACTGTGTCCAGCATGCCGAGCGTCGCCAGCACAGCCGGGACGGTGAGCCACAGGGACGGGCGAGTCTCGGGGAACCCAGAGAGCGGAAAGCAGGCGGCACAACTGCCCAGCACTAGCAGGTTGGCGCGCAGCAGCGACCGGCGGCGGGGATGGAAGACAGCGAAAGATGCCAGGGATCGGGTCATGCGCTCTGAATTGGACTTCCGGTATTGGGGATTCGATTCGACGAATTGGGGGCTGGTTGGCTGGATCATGGCTGGCGCTTCTCCGCTGCGTCGCAGAGTTTCTCGATTCTGCGCTGGCGGGCTTCAACGGTCTGGTAGTAAAAGACGGCCATCAGTTCGCTGCGGCGCTGCGTGGCGGTCATGCGCTGCCAGCCGGCGCTGGCTTTCGGCCGAATACGGAAGGCGGCGGCAACGGCCGGGGGCAGTTCGCGCTCGCCGTCCATGGTGGCCAGCAGGCGCTCCGCCATCTGCTCCGCGCGGCGCAGACGGGCTTCGTCGGTCTTGACGCCCAGGACCCACTTGCCGATCTCGCGCCGCATGGATTCGGTCAGGGCGTCGTACCATTCGCGCAGGCCACGCTCTTCGTCCAGTAGGACGGCAAGCTCGTCGGGCAGCTCGGCTTCGCGCGGGTCCAGGTCAGGTTCCAGGCGGAAGTCGGCGGTGTCTCCAGGGCCAGCGCCCGCGCCTGCCTGCATGGCGCGATTGACCAGCAGAAAGAAGCCGCCGGCTCTGGCGGGGAACAAGGATGTGCGGAAAGGGAAGTCGTTGATCTCCCCACGGACGCGGAGACGTACCCTCTGCTTCCAGACCTTGGCAGGCTCAAACGGGACGTGCGCGATGGTCCAGCCGAGCATCCGGTCGTCCTTCTGGAGTACAGCGCGAAACCCCCGTTCAGCCGTAGCCAAAATCCACCTCCACAAGCCCTGCACGCAGCAAATTCGCCCGCTTTCAGAGGGGGGGCGCAACCCTGGGCACAATTCTAAGCGAAGCATAGGGCTGTGATATCCTCGCGTCCAGAGGCTACCCGTGACTCGATTGCTACGAGCTGCCCTGCTCGGCTTTCTCCTGACACTCGCGTTGGGCCTGCTCGCACGGTCGCATCCTCCGGTCCCTGGAACGTTTTCCTTCCCATCTCCTGCAAAATTGCTCGACATGAAGCTCGGCACGGCACACCAGCCGTTTGTCCGGCGTCAGTTGGTTCCGTCCATACTGCGCTCCGTGGATGCCGTGACCTCCGAGCAGTTCCGATCAGCCATAACCGGGCATCTCGAAGCAAGCAAGCTCATCCACCCTTTCCTGTTCGACGCTAGCGAAGGCGAGTCCTTCGATAGCTTCATCTGTCTCATCGTTTGGTTTGTCTGCTTCACCGTCTTCGCCTGGGCCTTTGAAACCGAGGCTGCGGTGTATGCGCGGCTATCGAACCCCGGCAGCGGTCCGTTCCGCGGACTGGCGATTGTGTACACCGTCGCCGCCTGCTTGATGCTCATCCCGTTGCTGCATAACAATTACATCTACGATCCCCCGACCGTCTGCTTCTCCATCCTCACGCTGCGCGCACTCCGCCGGGAGCGCTTCTTCGAGCTTGTGTTGTTAACGATCCTGTTTTCCTTCAATCGCGAGACGGCGTTTCTCATCCCCGGGCTCACTTTCTTTACGTGGGTCCATCGCCAGCGATATGGGACCGCAGTGCAACAGGCTGCGATCCTCAGTGCTCTGTATTTTGCGATTGCCTGCAGCCTTGCCTTCCATTACCACCACAACCTCGGATCGCTGGCAGAGAACAACCGCGCATACCTGGTTCACACCTACATCCACAAGAATGCAAAATATGCCGTAGCGGCCATTCTCTCGCTGGCCGCATACACCTACGCCGTGGTGCGTTGCTGGACGTCACTGCCACCTGTGCTCAAAGCCGTGCAATGGTTTGTTCCGCTCTGGATATTCATGCATATCATGTGGGGCTGGCCCATGGAATGGCGGGTGTTCCTCGAGGTGTATCCTGGCATGCTGCTGACCATCATTGCGTGCTGGGGAATCCTCCGGCCCGCCATCGGTTCGTCGGCCAGGCAGCCATCCGCCGCAACTTTAGCCGCAACCTGAGAGATTGTTTTTGCTCGTCATTCTGACCCTGAGCTTGGCTCAGGGGAAGAATTCCCGCATTTCGCTCCCGCCCACTCTTCATTTCAGGCATCCAAGAGATGCTTCTAACCTCAAAGGCGGAACCGTGGGTGCCTCACGAGGCTTCTGATCGCAGCAAAGCAATTTCCTCGCTCGAAGTTACACTGGGTAGCATCGCTGGCATCTCCAATCCGCGCATCTTCCTCTCCGCTGGCGAGGCTTCGGGCGACCACTATGGGGCGGCCATCATAGCCTGCTTGCGGACGCGCCTGCCTGGGGCCGCGTTTGTGGGACTGGGCGGTACGGCGATGGAGGTGGCGGGGCAGCAGCGTGTAGTGCGGGCCGAGGACGTTGCGCACATGGGGCTGACCGAAGTGCTGCGCCACGCGCCCTATATCTACGCGCAGTACCACCGGCTGGTGCATACAATCAAGCGCGATCGCCCGGATGTGGCGGTCCTGATCGACTTCCCCGACGTGAACTTCCGGCTGGCCAAACACCTGCGTCGGCTCGGTGTTCCAGTCGTCTGGTTCGTGAGTCCGCAGCTTTGGGCGTGGAAGCGGCGTCGGCTGCGCTGGGTACAGCAGCGCGTGGACCGGATGCTGACCATCTTTCCGTTCGAGGAGCCGTTCTACCGGGCGCGCGGCGTGGATGCGGAGTTCGTCGGGCATCCGCTGGCGACGCTGGGAATGCCGCAGAGCACGCGCCAGGACTATGCGCTTCGGAACGGGCTTGGATCGGCAAAGCGATGGGTTGCGTTGCTGCCAGGCAGCCGAAGGAAGGAGGTCGACGCGAACCTGCCGGAGATGCTGGGGGCGCTGCAACTGCTCAGCCGGCAGTACTCGCTGGAGATTCTGATTCCCATCGCATCGACGATCCGACCGGAGTGGCTGAAGGAGCATGCAGACCGGTTGGGGGAAAACATCCACCTGGTTTCCGATGCGCGGGAGGCGCTGTTCCATGCGCGGGCGGCGGTGGTGGCCAGTGGGACGGCGACGGTGCAGGCGCTGACAATTGGGAACCCGTTTGTGGTGGTCTACCGGGTGTCGAAACTGACCTTTGCGGTGGTGAAGCGGATGGTGCGGTATCCCAAGGAGATTCCGGCCGCGGCCGACGCGGACGGCAACCTGCCGGTGGGCATGGTGAACCTGATTGCAGGCCGGCGGATTGTGCCCGAGTTGCTGAACGAGCGCTTCACCGCGGCTAACCTGGCGGCGGCGCTCCGCCCGCTGCTGGAGGATGGGCCGGAGCGGGCGCATATGGTGGCCGACCTGGCGGACGCGCGGGCGCGGCTGATGCCGGAGGGTGGCTCCGACCCGATTGGGCGGGTGTGCGATGCGATCCTGCAGTTGCCCGGCGTAGGCCAAACCGCGGGTGGAAGCGTCTAACATCTATAGGCCCCAACGGTTGGCGGATTGGCGCGTCCAATGTGCAGCAGAAAGCTCGACGCAATCCGGAACGACGAATCGGAGCAATCCTTTCGCAAGGGCAAGCGCTGAGGTGTTTTAGCATACAGTCAAGGTTGCACTGCATTTGAGGATCGTTGCACCGCATTTGAGGACCCAGGAACGCATGTCTTCTCCACCACGAGTTCGCCGCATGACTTTTGTATCGCTTGCCGCCTGCACCGTGGCGGCTCTGGCCTGGCACAGCGCTGTAGCCGCTCCGGTACGGCCGCAGTTGAACGTTACCGGCTACGTCATTACGGCGGAGTTGGACCCGGCGAACAACAAGCTGGCGGCCAGTGCCGACGTGACCTTTACGGCCATCGAAGACCTGACTACGGCCACATTCGAGCTGAACAACGGGCTCAGCATTACCAGGCTGACGGACAAGACCGGCGCCGCGTTGAACTCCGAGCGGCTGACGCAGAACTCCACGGTGCGGATTACGCTGCCGGCGCCGATTGCCAAGGGCACGGCGACCACGTTTCACTTCGAGTATTCGGGGCTGCTGAACGGATCGGATACCAGCCCGGTGGAAGGCATCAAGCTGGCATCCGTCAACGACCCCATCAGCATCCTGCTGTATGCGGGGCGGTGGTTCCCCATGACCGGCCTGTTCACCGACCGCTTTACCGCGGAGATGCACATCCGCGTGCCGGCGGAATACACGGCGGTCGGCAGCGGGACGACGACGCGCAAGACCTTGCCGGATGGGCGAAGTGAGTTTGGCTTTACCTGGTCGAAGCCGGGATTTCCGGGCACGATTGTAGCGGGCAAGTTCCTGCCGGCGATTGGCGGCTCGGGATACAGCAACATTCACGTGTACGTGACGGACAAGCGCAAGGCGGGCGCGGCGGAGTTTGCGGCGCTGGCGGGGCGCGAGTTCGAGTACATGACCAGCGTGTTCGGCCAGCCGGAGTCCGGGCGTATCAACATTGTGGAGCTGCCGGAGGACGCTGTCTCCGCGGCGTGGGCGCCGGAGATGGCGGCCATTGCGGGCAACCGCATTGTGGACCACAACTCGCAGCGCCTGCTGGCGAACACGCTGGCGCATCAGTGGTGGGGTTCGGAGGTGTCGCCGGCGACGCTGAACGATGCATGGATTACGAACGGGATGTCGCGCTATGGCGAGCTGATGTACCTGGAAGATTCGGCGGGCAAGAATGCGTTCCAGACGGCGGTCAGCGATGTCTCTGCCGGCGCGCTGGCGTACGATACCGAGCCCTTGACGACGCTGGGGCGGCTGGACCCGTTCTCGCCGCAGTTCCAGTCGATGACGCTGGAGAAGGGCGCGATGGTCTTCCACATGCTCCGCTGGGAGATGGGCGACGACGGCTTCCAGAAGTTCCTGCGTGGGCTGCTGTCGGAGTACACGGACAAGGGCATCCGCAGCCAACAGTTTGAGGACGTGGCCGAGGCGCAGAGCCATCTGGAACTGACGGCGTTCTTTGCCCAGTGGCTGGATGGAACCGGCGCTCCGTCGTTTACGGACAAGTACTCGGTCTACCGGCTCGGCAGCAATAAGGGCTTCCGCACGGTGGGTGCGATCGGCGAAGACCTGGACCTGTTCCGCATGCCTGTCGAACTCCGGATTGAGACGGACGGCAAGACGGAGGACAAGCGGATCGACGTGTCGGGGACGGACTCGACCTACACAGTCGAGACGTTCGGGCGGCCGCGGCGAATCCAGATCGATCCGGAGAACTGGCTGCTGAAGAGCACTCCGGATCTGGCGGTGCGCGTGGCCGTGCTGCGCGGGCAGCAACTGGTGATGCAGGGCGATCTGACCGGCGCGCTGGCCGAGTACCAGAAGGCGCTGGACGAGAACAAATCGAGTTCGCTGGCCGCGTACCGGATCGGCGAGGTGTTCTTTACCCAGCGCAACTACCAGTCGGCGGCGAACAGCTTTCGCGATGCGCTGCGCGGCGACGGCGACCCGCGCTGGACGGAGGTTTGGGCGCACATCCATCTGGGGTACATCTTCGATGTGACCGGCCAGCGGGAGCGCGCGGTGAACGAGTATCGGCTGGCAGTGCAGACCAACGACAACACCCAGGGCGCGATCAACGAAGCGCGGGCGCGCATGCAGACGCCGTACAAGCGGCCACAGGCCGACAACTAAAGATCATTGCGTGGCCAGCCAGGCAAGGGTCTTGGCGGCCAGGCGGTCGAAGGCTGCGACGGCGAGGCGGAGGTGGTCCTCGGCGGTGTCTTCGATCTTATTGTGACTGATGCCGCGCAGCGACTGCACAAACATCATCACCGTGGGGATGCCGGCGCGGGCGACCTCGGCGGCGTCGTGGAGCGGGCCGGAGGGCAGGCTGACGACCTCTCCCGCCACATCGAGGATGCACTCCTGGCAGAGCCGGATCAGGTCCGGGTGGAAGGGTATCGGCTCGATCGACCAGATGCGCGACCACTCCACGGTGCAGCGTTCCTGCTCGGCAAAGGCGAGACTCGCGGCCTGGGCCTCGCGGTACATGGTGGCGAGGACCTCGGCGTCCAGGTCGCGCTGGTCTAGCGTACACTCGCAGCGGCCGACGACGGCGGTCACGATGCCGGGGAAGGTTTTGACCGAGCCCATGGTGCAGACGGAGTCGGAGTGGCGGCCGGCGATGGTGCGGATTTCGAGCGCCAGGCGGGCTGCGGCGGCCAGCGCGTCGCGGCGGTCGGCCATGGGGGTTGAGCCGGAGTGGGCCTCCTGCCCGTGGAAGGTGATCGTGTGGCGCTCGACGCCCTTGGTGCCCAGGACGGCGGCCAGCGGCAGACCGAGCCGCTCCAGGATGGGCCCCTGCTCGATGTGGAGTTCGAGGTAAGCGGCGATGTGCTCGCGCTCCGCGGCCGCGTCGCCGATGCGGTCGATGTCGATGTCGCAGGCGCGCAGCGCGGCTTCCAGCGTGATGCCGTCGCGGTCGGTGCGGGCGCGGTCGGCGGCGATGGAGTGGGTGCCGGCGAAGGCGGAGGAGCCGAAGAGGGAGCGGCCGAAGCGCGCGCCTTCCTCGTCGGCCCAGTCGACCAGGCGGAGGGTGAAGGGCGGACGGCCGTTGTGGTCCTCGGCGGCAGCGGTCAGAACTTCAAGCGCGGTGACGACGCCGAGTGCGCCGTCGAGCCAGCCGCCGTTGGGGACAGAGTCCAGATGGCTACCCAGGACGAGGGATTTGGGCGACGCGCCGGGCAGGGTGACCCAGGCGTTGCCGGCGGCGTCCAGGTGGCGGGTGATGCTGGAGCCGCCAGGGAGGCCGCTGAGCTTCCCGGCGAACCAGTCGCGAGCGCGCTGCCAGGTGGGCGTAAAGGCGAGCCGCTGGGCTCCGTTGGCGTCGGAGGTAAGCGCGGCGAGTTCGCGAAGGTTGGCGAGAACGCGGTTTGGATCGGCGGGCATGGCTTGCTTTCCTTTCCCTGGGGGGAGCTACCCTCCCCCCTACTCCTGGCCTCAAGATATTGCATTTGCAGCGTTTCTACCCGGACCGGGGTCTGCTTTCGGTCTGTCGCGACTGGACCCCGTCCGGATGGGATGCCCATCGCTACGCAATGCACATTCCGAAGTCCACTGTACCCCCTGATTTAATGATATGCGTTGGGGCATAACTCAAATGAATCCTTTTCTCGCACCAGCCCTCTTCCCATATAGAGGACAAATGGGCCCCATGACAGTTGCGCTTTGTGAATCCAACATCGACGTTCAGGAACTGCGCAATTCCAGCGACTCCTCCCAATGCATCGATGTCCGTTCTGCGACGGAGTTCGCTGCGGGCCATATTCCCGGCGCCATTAACATTCCCATGGACGAGATCGAGAGTCGCTTGGCGGACCTGGGGCAGCAGCGCCCTATTGTCCTTATCTGCCAGGCGGGCAAGCGCGCCTCCATGACGCGCGCCCTTCTCGCCGGCCGCGTCCATGACCTGTCTGTTCTGACCGGAGGCACCGACGCGTGGAAAGACGCTGGCCTTCCGCTGGTGGCTTCCACGCGCACCCGCTGGGCGTTGGAGCGGCAGGTGCGTCTCGCCGCGGGGCTTCTGGTTCTTGCTGGAGTTTTGCTTGGGTTCCTCGTGAACCGAGAGTGGTTCTGGCTCGCGGGCTTTGTCGGCGGCGGCCTCATCTTTGCCGGGACCACCAACTTTTGTGCAATGGCTCATTCGCTCGCGCTCTTGCCATGGAACCAGCGCGAGAGCAGGATGAAGTGACTTCCCTCAGCGCAGATCGACACGCATCGAACGGAAACGGCGGTACGCACAGCAGTGGATTTCGAGGCCCTCGCCAACGAGCACAAGGACGCGATCTACCGGCAGATGCTGCGCGTCTGCGGCAATCGCGAGGACGCCGAAGATGTCCTCATCGAGGCCCTGCTGAAGGCCTACTGCAGCATGGGCCAGCTCCGTGACTCAGCCTCCTTCCGCGCCTGGCTCGCGCAGATCGCCCGCCGTGTCTGCTGGCAACTGAAGGAGCACGAATCGCTGCTCCCGCTGCTGCAGTTGTCCGAACTGGAAGCCGATGGCCTGGATCTACGAGACCTGGCAGCCGCTCCGGAGGAGCTTGCCGCCGCAGCACAGATGAGGCAGTTGCTCCGCAATGCTGTAGCAACCCTCAAGCCGGAGTTTCGCGCCGTATATGAACTGCGCGATATCGACGAACTGCCCGGCGAAGAAGTTGCCGTCCGGCTCGGTCTCTCGCTGCGGGCCATGAAGTCTCGCTTGCATCGCGCTCGCTCGCTTTTGCGCGAGCACATGGAAGCCGCTCTAGCCAACGCAGCACAATATGCACCTCGAAACAGACCACGGGAGAAACACAATGGAAGTCCACGTCGAACACCTGGGCGAAGTCCAGTTTGAGATTAAAGCGCGCCAGCATTCCATCGCCTGCGACCAACCGGAAGCGATGGGAGGCTTCGACGAAGGCATGACCCCTCCTGAACTCCTGCTCGCCTCCCTCGGCTCCTGCGCCGCGTACTATGCCGTCGCCTACCTCAAGAAGAAAGGCATTACCGCCCCCGGCACCCGCGTCGATATCACCGCAGACAAGGTCCCAAACCCCGCCCGCGTGGACAACTTCCAGATAGCCGTCTCAGTCCCCATCGAACTTACCGACGAGCACCGCGCTGGCCTGGAAACCGCCGTCCACCACTGCCTCATCCACAACACGCTGCTGCACCCACCTACCATATCCTTCACCATCAATGCCGCAACCGACGCTCCCAGCCTCGCTCACAGCTAACCGACTCACGGGATCTGGCGGCTGGCCTGACTCCTTGAGACGAGCGCAGCTTCATTGCCCGCACCCTGCTCATCGGCTGCGGCGTGGGCGAAGAGTTCTGCGGCGGCGAGGTTGCCGGTGAGTTCGGCGGGGAAGCCGTGGCGGAGTTGGAGCCAGGCGGGATCGTTCCACGAGAGGGTGACCTCGCCGGTGGGGGATTCGGCGACGAGGATCTTGAGCGGCAGGTCGAGGGCAGCGCTGGGTGATGCCACCATGAGCGGCGTGCCGGCTTTGGGGTTGCCGAAGATGAGGAGCTTGGTGGGCGGCATGGCGAGGCCGGCGGCGGCGGCTTCGCCGGAGTGGTCGATGAGGACGAAGAGCTTTACTCCCTTTTGCTGAAGGAGGGTTTGCAGGCGGGCGACGGTCTCATCGACGGAGTGGCGGCTGAGGAGGGTGCGGATGCCTTCGGGCATGCCTGGATTTTAGAGCAGATTTCCTGTTGCTGTGGCGTGGAGAATTGAGCAGAGTATCGTTTTCCTTGAGAGAGAACGAACATAGACTCTGCGGCCCGCCTACGCCTGTGCAGGAAATCTGCTCCAGCGGCTGACGGTGGGGCGAATGCAAAGGCAAAGGCAAAATGCGGGGATTCTTCCCCTGAGCGATGCTCAGGGTCAGAATGACAAGCCAATCTCTTCATCAGAATGACAAGCCAATCTCTTCATCAGAATGGCAAGCGAATAGAATGACTCCGAATGGCGGGGCGCGTGGAGAGGGTGTGCGGGGTGGGGCGGTGACGGCTTCCGGGGATGGGTGGAGGCGGCGGTTGCAATTGGATGTTTTCTCCTGGGCACTGACGCTGCTGCGGCCGGTCATTGTGCTGCACGACGCCGTGGTGGGCGCGGTGCGGAAGCTGCGGCAGCCGGCGGGCGCGGAGCACTTTTTCTTTGCCATCGGAGGGCGGAAGCTGGCTGCGGTATGGGTGTCGGGCGGGGACAGCGCGCCGGTGGTGCTCATCTGCCATGGCATTGGCGAGGGCGTGGGGCACTGGAGCGCGACCCAGGCATGGCTGGAGGAGCGCGGCGTGAGTTCGATGATCTTCAACTACTCGGGCTATGGCAGCAGTACCGGGCGTATCCGCGCGGAGCATTGCGACCAGGACCTGGTGGCCGCCTATGCGGAGGTGCGGCGGCGGGTCGGCGCAGAGCGGCCGGTGTGGGTGCTGGGCTTCTCCATGGGCAGCGGGGTTGCGGGCAGTGGAGTGGCGGCGCTGCGACCGGCGGCGGCGGGGCTGTTCCTGTGCGAGGCGTTCCCGTCGTTTCGCGAGGCGGCGCGGGCGGCGTGGGTGCCGCAGTGGGCGACGCGGCTGGGTCCGGATGTGTGGCGGACGGAGGATGCGATGCGCACCATCGCCATGCCGGTGTGCGTGATCCACAGCGATGGCGACCGGCTGTTTCCGGTGGCGATGGGGAGAAGGCTGGCCGAGGCGGCAGGGAAGTGGGGCGAGCTGGTGGTGGTGCGCGGGATGGGGCACAGCGAGCCGTACCTGCGGCCGACGGAGGAGTACTGGGGAGCCGTGGTGCGGCGGGTGAGGGAAGCCCAGCGCGCTCTTTAGTTCCAGCAGTATTGCCGGGAATGTGGAGCGGATACCGCTGCCATGAGAAACTATCCCCCTATGGAAGCAAGTGGATTTGCAGTCGCCATTATGGCCGCGGGCAAGGGCACGCGGCTCAAGAGCAAGCGCCCCAAGGTCCTGCACGAGGTTGGCGGACGCGCCCTGTTGCTGCATGTGATTGCAGCCGCCAAAACCCTCGTCCCCGCCACGGAGATCTATTGCATCATCGGGCACGAGGCCGATCGCGTCCGTGCGGCGGTCGAGCCCACCGGCGTCAACTTTGTGCTGCAGGAAGAGCAGCGCGGCACCGGCCACGCCATGCAGGTGCTGAAGGCCTCGTTCGAGTTGAGCGGCGCGCCCGTTCCCCAGCACCTGCTGGTGCTCTCCGGCGACGTGCCGCTGATCCAGCCGGAAACGCTCGCGTCGCTGCGCGCGCTTCACCTCGCGGAGCAGGCCGCCATGACTATCCTGACCGCGGTGCCGCCCGATCCCACCGGCTATGGCCGAGTGCTGCGCGTCGCGCCGCACTCGCCGGAGGTGACGGCCATCGTGGAGCAGAAGGCACTGACGCCCGAGCAGCTCCATGCGCCGGAGATCAACTCCGGCATCTACTGCTTTGAGGCTGCGGCGCTGTTTGCCAAGCTTGACCTGCTCTCCACGGAGAACGCGCACGGCGAGTTCTACCTGACGGACGTTGCCGCCATGCTGGTCGCGGATGGCAAGCGGGTGGTCGCGCTGCAGGCTGCCAGCGTGAATCAGGTGCTCGGCGCCAACACCATCGCGGAGATGATGCACCTGGACCAGGCCATGCGCGCCGAGGCCGCCAATCGCCTGATGGCGCAGGGCGTCACGATCTTTCGCCCAGACACCTGTGTCATCGATGCCGCGGTTACCGTGGGCCCCGACACGATCCTGGAGCCCTACGTTCAGCTGTTGGGCGCCACGCAGATTGGCTCGGACTGCCGCATCCGCTCCCACTCCGTCATCCAGAACTCCACCCTGGCGGACAATGTCACCGTCCGCAACGGCTGCATCCTGGACGGCGCGCAGGTTGGCGCTGGCGCTATCCTCGGCCCCTACGCGCATCTCCGTCCGGAGAGCAACATCGGCGAGCAGGCGCACGTCGGCAACTTCTGCGAGACCAAGAAGGTCACGCTGGGCCGCGGCTCCAAGGCAAACCACCTCAGCTACCTCGGCGACGCCGTCATCGGCGCGGGCGTCAACATCGGCGCGGGCGTCATCACCTGCAACTACGACGGCGTACACAAGCACACCACCACCATCGGCGATGGCGTCTTCGTCGGTTCGGATTCCACGCTGGTCGCGCCCATCCGCCTGGGCGACGGCGCCTACGTCGGCGCAGGCTCCTGCATCACCCACCCGGTGCCCGCCGGCGCGCTGGCCATTGGCCGCGCCCACCAGAGCACCAGGGAGGGCTGGGCTGCGAAGCGCAGAGCACGGGCGCTGGTCACCAACCTGATCCTGAAGGACCGGATCGAGGCAGACCGGCACGAGTGCGAGATAGTGCAGCCGCTGGTGGAGGACCTGATCCAGCACGCCAAGCGAGACTCTCCGCAGGCACACCGCGAAGCCCTGGACGTGCTGAAGAATCCCGCGGCCGTGGATAGGCTATTCAGCGTGATTGTTCCGCGGTACGCGAGCCGCAAGAGCAACTTCAGCCGCATCCTCCGGCTCACCGGAGCCCACCTGGATCGCGCGCGCGTCGATCTGGTCGGGACGCAACCGGAGCAGGGCGAGCAGACTCCGCCCCGGACCATCGCACCGGGGCCGTACCGGTTCACCCCGCCGCCGGAGAAGGCGGAGTAGGGCCGCTTCGCCTTCGGCCCAGACTGGCAATAGGGATCGTTTGCAACCGGCTTCGGTCCGGCTTACCATCGTGTTGGCTCATCGCTGCTTTGCGTCGGCGCAGACACTCTTTCCGGCGTGGAGCCAAGCTGCTACGCGGCCAGGAGGCCTTCCTATGGAATCTGCAAAAGCCACACTGTCTCAGGAAGAACTCAGCGTGTTGGTTCACGAACTGCCGGAGTGGGCTGTCGACGACGGCAAGCTCGCACGCTTCTGGACCTTTGCCGACTTTGTGCAGGCCATGGCCTTCGTCCATCGCGTGGCGGAACTCGCCGAGGCCGCCGGGCATCATCCCGACATCGATATCCGCTACAACCGCGTCAAACTCGCGCTCGTCTCGCACGATGCCGGAGGCATCACGGCGCGCGACGCAGCGATGGCACGGCAACTCAGCGCGCTGCCTGTAGCCCCCGGTTCATAACTCGCACTGCTCCCGTGCTGCCAGCACAGCTCATCCTTTGGTTCACTTGAGACGAGCCAATTCATTCATACCTTGGGGTATGTGCATTCTCGGTGCGGCGGCATTTCTCTGGGCCGCGCGCCGACAACCCCCGGAAGAACCGTATCGACCCAGGCGCTGTCAGCACAAAACCTGAGCAAAAAGAGACATCCGGTTGACCGCGTGATAGGCTGAAAGGGCAGAGCGGTTTGCGCTCCACAGTTTTCGGCAGGCGTCTCCTGTTTGTCGCCGCGCGCCGATACAAGTTGCGTCACTGGCCTCCCGGCACGGACAATCGACCGTTCGTGCCGCCTTTTTTTTTGAGCCGGCAGGCAGCTTCCCCCAGGCAGTCACTCTCTATGGACGAATTGCACGGCGCAACGGTCAACCACGCACAGCCCCAAACGCCCTCGCCGTCCGCTCCCGCATCCATTGCCATACGTCTCTGGTCCGCAATCAACCGCCGCCCCGGAGCCACTCTGCTCGGCGTGGCCGGCTTCTACCTGGCCATCGCCTGCGCGCAGGCCGCCACCAAACTTCTGTGGACGGACGAGCTCATCACCCTCGCCATTGCACGGCAGGGGAGCCTCGCTGCCATCTGGCGCGCGCTGGCCGCCGGCGCTGATCCCAATCCTCCGCTGACCCATTGGCTGGTCCTCCAGTCCATCTGCGCCTTGGGCCAAAGCGCGCTTGCGGTGCGCCTTCCCGCCATCCTGTGCGTGCTGTTGGCCCTCGTCTGCGTGTGGGCGATCCTGCGCCGCTGGGTTGCGCCCGGATTCGCCGCCGCCGGCTGCCTCGCCTTCATGGCCACGCGCGGCTTCGACTACGCCTACGACGCCCGCTCCTACGCTCCCCTGATGGGCTTCGCCATGGCCAGCCTGGCGTGCTGGCTCACGGCCTGCGATCACCAGGAGAGCCCGCGCGACTGGCCTCCGCAGAACCTGCCGCGGCTGACCGCCCTCGCCGGCATGGCTGCGGCGCTGGCCCTGGGGCTCTCGTCCAACTATTACGGTGTGCTCGCATTCCTCCCCATCGCCGCCGGAGAGATCGTCCGCACCGCCCGCATGCGCCGCATCGAGCCCGGAACCTGGCTGGCGATGGTCGCCGCTGCTCTCCCGCTGCTGGCGTTCCGCCCGCTCATCCGCCATAACCTGGCAGAGTTCGGCCCCCACGCCTGGAACCGGCCCCAACCAGGCATGATCGTATCCAGCTACCTGGAACTGGTGGAAGGGGTCTTCTGGCCGGTCCTGGGCTTCGCCTTCTACGCCGTGTGGAAGTATCGCCGCGCCCGCAGCATCGAACCGGCTGCACCTTCCGCTGCGCCGCGTGCCCCATCGACACCGCCGGGTGGTCCCCAGCCCCACGAGTCCTCCGCACTTCTTGTCCTGCTGCTCTATCCCATCCTTGGCTACCTCATCGCGCTCGCCGGCCATGGCATGATCAGCCCGCGCTGCGTGGTCCCTGTCTGCTGCGGCTTCGGCATGGCAGCGGCGTTGCTGGGCGCCAGGCTCTTCGCAGCCAGCCCCCGCGCAGGGCTCATCCTGCTGTGTTCTGCGCTGGTCTGGGTCGCCGCACGCGAGTCCGCCTGCGCCTTCGTCCTGGCCCAGCAGCGGACCGCCTTCTTCGCCTTGCGCAACGCGGTCGCCGCCCGGCCCGCGACCCAGCCTATTCTGGTGGCGGACTCGCTCTTCGTCCTGCCCCTCGCCCACTACTCCAGTGAGCCCGTGCGCGCCCGCATCGTCTTCCCCATCGACTTCGCCGCCATCCACGCGCTGGAGGCCGACGACTCCGGCGAGCAGAACCTCTGGGCCGGCCGCGACGGGCTGTTCCCGTTCCCCATCGTCCCCTACGACTCCACACTCCTCGCCTCGCCATCCTTCACCGTGATCGCCCGCCCCAACGGCTGGCTGGCCCAATCTCTCACCCGCAATGGCTTCCAACTCTCCGGCGACGCCCATGACGCCCACGAGCAGCCCTGGGACCAGTTGGGCGGAATCTTCACCCCCATGGCGCACCCCGAAACCAGGATTCTGGACGCACGCCGCCCCTGACCCGCCCCCAAACCGATCCGTACACCCCCGTGACCTCCCCGGTACCCAGGGCGGCTCCCACAGATTTTTTTGCCTCCTCCCTGACGAATATCCGGCATCCCGTCTACAATCAGCGATAAGCTACTCTGACCACAACGATCCAAGGAGACACCACGATGACGAAAGCCGACCTGGTCGATCGCGTAACCGCACTTGGTGACCTCACCCGACGGGACGGCGAGATCATCGTCGATACCCTATTTGAGTCGGTCATCGGTGCGCTGAAGTCTGGGGACAAGATCGAGATCCGCGGCTTCGGCAGTTTCCGCACCCGGCAGCGCAACTCCCGCATTGGCCGCAACCCAAAGACGGGTGAGCGGGTTGACGTGCCGGCCAAGCGAGTTCCGTTCTTCAAGCCGTCCAAGGAGCTGCGCGATTCCGTCAATCCCGGCGGGCTCAAGAGCATCGCCGGCAAGCCGGCAGAGGGCATCGACCCACATCATCCGCCCGCGATGTAGCGGTTGCGCGGCCAGTTCAGCCATGCGCGCGTCCGGAGTCGTTCGCCGGGCTCCAGAATTCACATCCAATCGCCCGCGACTCTCATCTATCCAGCAGGAGCCTTCTCCATGCCGATCGCGATAGAGTTCTTCGTCGGCCACGCCTATGCCATCCTCTTCCTCTGGGTGCTGGTCGAGCAGTTGGGGATACCCGTCCCCAGCATTCCGCTGTTGCTCACCGCGGGCACGCTCAGCGCCACCCACCGCGTCAGCGCGTTCTCTGCGCTGCTTTCGGTCGTAGCCGCCTGCATCGTGTCGGACTCCACCTGGTACGCGCTCGGCCGCCGCTATGGCAGCCGCGTCATCCGCGTGCTGTGCAAGATGTCGCTCGAGGCAAGCACCTGCGTCGCCAAGACCGAGGGCTACTTCACACGGCGCGGCGCGGAGACGCTGCTCTTCGCCAAGTTTGTCCCCGGCCTCTCCACCGTATCCGCTCCGATCGCCGGCCAAACCGGCATGAGCTACCCACGCTTTCTGCTCTTCGATCTCTCCGGCACATTGCTCTGGTCGCTCTCGTTCCTGCTCGCCGGCCGCTTCTTCGGCGACGTCGCCAAGCGCAGCCAGGCCTTCTTCGGCCTGCTCAGCCACTTTGCGGCCGCCGTCTTCGTCCTGATGGTGATCGGCTTCTTCGCCTGGCGCGTCATCAAGCAGAAGCGGTTCATGGCCCAGGTCCGTGAGCTGCGCATCGATCCCTCCCAGGTGAAGGACATGATCGACCAGGCCACACTCGACGAAGGCCAGCAGCCCTACATCGTGGACCTGCGCCACCCGCTGGACTACCTGCCCGACCCCCGCGTGCTGCCCGGCGCCGTCCGCATCGGCCCGTCGCAGATCGCCCAGTTCGCCGCACAGATCCCCCGCGATCGCGACATCATCCTCTACTGCACCTGCCCGTCGGAGGAGACCTCCGCCAAGGTCGCGCTGCAACTCCATCGCCTCGGCATCAACCGCGTCCGCCCGCTGCGAGGAGGCTTCGACGGCTGGAAGCAGGCCGGCTACCCTCTGCTCGACTATGCGGAAGACTCCGAGTTGCCTGCGCCCAACGTTACGGCTCCCTCTCTCAAATCCGCCTAGCTCCGCAGTTGGAACACCACGGTGATCGTCGTCTGCACGTCCACCGGCTCGCCGCTCAGCTTGTACGGCGCATAGCGCGCGCCCTGCACCGCCTCCAGCGCAGCGTGCTGCAGCATCGGCGGACCGCTGACCACGCGCAGGCTCTCGATCCGCCCCGCCTTTGAGATCACTGCCTCCATCACCACCGCGCCTTGTATCCCGGCGACCTTCGCAATCGTCGGATACAGCGGCTGGATGGTCGTCAGCAGCATCCCCTGCGACACACCCTGCGACACCCGCACCGGCCCAATCGGTCCTGTGCGCGCCACGGACACACGGGTCGCTGGCCCGCCCGTGCTGTCGCTAAACACTCCCGGAAGCCCCGTGCCCGACCCCATCCGCAAGTCAGTCACCAGCGTTGGCGCGCCTTCCGTCACCACGCCCGGATGCGGCAGCAGCGAGATCCCGCGGCCACTCGCCGCGGCCGGCGCACTCGTCGTCGGAGCGCTCATCGCCTCCGACGATGCTGTCGTGCTCGTCTTGACCCGCACCGGCTGCGCAGGCTGCTTGGAGAGAAATGGCGCCGTCAGCCGCGGCCCCTCCGCGATCAGCGGCAGCACCTGCGGCCGCAGCAGCGGGATCGCGATCAGCAGTCCAGCAACGGCGCACTGCACGGTAAGAGACCCCAGCGCCGTCCAGCGCTGCGTCTGTGTAATGGCTACTCCTTGAGATTCCACCAGGCTTCGCTCGAACATCAGGCACCTCCAGAACATCCGGATCGGTGCGCATCTGCGAGGAATGCGTACGTTACTACCTTAGACACCCGCGCCCGCCAAATGTTCCCGCGCGCATGTTCTCCCTCAAACCCGAACCCGCAGCGCGAACCTCGCCTATCATGGTTCCGACATGCAAGCTGCCCCGGCCACCGTTTCCAAAGCACCCCAGCGCGTACTCGCCGTCGATGTCCTGCGCGGCCTGACCATCGCCCTCATGATTCTGGTCAACGATCCCGGCGACTGGGACCACGTCTACTCGCAGCTCGATCACGCCGCGTGGAACGGCTTCACCCTCACCGACTTCGTCTTCCCCAACTTCCTCTTCCTGGTCGGGGCATCCATCATCTTCTCGCTGGAATCCCGCGCCGCCCGAGGCAACTGCCGCCTCACGCTCACCGGCCACATCTTCCGCCGGGCGGCCACCCTCTTCGCCATCAAGATGTTCCTCACCGCCTTCCCCCACTTCCACTGGACGCACCTGCGCATCTACGGAGTGCTCACTCGCATCGCCCTCTGCTACCTCGTCGTCAGCCTCCTGTGTCTCCTCACTCGCCGCGCGCAGGCGCTCATCGCCATTGCCGCCGCTCTCCTCGTCGGCTACTGGGCGCTGATGCGCTTCGTCCCCGTCCCTGGCATCGGCGTACCCACCCACGCCATCCCCATCCTCGATCCCAACAACAACCTCGCCGCCTGGCTCGACCGCGCCTTCAACGCCTTCACCCAGCGCTGGCTGCACACCGGCCGCCTGTACGAGACCACCCGCGACCCCGAAGGCCTCCTCTCCACCCTCCCCGCCATCGCCACCACCCTCCTGGGCGCCGTCACCGGCCTCTGGCTCCGCCGCGTCAACCACGGCGATTGTCATTCTGACCCTGAGCTCGGCTCAGGGGAAGAATCCCCGCATTCTGTCCGGAGCGCCGTAGCCGTCAGCCCCACCCGCTGCCTCGTCGGCCTCATCGCCTCCGGCCTCGTCTCCCTCGCCCTGGGCCTCCTCTGGTCCCACTGGTTCCCCATCAACAAGAACCTCTGGACCAGCTCCTACGTCCTCTTCGCCTCCGGCTGGTCGCTGCTGCTGCTCGCCCTCTGCTACTGGATCATCGACATCCGCCGCATGAACGAGAAGCCCATCGGCCGCGCGCTGCTTTGGCCCTGGCTCGTCTTCGGCTCCAACGCCATCACCGCGTTCGTCGTCTCCAACTTCCTCGTCGAGTGCGCGCTGTGGATCAAGGTTCCCGCCGGCGCGCTGGTCAACGCCACCGACCCCTCAAAGCCAATCTCCGTCTGGCTCTGGACCTACACGCACCTGTTCGCCCGCCACAGTTCCACCAACGTCACCTCGCTCGCCTTCGCCATCGCCGTCGTCGCCCTGTGCTTTCTCCCCAACTGGCTCCTCTGGCGCAAAAAAATCTTCCTAAAAGTCTGACCAGCGCTCCTGGACCCGCAAACAGACATCCCGGAACCTCAGCCCGCCTTAACGACTTTTTAACAACTTTTTTACAACTTCCTTATAATTCGGAGATGGGCTCATCCTCTCTGGTCACACGCTTCCGCAAGGCTCTGCGCACCCACGGACCCCGCCGGACCTTGCGCCTGATCGGCAAGCGCGTCCACCGCGAGTTCTTTCCGCCCCCAGTCCCGCCGCACCCCTTTGACCAGCAGCATGGCGTCGACACCAGCGGCCTGCTCTTTTGCGACCAGCTCGCCTCCGGCCACCCGCACGACGATCACATCAACGCCTACTGGGGCACACCGCCCGCCGCCTTTCGCGGCATCCTGGACCGCTGGCAACAGTCGCTCGCCGTCACGTCCTACTCGCTGGCGGACTTCACCTTTCTCGACATCGGCTCCGGCAAGGGCCGCGTCGTCATGCTGGCGTCGGATGCGCCCTTCCAGAGCATCGTGGGCGTCGAGCTCAACCCGGAGCTGAACGCCACCGCAGAAGCCAACCTGGCCGTCTGGAACGCGACACCACACGCCTGCACGGACATCTCCGTCCTCCACGCAGACGCCCTGGCCGCGCCCATTCCGGACTCGCCCGCCGTCCTCTACATCTACAACTCCTTCAACCTCTACGTCATGGTGCCGTTGCTGGAGCGCCTCCAGGCCCTCGCACTCACCCGCACCTCCCCCATCGACCTTATCTACGCCAAGCCCCAGCAGGCGCTCCTGGTCGACGCCGTGCCTGGCATCGCCATCCTGGCCGCCGGCAGCATCCCGCTCACGCCGGAGGACCGCGCCGCCTGCGCCTTTGCCACCACCCACCTCGAGTTCCGCATCTACCGCTTCGCCGCCGTCGCCAGTGCCGCCGCCTGACCCATACGCTTCTTCCCTACGCACCCTCCCCTCATGCGTCATTCTGAGCTCCGCTCAGAATCTCCGTAGTTCGCCCCACCTCTGACCCCACAAATCCGCCTCGCAGTCATCATTCGATTGAACTTGTCATTCTGAGCCGCAGGCAAAGAATCCCCGTAGATGAGTATCAAGTTTGCTTAGGCGGTCACTCGTCGGGAACTCTGAGAACGCGGCACATAAGCTCAGATGGTCATAGTCTTCAGCGCTGAAAGCGCGACACATACCAGCCTAGGCCGAAGGCCTAGGTTACAGAAACCAAAGAGCCGGAGGGCTGAAGGCCCGACACAAGGCCAGACCACAAACACTCAGGGATGATTACGCTTCTCTGTTCTGCCTGAGCTAACTGGATAGTCATCACCCCGTATTTCTTACAGCCAGACAATCCCGCACACCCCCAAACCCTCGAGCCCTCCAACTCATTCACCCGCGGGCCAATAGAGTTGGCACAGGAGTTATGCCCAAACGCGTAAAATAGAACTAGAGAGAAAATCGGAGCAGCTCGTCTCGTCAGCGCCCGAGGGGAGAGCTGACGAGACAGGCCTTACTGTTAACCAGAAAGTGACTCCCCTCTGCTAAGTCCTGTTTCCTCTGAACTTTGTCACGATACCCCCCCCCAGGGGGGGACCCCGCAATTCGCAACCCCGATGGAGCCAGCCGTGCCGTATACCGACCTTCGCGAATGGATCAAGCAACTCGACAAAGCCGGTGAGCTCCGCCGCATCCGCGAGGCGGTAAGCCCCAACCTGGAGATGGCGGAGATCGCCGACCGCACCGCCAAGCTCGGCAAGGGCACAGCGAAGGCCGGTGGCCCGGCGCTGCTCTTCGAGAACGTCACCGGCTATCCCGGCGCCCGCGTCCTGATGAACCAGTTCGGCTCCGAACGCAGGATGAAGCTGGCTCTTGAGACGGACTCGCTCGACGCCATCGCCGACCGCATCCGCACGCTCATCAAGCCGGAGACGCCCACCACCTTCATGGAAAAGCTGAAGATGCTGCCCATGTTAGCCGAGGTCGGCAGCTTCTTCCCCAAGGTCATCCCCGCCAAGGACGCAGCCTGCAAGCAGGTCATCCACCACCTCAGCCCCGAGCAAGGAGGACCAGCCGGCGGCAAGGGAATCGACCTGCTCCAGCTACCCGTCCTGACCACCTGGCCGCAGGATGGCGGCCCATTCATCACGCTGCCGTGCGTGGTCACGCGCGACCCCCGTAGCTCCGGAAACCAGCCCGGCAAGCGCAACGTCGGCATGTACCGCATGCAGGTCTACGACGGCCAGACCACCGGCATGCACTGGCAGCGTCAAAAGAACGCGGCCGAGCACCTCCGCGACCATTTGCGTGCGGCCACAAACCCGGGTGCCCCATTCGTGACAGGTTCACCGTCACGGGTGGGGTCAGCGGATTCCGTCGACATCATGGCCCAGACCTCCGGCGGAATCTCTCCCGCGTCCAATCCCGCCGCGATCCCGCAGACCACCCTCGCCAAGGTGCGCGAGGGCCGCATGGAGGTCGCCGTCGCCATCGGGACCGACCCCGCAACGACTTTCTCAGCGATCGTCCCCGCGCCGCCCGAGGTCGAGGAGTACCTCATCGCCGGCTTCCTGCGAGGCAAGCCGGTCGAGCTGGTGAAGTGCGAGACGGTAGACCTGGAAGTGCCCGCGCACGCCGAGTACATTCTGGAGGGGTACGTCAACCTCAGCGAGTTGCGCACCGAAGGCCCCTTCGGCGACCACACCGGCTTCTACACCATGCAGGATGAGTACCCGGTCTTCCACGTCACCTGCATCACCCACCGCAAGGACCCCATCTACGCGGCCACCGTCGTGGGCAAGCCGCCGATGGAGGACGCCTGGATGGGCAAGGCCGTCGAGCGCATCTTTCTGCCGCTGATGCAACTCACGCTGCCGGAGATCGTCGACGTCTGCCTGCCGCCCGAGGCCGTCTTCCACAACCTGATGATCGTCAGCATCCGCAAGTCCTACGCCGGGCATGCACGCAAGATCATGAACGGCATCTGGGCCATGGGCCAGGCCATGTTCACCAAGTGCGTCATTGTGGTGGACGAGGACTGCGATGTGCAAGACCTTGCCGAGGTCACCCTCCGCGTCGCCAACAACATCGACCCCGAGCGCGATATCCAGTTCACGCTGGGTCCGGTGGACTCGCTGGACCACGCCAGCCGCCTGCCGAACTTCGGCAGCAAGATGGGCATCGACGCCACCCGCAAGTGGGCCGCGGAAGGCTTCACTCGCCCCTGGCCGCCGATGCTCCAGCAGGACCCCGCCGTAGTCGCCCGCATCGACGCACTCTGGAAGAAGCTAGGCATCGAATGACCGCCATCCAAGGCATTCTGGTTTTGGCCGTTCTCGGCATATCCGCCCCGGCGCAGCCAAAATCCGAAGCAGCAGCCGAGCAACGTTTCTTCAATATCGAAGATGCTGTCCAGCACCGGGTAGAGCTATCGGACGCGGAGCTTTCAGTCCTGGCAAACGACGATCTCATGCGCACCGAATTGCATCAGGATCCTGCCATGCCGAAGCCGACGCAGGACGGACTAGAGGCCGGCGAGGTTCATCTCTGCCGTTCGGGTGAGCGAGACCTTGTTGTTATCGGCTATGGCGCACAATTTGTAGGCGCGAATGTTGGTCCGTTCTGGATCATTCGCGATCTGAAGACGGGTCCAGTGGTTGTGCTCAGCGAAATCACGCTGGGCTTGGTCATCGAGACGAAACGCTCGAATAAGTGCTTCAACGTCGAGGCTATCGCCGCAACTGCGGCGGAACCCGCCACCAAGGAGTTTCGCTTCAGTGGGGAGAAGTACATCGTCTACCAACCAAAACCGCGAAAGTCGGCCCAATGAATGCGCCAGCTAGGGCCGATTTTCCACGGGGTGGGCAATCGGGGGACATGATACGGCAATCGGGGGACACGATACATATTCGCTGCTATTCTTGCGCATGGCTCGATTGGCACGGATCGTGGTTGCTGGGCCTCCGCACCACGTCACCCAGCACGGCAATCGGCGCGAGGCCATCTTCTTCGAGGATGGCGATCACGAGACTTCCGCAGTCGCAAAAGCGACCCGTTGGATCTGCTTTGAGCAGAAAATATGTATCATGTCCCCCGATTACCCGGGCGTTGATGAAGTTGGTGTAACGCCGGTGGGTTTCGCCCACGGCGCGGCCAAGGTCGTCTGCTTGCGTCGCTTTCAGGATCAGGTGCACGTGGTTAGGCATCAGGCAATAGGCCCAAACCGCGACGCCGGCTTTCAGCGCCTGCTCGGTGAGAAGATCGAGATAGATTTCGTGATCGCCATCCTCGAAGAAGATGGCTTCGCGACGGAATAGGTATCATGTCCCCCCTATTTCCTTGGTTGGGCAATCGTTTCCTCGGTCGGTTCTAGCGCGTCGTCTTCACGATCCCTGGTGCGTCGTCGTTCCAGGAGAATTAAGACCGCAAGAGCGGTAGCCGGAACGATCATAGGCAAGAGGAAGGTTTCCAAGGTCTGATTCATGCCGTCACCCCGAATTCTGTCTGGTCCACATAGACAAATGAGGAAGGAAGGTCAGAGGAGACGGGAGACCGTTCGTAGTGAAAGCCATTGCCAAACTGCTTCTCTGGATACAGGCCGGGAAACTCGACACTTTCTCCTCGCCTTAGGGTGTCCACTGTCTCTATGGCCAGCCAACACGGAACGAGCTTGCTGAAGGCTCTCTCCAACTGGCCGCAATTAATAACGCACCATTGAATTGTCCTGGTCGGAGATCTGGCTAGGAATGCGACCGACCGCAGTTCCCCCTTGAACTGACCGTCAGGAATGAGGGAAGGTTTGGCTGAGAGCTTGTCTGTGTCAATTAATGATTGCGCCAACTCTAAGGCACACGGGGGCATTGGTTTGTGTTCCATGTTTCACCTCGATAGCTCTGCGATTGTCGGGTGGCTGAGCGAGACACTGCTTGTCAGACCGGCATGACAGCGACCATAAGTGGCATCACGCTGATGTGGATGAAGCCACTTGTGTCGCTGAACGCTAAAATGCGTGTGAAGGAGAACATTGTGCAAATGTCTCCCACACACGCGAATGGTTACTGCCTGGCCTAGTTACGCTCTATATGAAGCACATGGAGCGCCGAACGACAATATGCTGACTAGGCTGCCGCTTACGTCGGTTAGGAAGAATTCGACCCGGAAGCAATCACCCTCTGGGCAGGTCAGGATTACTCAGTTGCCGTCGAGAACCGCCGAATTGGCCTGAAGGGGAAATAGGGGACATGATCCTTATTCACAGCAATTCTAGCTGGTCTGCGGCAAGGTTGTTGTTGAGTGGTTTGCGCCCAGGCGCGCGTCTTGCGATCTTGCGTCCCAGAACCTTCTCAAGTCCATCGACGAACCCCGGTGCTCCAAGCGGTCGACCGGTAGTTTCCGCTCGACGGAAGTCGCTGAAATCACCCTGCGTGGCAGCTTGCAGCAGTTCCTTGAGGTACGGTACCCGGTCCAGGACGGGTTTGACGCGAACATAGGCATCGTCCATGCCGGCCAGGTGCGCGCGCACGCTGGACCATTTCCAATCCTCGGCGCAGGAGACGAGCCGGGTAGCCTAGCCGTTATACCCCACCCGTCCGCAGAGAACGCGTACGAATGGGGCGCCCGGGCGGGTTGGGTCGCTGGGCGTCGGGGCCCGACTCATACGGGCGGCGGATTGCCATTCCGGAGGCGGAGCGATAGTATTTGGCCCGATGACAAACTCAACCAAATCGTTCTCTCGCCGCACTCTCCTGAGCACCGGAGCTCTCGCCGCCGCAGCCACGCTTCTCCCCACGGAATCCCGCGGACAGATACCGCTGACGCTGCCCAGCGCCGACGCGACGCTCCCCGTGCGCCTGGGAATCGCCAGTTATACCTTTCGCAGCTTCGACTCGGCCCACCTGGTCGACTTCATGCGTCAGTTGAAGACGCCCTACCTGAACCTGAAGGAGATGCATCTGCCGATGACGCCGCTGGACCAGGTGGCAGCCAAGGCGGCAGAGTACCGCGCGGACGGCTTTACCCTGACCGCCGCCGGGAACATCACCTTCGACAAGGATGACGACGACGACATCCGGCCCAAGTTTGAGTACCTGAAGACGGCTGGCATCCCCATCGCCGTGTGTGCGCCCACCCACCAGAACCTGCCGCGGCTGGAGAAGTTCGTCAAGGAGTACAACATCAAGCTCGCCATCCACAACCACGGCCCGGAGGACAAGAACTTTCCCTCGCCGTTCGATGTGCTGGCCGCGGTCAAGGACATGGACCCCCGCATCGGGCTCTGCATCGATCTGGGCCATGCCATGCGCGCCGGTGCGGATGTGGTGGCGGCGATCCATGCCGCCGGTCCGCGGCTGTTCGACATGCACATCAAAGACCTGGCCAGCCCCACCGCGAAGGAGAGCCAGGTGGCCGTAGGCGAAGGTGTGATGCCGGTGCGCGAGATCTTTCAGGCGCTCATCCAGACGCACTATCCCGGCAACGTCGACCTGGAGTACGAGATCAATGCGACCGACCCGATGCCGGGTGTTCTGGAGAGCTTCCACTACATGCGCGGTGTGCTGGCGGGGATGGGATACAAGTAAGGCTGTGCGCCCGCATCTCGAAGCCGGGACCCGGGCGCAGCCACTACTTCTTGGGCTGTACGGCCTGGATGACGCTTTCGTAGCTGGGCTCGGCCGCCTGGATGTGCTTGGCGACGCGCTCGCGCTCTTCGTCGGTGAGCGACGGCAGCACGGTCAGGATGCGGCGCAGGGTAACTGAGATGTCGTCTACATAGTTCATGGTTCGGATGGCTTCGCCGGAGAGAGGCATTGTTGCTCCTAGGGTTTCGAGTTCGTTGTAGTTAGTCTACCGCGTTGGCCGCCAATGGTTGCGTGCGGACCTAGGATGCGGCGGGTAT
>Ga0302279_10001972_pt1 | contig 28037 bp, 20 predicted proteins | sample III_Bog_N3_3_FD_194541 | JGI IMG/M metagenome (GOLD analysis project Ga0302279, IMG submission 194541) | Peat permafrost microbial communities from Stordalen Mire near Abisko, Sweden - III_Bog_N3_3 | ecosystem: Environmental > Terrestrial > Soil > Wetlands > Peat | place: Sweden: Abisko... | reverse complement strand
CGGGTCTCACGATCACTGGAAGGGCTTGATGTCTTTGGGTGTGGCGGGCGGGGCATACCGTGGATCCGGCCTCACGGGCGGCCTCGGCGCCGGAGGCGGCGCTGGCGCCGACGGGGTCGTCGCCGTCTTCGGCGCGCCTTCGGCGCTCACGGCCGAGGCTGGTGAGGACGGAGCTGCGCTCGCCGGAACCCACGTGGTCACCGTGGCGTTGGCGGAGCTGCTTGGAGACGGCGACGGCGTGCGCGTCGCCCGGACGACGAGGACCGTCACGACCACGCCCGCCACGGCGATCGCCGCGCCGACGCCGATGCCGAGCGGCCACGCGAGGGTGCTCCTCGCCGCGACCGACGGGGGTGGCTTGTCCGTCACGGCCGACGCCCTGTCCCCGGTGGAGCCGAAGTCCGCAACGAGGGCGTTCGGTGCCGGCGCGGTCGCGGCGAACGGCTGCGGCAGCGAGACGCGCTCCGCCGGAGCATGCCGCACCACGGACGGGGCCGCCGACGCCGCCGCCCGCGAGCGGATCTTCGCGAGCACCGCGGCCGACCTCTCGTCCGCCCAGGGGGCGAGGCTCTCGGCCATCGACGCGGCGCTGCCGACGCGCTCCTTCGGGTCCCGCGTGAGGGCGCGGTGCACGGCGGCAGCGAGGCCATCGGGGAGCCCCGCGCGCCGGGACTGGATGGCGGGCGCATCCGTCATGAACAGCTGAAAGAGCACCTCGTTCACCTCCCCATCCGGGCTCACCGGTGTCGTCCCGGTGAGCATCTCGTACAGGATGACCCCCGTCGAGTAGAGATCGCTGCGATCGTCGGCGTCGCGGGGCGAGCGCGCCTGCTCCGGCGCCATGTACAGGGGCGTCCCGAGCGCGGCGTTCGTGTGCGTGATCGAGACGGCCTGGGGCTCTCTGACCTTGCTGATGCCGAAGTCGAGGATCTTGAGAAAATCGGGCTCGGCGTCCCGCGTGACGACGAAGCAGTTGGCGGGCTTCATGTCCCGGTGCACGACGCCGGCGCCATGCGCGACCTGGAGCCCGCGGAGGATCTGGAGCGCGAGGTGCACGGCGCGCGCGACGGGCAGACCCTCGGCGCCGGCCCGCGCGATGAGCGCCGCCAGATCCTGCCCCTCGAGGTGCTCCATGACCAGGTACGGCATGCCGTTCGGCAAGGCGCCCGTGTCGTGGATGCGGACGATGTGCTCGCTCTCGATCTTCGACGCGGCCACGGCCTCGTTGACGAACCGCTGGACGGCGCCGGGGACCATCACCATCGCGGGGCTCATGAACTTGAGCGCGACGGTCGCGCGGCGCACGAGGTGCGTGGCCCGGGCGACCGCGCCCATCGCGCCCTCGCCGAGGAGCCCGTCGATCCGGTACTTGCCGTCGACGACCTCGCCGATGGCGGGGTACCCACCGAACGCGGCGCCTGGCTTGCCGGGCAGATCTGCGGAGTCCGTCATTTCCCCCGCTCCGTTCGCGGGACACTACCAGATTATTCTCAACGCCCACGGGCAGGTCTACTAGGTTTCCGTCTCATGGGAACCCGGCTCGCGCGCTTGCAGCGCATCATGCTCGGCGGGAGCCCCAAGCTGCTCCTCTCCCTCGCGGCGCCGACGCTCCTCGCGCTCGTCGTCGATCTCCTGATCCGCGGGCGCTCGCTCACCGAGTACGCCCCCCAGGGCAAGGCCATCTACTTCAGCTCGTGGCTCATCAGCGCCGCGTTCTGGGTCCTGCCGCTCGTCCTCGGTTCGCGCCTCCTGCTCGCGACGGGGTACGTCCCCTCGAGCCCCCGGCCTGCCGGCCGCCGTCGAACGGGCGCGCGCGTCGGCATCGTCCTTTTCTTCGCCCTGTGGGTGCTCCCGTTCGCCACGCTCTCGTTCGGCGGGCAGGCCCTCTACTTCCGCGTCTTTCACGCGTACATCGGCCGCGACACCGTGCGGCTCGGGATCCTCCTGCGGGGCACCGTCCGGGACTGGTTCGTCTCGTGGGGCAGCCCGCTCCTCTTCGTGGGGATGCTCCTCTCGGGCGTCCTCGTCGCGGTCGGGATCCTCCTGCTCATGCGGAGGGCTGCCCCGGGCCTCGCCGGCCCCGTTCCGCTCTTGCCCGTACTCACGTTCCTCGGGGCGCTCTTCTGCTTCTGGACCGACAACGTCGACAGTCGCTTCCTCCAGGCCGCCACGCCCGACGCCTGCCTTGTCCACGGCGTGGTGCACGTGGTGAACGTGGCGGTGACCGGGCAGCACCGCGTGAGGCAGGGAGTCTCGCTGCGCACCCCGGCGCCGCTCCCACCGCTGACGAGCGAGCGCCCGGACCGGCCCAACATCGTCGTCATCCTGACGGAGAGCGTTCGTGCCGACGCCATCTGCTCGGAGACCTCGCCCACCTGTCGCGACGCCCTGCTCGACGACGTCGTCCCCGACCGCATCGGTCTCGGGAAGCTCACCTCGCAGACGCCGAACACCTTCAGCTCGTGCATGATCCTCTGGACGGGCCTGTCGCCCATCGTGACCATCGCCACCGCCCACACGGCCCCCGTCCTGTGGGAGCTCGCCCGCGCGGTCGGCTACCGCACGGGCTACGTCACCTCCCAGAACCCCAAGTACGAGGACTTCGGCGCGTTCGTCCGCAACGCCGGGATCGACGATCTCGTCACGGCCCTCGAGCTCGGCGGCCTCGGCCAGGAGCAGCTCGGCGCGCCCGACGAGAACGCCACGAAGGAGATGCTCCGCTTCATCCGCGAGGTCCCGCGAGGCACGCCCTACTTCGGCGTGCTCCACCTGTCGAACACGCACATGCCCTACCGGGTCGCCCCCGATCTCGTGCCCTTCACCCCCCATTCCGACGACCCCCTGGGAGACGTGGCGCTGCTCCACAACCACTACCGGAACAGCGTCCGCCTCCAGGACCGGACCGTTTCGTCGTTCCTGCACGAGCTCCGGGGCATGCCGGGCTGGGACGACACGGTGGTCGTCTTCCTATCGGATCACGGCGAGCAGTTTCGCGAGCACGGCGGCCTCTACCACAACCACTCGCTCTTCGACGAAGAGGCCCGCGTGCCCGGCTGGATCGCGGGCGGGGCGCACACGCTCGACGATGGGCAGCGCGCCGCGCTGCGAAGCTACGCGGGTACGCGCACGTACACGCAAGACGTGCACGAGACGCTGGTGGACCTCCTCGGCCTCGAAGGAGCGCGCGCGTCGCTGCCCCACGCCGACCAGGTCGGCGGCCGATCGCTCCTGCGGCCGCGCCAGCCCGAGGCGGATCCTTCGGCCCTCCTCGCGACGTCCACCGCGGTCTGGGAGCCGGACGACGCGTGGTTCGGCGTTCGCTACCGCGAGCAGGTGCTGGTCGGCTCGGCGGCCGCTCCGTGGCGCTGCTACAACACGGCGCGCGACGCCGGCGAGTTCGCGCCGCTCCCCGCCGCCGCGTGCGGCAAGCTCCTCGGCGTGGCGACGAAGGCATTTCCGGACGTCGCCCGTCCTCGATGAGCGCCGTGCGGAGCGCGGCTCGCGGCCCGCGTGGCGACGCTCCGCTCCTGACCCCGCTCGTCGTCTCCGGGCTCCTCGCGCTCCTCTACGAGACGTGCTTCTTCGTTGGCAGGCCGAGGGGGGCGTTCGAGCTCGCCTACTTCCAGGTCTTCGTCGTCGCCCAGTGGCTCTCGCTCACGCTCCTCGTCGCCCTCGCCGCTCGCCTCGCGCACGCCGCGCTCCGTTCGTGGATGGCGCACCTCGTCGCGGGCTTCCTCTTCACGGTCCCGCTGCTGCTGTACGTCGATCTCGTGGTCGTGCAGCGGGTCAATCGTCACCTCGGCTCGATCGTCGTCGCGTCGTTCGACATGAGCTTCCGCGGGAGCCGCGAGCTCGTGGAGGCGGCAGGCGTCGGCGGGGCGCGGTTCGCCGGCGCCATCGTCGTCCTCGGGCTCGTGTTCGCAGCCGGCGTCGGGCTCGACGTCCTGGCGACCGGGTGGGGGAGGCGCTTCACGGCGCGCGTGCTGCCGCGGCTCTCCCGCGTCACGCTCCGCGTAGAATGCATCTTTCTTGCGTCCGCCGTGCTCCTCGTCAACGCCCTCGGCGCGGGTTGCAGCCTGGTCGTGCAGCAGGCGGCCTGGCAGCGCTTTCACCGCGCCATGCCCATCCTGACCAACGTCGTGGGCCCCGTGGCCCATGCGCGCTCCTCGATGAAGCTGCGACTCCGCCCCCTCCGGACGGAGGCCCAGATCGAGGAAGGGCTCGCGAAGCTCGTGCTGCCAAAGACCCCCTCGGCGGGCGACATCGTCATCTTCGCCGCAGACAGCCTGCGTGCCGATGCGATCGACGCGGCGACCTCCCCCGCGATCGATGCCTTCGGCCGGACGGCGCTCCACTTCGACCGGAGCGTCTCGGGTGGCAACGCGACGCACGTGGGCCTCTACGCGTTCTTCCGCGCCGATCCTGCGCTCACGTGGACCCCGGAGCTGGCCGGCGGCCCTGCCGTCCCGCTCCGCATCGCCAGGAAGCTCGGTTACCGGATCGAGGTGCTCGCGGCCGCGAGCCTCGGTTACCTCGGGATCGATCGCCAGATCTTCGGGCCGTCCCTCGAGCTGGCCGACTCCTTCACCGACGAGCGAGACCTGGCCGCGATGGAGCTACCCAAGCGCGACGCTCACCTCACGGACGAGCTCGTGCGCCGCCTGGCCGCGCCCCACCCGCCCACCGTGTTCTTCCTGTTCTTGAACTCGACGCACCTGCCCTACCTCTGGGCTGACGACTTCGAGCCGCCCTTCCGTCCGTACGCCGGGCTCAGCGATTCGTTCAAGCTGCAGACGGGAGGCGGCCAGGAGGGCGTGCGCACGCGGTACCGAGACTCCGTCGCCTACATCGATACGCTCTTCCGCCGCGTACAGAACGCGATTCACGCGGGCGGCCACGAGGACGAGACGTCGCTGCTCGTGACGGGCGATCACGGCGAAGAGTTCTGGGAGCACGGCCTGGCGGGCCACGCCTCGGAGCTCTGCGGTCCCCAGACCCGCGTGCCCCTGTTCCTGAGGCTCCCCCGTGGAACGCTCGCCATGGAGCCCGATCACCTAACGGGCGCCCCCCTCGAGCGAAAGTTTGGCACCCTCGAGGACGTGTGGCCCACGCTGCTCGAGGTTGCCGGCGTCCGCGGCCCCACGGCAGGCCTCTTCGACGGCGTCTCGATGCTTCACGCGAGCCGGCGGGCCTTGCTCACGACGAGCCTTTCCCTCTGGGGCGGATCGCCAGCTCAGCTCGCCCTCGAGGACGAGGAGCTGAAGATCGTCTTCGAGCTGGAGGACCCCAACCACAGGTTCACCGCGCAAGAGGTCGATATCGTTGATGTCTTCGACTCATCGGACAACCCCATCCACACCGATCTCACCGCGAGCCAGTACTCGGAGCTCGCCCGCCGCCACTTTGGCCCCGAGCTCTCGCAGCTCTTCGAGATCATCCGCTGGTAGGGCGACGAACGCCGCAGAGACGCGGAAATGCTCGTCTTTGATGACGCGCCGCGGTAGTGTAAAATTATGAAACGCAAGAACCCCGTGAGGGCGCTGCTCGAGGAGCTGCGGAAGGAAAAGCGAAAGGAAGGGGAGTACAGCCCCGACGAAGAGCGCCGTCGCATGGCCCTCGCCGCCGGCTTCCGCCGCCTCAGCGCATGGAAGAAGCGCGCCTCGGCGACCTCCAAGTCACTGTAAGAACGGGACTTGTAGCAGCGAGCCAGCGCCAGCGGCCACCGCGCAGCACAGCGAGCCGCGCCGCCCTCGTCACTTCCTCAGAAAGTAGAACGCCACGCCGCCCGCCAGCAGCGCCAGGGCGATGATGACGAGGAGCGTCTGGCGGTTGTTCTCCGGCCGGGCATCGCGGGGGGAACGCGCCGCCTGGTGCACGGGGCGAGCATCGGCCTCGTCGTCCGCCTCGGCCTCGTCTCCGACATCGCTCGTGACGCCGCGCAGGCTCGGAGCCGATCGCTCCGGCGGCGGGGGGCCCTTCTTGCGCGGCTTCGGCTGCTTGGCCTTCTTCTTCTCGGCGGCAGCGAGGGCGCGCGCCTTCCGCCGCTCCTTCTTCGCGAGCCTCGCGGCGGCCTTGCCGCGCGCGCGCTCCTTCTTCGCCTCGACGCGCGCGACGCGCTGCTCCGTCGTCAAGCCCGGCGGCTCGGGCTCCTCGGGCTCTTCCGGCTCGTCCGCCTCGTCTTCCTCTGCGTCGCCCCAACCGGCGTCGAGGTCGTCCAGGCTCGGTATCGAAGTACGATCTCTTTTTAGCTCGACCACGGCTTGCGACTAGACCACGAGAAAGCCTCAAATTTCCAGTTCTCATCACGACGGGTGCGTCGGCGACCTCTACTCGACCCGTACGTCGCTCGCGCCTTCGAGCCGGATCACGGCCGTGTCGCCGTGAAGATAGAACGCGGCGCCCGTCGCGCTCTGCGCCAGCGCCGCCGACGCCACGCTCGTCGGAGCGGCGCCCGACACCGATGTGACCGTCGCAAGCGGGGCAGTCTTCCCCGTCCGAGCCTGCAGGTTCAAGGTCAGCGTGAGCACGTGACCGGCGCCCGTGGGCGCCCACACGACCTCCACCCCGCTCGGCCCGTCCGTGATCGATAGCTTGCTTCCGTCGAGGAAGCCGGCGGTGGCCGGGCCGCTCACCCAGCCGGACGCCTCGTCCAGCCCCTTCATGGCATCGAGGCTGACGGTCCCCGCGGTCGTCGCCGGCACGAGCGTGTCGATACCGGCGGGCAGCGTCGGCAGCAAAGACCCGGCGGCGACGTAGAGGGGCGGCTGGCCGATGGGCGCGCTCGCGGTGATCGACGCCGGACCGGAGGTCATCGAGCCGTCCCACCACCCGAACCATTTGCCCGGCGGCAGGTGGACCTGCCGCGACGTCGCGCCCTCCGTCACGACGGGCGCGACCAGCAGCGCCGGGCCGAGCATGTACTCGTCGTCCGCCGCCGTCGCCGCACCGGTATCCGTGGGGTAGGCGAGGGGCAGCGACCGGATGGTCGGCGTGCCGTGGGCCTCGGCGGCAGCGAGCAGCGAGGTCAGGTACGGGACGAGCTTCTGGTGCAGGTTCGCGAGCGCCGTGTACACGGTGACCGTGTCCGCGTCGTAGTTCCACGGGTACTTGTTCTCGCCCGGCCCGAGCTGCATCACCATCGAGAGCGCCGTGTGCTCGGCCCAGCGGAGGAGGGCCTCCTTCGTCGGAGCGCCGCCGCGGTAGCCGCCCGTATCGGCGCCGTAGAGGGGAAAGCCGCTCGCGGCGAGCGTCTGCCCGGCCACGATCGACGCAGGGAGCCCGCCGACCAGCATCGTGCCCGACGGCCCCGGGTCGCCGTAGTGCTGAAATCCGTTGTCGAGATCGCCCGGCCACACGATGTCGGCGACCGCGGCGCCGCCGTAGGTCGACGCGCGCACGATGAGCACGCCCCCGTCGCTCGTCTTGGCGAGGGCGTCGCGGTAGGCACCATGGTAGCCGAGAGGGTAATTGCGCGCGGTGCGCTCGCTCTCGCCGTCGGAGAGCTTGAGATTCAGGCGCGCTCCGAGCAGATCGGGGACCATGTCCTCCCCGTAGTCGAGCTTGAAGCCGTTCATCCCGAGGCCGACCGGCACGGCAGCTCTGCCCGACCAGAAGGCCGTGGCAGCGCTGCTCGTGAAGTCGATCATCCCGAAGCCCACGCTCGCGTCGGCTCCGGGTGCGGCGAAGGGCGAGCCGTCCTGGACCTCGACGAAGTAATGCTTCGCCGCCGCCGTCGGGTAGAGCATCTGCGCTTCGTCCTGCGATCCGCTGGACGCAGGGTCCTCGAGGTACGGGCTGTTCCACCCGAAGAGCTCGAACCCCATCGCGGTCATCGTCTGCGCGAAGACCTTCGGGTCGGTGTACTTGGTCCCGTTGAAGTCGAGCGTGTTCAGCGCGACCTGCCACCCGTCGTCGATCCAGAAGGTGCTCGTCGGGATGTGCAGGGAGCGAATCATCGCGAGGTCCCCGAGCACCTGGGCCTGGCTGTCGGCGTGCCGCCACATCATGGGGGCGAGCGCCCAGCCCGGTGTCTTCCGCGCGAGCCCGGTGAGCTGCGTCAGCGTGGCGATGTCCGCGAGGGGATCGGGATCAACGACGATGGTGACATCCATCGAGAGCCCTTCGAACGTCGATCGCACGACGGTCGGATCGCTCGACGCGACGTCCCACGCGCCTGCCTGCCGGCTCTTCACGAACACTCCGTAGCCCTGCGACGAGACGATCCACGGCACGGGGACGTGCCGATCCGTCGTGCCCGACTCGACGTTTCCATCGACCTCGAGCTGCATCCCGATGATGAGCCCGCGCGCGTTCACGTGGTCATAGCGCTCCCCGAGGCCCGCGTAGAAGCCGGCGTCGGACGCGAGCGCGAGCGAGACGAGGACCGTCGGCGCCTGGTCGGCGGTCGTCACGAGGTGGAGGACGCCCGGGCTCGGGCTATCCATCGCGATCGCGGAGTCGACGACCTGGGTGAAGGTGTCGTTCGTGAGCTTCTTGGGATCGTGGAAGCCCTGCGGATCGTTCGGGTCGAGCGCTCGCGAGAAGAGCGGTTGACCGGCGGCAGTGCCGAGCAACACTTGTCCGTTCTGCGTGATCTGGAAGCGTCCGTCCGCGTAGAGCGTCGCCGACGCGCCGCTGCCCATCGCGACCGTCCGCGACGGAGTCGTTGCCGTGGGCGACGGGGTGGACGACGAGCTGCACGACGCCGCCATCGACGCCGTGAAAACGATCGCCCCGGCGTGCCCCCACGGGCGAGCGGCGTCTCGCTTCTGGTAGCCCGGCTTGCGCGAAGCATTCTTCCGCGCTAAAGAGTGCGCAATCACGACAATCCCTCTCGTCGCAATCTATCCCTAACGAGCCCGTAGCGTATCTAGCTTCCCTACGATTCTCCGCGGAGACAGCGCGACGAAAGGCTGGGCCGCTCAGCCGGCCATCATCGGTCCATTCACCATCGACAGGCGCCCTGACACTCAGGTCGGGGCGGGCTCGAAGGTAGGCGGCCTGGTGGAGCGTGATGGCGTGGCCTCCATCGATTGGACCTCCCCGCCGCATTCCGCCACTCCGACGCGCGGCATCGAGGATGGCTTCCAATCAGGCGCTCGTTCACCAATTACGGAGCCTAGCCGCGAGAGAGTCACCATCCTCGTGAGTTTTCAGAGTTCTTGGCGTGGACGCCGTCCGTCCGCCGCCCGTTCGCCCAGTCGTTCCCCCAACCAGTCTAGCCAGCACCACGAAGCGCAGCCCGTCGCCGTCAAGGCGCCCGCTCCGCCCCTCACCCCGGAGATCGCGGAGGCCATCAAGGCTTCCCCGTTCGCGGCGCTCGGGATCGCGGACGCCCTCGTCCGCGCCACCCTCGACGAGCAGTACAAGGACCCTTCGCCCATCCAGGCGGAGATCATCCCCCACGTCGTCGCCCGGCGCGACGTGATCGGCTGCGCGCAGACCGGTACCGGCAAGACCGCCGCCTTCGTCCTCCCTCTGCTCCAGCTGCTCTCGACGAGCGCCGATCCGCGCGGCCCGATCCGCGTGCTCATCCTCACGCCGACGCGGGAGCTCGCCGCGCAGATCGGCGAGCGCATCGAAGTCTACGGACGCTACCTCGGCATCCGCCACGCGATCGTCTACGGCGGCGTCAGCCAGCACCGCCAAGAGATCGCGCTTCGCCAGTCGCCCGACATGCTCGTGGCGACGCCCGGGCGCCTGCTCGATCTGATGCAGCAGAGGCTCGTCAAGCTCGACGGCGTCACGCACTTCGTCCTCGACGAAGCCGACCGCATGCTCGACATGGGCTTCGTCAACGACGTACGGCGCGTCGTCGCCGCCATCCCGACGCAGCGGCAAACGTTGCTCTTCTCCGCCACGATGCCGCAGGCCATCGAGGCCCTCGCGCAGTCTCTCCTAAAGAACCCGGTGCGCGTCTCGATCACCCCCGCGGTGACCACGGCCGAGCGGGTCGAGCAGTCCGTCGTGTTCGTCGCCAAGGCGGACAAGCGGGCGATGCTCGAGACGGTATTGCGCGACGGCACCGTCGAGCGGGCGCTCGTGTTCACGCGCACGAAGCACGGCGCGAACCGCCTGTCGGAGCAGCTCGACAAGGCCGGCATCGGATCCGCCGCCATCCACGGCAACAAGACGCAGGGCGCCCGCGAACGCGCGCTCGAGGCGTTCCGCAAGGGCACGACCCGCGTCCTCGTCGCGACCGACGTCGCCGCGCGCGGAATCGACGTTGACGGCATCTCGCTCGTCGTCAACTTCGACCTTCCGAACGTCGCCGAGAGCTACGTCCACCGCATCGGACGGACGGGTCGGGCCGGCGCATCGGGCAGGGCGATCTCGTTCTGCGACCGCGACGAGCGCCCGCTCCTGACCGACATCGAGCGCTTCATCCGTCGCCGCCTGCCCTCGAGCGGCACCGACGCCGGGGCCGCAGCGGCGGCCTCGCCCGGCGCCGCGGCAGCCGCTTCGCCGGCCAGCCCCGCACGGCAAGGGCGGCCGCGCCGCTACCGCGGATCGCGCTGGTAACAAGGCGCGCTTCCGAGCTCTACCGATCTCGACCGACGGGTACAAGGCGTGTAAGGTGCGCGCGCTTTGGCGCAGAACGCGACCTCACGGCCCGCCGATTGGCCTTCCGCAGACACGACGGACCTAAGAGCCCACGACGCGCCGCACGCCTCGTCCTCCATCGAGTGGTGGTACCTGAACGGCCACGTCACGACCGAGGACGGTCGTGACTTCTCTCTTTTCGCGGCATTCTTCCGGGCGAAACGCGACGGAGGCGGGTCGGCCGACGGACGGCCGTTCCACTTCCTCACCTGGGCGCTCGTCGACGTCGCATCGAAGAAATACCACTACGACGTCCGCCACGACCCGCGCGCTCCGGCGGACGCCCTTCGTGAGCTTGATCGGCGCCCCGCGGGGGACGAGCCTCGCGTACGGCGTGCGCTTCGCGAGGTATTCGCGAAGGGCAACCTCCCTCTTCCCGATCGGCTGCTGACGCGCGAGGCGGCAGTCTCCCTGGATCGACTCGCGCTCGACTACGGCGGCAACCGCCTCGAGAGCCGGGCGGACGGCAGCTACCTCCTCATCCTCTCGGACGAACGCCGAGGCATCGGCTGCGAGCTCGTCTTCGTGCCCGAGAAGCCGCTAGTGCGCCACGGCCACGATGGCGTCGTCTCGGCTGGCACGAAGCACGAGATGTTCTACTACTTCACGCCCCGCTGCCGGACCACGGGCACGGTGCGGCTCGCGAACGTCGCTCTGCCCGTCAAGAGCGGGACCGGCTGGTACGACCACGAGTTCGGACGGCACGAGACCACGGACGGGGCGAGCGGCGATCTCGCGTGGGTCTGGCTCGCGGCGCAGCTCGACAACGGCTGGGATCTCTCCGCCTACTTCATCTTCGACCGCGCGAAGGACGACGCCGTGCTCGACGGCCGTGCGATCCTCATCGCCCCCGATGGCTCGAGACACGAGCACGCCGAGCTCGTCTTCCGTCCGACGGAGACCTGGACGAGCACGCGGACGTTCGAGAAGTACCCCTGCCGATGGCGGCTCGAAGTGCCCGCCGCCGGCGTCGCGCTCGACGTGGCCGCCGAGTTCGCGGCGCAGGAGCTCGTCACGCTCGTCGCTCCACCGGCGTTCTGGGAGGGCCGCGTCCGCGTCAAAGGGACCATGGGAAGGGCTTCGGTGAGCGGGCTCGGGTTCGTGGAGCGAACCGGGTTCGGCGAGCTCAAGAACCTCGAGTCGTTTCTTGGCGCGGTCGGCGCGGAGACGCGAAGCGCGCTCGCGGCGCTTCTCCCCGTCGCGCCGAACCAGGCCCAGATCGGAAGCCTGGTCGGCGTGAAGAGCCATCCGGAGTACCTCGATGGCTTCGACGTCGCGCAGTACACGCGCACCGTCCTCGAGCCGATCCACCTCGTCGCCGACCGCGGTGGCAAGGCGTGGCGTTCGTTCGGGGTGCTCGCGAGCTTCGACTGCGTCGGGGGAGACGCCGAAGGATTCCGGCATCTGCTTGCCCTGCCGGAGCTGATGCACGTCGGCTCGCTCATCGTCGATGACGTGCAGGACCGCTCCGACGTGCGTCGCGGCGGTCCGGCGTGCCACAAGGTGTACGGCGATGCCCTGGCCATCAACGCGGGCAACGCCGCCTACTTCCTCGCGCAGCTCCCGCTCGCCGGCTCGCGGTCGTACTCGGCGGAGACCATGGTGCGGGTCTACGAAGCCTACTTCGAGGCCATGCGCGCCGCGCACGCAGGCCAGGCGCTCGACATCGACGGCGTGCACGCGATGATGCCCGAGGCCGTAGCGCGCGGCGGCGACCTGCTCGAGCGGCGCGTGCTAGCGGCCCACCGCTTGAAGTCCGCGGTTCCACCCGCGGCGCTCGCGCGCATGGCGGCCGAGCTCGGCGGCGGGACCGCGACGCAGGCCGAAGCGCTCGCCGGCCTGTTCGAAGCCTTCGGCGTCGCGTTCCAGATCGTCGACGACGTCTTGAACCTGCGCGGCTTCGCGAAGGATCTCAAGACGCGGGGCGAAGACATCACGCACGGCAAGGTCACCGCGCCCGTTGCCAAGGCGATGTCACTGTTGCCCCTCGCGAAGCGAAGGGCCCTCTGGGAGACCATCCGGTCGAAGCCGACGGATCCCGAGGTCGTCGGCCAGGTCGTGGAGCAGCTCGACGCGTGCGGGGCGCTCGCGTCGTGCGAGCAGCAGGCAGCGGAGCTCATCGAGGCGGCGTGGCTGCGAGTCGACCCTCTCGTCCCCGACTCCCACGCGAAGGTGAAGCTGCGCGCGTTCGGCTGGTTCATCCTCGACCGGCACTACTGATGGGTCCGGGTGTCGCTCGCACGGCGCGGGCAATCGTCGCCGCCCTGTACGGCGCCGTTGCGGTCGTCCTGGTCGCGCCAAGGGCGGAGGCGCTCTGCGTGGTCGACGCGGAGACACGCGCGCGCGCGGACGACCTCGAGCGAACGCTCCGCACCGAAGCAGCGCGCGCACGGTCGTGGCGCTACGCGTGGGGCGCGGCCTACGACGGCCTCGCGCTCGCGACCTTTGCCGTGCTCCCGGTGCGCGACCTCGTCGAGCGCGACGACCTTGCCGTGACCGGCATCAGTGCCGCCCTCGCGGGCGGGCTCGTCCTCGCGCTCCGCCTGGACGTCGAGCGCGCGGACGTCGCGCTCGCTGATCTGAACGACGCCGCACCGTGCGACCGCGTCTTCGCCATCGACGAGCTTTATCGGCGATACGGCAGCGACGAAGCGCTGCACGTGGCCTGGCCGTCGCACGCCCTCAACGTCATCGCGAACTCGATCGTCGGTGGCGTCATCGCCTTCGGCTTCCATCACGGAGCCTACGGCGTGTACACGGCGGCGAGCGGGCTCGCGATCGCCGAAGTGAGGCTCCTCTCGCAGCCCAAGCGCCTCATCGGCGGTCCCCCCGGCATTGTCTTCGCTCTCTCCCTGTCCCCCGCATCGGCGGGCGAGGACCGCCCTCGTTCGGCCGTCGTCCGACTCACGGCGGCTTGGTAGGCCCACCGCTCAAACCGCCGGCGGCCGTGTCTCGGTAGACCCTGCCACTCCGGCCCGCCCGTAGCTGCCGACGACCTTGACCATCTCGCAGCGATGCGTGAGGGCAGAGAGCGCAAGGCTGATTGCCGCGTCCTCCCGGTGGCCCTCGACGTCGATGAGGAAGACGTAGTCCCACCTCTTCTGGCGGCTCGGACGCGACTCGATGCGCGTCAGGTTGACGCCCGCGTCGTCGAACACGCCGAGCACGTTGCGGAGCGCCCCCTTGCCGTCCTTGAGGCTGAAGACGATGGTGGTCTTGTCTCGTCCGGTCCGCGGCGTGGGTGCGGAGTCTCCCCTCGCGACCACGAAGAAGCGCGTGGCGTTCTCGGCGCGATCCTGGATCTTCGCCTCCATGATCTCGAGAGGGAAGAGGTCGGTCAGGCTCGGACTGCCGATGCACGCGGTCGCCGGGTCCGCGAGCGTCTCGCGCGCGGCCGCCGCCGTGCTGGAGGTAGGGTCCAGCCGAGCGCCGGGGAGGTTCTTTGCCAACCACCCGCGGCATTGTGCGAGCGCCTGGGGATGCGAGAGCACCCGCCTCACCGCGCTCAAAGCGAGCCCAGCCCTTCCGAGCAGCGCATGGGTGACGTCGAGCACGATCTCCTTCTGGACTAGGAACTCTCCTTCGATGAGCGCGTCCGCGCTCGCCGTGACCGAGCCTTCGGTCGAGTTCTCGATGGGAACGACGCCGTATCCGACGTCCTGTCCCCGAACGGCGTCAAAGACGCCGTCGATCGTGACTGCCTCCCGGTAGCGCGCCTCACGCCCAAAGAGACGAAGCGCGGCGACGTGGGAGAAGGTCCCTTCGGGGCCGAGGAACGCGACGACGGGCGAAGGTGTGGCCGGCAGCTCGCCGGCAGCGCTTTGGCGGGGATCGGTCGGGCTCACGGCGGTGCGAGCTTAGCCCAGCGTGAGGCCTCTGCTCGCGCTTCGCTCCAGCCGAGCCCGCCCAGCGTGTCTGCCTTGTTACTTGGCTCCGCAGGTCTCGTTGATGTGGCGCTCGATCGGCTCTTCCTTGGCGAGCGCCATCTGCAGCGCCGCCCCGCTCGCGTCGAACTTGGGCTTCAGGTCGACCATCGTTTGCATGATCTCCTGCAGCGACCCGAGCCCTTTCACGACCTCGCCGAGATCGGTGGTCAGCTCGGCGTCCTTGAGCTGCAGCGCCTTCAGCTCTGCCGCGAACTTGCCGAAGGCCGCGGCGTCCTCCTTGAGATCCTTGTCGAACTTGAACGCGTCCTGGTCGGGGGCGTCCTTCATGGCGGTGGCAATGGCCTGGCAATCCGCCGCCGTCGCCGCCCCGGCGTCCGCGCTGCAGCGCGCGTCGAGCTTCTTGAGACCTCCGGAGAAGGTGCGTGCCATCGGGCCGATCTTGTCGAGGGCCTGCTGGAGCGGCGTCAAGAGATCGGCGAGGCCGCGAAGCTCGGTCGCGGTACCTTTCGCAAAGGCCTGGTAGTCCGTCGACTCCTTCGCCAGCTCGGCGTTCGTGACCTTCTGCGCGGCGAGATCCGTGGCGACCTTGTCGACGATGTCGGCGGCGGCCTTCAGGTTCTTCGCCATGACGCCGAAGTCGTCGGACGACAAGCTGATCCCCTTGAGGGCCGCATCATCGTCGTCGATCGTGTTGACGACCGCCTTGCACTCCTCCGCCTTGTTGTCACAACCGACGCTTGCGGCCAGAGTCATAGATACGAGTACGACGGCGAACGCGCTGCGCATGAGTCCTCTTTTTCTGTCTGTCTCGCCTGAGCCGGCGAGGGCGGGCCCATAGGAGCGGCTCGCATGGCACGCGTCAAGGAGTCGCGCGCCGCCAACTTCTCCGGAAGCGAGCGCCGGGATCTGCTCCACTCCCCCGACGATGGACCTCGAAGAGACCGCGCGCGCTTCGATCGACCGAGCTCTCGCCAACCTGACCCGACTCCAGGGGGCCGACGGCGCCTGGCCGGGTGACTACGGCGGCCCGATGTTTCTTTTGCCGATGTACGTCGCGCTGTGCCACGTCTCCGGTCGCGTTCCGGCGGCACACCGTGAGGGGATGCTTCGTTACTTCCTCAACGTCCAGAACGCGGACGGCAGCATCGGCCTCCACGCCGAGGACACGCGGGGCAGCATGTTCACCACCGCCCTCGGTTACGTCGCCGTCCGCCTGCTCGGCGCCGCCAAGGAGGACGCGCGCGTCGCGCGCATGCGCGCATGGATCCACGCCAACGGGACACCCCTCGGCGCGGCGACGTGGGGCAAGTTCACGCTTTGCCTGCTCGGGCTCTACGAGTGGCGCGGCATCCACCCGATCCTCCCCGAGCTCTGGCTCCTCCCACGCCGCACGCCGTTTCATCCGTCGCGGCTGTGGTGCCACGCGCGCCAGGTGTACCTGCCCATGGCGTGGCTCTACGGCAAGCGGGCAAGCGCCAGTGGCGACCTTCTCCGCGGCCCGCTCACGGAGCTGCGCGAGGAGCTCTACGGTGGCGCCTGGTCCAGCATCGACTGGGAGTCGCACCGCGACACGCTGTGCCCGACGGACGCTTACCGGCCTCCGACCGCGGTTCTTCGCGCGGCCAATCGGATCATGGATGCATACGAGCGTACGCCCGTCCGCGCGCTTCGCGAGCGAGCTCTGGAGGAGATCCTGGAGCACGTCGACTACGAGGACGCTGTGACGGGCTTTCTCGACATCGGTCCGGTGAACAAGGTGCTGAACGCCTTCGTCCACCACGCGCGAGACCCGGGGGGGTCTGCCTTTCGCCGCGCCTTCGGAGCTTGCGAAGCCTACCTCTGGCCGGGCCACGACGGGACGAAGATGCAGGGCTACGAGAGCAGCAAGCTCTGGGACACAGCCTTCGCCGTGCAAGCCATCCTCGCGACGCGCAGGTGCGATCCGCCAGTCCGGCGCACGCTCGAAAGGGCGTACGATTACCTGCGCGACAACCAGATCCTCGAGGACGTCCCTGATGCCGCGCGGCACTTCCGGGACGCGTCGCGCGGTGGTTGGCCGTTCTCGAGCCGGGCCCATGGCTGGCCCATCACGGACTGTACGTCCGAGGGGCTCAAGTGCGCGATCGGGCTCGAGCCAGCGAGCGCCACGACTGGAGCTTCGCCGTCGCCCCCCATCCCCCGCGCGCTGCTGCACGACGCCGTGGCCCTCCTTCTCGCCTGGCAGAACGACGACGGCGGCTGGGCGACCTACGAACGTCAGCGGGGCGGCGCCTGGTTCGAGCTGCTCAACCCGTCCGAGGTGTTCGGCGACATCATGGTCGACTACTCGTACGTCGAGTGCACGAGCTCGTGCCTCACGGCCCTCGTGGAAGCACGCCGCGGTCTCCGGGACGGCAGCTCGCCCGCCACCCAGCGCCGGATCGACGACGCAATCGCGCGCGGCGACCGCTTCCTCCGCGCGAAGCAGCGCGCCGACGGGAGCTTCGAGGGGAGCTGGGGAGTGTGTTTCACGTACGGCACCTGGTTCGGCGTGACCGGCCTCAGGGCGGCCGGCGCGTCGGTCCGGGATCCCGCCGTGGTGCTGGCTTGCAACTTCTTGCTCAGCAAGCAGAGGGACGACGGCGCGTGGGGGGAGCATGGCGACTCGTGTCGCGAGCACAGCTACATCCAGGCTCCCGCGGGTGGTGCGGCACAGACCGCGTGGGCGCTCTCGGCGCTGGTGCGGGCGGGACACGGAAGCGGGGAGCCCCAGGAACGCGCGGCCCGCTATCTCATCGGCAAGCAGGAAGCGGACGGAAGCTGGGCGCGTGAACCCATGGTGGGCGTCTTCAATCGGACCTGCCTCATCAATTACGACAACTACCGCCACTACTTTCCGCCCTGGGCGCTCGCGGAGTGGGTCGCCTATCGATTCAACGAACGCTGAACCCGGTCGAGCATCTGCGCGACGACACCGCGTGGCACCTTCGCTCCCGCGCCGTCCTCCGCGATGCGGACCAGCGTCGCATCGGCCAGGTCGGTGCACAGGGTCGTGAATGCGACGAACCCCGGCGGCGCGGATCCCGCCTCGAGTGCCGCGATGTAGGCACGGGCGGAGGTGAGGTCGCGATGCGCAAGCGCCATCACCTCGCTGCCGGGGACGGCGTCCGGCAGGTAGCGTCTCCCGTCCGCGACGTCCTTCGTCGCGTCCTTCAGAATGTTCACGAGCTGTAGGCCTTCGCCGAACGCGGTCTCGTGGGCGACGAGCGTGGCGCGAACGGAAGAGAGCTGCGGAGCGTCGTGTACGAAGAGCTCGGTCAAGAGCTCGCCCACGATGCCTGCAACGACGTAGCAGTAACTCTTCAACTCATCCATCGTCCGGAGCGTGAAGTGGCCTGCCTCGTCAGCGCGCACCACCGTGGCGAGCATGCCGTTCGCCGTACGCCGAGCGTGCCCGAGTATTGCCTTCTGCACAGCCGGGCTAGTCTCAGAGTCGAGCCGGTCCAGGAGGTCGGGCAAGGCTCGCATCAGCGCAATGTTGCCGGCGTCGCGCGTGGGCGGCTGCAGGAGCCAGCTGTCTCGCAGCTCGGTGGGCCCAGAGTTCGACCGAACGTCGCGCCCATCGAGCGCGTCAGCACGCGACGCGAGCAGGTCGATGAGATCTTCGAGGGCGCGCACACGCGTGGCTTTCGGCCAGAGGTCCGCATCCTCGAGGGTGTCGGCCAGCCTAAACAAGAGGTAGGCCAGACACGTGGCCCTTCGCGTTGGCTCGGGCAACAGTGGGATAGCGAGCGCGAACGTTCGGCTCGTCCTGACGAGAAGCTCATGCGCCTGCATCCGATCCTCCTTGGGCCGCCGCAGCGACTGTGCGATGCCATTGCCCCATGTCTCAAGCGCGAGCGTGTACGGACGGACTAAATAGGGATCCATGAGGAACGCGTTGGCGGAGAGTCATGCCGACTTCGTCGTCGTCGGGGGCGGATTTGCGGGCCTGAACGCTGCCGCCGCCCTCGCGCGCACAGGTGCGACGGTGACGGTGCTCGAGGCTCTCGACGGCGCCAACCCCACGTTTCGCGGTGAGCTCCTGCATCCGCGCGGCGTGCGCGCCCTCGCCACGCTTGGGCTGAAGGACGCGGTCCTCCGCGCCGGCGCGTTACCCGTGCGCGGCTTTGCGGCGTTTGCCGCCCACTCCGCCAGCCCCGTCCTGCTCCCGTATCCGCGCGGCTCCGGAATGGGGCTCACCATCGAACATGGCAGGCTCGTCGCCGGCATCCGGGGTGAGCTCGCCAAGAACCCGTGCATCCAGCTCGTCTCTCGCGCGCGCGTGCGCGACCTCGTCACGCAACGGGGACGCGTGTCGGGCGTGCGGACCACGGACGGGCGCGTCCATCGTGCGAGCGTGCTCATCGCGGCCGATGGGCGGCACTCCCGCGTCCGCAAGCTGCTCGGGATCGGCAGCACGTCCAGGCTGCTCTCGTATTCGCTGGCGATCCCACTCGACGGGGACGTACTGCCCGAGCCCGAGCACGGACACGTCTTCGTGGGGGCGCCCGGGCCCATTCTCGCCTACGGGTACCGGTCTGGGCCGGAGGAAGAGCACCCTCGAGACGCGGCCAAGGTGCGCCTGTGCATCGACGTCCCGCTTGGCGCAGCAACCGGAACGGACGAGCTCCTCGCGTATCTGCGTGACGGCTACGCACCCCTCCTTCCCCGTGCCATGCGCGAAGCAATGCAGCGCTCGCTTCGGCGCGAGGTTCTCGCGAGCTCCGCGAATCATGCGATATACACCGACGCCTGCGCCGTGCCCGGCGCGGCGCTCGTCGGCGACTCTGGAGGGTGCTCTCATCCCATCACTGCCACCGGCATGACGACGGCGCTTCACGACGTGACGACGCTGGCGGCCTGCGTCTCCGCTCACGGTGCAACGGACGATGCCCTCGTCGCCTACCAGCGGCGCCGTTACCGCTTCGTTCGCTCCCGCGAAGCCTTCACCCATTCGCTCTACGAAGTGCTCCGAGGCCAGGGCGCCGGGGCTCGCCAGCTCCAGGAGGGGACGTTCTTTTACTGGCGCGCGGCCGAGCGGGGAAGGCGCGCTTCCATCGACGTGCTTTCCGGGGACGAGGAAAGCGTCGCGGCGTTCGTGTCCGAGTACGTTCGCGTGGTCGCGACGTCGAGTTGGCTCGCGTGCGGGAGAGGCTTCAAGGATGGCGGGCTACGCGAGGTGGTGGTTCGCGTCGGCGGCCTGCTGGCGACCGCACGTGACGGCATGGGCCTCGCCGTCGGCAAGGCGCTGTCGACCCTCGCCATGGAACACTCCATCGTCCTCGATGCTCTGCCGCGCCGAGACTCGAGTGCCTTGCGCGTGGCCCTGGACTCGTCAGAGCGGGCGCTCGCGGCGGCGGAAACCTTCGTCGCTTGACGGCTCAGGTTCCGGCGCCCTCCGAATCGGTATGGCCGTGCTTCGTTGGAGGGCACCGGAAGTGCAGTGTCCCATCGCGCGTACGGTCGAACGCTGAGGCGGTCGGCCTGCCGCGCAAGGAGGAGTTTCCGATGAAACGCTTTCGATGGTTCGCGCTACTCGTGCCCGCGCTCGTGGTCCCTGCCGTCGCGTTCGCACGCGGGCAAGCGAACGCGTCCTTCGCCACCGATGGCGGGACTCTGCTCGTGGAAGATGGTGGGAGCCCGATCGCGGAAGACGGAGGGAGCATGCTGATGGACGACGGGGGGTCGCGGCTCCAGACGAATCCCTCGCCGACGCCCAACCCCAATCCGTCGCCGGTCCCCTCTCCCAACCCCGTCCCGCAACCGTCGCCGCCACCCCCTACTCCGTCTCCGTCTCCGTCGCCCGCCCCCATGCCGAGCACCCATCTCGTCGGCGATGCGGGGCCGATGGTGCACTCCGCTGGCGACTCCGGCGTCCTCCGCACTGGGACGGACGACGGCGGCTCACTGAGCACCGGGGACGGCGGTCCGCAGAGCTCATCCTTTGGCGACGACGGCGGCACCCTCGGGAGGGCTTGGGACGACGCCATGCCGTGAGTGAGCTCGGGCGCCCGTGCGTAGTGCACGGGCGCCGAGCGTGGAACCCGGGGGCTGCGGCTTTCCGGTAGAGTGGTCTCGGTGACTCCTCCGGCTCCCACAGAGCAGGTTCCGGCGCTTGCGGACGGCCGAAGGCTGGTCGGGACCCTCGTCGTTGGTCGCTACCGCGTGAAGAGGGTCATCGGCGTCGGTGGCAAGGGCACCGTCTACGAGGCCGAAGACCAGACGATGCGTCGCGACGTTGCGCTGAAGGTGCCCACGACGAGCACGGAGGACTCCATCAAGCGCTTCCTCCGCGAAGGGCGCGCAGGCGCCTCCCTGGCGCACCCGAACGTCTGCGCAATCTTCGACTTCGGCCCGCTCGAAGACGGTACGCCGTTCCTCGTCATGGAGCGGCTCGTCGGCGAGACGCTGGCCGAGCTCTTCGCCCGCGCACCAAAGGTTGCCCTCGAGACGATGCTGCCGGTCGTCCAGCAGCTTCTCGCCGGCCTCGAAGCGGCGCATGCTCAGGGCATCGTTCACCGGGACATCAAGCCGGGTAACGTCTTTCTCACGCAGCCTAACGGCGAGGAAGGCATCGCCAAGCTCCTCGATTTCGGTGCGAGCACGCTCGATCCCGCCCGGCGATCCGCCGTCACCGAAGACTTCGAGTCGCTGACCAAGGTGGGCACGGCGATAGGCACGCCCATCTACATGTGCCCCGAGCAGATCCGCGGTCAGCGAGATCTCGACGCCCGGGTCGACCTCTACGCCTGTGGCGTGATGCTCTACGAGGCACTCACCGGCACGCCTCCTTACAACGCCGCGAAGCGCGTCGAGCTCTTTCGGCTCATCTTGGCCGGCAAGTTCACACCTGCCTCCCACATCGACCCGAGCATTCCCCACCGGGTCGACGCCGTCCTCGCGCGGGCCTTGGCCCCCGATCGGATCGATCGTTACCCGGATGCGAGGAGCTTCATCGACGCCCTGGAGTCGCTGCGGCACGACCATATGGAGAGCTCGTCGGGTCTGGGGGCCGCGGGCGGCGCCCTCGAGAGCATCCGGCTGGTCGAGCTCCAGCAGCGGCTCGCGGAGGTCTCGAACTTCTACGAGTCTGCGGGCAGCCTGAGGGTTGCCAAGCGCGTGACCACGCTCGACATCCCCATCGAGGAGGACCTCGTCGAAATCGATGAAGAGCTCAACACGCTCCAGCGGCCGACTCCCGTGGTCCCGTCAGGCTTGCACCCTCCGTCCGAAGAGGAGGCTCCGCCGTCGACCATGCGCGACCCCGTGGTGAACGACACCGAACCGCCCCCGAGTCCCTAGGACATCATCTCGAGAAACCCGGCGCCCCCCAGGAGCGACGTGCCGCCGTCGATGAGGAGCGTCGAGCCCGTCACGTACGCACCCGCTCGGGACGCGAGGAAGAGCACAGCGTCGCACACTTCGTCGATCGTGCCGTAGCGGCCGAGGGGCACGCGGCTCTTCACCTTGTCCTTCACGTCTCCGGGCGCGAGGCGTCGCATGCCTTCCGTCCCCTCGATGGGGCCCGGCGCGACGGCGTTCACGCGGACACCCGAGCCCGCCCACTCTAGCGCAAGGTCGCGCGTCAGCTTGGCGATGCCCGCTTTTGCGGCGCCCGCGTGGCACTGCAGAGGGGTAGGCACGTCCGCCTGCGTGGCGGTGATATTGACGATCGACCCGTGGGTCTTCGCCAGGTGCGCGAACGCCGCGCGGGAAACGTTGAAGGTCCCGCAAAGGTCGATATCGATGACGGCCCGGAAGCCGCGCGCAGAGAGCTGAGACGCCGGGGCAAGGAAATTACCGGCCGCGCTGTTCACGAGGACGTCCAGCCGCCCGAAGGCTGCCGCAGCTGCCTCCACCGCGGTTTCGACGGCGTGGTATTCGCGGACGTCCGCGGCGAAGACGCGTGCGTCGCCGCCCCCGGCGCGGATCTCGGCAGCCACCGCCTCGAGTTTCTCGACCGTCCTCCCCAGGAGGGCGACGCGTGCCCCTTGCGAGGCCAACCTCTTCGCGATGCCAGCGCCGATGCCGCTTCCACCCCCGGTGACGAAGGCGGACTGCCCTTCGAGGAGACCCGTTGCGAAGACGCTAGGCATGAGGAACGCCAAGTTAACGCCGAATGCCGCTCCCGCATATACTGATGAATCAATGGGGTCCCCCGCCAAACCCCCGAGCGACCGCGCGATGCTCCAAGCGGGCGACGTGGTTGCGGGCAAGTATCGCATCGAGAAGGTCGTGGCCCGCGGAGGCATGGGGGTCGTTTACGCGGCCCACCACATGCTGCTCGACCAGCGGGTCGCGCTGAAGGTCCTTCTCGTCGGCACGGACGCCCCCAACGAGGAGATCATCGAGCGATTCGTTCGCGAGGCGCAGGCCGCAGCGCGTCTACAGAGCGAGCACGTGGTCCGCGTGATGGACGTCGGGTCGCTGGAGCACGGGGCGCCGTTCCTCGTCATGGAGTACCTCCACGGCTGCGACCTCGATGAGCTTCTCAGTCTGAACGGGCCGCTCGGCATCCAGGACGTCGCCGACTACATGCTCCAGGCGCTCGCCGCGCTTGCCCAGGCGCACGCCGCCGGGATCGTCCATCGCGACATCAAGCCGGCCAACCTCTTCCTGGCGGTGCGGCCCGACGGCACCAACGTCCTCAAAGTGGTCGACTTCGGCATCTCCAAGCAGCCGATGAACCAAGCACGGTGGAGGAAGCTCACGGGCGAAGCGATGCTCGGCACGCCCGCATACATGTCGCCCGAGCAGCTACGCAACACCCAGGGGGTCGATGCGCGCGCGGACATCTGGTCCATCGGGGTGGTGATGTACGAGCTGCTCACGGGCCAGATCCCCTTCGACGGGGACAGTCCGGGCGCAGCGTTCGCCGCCATCCTCGAGAGGGATCCCGTTCCGATCGGAGAGCACCGGGCCAACGTCCCTCCCGACATCGAACAGATCATCCTCCGCTGTCTGCGGCGGGATCCGGCGGACCGCTTTGCCGACGTGGGCGAGCTCGCCGCGCGCATCGCGACGCACGGATCGGGCCGCTGGGCGCCCTTGCTCGAGCGCATCGGAGAGACGCTCGCGCACCCGTCGTTCAAGGAGAGGACCGAGGGCGCCGCTCTCGAGGCGGCGGCGAGCGCGATCGCCTTGAAGTCCCTCCCGCCTCCCCCGATGGCGGGACCGGATCGCGACACCGCGACACTGCCTCGGGTGAAGCCAGCGCCTGCGCAGAAAGAGATGATCGGCCTCCAGAAAGCGCCCTTCACCGCGGCAGTGCCCGGTGGGGCTCGGCCTGCGGTCTGGCCCGACGAGGCGCCGCCCTCGCCTCGCCGCGCGCGGGTCGCGATAGCCGTAGGAGCCCTGGCCGTTCTTGCCATCGTTGCCCTGCGCGAGGTGCGTGGGGCGCCGGTTCACTCGGCGTCTCCGGTCGCTGCGCTCGCGCCTCCGGCCGCGTCCGCCTCCGCCGACGTGGAGGTCCTTGTCTCTCCGAAACCGCCCAGCACCGGGGCCCCGTCTGCCTCGGCCGATGGTGGCCCTCCCGGTGCTTTTTCGGTTCCGAGAGCGTCGTCGGAGACGGAGGCTACGGGCAAACGGGCTCACCCGCCGGCGCGACCGAGCTTCCTGCGCTCCCGCGAGTGAACATCCGCGCGGCCTCGCATCGTAGTACCGTGGGGCGGAATGCCCGGCGCCCGACCCAGCACGAGGATGGCTCTGCGTGTGCTCGCCTTCGCGACTGCGCTCGCGCCGTTTTCGGTCCGAGCCCAGACGGCGGTCCCGCCGGCGCGAAGCGCAGCGCAGGAGGACGCCTACGAGCCCCTCGCCGAGGGGCTCTTTCGCGACGGGCTGCGCGCGTTCGACGCCGGAGAGTTCGACGCCGCCTGTGCGGCGCTCGGGGAGAGCCTGCACCTGGATCCCAAGCTAGGCACGCTGCTCAACGTCGCGCTCTGTCACGAGAAGCAGGGGAGGGTCGCGGCGGCGTGGCTCGAGTATGCACACGCCGCAGCCTGGGCCGCGCAGGTCGGCCAGACCAACCGTCACGACTTCGCGGTCGAGCACGGCGCGGCGCTCGAACGTCGCCTGTTCCGGGTCCGGCTCGTGCTTCCGGCGGAGCCTTCCCTTGCCGTCGAGGTCGACGGCGAGTCGCTTCCCACGCCCCTTCGCTCCCTGCCGCTCTTCCTCGACCCGGGCGATCACACGATCACTGTGAGCGCCCCTGGTCGGAGACCGTACCAGTCAAGCCTGCACGTGCTGCCCGGGCCCAACGTCGAGGAGCTCCGTGTTCCGGCGCTCGCTGCCGCGCTCGTCGCGCCGCCTCCGCCCCCCGTACCCGTTCCGGCTAAACCTTCCGGGGACCGGCGGCGGTCCGTGGTCTTCGTTCTCGGCGCAGCGGGCCTCATCGCGGTTGGCGTTGGGGCTGTCTTCGGGGCGGAGGCCATCGTGAAGGTGGGCGACATTGGCACCTGTACAGGGAGCTCGTGCGGAGCCGACCCGCGTAGTCAGGCCAGGACGGCCGAGGTCGGCGCCCTCGTCGGTCTTGGCGTGGGCGCGGTAGCGCTCGGCGCTGCCGTCGTCGTCTCGCTCGGCTCGCCGAAGAGGGCGCGGCTCGGCCCGACGACGCTTCTCGTGCGCCCGGTAGGGTCGGGGGCCGAGGTCGGGATCGTGCAGGCCTGGTAGGCCCGCGATGATTCGCTATCCTGGGGTGTCCTCGGAAGGATCGAGTCGCGGGGCCGCGCTCGGGAACACCAGCATGAAGCGGCCACCGCCGCTCGCGCTCGATCCAATCTCGATGCTTCCATCGCAAGCTTCGACCACGCGCCGGACTACCGCGAGACCGATGCCCGTTCCCGTCGCCCGCGTCGTCTGAAATGGCTCGAGCAGACGATCGATACGATCTGCCGGGAACCCGGGGCCATCGTCGTCCACGACGAGAACCGCACGGTCGCCGCGTAGTTCTGCCAGGACGCTCACCCGCCTGCCCGGGGGCGAGGCTTGTATCGCGTTCAGCACGACGTTCCAGAGGGCGAGCTGTGCGAGGTCCGGGTCAATCTCAGCCATCACCGGGCACCGGGGCCTTTGGACCACGACCTCGATCTCGCTCGCGTGGCCTCGGCCCGTGAGCACGCCCACGCTCCGCCGTGCGAGCTCGTACAGGTCGACGGGCCGCGCGTGGGGCGTGAGCGGTCGACCCAGATCGAGCAGGTCGCTCACCAGGCGATCGAGCCGTCGCGCTTCCTCACCGATGACGCGAAGCAGCGCCGCCTGGTCGTCGCTGCCGAGGGCAGCCTTTTGCAGGAGCGACCCCGCGTTCAATATGGAGGCGACCGGGTTGCGGACCTCGTGCGCCATGACAGCGGCGGCTTCACCCAAGGCTGCCAGACGTTCGCGCTGCACGAGCTCCGTGCGCAGCCGCACGTTCTCGATGGCTCGCGCAACCAGCTCCGCAAACATCTCGAGGGAGCCCGCTAGCGCCGGGTTCAGCTCCGCGCCGGAGAGGACCAGCGCTCCGTAAGGCTTGTCGTCCACGAAGAGCGGCGCCTGCACCGTGCGTCGCTGAGGCGTGAGCGACAGGAGCCTGTCACCCAGGGGGCCGGGGTACGCCGTGGCGATGAGCGGAGCGACGTCCTGGAAGAATGCCGCGCGGCGCTGATGGAAGTCCTTGTTCAGCTCCCACAGGATCTCGCGCCTCGGCCGAGCTGCACGGACCCGCAGGGCGGCTTGGAGGGCCTCCCTTTCGGAGGAGGGGGGGGAGCCGGAGCGCATCGGGCCGTATTCGAGGAGCGGATCGCCGTCCCGCAGCAGCAGGGTGGTCACGATGAGGCCGCGCGCCGACAGGACGTCCGCCGCGCGCTCGAGGACCTCGCGCTCGTCGCGGCAGCGTCCGAGCTGCCCAGCCGCGCGCGCCAGCCCCTCTGCCGCGGCCCGTGCCGCAGCCTCGCCCTCAGCGTCGACGAGATAGATGACGCTTTCTTCGCCCTGCTCCGAAGGCCGCCAGTCGACGCGGATCGAGCGTGGGCGGCCGGAAGCGTCGTTCACCCGGATCCACACATGCCCTTCGCTCTGCCCGGCCTGCCGTGCTTGGTCGGCGGCCCCGACGAGCGGCGCGTCATCGACTCCGACGAACTGCCCGACGAGATCCTGGACCGTCCGCCCGACGATCGCCTCGGCCGGCGCACCCATGAACTGCTCGTAGGCCGCGTTGACGGCGATGATGCGATCGTCGCGCAGAAGGAGCGCAGCCATCGGGAGGGACTTGAACGCGACCCAGTGTTCGGACGGTTTCCCTCCCTTGTCCGGCGGCACCATGATGGGGACGGTACCACGGACCGTGCGCCACGCCGGCCGCCGCCCATGGCAGCGTCCGGTCTCCAGGCCGCTACTCGATGCTGTAGACGATGGTGATCTCGGCCGTCCCGCCGTTGGGGTCCACGTTCTGGACGGCTTTGGGGGTGCGCGCCGTGGCGTCCGCGCAGCACTGGCCAACCTTGCTCAGATCGGGAGGCGCCAAGCCCTGCGCTGTCGAGAACGAGCCCGAAGACTTGAACGCGACCTTCAGGTCCGCGTGGCCCTCGATGCGCTTCTTCGTCCGTCGCAGCTCGTCCTGGTAGCAGGCCCTGTAGCTGCCGAGCGGCAAGGCGGCCTTGACGGCTTCTTCCGAGGCCCCGGTGACGTTAGCCACCCGCACCGCGGCATTTCCCTGGGAGGGTTGAAACGCGGGCTCGGATGGCGGGACGGCGGTGGTGTTCGGCGGGGCAGTCGTCGGCACGGAGTGGGGCGTGCCCTGGGGCACGGCATGCGGAGAGACGGTGGAGGCCCCGGCGGTCGTCGCGGGATCAACCACCGTAACGGCCGTGGCGGCGGTGTCGGGACCGGGCTCGTGCAGCAAGGCCGCCGATGCTGTCGCGCTGGCGATGGGGCTCGGAGGAGAATCCCTGTCGTGGAGCCAGGACACCACGAAGCGTGTGCCTCCGAAGATGGCCGCCGCGAGCAGCGCGAGCCCGACCCACCTTGGCCAGGCCGCCGCCTTTGCCGGCGCGCTTGCCACGTGTGCCGTGGCGGCCCTGGACGCTTGCGGCGCCGACAGGATCCGGGTCGGAGGAGCTTCCGGCATGCCGATCATCGTCGGTGCCACGGCCGCGGGCATCACCGAGACGCTGCTCGGCGGCTCGTCCACGACCGCCCGGAGCGCCGCACGCAGCTCGCGCGCGTTCTGGTAGCGCTCGTCCCTCTTCTTCTGCATCGCCTTGAGGCAGATGGCTTCGAGGCGCCGATCGATGGCCGGGTTGAGCCCCGAAGGGACCGGGGGCTCGTCGGTCAGATGCTTGACGACCGTGCCGATCGGCGTCTCCGCCGAGAACGGCACCTGGCCCGTGAGCAGCTCGAACAGGATGACACCGATCGAGTAGATGTCGGCGCGCGTGTCGATCGGCTCGCCGCGGCCTTGCTCGGGCGACATGTACTCGGGGGTGCCGATGACGAGCCCTGCGGTCGTTTTAGGGCCCCCGGCGGTTGCGGCGCCGCCGGACTTGTCCAAGA
>Ga0302279_10001970_pt1 | contig 28044 bp, 23 predicted proteins | sample III_Bog_N3_3_FD_194541 | JGI IMG/M metagenome (GOLD analysis project Ga0302279, IMG submission 194541) | Peat permafrost microbial communities from Stordalen Mire near Abisko, Sweden - III_Bog_N3_3 | ecosystem: Environmental > Terrestrial > Soil > Wetlands > Peat | place: Sweden: Abisko... | reverse complement strand
CTGGGTAGACGCGGTTGCTCACCCGCAACGATCCGTCGGGAGGCCGGGATCGGTCGCCCGCCGAGTGAGGTGGTTTTCGTCGAGGGCAAGCGATGGCTAGGAAGGCGAGGGGCCGTACTTCCTGTACGGTGACGAGCCTGCCGACGCCAAGGCGCCGCCATCGGCGAAAACCACCTCACTCGGCGAGCGTGCTAAGAGCGTCGGGCGTGACGTCGCAAGCCCCCCTGCGTCCGCGCTTGCTCGGTCTCGCCGCCGACGTCGGCAACGTGCTGTTCGCGTGGACGCTCTGCATCGTCGCCGACTATCTCCTCGTGGAGCTCGCCCACGGAGACATGTTCGCCGCCGCGTGGGAGCAGCGCTTCGCCCGGAGGCTCGTCGTGCCCACAGCGGTCGGCGCGCTCCTGCCGATCGCGTGCCTCGCCGTCCTCGGCGGCAGGCTGGCCGAGCGCGCCACGCGCGACGACCGCGCGCGCGGCATCGCGGCGGCGCTCCTCGCCGCGGCCTCCGGCGCGCTGGCCTACGGGGTCTCATCCGGCCGGCACATGGCGTCCTTTCCCGTCCGCGGCGCCTTCGTCGCAGGTCTGGCCACCGTCGGGGGCGCGACCGGGTGGTGGCTGCTCCCGCCGCTCGTCCGCGCGCTCCGCGACTGGCGGCCGGCGGCCGTCGGCGGCGTCCTAGGCACGGCAGGCTTCTGGGCGGCGGACGCCCTCGTTCTCCCGCGCCTCTACCCCGCGTTTCACGAGGCGCTGCTCGCGCTCCTCCTGGCGAGCGCCGCCGTCGTGTCCCTCGTCTGGAGCTCCTCGGACGCGGGGGCGGGGCGCGGCGTGCGGTGGTTGGGGCTCGTCATGGTCGTCCTGGCCGCCGTCGGCCTCGTGCGCGTCCCCGGTGCTTCGCGGCAGCTCCGCGGCGCCGACAACCTTCGCATGCTCCTCACGGAGCACGCTCCCTTGCTCGGCCGCGCGGTCCGCCTCGCGGCCGTCGTGGCGCCGCCGCCACCCCTCGACGAGGAAGACCCCTCGAAGATGACCCTCTCCTTCGCCGTCGGCGAGATCCCGCGCGCGCTCGACTGGACCGGCCACGACGTGCTCCTCATCTCGGTGGACGCCCTCCGCGCCGACCACGCCTCCGCCTACGGCTACCGCCGGCCGACGACGCCCAGCATCGACGCCCTGGCCGCCGAGGGCACGCTCTTCGACAGCGCCTACTGCCCGACGCCGCACACCTCGTACTCGATCACGTCGATGATGACGGGCAAGGCCATGCGCCCGCTGCTCGCGCTGGGCCTCGGCAAGGACTCCGAAACCTGGGCCGGCGCCCTGCGGCGCTACGGGTACCGCACCGCGGCTTTCTACCCGCCCGCCGTGTTCTTCATCGACGAGCCGCGCTTCCAGACCTACGAGGCGAGCGGCCTCGACTTCGAGTACCGCAAGGTCGAGTTCGCCCCCGCCGCCCGCCGCGTCGACCAGGTGGAGGGCTACCTGCGCACCGCCCCCAGGCTGCCGCTCTTTCTCTGGGTCCACCTGTTCGAGCCGCACGAGCCGTACGAGCAGCACCCCGACCACCCCTTCGGCCCGCTCCCCGTGGACGCCTACGACAGCGAGGTCGCCGAGGCCGACGCCGCCATCGGTCGCGTCGTGAAGCTCTTTCGCGAGCAGCGCCCCGGTGCGGTCGTCATCGTAACGGCCGATCACGGCGAGGAGTTCGGCGAGCACGGCGGGCACTACCACGGCACGAGCACCTACGAAGAGCAGGTGCACGTCCCGCTCGTCGTCATCGGCCCCGGCGTCGCCCCGCAGCGGGTGCGCACGGTCGTCCAGACCATCGATCTCTTGCCGACGACGCTGTCGGCGCTCGGCATCCCGCGCCCCGCGCGCATCCGCGGGCGCGACCTCGGCCCGGTGCTCGCCGCCAAGGCCGGCCCGGACGACCCCGGCCTCGCGTACGCCGAGACCGACGACTACACGATGCTCGCGCGCGGAGGCGACCGCCTCGTCTGCGCCCGCAAGATCGGCGCGTGCGCGCTCTACGACGTCGGGCGCGACCCAGGCGAGCAGCACGACCGCGGCGCCGACGCGCAGGCCACGCTCTCGGAGCTCCGCCACCTCACGGCGGCGCTCGAGCGCGATCAGGGGCGCTACGAAGGGCAGGGGGAGTGGCCCGAGGCTCTCCGCCGGGGTCTCCAGGGAGAGGCCGACGCCGCCGAGGACGTCTCGACGCTCCTCGACGACGCCCAGGTCGCGATCCGGCGAAAAGCGGCGGAGGTGCTCTTCCGGCTCCACGTCCAGGCGGTCGCGCCCTCGGTCAGCCGGGCGCTCGGCCGCGACGAGGACCCCGAGGTCCGCTCGTGGTGCGCGCTCGCGCTCGTGCGCATGGGCGAGCCGGCGCCCACCGCCGCCGCCCCGCTGCTGCACGACGAGAGCCGCGCCTGGCGGCGGCGCGCCGCGCTCGCCTTCGCGGAGCGAGGGGACGCCCGAGGCGCCGAGGAGCTCGCGGCGTGGTGGGCGGACGAGGCGCCTCCGCGGCAGGGCCTGGACGTCGAGGCGGCCAAGGAGCTCCTGGCGGCCATGGCACGGGTCCGCGACACCGCCGCCGTGCCTGGGCTCGTCGCGTCGCTCGAGTTCGTGCCCTTGAGGCCATGGGTGGCCGACGCCCTCGGCGCGATCGGCGACGATCGCGCGAATGGGCCACTCCTGGCCGCATTCGAGGAGGAGCGCTACGTCAACGCCCGGTCCCCCGAGATGAGCGCGCTCCTCCGGCTGGGCGTGCGGAGCGGCCTCCAGGCGCCGCTGGCGCGCTTCGCGGGGCTCCCCGAGCCCATGACCGACGCCATCGCCTTCGCGCGCGAGGCCCACGTGCTCGTGCCGGAGGCAGGCGGCGTCGCCTTGAACGCTCCCGCGACCCGTCTCGAGGAGACCGTGCGCGTACCCGTCGGACCGGCGCTCCGGCTGCTCGTGCTCGCGGCCCAGCCCGGAACCCAGCTCACCGGCACGGCAGGAGGCCATTCCCTCGGCGCCGACCAGCCTGTCGGAGCCGTTCACGTGCTCGAGCTCGGCGCTGCCGGCGAGCCCTCCGTGGCGGTCGACCTCACGGACCCGGTGGGCGTCCTGGCCGTCTGGGTCGTGGCGCACGCTCCCGAGCTCCCGCCGCCGGCCCCGGTGCCGTTCGATGCAGGCTTGCCGGATAACGATAACGGCGGTCGACCAGACCCCCACAATTGAGCTAATACCCGCCTGGCGGACGGCCGTGCCCGAGCGTTGCTCTGGCCCGTACCGGACGCCTGGAGGAAGCCCGTGCCCGACGAGAAAGACCCCACGCGCAACGCCGACCCTGCCGCCGAGCCCGGCGCGACCGACGCCCCCGCTCCCGGCGCGCCGATCGAGCCGGCCGCGCTCGACGAGGCAAAGGCCGCGATGGAAGCCGACGCCGATGCTCCCGCAGAGGGCGCCGACTCCGCACGCCCCGAGGCGATCGCGAGGCGCGTGGCCGCCCTCGGCGAGGAAGACGAGACGGAGAAGCTTGCCCGTGCGGAGGAAGAGAAGCTCGCCGCCCGCCGCAGGGAGCAGCGCAAGGGCAAGAAGAAGGGCGGCCTCGAGGCCGCCGCGTCGAAGCGCCTCGCCAAGATCGGCGCAAACGCCCCGGTCAAGAGGTCGGTCGCCACGGCCGCGGACGCCGAGCCCTTCGTCGACCGCGCGACCCAGTTCAGCGAGTGGGCCAAGAAGAACCAGACGCTCGTGGGTCTCGTCGCGGCCGCCGTGGTCGTCGGCGCCGGCGCCCTCGGCGTCTACACGTACATGCAGCACCAGCGCGACGTCTCGGCCTCGGTCGCCCTCGCCAAGGCCGTGGCCGACGAGCGCGGCCGCATCGGCGACCCGGAAAAGGAAGAAGACCCCAACCAGCCGAAGGACCCGCGCCCCATCTTCAAGACGACCGACGACCGGCGCGCGGCCGCGCTCCGCGAGTACCAGGACGTCGAGACCCGCTTCAAGGGCACGGGCGCCGCCATCCTGGCGCGCCTCTCCGAAGGGGCGCTGCTCCTCGACAAGCGCGACGTCCCGGGCGCGATCGCCGCCTTCACCGAGGTGCAGGACTCTTTGCTCGCCCACGCCGACGCGGAGGTCCGGGGCAGGGCGCTCGAAGGGCAGGGCTTCGCCTACGAGCTGAAGGCCGAGGATCTCCCGGCCGATCAGAAGGGTGCCGTCCTCGACGACGCCCTCAAGAGCTTCCGCGCGCTCGAGAACACGGACGTCGAGGGCTTCAAGGAGCTCGGCATGTACCACCAGGCGCGCGTCTACGAGACGAAGGGCGACAAGGCAAAGGCGATCGAGCTCTTGAAGAGCCTGCGCGACCGCGTGAACAAGCCCGAGGACAGCAAGAATCACCCGTACCCATACCTCCAGGAGGTCGTGGACGACCGCCTGCGGGCGCTCGATCCGGCAGCGCTGCCCCCCAAGGCGCCGCCGAACCCCTTCGGTGGGCCGGGCGGAGCTCAGCCCACGGACGCGCAGATCCGGAAGATGATCGAGCAGCAGATGCACAACAGGGGCGGCAAGTGACCGCACGCAGGCGGGTTGCCATCCTGCTTGCAGCGACCGCCCCGACTCTTGCGTGCGCCACCTCGGATCGCGCCGACGACCGGGTGAACGCGGCGCTGCCGCTGTGGATGCATCATCCCAGCGGCGCCATCCAGGTCATCGCCCGGCGGCAGCTCGCCATATCGGGCCTGACGAGCGGCGAGGACTACGAGCGCGGCCGCCCGGCGCTCGACCCCGAGCACGGCCGCGTGTTCGTGGGCACCGCCGACCACGGTCTCTACGCCCTGCGCTCGTCGGACGGGAGCTCCATCTGGCGCTTCGAGACGCTCGCGCCGGTGCAGAGCGAGCCGCTCTACGACCCCGTGCTCGACGTCGTCTACTTCGGCTCCAACGACGGCGCCCTCTACGCCGTCCACGCCCGCGACGGGGCGCTCGTCTTTCGCTTCATGACCGGCGCCGAGGTCTCCCGGAGCCCCGCCATCAGCGGAGATCTTCTCTTCGTCGCCAACGGCGCCGACCAGCTCTTCGCCATCGACCGGCGCACCGGCAAGCAGCGCTGGAACGTCCACCGCGGCAGTGCCCTGGGCATGGAGGTAGCCGGCTACGCTGGCCCTCTGGCGGACCGGGGCAAGGTCTACATGGCCTTCTCGGACGGCCACGTGGGCGCCTACGATGCCACTGACGGCACCGAGCGCTGGACCCCGGTGGACCTGTCCGCCGAAGCCGAGCAGAGCGCCGGCGGCGAAGCCCCGCGCTACCTCGACGTGGACACGACGCCGGTGGTGGACGAGCTCCCGACCGGGCGCGTGGTCTACGTGGCGAGCTACGCGGGCGGCGTGTTCGCCCTGGACGCCGAGACCGGCGCCCGGGTCTGGGTGAACGACAAGGCCGTCGGCGTGACCGAGCTCGTGCTGTGGACCGAGCCTGCCCATGCACCAAGCCCGTTCGGGCCGTACGCAGGCGGCCCCATCGTGCCCGCGCGAAAGCTGCTCCTGGCGACGAGCTCCATCAGCGGTCTCTGGGCCCTGGACCTCGACCCGGCGCGGGCAGGTCAGGTCAAGTGGCGCGTATCGGTGCCTGAGGGCGGCATCACGGCGCCGTGCGCGCTGGCCGGCGCGCTACTCGTGGGCACGACCCGTTATGGGTTGTTCGCGCTGTCTCCGCTGGACGGCAAGGCCATGGACGGCCTCGACCTGGGCACCGGCTTCGCCGAGACGCCCGCCGCATTCGGCGACCGCGCCTTCACGATGAGCAACGCCGGCACCTTCCTCGGTGTCCAAGTGCAACCTCCCATCGTTCGCTAGGTCCCGAAGGGATTCAGAGGGTTACGCCGTCCCTCATCCGCATAAGCGGCATTATGTTAACTCGCCGTCGGACCCAGACTGGAGAGGACCAGCGGCGACGGCTTGTCGCTCGCGGTGCACCAGAGCTGGTGCGCCGCCCTGGTCGCTCCGACGTACAGGGCGTGGCGGGCCGCAGCGTTCTCCGGGTAGCTGGAGGCAGTCGTCTCTAGCAATACGACTTCGTCGAACTCGAGGCCTTTGGTCTGCCGCACGTCCGTCACGTCGACACCAGGTGCCCAGGTGAAGTCCTGCTGGGCGACCCGTCGGACGTTGGGCACCTCGGCACGGCTCAGGCCATCGAAATAGACGTCGGCCTGCGCCGGAAAGCGCGCCACAAGCGCCACGTTGGCGTACGGCTCCTCGCGGGCCAGCTGGCGGAGGGCGTCGGCCAGGAACGCGACGGCCTCGCCGGGCGACGCGAACTGGAACAGCTCCACGGGCGGCCCGTGGCGCGCCGCGATGGGCTCCGCGTCGTGGGCGAGTGGCCCCAGCACACCACGGGCGAACGTCGTTATCTCGGCCGTCGAGCGGTAGCTCACCTTGAGCGGCTCGATCTTCGTGTGCGGGACATCGAGCTCGTCGAGGAGCCGGCCCCAGTCGAACTCGCTGCCTTCCACGAGCCCGCTCGTCTCGCCGCGTGCCTCGGAGTACATGCGCTGCGCCACGTCGCCTGCGAGCGTCACCGAGCGGTCGGCGCCCGTGAGATCGAGCAGCACTCTAAGCTCGATGGGGCTGGCGTCCTGGACCTCGTCCACGAAGAGGTGCGCGTACCGGATGGGCTTTGCGTCCTCGCCCAGGAGTGGCCCGCGGACCGCCTGCCAGATCCGCAGCAGAAGCGCGACGTCTTCGGTATCGAGCGCGGGGAGATCGCCATCTCGCTCGCCTTCCGCCCGGATACGGGCCCGCTTGACGCACCACTCGTGGACCTGATCGAGCCGCCCCGGACCGAAGGAGGCGTCCGCGGCGAACGTCTCGGCGAGGCGACCGCGGTCCGTGAATAGCTCATCGAACGTGGAGAGAACGGCGCGGCTCGAGGACCGCAGCTCCTGGCCCACAGCGCCGAGGGCGCTCCGCGTCACCTCGGGAAGCTCCTCTGCCAGGGGCGCGCCTTCGAGGCGGCGCTTGCCGGAGAGCCAGTGCGAGAGCGCGCTGACGCGCTGGTCGGCTGGCGTCGTCCTGGTCGTTCCGGCCATACGCGTGGCCTCCCACGCGCGGATGACCTTCTCCCCCTGCGGCCATCGGCTCATGCCTTCGCGCACGCGGGTATCGAGCTGGGTGTCCAGGCGGGTGGCGGCCTCGTCGATCGCTCGCAGCATGGCCGCGTGGGTCTTGGCTCGAATGACGACGGGAGGCGTCTCGTCGGTGAAGGTCACAGGGAGCTTGGGAAAGAGGCTCCCGAGGATCTTCGACGCGTACCGGGCAAACGTGACGACCGGCACCCCGTCGACCCCGAGCGCCGGAAGCACCCGGCCGACGTAGTGACGCAGGGCTTCGTTGGGCACCACGATGAGCATTCGATCGGCGCGGAAACGCTGGGGCTCGGTATGAGCGAGGTAGGCCACGCGGTGGAGGCCTACCGTCGTCTTGCCGCTGCCGGCGCTGCCCTGGATGGCGACGAGCCCGGCGCTGGGTCGCGCGATGAGATCGAACTGCTCCTTGTCGAGCATCGAGCTGATCGCCGGGAGATACTTGCCTTCGCCCTCGTGCCCCGCGCGCGCGAAGCCGTCGGGCCCGGCGCCAAGGCGCGGCCCCGTCCCGCCGTCCTTACGCTCGGTCCGCAGGAGGGCCACGTTGGTCTCGATGCGCCGCCAGCCCGACTCTCCCCGTACGAAGGTTCCTTCCGGCGACGCGACACGAACGAGCTGCCCGCCGGAGATCGCCACGCTCCGGCGTGCGACCACGACACCCTCCACGGTGCGTCCCCCGAGGGACTCCTCGTAGTCGTCGCCCTGCGCGTAGCGGTAGTAGATCCGGCTCACGGGGGCGTTGCGCCAGTCGACGACGCGGATGCCGGCCGCGGCGTCGACGTAGGAGCGACCTCCGATGAGGACGTCCCGGCGCTTGCCCGCTTCGTCGAGCCTGAGATGTCCGAAGTACGGGCTTCCGCGGTCCAGCGCGCCTATGGCTCCCCTGCCCCGTTGCGTACGCAGAGCACTGAGCGTGTGCATCTGCTCGAAGAGCGCGGGGAGGTCCTCCGGCTTTGCAACGGCGACGTCGTCGCGAAGCTCGAGCAAGCGTTTGTCGTCCTCCTGGCGCCCCATGGCGCTCGCTCGTTCGGCTCCGAGGGCGTCGTCGAGGGCTCGCTGAACGGTAGCCAGCAGCTTGAGCTCTTCGCCGACGATGCGCGCGCCGGGCTCGTCTTGCTCGAGTCCGGGGACGGCCGCGACGGGCGCATGGTGGTGGACGGAAGTCACGGGGGGAATCGTTTGTGTCGGCGCTCGCGCCGACGCAACCCCTCATAACACCGACCGCCGAGACAGGCCCTACAGGAGAAACTGGTCGCCGAGGTTCGGAACGGTGAGGTTCGCCCCCTTGATCTTCGCGACCTCACGCTCGACCTCAGCCTGGAAAACAGGCTTGATATGGTAGAGTAAGATCGGGAGATCCTTCGAGTTTCTGTACTTCTTGAGCTCCGCACTGAGGGTGCGCGGCGTGTGGTGACCGCTGAGGGTCGCCACGCGCTGCTCGCGATTCGGGAAGCTCACTTCCATGAGCATCGCCTTCAGGTTGTCGACCTCGTCGTTGAGGACCGTCCACAGCCGTTCGGTCGGTCCGGTATCGCCGCTGTAGGCGAGCGTGCCGTCCTTCCCCTCGACGACGAACGCGCAGCACTCGATGGTGTGGCTCACCATGATGGCGCGGACCTTGTAGGCGCCGATGCGGGTGACGACCTCGGGCAGCAAGACCTTGTACGCGATCGTCGGCTTGCGCTTCGACGGGATGACCGTGAAGTCGGGCCAGAGCAGGCCGTTGAAGAAGTGCTTCTTCAAGATGGCGATCGTCTGACGCGTACCCGCGATGACGAGCGGCGGGCACGAGTTCTGCGCGCGGTTGTCTGCGATCGTCGCCAGATCGCGAATGTGGTCGAGGTGCGCGTGACTCACGAGGACAGCCTCGAGAGTGCACTGCGCCTTCAGGTCCATTCCGCTCGTGAGCGAGCCGGCGTCGATGGCGAGCCGATCGTCGATGACGAACGCGCTCGTTCGGTGGCGGGGCGTCTCGCCGCCGTGGCAGCCGATGATGCGAAGGTCCACGGGCTAGCTTGCTCCGAACTTCTTCGGCATTTCCAGAAACTCGAGAAACTCGAGGAGACGCCCCACGTCCGCGACCAGTATTCCGCCGTGCTCTCCAGGCTTCTCGAAGGCGATGCGTAGCCTCTTCAGGCGCGCCAGGACCTCGTGGACATGGTGATCGTCCGCACCGACCTCGCGGGCCAGCTCCTCCGGAGAGACGTGGACCATGATCCCCGTCTCCGTCTCTTCACCGTAGGCCTCGGCGTGGCGCTTGAGCCCCAGCATCACACGAGCCTCCGGGTCCGGGTTCAAGAGCAACTGGATGAGCTCATCGGCGGCGTCGAGCCGCCGGGCCAGCTTCTTCACCAGGCGGAGCGCGATCTCGCTGTTGGTCGACACCATGGTCTCGAGCGTCTTGGCGCCGATGATGAGGCACCTGGCGTCCTCCATCACGGTGGCAGTGGCCGTACGGGGCTTCGAGTTCAAGATCGCCATTTCCCCGATGAACTCTCCACGGCCCAGCGTTGCCAGCGGGCGCTGCTCGCGACCGACGGTCTTCGTGATGCGTACGACGCCGCTCTGGATGACGAACATCACGTCGCCGGGCTCCCCTTCGCGAAAGAGCACCTCGCCGGCAAGGTACTCCTTGCCGAAGCGGGCGAAGAGGGAGTCGCTAATTAGCGCTCCGTCAGCTTATCGTTCTCTTTCCGAGCAAGTCAAAAATCGACGCTGGGCGTCCGACTTGCGCGAGGACGTCAGTCGTCGCCGCAGACCGCGGGGCTCCCGTCGCAACCTACCGTGATGTTCAGCGCAGGGTGCTCGGCGCCAAGCTTTGCGGGGGACGCTGACAAGCCGAGAGACGCGGAGAGAGAGTCGCAGGGGTAACCCATCCTGTCGCGCGACGGGTCGGACATGATGTCCGCGGACTGGCACAGGGTATTTCGGAAGGTCAGGTAGGTCGGATCGTCGCCGCAGAGATACTTCGTCCTCGTCGGGTCGAGCGGGTCGCGAAACACTCCGGCGGCGGCGAGGATGCTGGGAATGCTCAGCCTACCGGCGAGCTGACCCTCTAGCCCGTACCCCCCCGCGCCCGTGGCCTCGGGAATGATGTTGCCCACGAAGACGACGTTCGTGAACGTGAGCAACCCCGCGCCTAGACCGATCTGGATCTCCGGCAACTTGGCAACAACCGCGTAATCGGCGACGTACCCCGTCGCCACGAGGTTCGGCGCGTAGTGGTACGTGCCCGCGTCATCGACGAAGTATCCCGCAACCACCCGAGGGTCGACGGTCCATACGTCGGTCCCGTCCCATTTCGGCGGCACCGTCGTGCTCGCGTCGACCCCGGAGTCATCGCCTGCCCCCAGGTAAGGCAGGATGCCTCCCGAGAAAAAGATCGAGGCCTGTATCTCATTGTCGTCCGGGAGGCCGTTGTAGCTCTCGATCTGGATGAGGATCGTGAACTCTCCGGCGGCAGCGAGCTGATTGAGGCTCGCTCCACCCGCAAGGCTCGCGAAGTTGTCCACGGCGCTCAGGAATGTGTTGCCCGCCAGGTCACGCCCCGCATCGGCGTCGCAGTTCTTCTGGGAGGAGGCGCACGATGGCGGCCCCGGGCAGGTGTCGACGCAATCGAGATCGAAGCCGAGAGCCAGCGTCGTGCCCGGAGGCGCATCCGCCGCCGAATAGTAGACCGAGCGGACGGCCGCGATGATGGCGATGTTGCCGGGCGGCTGGGGACTCGACGGTGCCGGCGGCGCTGACGCGCCACACACGACGGCCGCCTCCGCGGTGTCCGCGTGCGCAGTGTCTGCCGGCCCGGAGTCTGGGGGGCCACCGTCCGTCGCGGCGTCGTTGCCGCCGTCCGTGGGCTCGTCGTACGTGCGCGGCCCGATGCCTCCGGCGATCACCTGACACGAAGCCGCCGCGAGCGCGACCGCGGCGGCACCGAAGCCCAGCCCACGGACCCTCACCATGTGCCGCTCAGTCCCAGCGCCGCGCCGCGCGTCGCCCACACGGGACTGATCTCCATGGATCGCCAGCCGGTGCGACTTCGCGGCTCGACGGAGCCCACGCTCGTGCTGGGAGTGCGCGGAGGCGCCGTGAGCATCAGATACGTCACCGTCGCGAGGCCCGCGATGGCGAGGCCGAAGCCCACGTCCGCCACGTTGGCGTCGACGAGGGCGCGCTGCCCGTTCTGGTCGGGCGAGCCGCACGCGGTGGGGGACGCGCCGGCGTACCCCGCCGTGCAGTTGTTCTTGCTCAGCTGGTTCAGCCGCAAGGCGGTGACGCCGAACGCCGAGCCGACGGCGACCCCCGCGATGGAGATGCCTCCGATGACGAAGGCGACGCTCCGGTGCCACTGTCCGCCCGGCGACGCGGGGGCGACCAGAGGCTTGGCTGCGGCGGCCTGGTGCGGCGCCGGTGGAGGCGGAGGCGCGGGCTCGTCCGCCAGCGGCGGGATCTCGAGAATCGGCGTCTGCCGGGCGGTGCCGACGGTGATCTGACCTTGCCAGGGGAGCTTCCCCGGTGCCTTGACGGCCACCACGTGGTCACCGGGATCGACCGGGATGCTCGGCCATGCGGCGTCGCCGATCTCGACCCCGTCCACGCTCACCTTCAGACCGGCGAGGTGGGCCACCAGAGGTGGCACCCGGAGCTCCAGCACCGAGACGTTGGGGTGGAGCGCCGCGCCGTGCTCGTGCGCGAGCTTTTCTCGGTCGCGCCGGTTGTACTGGTGGGCCAGCGCCTCGGCTTCGATGAACTCGGCCCAGGCGGTCGCCGTCTTGCCCATCTTCTCGTGGCAGACGGCGAGGTTCAGCAGCGTCCCTCCCGTAGCCGGGTCGAGGCGATGTGACTCGGCGAATTTCTGGCACGCGGTCGCGTAGTCCCCCTTCGCCATGGCAGCCTTGGCGTCGTCGTACAGCACCTGGGCCACGGCGATCGAGGAAGCGCCGTCGCCCCAGGCTGGCGCCACAGCGAGCCCGCATGCAACGGCAACCGCGAGGGCCGCAAAGCGCGCCCGCATGTCAGCGACCATCCAGGGGCGTCTCGGTGGCCGTGGCAGCCGGGGCCGATCCCGCGGTGGGCGTGGGCGGGGACGATACCGGACGCTTCGGCGCGACGGGGCGGACCGGCGACGGGTGACCGATCGCGGCGAGCAGAGGCGCGGCCGCGTCTGGTGCGGTCGTGCTCAGGGGCACTGTGGAGGTGGCGGCCGGTACCACATTTGGGCCTTGCGGCGGCGCGCTCGGAGGCGCCGACGACGACGGCACTGCCACGTTGGCCACGACCCCGCCCGACGCCTGGGCAATCGCGGGCGGCGCCCGCACCAGGGGCGCGACCGTGGGCGCCTTCATGGCGACGTACATCACGCCCATCGTCGCAAGGACGAGCCCCACCCCTCCCGCCACCACGACGCCAATCCCGCGCTTTCGCGGAGCCAGGTCGATGTGCGTCGTCGTCGTCGCCTTCACCGTGGAGCCCATGGCGGTGGGGCTCGACACCGGGTTGGGCGGCGCCGAGTGGCTCGTTCGGGGCAAGATGGGGTGCGAGACCGCGTTCGAGGCCAGCCGGAGGACGCGCTGCACCGACACGTCGCTGGCGGCCGGCGCATGCGGGGCAAGGGCGAGCGCCAGCTCGGCCACCGTCTGGAAGCGGAGGGCCACGTCCTTGACGAGGCAGCGGCAGATGGCCCTCTCGATGCCCTCGGGTGCGTCGGGCCGACGAACGCGCACGAGCTCGGGTGGGTCCGCTGCAATGGCGGCCAGCACGCCGGGCATCGTCTCACCCGAGAACGGATGCGACCCCGTCAGCAGCTCGTGCAGGATGATCCCGAGCGCCCAGATGTCCGTGCGGGCGTCCACGCGCTTGGCGCTCCGGACCTGCTCCGGTGACATATAGAGAGGCGACCCGAAGACGGCGCGCGTCGCCGTCAGGCTCACCTGTGGGCCGGATCCCGTCGTCAGCTCCTCCGAGACGAGGGCCTTCGAGATGCCGAAGTCCAGCACCTTGACGAGCGGAGAGCCGTCCGAGCGCTGCGTGAGAAAGAGGTTCGACGGCTTGAGATCGCGGTGAACGATGCCTCGAGCGTGCGCCTCTGCGATGGCCTCGCAGGCCTGGAGCACGTAGTCGACCGCGTCGCTGACTGGGAGCTGCCCGTGCGCGTGGACGACCTGACTGAGGTCGCTCCCCTGAAGCAGCTCCATCAGGATGTAGGGCGAACCTGACTCGAGCGTGCCGACGTCCCGTACCTGGACGACATGCTCGCTCTTGATGCTGATCGTGGCCTGGGCCTCGCGGATGAGGCGGGCGACGGCCTCCCCCTCCAGGGACGAGCCGGGGTGCAGCACCTTGATCGCGACGAGCTCGCCGAGCTGTTTGTGGCGGGCGGCGACGACCACGCCCATGCCCCCTTCGCCCACGATGCTCTCCACCTCGTACTTGCCCGCGATCACGTCGCCGATCCGCAGGAGGGCGGCGCTACGGTGAGACCCGCTCGGGCGCGAGATGTCCAATAGTTCTCCTGAGAGTCGGCGCCGGGCACCCTACTCCTCCGACCAAAAGTAGCGGAGCACGCGTGCAGTGTAAAGGCGGCGCGTAATTTGCCAGCAGAGCGAGAACCGAATCATCGAGAGCAGAAACGAGAAGACCCCAGGCGCCATGTAAGCACCCGGGGTCCCGTGAGACTCGAACGGTGAGGAAGGACAGCGACTCAATCCATGTCGAAGTCGCCGCCGCCACCCATCCCGCCCATCCCGCCCATGCCGCCCATCCCACCCATGCCGCCCATCCCGCCCATCCCGCCGCCGCCACCACCGCCGCCGGCCTTTTCCTTCTTCGGCTTGTCGGCGATGACAGCCTCCGTCGTCAGCATCATGCCGGCGACGCTGGCCGCGAACTCGAGCGCGGAGCGGACGACCTTGGCCGGGTCGATGACGCCGGACTTCACGAGGTCCTCGTAGGTCTCGGTCTGCGCGTTGAAGCCGAAGCTCCCCTTGCCCGCGCGGACCTTGTCGACGACGACCGAGCCCTCGGCCCCCGCGTTCTGCGCGATCTGACGGAGCGGCTCCTCGATGGCGCGCTTCACCAGGTTGACGCCCGCCATCTGCTCGGGGGACAGCTTGAGCCCGTCGAGAACGTGGCTCGCCCGGATGAGCGCGACGCCGCCGCCGGGGACGATGCCCTCTTCGACGGCCGCGCGGGTGGCGTGGAGCGCGTCCTCGACGCGGGCCTTCTTCTCCTTCATCTCGGTCTCGGTGTGGGCGCCGACCTTGACGACGGCGACTCCGCCCGCGAGCTTCGCGAGACGCTCCTGGAGCTTCTCCTTGTCGTAGTCGCTCGTCGTGTTCTCGATCTGCTTCCGGATCGACTCACAGCGAGCCTTCACGTCCTTCGCGTTGCCGGCGCCGTCGATCACGGTCGTGTTGTCCTTGTCGACCGTGATGCGCTTGGCCTTGCCGAGGTCCTTCAGCGTGATGGAGTCGAGCTTGACGCCGAGCTCCTCGCTGACGACCTGACCGCCCGTCAGAATCGCGAGATCCTTGAGCATCTCCTTGCGGCGATCGCCAAAGCCGGGGGCCTTCACGGCCACGACCTTGAGCAGGCCGCGGAGCTTGTTCACGACGAGCGTGGCGAGCGCCTCGCCCTCGACGTCCTCCGCCACGATGGCGAGGGGGCGGCCGTCGCGCGCGATCTGCTCGAGGAGCGGCAGGATGTCCTGCATCGAGCCGATCTTCTTCTCGCTGATGAGGATGAGCACGTCCTCGTAGGACGCCGTCATCTTCTCGGGATCGGTCACGAAATACGGCGAGAGGTAGCCGCGGTCGAACTGCATGCCCTCGACCACGTCGAGCTGGCTGTCCATCCCCTTGGCCTCTTCGACCGTGATGACGCCTTCCTTGCCGACCTTATCCATCGCGTCGGCGAGCATCTTGCCGATCGACGTGTCGCCGTTGGCGCTGATGGTGCCGACCTGGGCGATGTGCTCCTTGTCCTTCGTCGGCGTCGACGTCTTCTTGATCTCGGCGACCATGGCCTCGACCGCGATGTCGATGCCGCGCTTGAGATCCATCGGGTTGTGGCCGGCTTCGACGAGCTTCAGACCGGTCGTGTAGATGGCCTGGGCCAGGACGGTCGCCGTCGTGGTGCCGTCGCCGGCCTTGTCGCTCGTGCGCGACGCCACTTCGCGGACCATCTGCGCGCCCATGTTCTCGAACTTGTCGAAGAGCTCGATCTCCTTGGCGACGGTGACGCCATCCTTGGTGACGACGGGGGCCCCGTAGCTCTTCTCGATGACGACGTTGCGGCCACGCGGGCCGAGGGTGACCTTCACTGCGTTGGCGAGGAGGTTCACGCCGTGGAGGATCGCGCTGCGCGCGTTGCGGCTGTAGACGATTTGTTTGGCGCTCATGATGTTCTTGGAACCTTTCTAGAAAGCTTCTTCATTCCGAGCGAAGCGAGCAGTCCCGCCGGGCAACGCGTAGTCGTTCACGGGTGGGGACCCTTCGCTGCGCTCAGGGTGACGGCGGTGACGGCAAAGCCGTCACGCGCCGTCACTTCTCGAGGACTGCGAGCACGTCGTCTTCCCGGAGGAGGACATGCTCTTCGCCTTCGACCTTGACCTCGGTGCCGCTGTACTTGCCGAAGAGGATGTGATCCCCCGCCTTCACGTCGAGCGGGCGAACCTTGCCGTCCTTGAGCGTCTTGCCGGCGCCGACCGCGATGACGGTGCCCTCGACGGGCTTCTCCTTCGCGGTGTCCGGGATGATGATACCGCCTTTGCTCTTCTCTTCCTCTTTGGTGCGCTTGACGACGATGCGGTCTGCGAGGGGACGGAATTTCATGGGGTGAATCCTCGGATGTGGGGCTCGAACGGAGGCTCGAAATGGCCGGGGGACGACAACGGCAAGGCCGGAGCGATACCCGCGACGGCGTGACCTTGGCACTCTTACGAGCAGAGTGCCAATGGCGGCGCCAACCTAAGCGCGGCGCCGCCCCAGTCAAGAGGCAAACGACGCGGCCGCCTCCCCCGGAACGGACGTCGCGCGCAGCCACGACGGGCATGCGCGTTGCTCCTTCGGGCCGGTGTTTCCCTCATCAGAGAGGCTCCCATGAGCGCGCATGTCAAAAGGATTTTGGTCACGGCTGTCGGCGTCGTCGGGATCGGTGGATGCTGGCAGCCCGAGACGACGACCACGCGGATTCCCCTGCCCACCGCCACGACGACGTCGGTAACGTCGACGACCTCCGCGGACCCGCAGCAGCAGCAGCGGGAGCAGCAGGTCGCCACGCAGCAGGAGGAGGCCGCGCGACTCCAGGACCAGGCCGCGCAGCGGCAGCTCCAGGCGGCCCAGCGGCAGGAGCAGGCGGCGCGGGCAGCGCAGCAGGCCGAGGAGGAGGACATGGATCTCGCGGCGACCCAGCTGGCCTCCCAGCTGGCGGCGCAGCAGCTCGCCTCGCAGCAGGCCGCGCAGGAGCAGGCGCGCGACCGGCGGTCGCAGCGCGAGGAGCGCGCCGCGAACGAGCACCAGCAGCAGGGGCAGCAGGGGCAGCGGCCTGACGCTTTCGTCGAGGGCTTCGTCGCCGGGTCCCAGATCCGGGTCTCGAAGGAGATCGCCGACGAGTGTCAGCTCGACGTCGACAACATGGCCCGGTCCCCCAAGTTCGAGACCGACCGGAGCTACGTCCTGTCGAACGACCGGCAGGTCCTGCTGCAGATCGCGACGTGTACGATCGGAGGCGCCCTGAAGGGCCAGAGGCTCGAGCTCATCGGACGGACGGATCCCAGGGGATCGGCGCAGTACAACGTCGTGCTCGGCGCCGAGCGGGCGGCGCAGGTGGGCGACACGCTGATGGGGCTCGGGGTGCCCTCGCACCAGGTGAGCACGATCTCCAAGGGCAAGGACGACGCAATGGGGACGTCCGAGGCTGGCTGGGCGCAGGATCGCAGGGTCGACATCCAGCTGAAGGAGCGGTGATTCTCGAGCCATCCGCGGCGAAAGCGCTCCGCCGTCGCCCCCCAAGGTCGCCCGTCCAGGACGGCGGCGGAAGCCAGACTGTGAAGCCGGCTCGTGGACTCTCTTGACATTAGGGGGGGCGACGCTAGTGTGCGCGCCTCCGCAAAACGCGGAGCTCGCTTACTCTTGCATCCGCACCGACGGGGACGCTCGGTTTCTTGGAGGGCCTTCCTCCAAACCCCCTCCGAGCAGCCCCGGGCTCCCGCTGTATCGTTGTATGTTTCTTCCGGAGCCAATTCTTGGGGGATCGTCTAACGGCAGGACGCCAGATTCTGGCTCTGGCTATCAAGGTTCGAATCCTTGTCCCCCAGCTGTAACGCGCTGACCAGAGCGCGTGTCTCTCGCAGTCGCAGGTAGTTGCAGTCAAAAAGGCCTCGCAAGGCCCCATCGTCTAGCGGTTAGGACACCGGCCTCTCACGTCGGTAACACGGGTTCAATTCCCGTTGGGGTCGCCACATAGCCCTTGAGAAAGGCTGGTTTCGCCATCGGGATTGGATCCGGATCCGATAGCGGATCCACCATCGACTCGCCCGGCATCGACCCGGCATCGACCCAGGGTCGAGACCTGTCGACCCGGCATCGCGTCCGCCCGCGGGTCGCCCCGGACGGTGTGCCATCCCGCGCCAACGGCGTCGTCGCCGTCACCCTGGGCGCCTGATTCCTTTGAATTTGCAGGCGGATCCCTCATGGCACATGCCGTGCTCCGGGGGAAGGCATGACGGCTCGTCTCCTTGCTCACCTTGTCTTCTTGATCCCGCTCACCGCCATCGCCTGCGGCGGCACCGCCACGGAGGGCAACAGCGGGGGCTCTCACGACGGAACCCCGGCGGCGCCGGACGCCGGCCCGCCCCAGGGCACGGGCGGAGGAGGCACCAGCGGCGGCGAGCCTGACGGCGGCAGCCGTCCCGAGTGCGATCTCGAAGCCATCGAGACGCCCACCATCATCGTGTCCAACGGGCTGACCGGGGATCCCGTCTGCGACGCGAGCGTCACGGCGAGCGGGCCATACGGCGCCCTCACGCTCGCCCTCCAGACCACGCCGGACGCCGGACCAGGTGTCGGCTGCACCTACGCCTGGGTCGCGGGCCAGCCCAGCCCCGGCTCTTACACGCTGACCGTCTCCGCTTCGGGCTTCGCCACGTCCACCTCGCAGGTCACCGTCGTGTCCTGTGGCTGCGCCTCCGGCCCGTGCTTTCCCGAGACCGACGACTCGGTGGCGCTCACACCGATGTGACGACCAGGATCACTTCGCCGGCGCGTCCCGCTCGGTCCAGCGGACGGCGCGCTGCGACGGATCGAGATCGAGCTCCAGCTCGCCGCCCTCCGGGACGCGCAGCGCGCCCGCCAAGCGAAGCGGGCCTACCTCGAGCGAGTACGCGTGGTCACCAGGCGTCACGTCGACCGTGGCCTTGGCGACGCACGAGGCCGTGCCGGCCGGGCAAGCGCCACCCGACGCGAGATCGATCGTCCTGTCGCCCACGACGAGGCGGCCGCTCGCCGGCACGCGGAAGACGACGTGCGGAGGGGCGGCGGCCGCCCCTCCCCCGTCGCCGCCCGCGCCCGGCTCGCGCACCCGCTCGACCGACGCGCCCAGCACCGCGTCGGGGTAGAGCAGCGCCGCCACGTCGCCGCGCTCGCCGAGCGGGATGAGCACCGGATCGGCGAGCGCCACGTGCGGGCGGAGCTTCGCCTCGGTCGTGCCCTCGCCTGCACGGAAGCCGAACACATAGAGGGACAGCACCGCCGCACGCGAGGGAAAGAAGCGCCGGAACGCCTGCGCGTGCGCTTGCCCCCAGAGCAGCGCGACGCGGCGGGGGCCGGCGGTGCTCGGCACCTCGTCGAGCGAGGTCAGGCAGTGGATCTCGCGAAGGCGGAGCTGGTCGTCCTCGGGGATGTCGCCCAGGAGCCGCTGCGTCTCCTTGGGCATGTTGCAGCCGACGAAGCGCGGCCCCTTGCCTGCTTCGCCGAGGGCCGCGCGGGCCGTCACGAGCAGGTCGAGCACCGTCGGCTCGTAACCGAGCTTCCACGCGACGTAGTCGCCGTCGCGGTGGTGGCGCGCGAGCGCATCGAACGCGCGCACGTCTCCCCGCTCGACGAAGGCGGCGATCTCGGGGTCGTCGCCCTTCTGCGCCGCCGCGTCGACCCCTCGCCACGCGCCGGTTGCCCGAAACTGCTCGGCGCCGACGGCGGTGAGGTCACGGAGCCCGCCCGGCCCGACGAGGCGCCGGAAGGCGTCCACCTGGCCCGGCGAGTCGTGAAAGATCCCGAAGACGACGTAGGCGTCGCTCCCGCCCTCGGCCGCGCGATCGAGGAAGCTCTGGATCCAGCGGCGCGTGCCGTCCTCCCCGGCGACCATCGTGCCCCAGCCCGTCGCGGCCGCGTGGCGGAGGATGGCGTCGGCGTCGAGCTCGCTGTCGGGGATGTCGCTTTCGGGGCGCTGGATGCGGCGGCGGATGAGGCTCGTCGCGGCCGCCTTGGTGCGGGGGAGCTCGGGCCAGTCGACCGCGGCCCCCGCCGCCGTGGCGCTCCCTCCGCCGTCGGGCGGCTGCGCGGTCGCCTCGGCGTCCGGGCGAGGCGCAGGGCTCGTCGACGTGGCCGCTGGGCAGCCGGCCGTGAGCGCTCCCGCGAGGCAGGCCGCCGCGCGCCACCCCGCGCAGGCCAGGGGCCGCCGAGACCGACCGTGCTGTTGGCTTTCCAAGGCAGCGATTATAGTCCGACCCTTGCCAGCCGTACTGCTCGTCCACGGAATCTGGGACTCCGCCGCGCGGCTCGCGCCGCTCAAGGCTGGCCTCGAGGCGCGCGGGCTCACGAACGTCCACGCGCTCGATCTGGTCCCGAACGATGGCCGCGCGCCCATCGCGGAGCTGGGCGCCCTCGTGGCCCGCGCGGCGGCCGCGCTGGGAGCCGGCGGTCCGGTCGACGTCGTGGGCTTCAGCATGGGCGCGCTCGTGAGCCGCTGGTACGTGCAGCGCGGCGGAGGCAAGGAGCGCGTACGCCGCTTCATCTCGATCTCCGGCCCGCACCACGGCACGACGACCGCGTACGCCGTCCCGTTCTTCGCGGGCGTCCGCGACATGCGGCCGGGCAGCGAGCTCCTGCGCGATCTCGCGTCGGACACCGACCCGTTCGGCCCGGTGGACGTGCACTGCCTCTACACGCCGTTCGACCTCATGATCCTGCCGGCCAAGAGCTCGGTGCTCGCGGGGGCGCGCTCGGTCCACGAGTTTCGCGTCCCCATGCATCGCTTCATGATCACCGACGGCCGCGTGCTCGATCACATCGCCGCGCTCCTGCGCGCCTGAGGGCGCCGTCCGCCGTCGCTGCCGGTCTCGTGCGCCTAGCCGCGCACGGAGTTTGCGAATACCCGCGCCATGCGGCTGCGTTCCTTGTGCCTCCTTGCGCTCCTCGTGGGCTGCGGTCCCCGCACCTGCAGCACCTCCTGCGGCGGGTCGTCGGAGTCTCCCGCTCCGGTCCCGCCTCCCGTGCCCGTGCTGCAGGCCCAGCCCACCCCTACCCCCACCTCCGTGCAGACGGCCGAGCGCGCGTTCAGGCCGAGCGTGCCCCCGCCCATCCCGTTCGTCCCCATGCTGCCACCGCCGACGGTGACGCCCCCCGCCACGGCCGAGTCGCCGCCACCCGCGGAGGCGGCGCCCGCGCCGGCAGCCACCCAGGCGGCGCCGGCCGCGCCCGAAGCGGCGCCGGCGGCGGTCCAGGTCCCCGTCCAGTTCGTGCCGGTGCAGCAGGCGGTGTCGATCCCGGTCACCGTCGTGCCCGTACCGGCGGAGGCCCCTGCGCCCGCGCCCTCGCAGCCCGCCGAGGCGACCCCTGCGGATGCCGGGCCCCCCGCGACCGAGCTCGGCGCGGGGACCGGGCCCGCACTGGGCGCAGGTGAGGAGCCCGCCCCGGGCGCGGGTGCGTTCTCGGACGGGACGGCCGGCGAGCAATACCCGCGGATGCCGCCGGCCGCTCCTGCGCCGGAGCCGCTGCCGATCCCCGTTCCCATTCCTACGCCCGCCTCGACGGTGCCCATCCCGCCGTCCCCGTACTACGAGCTCGGGCCGTCGCTCCGCGGCTACACGTCTCCGCCGCTGACCACGCCGGGGAGCCCGTACGGGCCCGGAGGGCGCTACCCGTACCCGGGCGTCAACTACAACGGTCGCTACTGAACCGCCTCGCCGCGAGCCGCGATCAGTGGAGCGACTGCTGCATCGCCCCGAGGAGCGAGTCGCCCCCGGAGCTCTTGGACACGCTCTTCGCGGAGGCCGGCGAGGCAGCGTGGGTCCGCACGCCCGTAGCGGGGGGCGCGAGCTTGTGCTTCGCCGCCGGGTGCTTGGCCTTGGGGGCCACGGCGACCGTGGCGGCGACCGTGGCGGCGGGGGCTACAGGAGCGTCCGCAGCGGCCGGAGGGGGGGCGGCGGCCTGCACAGGAGCCGCCGCGGGCGTCGGGTCGGCCGGCGCCGCGACGGGAGCGGGAGGCGCCACGGCCAGGGCGGCGGGCGGCGGGGCCGCGGCGCTCGTTCGCGCAGGCGTGGGGGACGCCGCCGGAAGTGCGACGAGCACGATGGCAGCGATCGAGAGGGCCGCGATGCACACCGAGCTCGCGACGATGAACGGCTTCTGCCAGCGCTGGGCCTTGGCGGCCGCGACCTCGCGCGGATCGACCAGGCTCTCCATCGCCACCGGCCGCATCGAGTCCGCCGCGAGGCGATCGATCTTCGAGATGCGCTCGCTCGCGCTCTGGTTCACCTCGGCGACGGCCCGCGACTGCTGGAGAGCGTTCTCCACCCAGTTCGGATCCTGCGCGGAGTACGCCGACAGATCGACATACCCGGAGCTATCGGCCGAGTCAGGCCTCGCCAGCTCCGCCAGCCCCTGAAGTTGCCGCCGCGTGGTCTCTCGCTCGTCCGGAGTCGTCATGCAAGCCTCCCGAGGTGCCGTACCCGCCGCGGAGAATCCCGTCCCGCGCGGTCGCCCTTCTCTACCGCCATGGAAGCGGCCTCGTCACGCAGGAATCGACGCGCGCGGCTGTTTCTGGGCGGTCTGCGAAGTTTTGCCGTGACGCCTGAATCCGAGCGACGCTGGCAGAGCAAATTGCCCGCGTGGACGCCTGTTTCTCGCACGCGAGCGCAGGGTGTGGGAGCGGCCGCCACCACCGGCAAGGCCCCGGTAGAGCGCGGCCATCCGCCGCCCGCGGCGGTGCGTAGAACACGAGTGCTTCGACTCCTCCAGGTCAGCTGTGCGGCCGTCGTCCTCGCGGCCTGCGCGACCTCGCACGCGGATCCGCCCGCCCACACCCCGCGGCCCGGCCGCTACCTCGCCCTCGGCGACTCGTTCACCATCGGCACCGGTACAACGCCCGACCGCTCGTTCCCGGCCCGCCTCGCGGCTCTCTGGTCCGCGGCCGCGGCGTGCCAGCTGCGAAACGCGGGGGTCAACGGGTTCACGACGCAGGATCTGCTGGACGTGGAGCTGCCGCAGGTGCGCCCGTTCGCGCCGACGTTCGTGACGCTCGCGGTTGGCGCGAACGACATCGTCCACGGGAGCACGCCCGAGGCGTACCGCACGCAGGTGAAGCGCATCCTCGCGCAGATCGCCGCCGCGGGGCCCGCGCATGTCGTCGCCATCCCTCAGCCCGACTGGGCGCTGTCGCCTGCCGCCGCGGGGTTCGGGCAGCCGGCCGAGATCGAGGCCCGCATCGTCGCGTTCAACGCGATCCTCCGCGACGAGACGACGAAGGCGGGCGGCCAGTTCTTCGACCTCTTCCCGCTCATGCAGACGCAGGCGCGCGCGGGGATGATCGCGGGCGACGGGCTGCATCCCTCGGCCGCCGCCTACGACGCCTGGGCGGTTGAGCTCGCGCATGGGCTCGGCTCGCTGTGCGGCGGGTGACGCGCGAGCGGCGGTCGCGACGCGACGTCGGTCTTGCGTTTGCGGCCGCATGAGGCGAAAGAACCAGGGATGGATGACAAAAGGGGACCGTGGCGCCTCGTCACGCCGTGGGGAGAGAAGCTCGACTTCGAATCCCTCGATGCGCTCCGCAAGCGCCTTGCCGAGGACCCGAGGCTGAAGGACGCCGAGGGCGCGCGCGCGGCGAAGGGCGAGCCCACCCCTGCCCCTCCGGCCACGTCCACGTCCTCGGGAGCCGTGCCGGTGGCGGCGAAGGCGCCGTCTGTGACGACGCCCGTGGTCCCCAAGCCCACGTCGGTCATCACACCGGTGGCGCCCATCGCCATCTCCGCCCTCGAGCCGGACATCCCGCCGGCGGCGCGCGTCCCGGACGTGCACGCGGCTCCGAAGCTGGAGGTCGTCCCGGCCCCGAAGCTCGAGGTCGTCACCACGCCCGACTCGGTTCCCCCGAGCCAGCAGGACACCCGCGTCGGCCTCATCCCGAAGCTCGACGACTCGGCGGCGCCTGCGGTGCCCGTGCCCGCCCCGTCGTCCGCCATCGAGCTGACGTCCAGCCCCGACGTCGAGCTGAGCTCGTCGCCAGACTTCGAGGATCCGGAGCCCCTCTCCACGCGCGACATCGACGAGGTGGCGCAGGAGCGGGTGCCGCGGGTGTTCTCGAAGGTGCCGCCGCCCATGCCGTCGCGCCCCGAGCCCCTGCTGGCGGAGCCCTCGACGGACTTGAAGCGCTCGCTGATGCCTCCCGCGCTCGCCCTCGGCGGCGCTCAGGAGGAGGCGGCCATGAAGAAGCAGGCTGCCGAGGCGGAGGCAACGCGGGCAGCCCGTGCCGCGGCCAGGGCAGCGAGGACGAACCCTCCCCCGCGACCTTCGGACGCCCAGACGAAGATGCCCTGGGCCCTCATGGGGCTCGTGGCCGGAGGGGCCATCGTGTTCCTCGTCATGCGCAACGGCCCGACGTCGTCCCCGCCCGAGCCGACGGCTGCCCCGACGAGCACGCCCGCGACGCCGACGCCGGTGACCGCCGCGACGACGACCCCGTCCGCCCCCAGCGCAGCGACCCCGGCGAGCGCGACGCCGGCTGCCAACAACCCGACCGGGCCACGGACGACCGCCCTGTGGCAGCCTCGCACGCCGACGAGCCCCGATACTCCCGTGACCGCGAGCGCCGCGAGCGCGGCCAGCGCCGCCGACTCGTCCGCGCGCGCCGAGCCGCCTCCGCCGCCCGCCCCCAAGGTGCCCGTAGCCGAGACGGTCCGGCAGGCGAACGCCGCCCGCGCCGCGGGTGACAAGGCCCGATCGCGCGAGCTTTACCAGACGGCGCTCACGGCGAGCCCGGACGACGCCGACGCGCTCTCGGGTCTCGCGGAGCTGGCCCGCGGCGAGGGCAAGAACACCGACGCGCGGGCGTACTACGAGCACGCGCTCATCGCGAGCCCGTCGTTCATCCCCGCGATCCTCGGCCTGGCCGACACGCTGTGGGACCTGGACGACAAGGCCGCCGCCAAGGCTCGCTACGCCGAGGTCATCCGGCGTGTTCCGTCGGGGGCGTACCCCGAGCGTGTCCGCAACCGCGCCGAGTAGACGAGCGCGGTTGCGGCGCAAGCGCCTGCGCTACTTGCCGCCTTCGGGGCGGACGGGCTCGATGCCGCCTTCGAGGACGCGGCGCGCGCCGTATTCGGCCTCGCGCATCTGCTTCTCGAGGTCCGTCGCGAGGAAGCGGAGGTTGTCCGAGAGGCGGCGCTTGGCCTCTTCGAGCGTCGGACGCACGTCGATGGCGTCGACCACGCCGATGGCAGGACGCGTGATCCGCACCGAGTCAGGCTGGCCGTTGACGTTCTCGCACTCCACTTCGAGGAGCGACCAGTGCACGCTCTTTCCGTCGCACTCGGGGTCGTTGCGGTCGTGATTGCAAAGCTCGAACCGGCCAAAGAAGGCTCGCATGGGGACTCCTCCAGGTGGGACCGCGCCGCGGCGTCTGGCCGCAGACGCGCCGTCCATCGCGTCGTTAGATGCGGCAGCTTATCACCCGACACCCAACCAGGGCCTAGGCAATTCGCGTCGGCGCGCACGAGGCGGGCTTGACCGGCCCGCCCTGCCGCGGCAGATAGCCTCGCCATGCTGGACACCCTCCGCCACACGCTGCACCAGGCCATCACCACCCCCAAGGGCGACAAGTTCGCGCCGCTTCGCATCCAGAAGGATCTCGCGCGCCGCCTCAACGTGATGCTGGGCCGGCCGCTCTGCTCGATGGAGGAGATCGAGCAGCGGAAGAACGCGCGGACGCGCCTGGCGACGCTCCTCACGAGGAAGACGACGGCGCCGCGCGCGAAGGAAGCCGCCCCCGTCCTCATCTACTTCGAGAGGGACCGCAACGCGCGCGAGCTCGATCGCGTGAAGGATGCCCTCGAGTCGAAGGGCTACGCGTACAAGCTGTGCGACGTGGCGGGCGACGAGGCGACGGTCGACTTCGTGATGCGCGTCGCGCACTGCAAGCGCGACGAGCTGCCGATCGTGTTCGTGGCCGACAAGCCGATCGGGGACTTCCGCGCCCTCGTGGACGCGGACGTGTCGGGCGCGCTGCACAAGGCCGTCTACGGCGAAGCGGCGGCCCCGCAGGCGTAGCCCGGGCGGGCTACTTCTACCGCTTCGCCTTCTTCTTCGGGGCGGCCTTCTTCTTCGGGGCCGCCTTCCTGGGAGCGGCCTTCTTCGGCGCGGACTTCTTGGGGGCCTTCTTGGGAGCGGCCTTCTTCTTCGGCGCGGCCTTCTTGGGAGCGGCCTTGGCCGCCGGCGCTTTCTTCGGCGCGGCCTTCTTCGCCGCTGCCTTCTTCGGCGCGGCCGGCGCTGCTGTCTTCTTCAGCGCGGGCTTGGTCGCGGCTTGCTTCGGAGCGGCCTTGGCGGCCGGGGCTCCGTTCGAGCCCTTCTTCTTGCGCGGCACGGGGTACGGGTCCGACAGCTCGCGCTCGGCCGCGATCCGCGCGAGGCCGGCCGTGGCCTCGTCCAGGATCGCCTGGAGGATCGGCTTGTACGACGCGTGCTCCGCCGGGACTGCGTAGAGGAGCGCCTTGCAGTCCTGGACGGCGTCGGCGAGGTTCTTGAACTCCCCCGCCTTCCACATCGCGAGCAACTCTTCCGCCGACTCGCGGAACGGCGGACGGTCGGTGTCGTCGGTGGTCTCGATCTCGGTCGGCATGGCCTGACTATAGAGGGATCGCGCCGCCGAAGCTTCCCCATTCGGTCGCGCCGCACGCGGGGCGCCGACCGAACCCGGGTCACGCCCGGGTGAACTCCACGCTCGTTCCGAGGTGACCCAGCTTGCGCGCCTCGAGGCAGCACGGGGAGCCGGGCTCCACGATGCGGCAGTCCTCCGGCCGTCGCTCGTACACCATGCACGGGAACCGACCAGGCACGGTGACGTCGAGGGCGCCGCAGTGGCATCCCTCGTTCTTCATGAAGCGCCACCCGGGCGGCCGTTCGTCCGCTTCCGTGAAGCGATCGAGCATCACGGGGCCCATCCTCTCGTCGTCGGCCACGAGCAGATGAACCGTCCTCGGCCCGTGGTGGCAGCAGCGTCCGCAGGCCACGCAGTCACCTCCCGCCGGGTCGGGAGCTCCCTCGACCGGTGCGAGCGCCAGGGGCCGGGTCGTCATGCAATAGGCCACGAGAGATGCGTCATCCTGGGCGTGATGCTGGCGAGCTCGCGTCGAAGGCGCGTCACCGTCGGACGGCTCCGCGGATCGCGGCGCAGCGTGGCGAAGAGCATCTCGGAGAGCGGCGCGAGCTCGTCCCTCGCGCCGAACGCCTTGAGGGGCGCGGGCAGGCCGTCGTGCGCGAGGTGGAGGGAGATCTGCGCGATCTCGCTGTCCGCGGCGAAGAGCACCTTGCCCGTCAGCGCCTCGTACGCGAGGCAGCCGAACGCGTACACGTCCGCCATGGGCGGCAGGGGGGAGAACTTGTCCGGGACGACCCCCCAGACCTCCGGCGCCCCGTACGGTCCCGTCGCGCACCCCGGCCGGATGTGGCGACCCGCGAGCCCGAAGTCGACGAGCACCGACTCGTGGTCCTTGCGCTGGACGACGTTCGACGGCTTGAGATCGAGGTGCCCCACGCCGACGGTGTGCATCGCCTCGAGCCCGGCAAGGACGCCGTCGAGCGCGCGAAGGGCGCGCGGCACGTCGAAGGCGCGCGACGAGATGACCCGCTCGAGGATGTCCCCCTCCACGAGCTCCATGACGAGGATGGGCTTCGGCCGGGCCGAGAGATCGAAGGTGACGAACCGGGCGAGGTTCGGGTGCTGCGGGACGGCCATGAGGGCCGAGGCCTCCTCGCGGAACAGCTGGAGGAACTGGCTCTCCGAGAGGTTTCGCGCGGCCGTCGCCGAGTACTCCGGCACCTTGAGCGCGAAGCGCTCGGCGTTCGGGTCCTGCCGATCCTCCGACCGCGTGCAGACGAAGACCGAGCCGACCGCGCCCTTGCCGAGCGCGCGCTGCACGTAGAACCCGCCCAGGGTGCGGCTCGCCGGCAGCCAGGCCGGGAGCTGCGCCTCGGGGACCGTCAGCGCGACGACGACGCTCGGGCGCTCGACCTCGCGCGTGAGCAGCGTGGCGACGCACGACCCTATGACGCGGGCGATCCCCACGGGCACGCGCGCGTCGAGGTTCGTGAGCCAGGCGTGCACGACGTTCTCGTCGAGCTCCGCGTCGAGGCCCTCGAGCACCCTCGACACGGCGCGGGAGAGCACGGGGTCGCTGCCTGCGGCCGCGGGGGGCGGTGCGGTGTCGTCGGCGGGCCCGCGGGGCAAGAGGCGCGCTCGGGCGCCGGTCACGAGCTGGGCGAGGCTCGTCACGTAGAGCTCCAGCGCCCCGAGCACGTCGGGATCGTTGCCGCCGGAGCTCGAGAGGGCGCGGAGCGAGGGCGCCGCCTGGACCGCCGCGAGCGAGCCGTGCAGGCGGACCAGCACGGTCCGCAGGACCTCGCGCCTGCCCGACGCGTCGGGGACGAGCTCGCGCGTCAGCTC
>Ga0302279_10001965_pt1 | contig 28156 bp, 27 predicted proteins | sample III_Bog_N3_3_FD_194541 | JGI IMG/M metagenome (GOLD analysis project Ga0302279, IMG submission 194541) | Peat permafrost microbial communities from Stordalen Mire near Abisko, Sweden - III_Bog_N3_3 | ecosystem: Environmental > Terrestrial > Soil > Wetlands > Peat | place: Sweden: Abisko... | reverse complement strand
ATGCCGATTGTGCGCGGCCGGCCGATGAACAGTGCGCGTTCATGCGCCGGTCCCGGCACGGTTGAGAGCGCGGTGGCCGCCTCGCGGTTGGTCAGGTTGTCGATGAACAGGTCGCTGCGCCAGTGCTGCGCGAAGCCGAGGCCAGCGCGCGCGTTGACCAGCGCGAACCCCGGCAGCTCCTCTGCGGTCGAGTTGTGCGGCAGTCCGCTCCAGAAATCGCTGCGGTAAGAGGCATCGAGGCGCGCGTGCACATCGCGATCCCCGGCCAGCGGCTGGCGGAAGTCGAGCGCCGTCGTGACCTGCTGCTTCGAGACCCCCGGCAGCCGGTCGCCGGAATAGCCGCGCACATCCGGCACGACGCCCGCCTGGAAGCCGGCCGTCAGGATTGCGTCGGTATAGCTGTAGCCGAGTTCCAGCCTGGTCGAGTCGGACAGCGGCATCGCCAGCTCGGCTTCAGCGCCGCGCGAGCGCGCCCGCGTGCCGTTGGTGACGAAATCGAAGCCACCGAGCAGCGTGTTCGTCTCGATCTGCGGATTCGACCAGTCGATGTTGTACAGCGTGAAGGTGTAGCTGGTGCCGGCGCCGAAGGAGCCCTTGATGCCGATCTCGGTGTTGCGCGCCTCATCCGGCTTGTAGGTCAGCAGCGCGACATCCTCGCAGTAGTAACAGGGACCGGTCGGCAGCGCATTGACGCCGCCGCGGCGGAAGCCTTCCGACCAGGTGATGTAGATCTGCGTGTGCTCGGCGACCTTGTAGGAGGTGTTGAGCTTGAAGATCTGGTTGCGGAAGCCCTTGGCCTGCGAGTCCGCGGTCAGGCCGGTGGGGTCGGTGCCGGACTGTGAACAGAACGGCCCGCACATCGGCAGCGTCTGCGACAGCGTCTGGTCGTAATGCTGCCAGAAGATGCGCCCGCCCGCGGTCGCCTGCCAGTTGTCGGTGAAATGGTACGCGGTCTCGTTGAACAGCGCGGCATCGCTGAAGGTCACGTGGCGGTCCATCGTGAAGTTCAGGTCCGGATTCGCGTCCAGCGACGGACGGATGCCACCCTTGTAGTACTGGATCACGTCACCGAACGACGGATAGGGACAGGTCGGGCTCTGCACCGTGCAGCCGGCGGGCTGGCCTGAACCCGGCAGCTGGCTCCACGCGCCGAAGCCGAGGATCGGCTCAATCTGGTCGAGCGTCTCGTGCCGCGAGCTGTAGTAGGCGCCCGCAACCCAGTCCCAGGGACCGGTGTTCTTCGACACCATGCGCACTTCCTCGGTGAACGCCTTGTCCGAGGACTGGATGTAGATCGGCGACAGCGAGCGCGGATAATTGCCGTAGTAGGTGGACAGCGACTCGATCAGGCCGGTCAGGTCGTACTCGCTGCGCGAGCTCTGGCTGGTCAGCGAGGAGTCCGCCGAGATCGTTGCGAAGCCCGCGTCGAGCGTGACGTCGAGGGATCCGAGGTCGGTGGAGAACGAGCCCGGCTGGTCGATGTACAGCGTCTGCGTGTAGCGATAGGCGGGGTTCGTCTGCGAGTAGCCGCCTGACTGGTCGCTCTGGTGCTGGTAGGCGAACTCGAGCTTCAGGTTGTCGCTCGCCTTCCACAGCAGCGCGCCACGCGCATACCACGTGTCCGACCAGTCGACGCCGCGCTTGCCGGCGAAGACGGGTCCGCTGTTCAGCGGATCCGCCGGGGTCGCGAGTACCGGCTGCGCGCCGGTGGTCAGCACCGCGACGTCCTTCGCATCGGTGAAGCCGCCCTGTTTCTCATAGCCGAAGGAGGCACGGAAGGCCACCGTGTCGCTGAGCGGCAGGTTCGCGATCGCATCGATCGCAGCCGAAGGGTTCGCCGCATTCGCGGTGTGCGAAGCGCGGGTCGCGACTTCGAAGGTCTGCCGCGTCGTATCCGGCTCGTTGTGGATCATGCGCACGGTGCCCCCGAGCGACCCGGAGCCGTAGAGGGTGCCCTGCGGCCCGCGGAGGATCTCGACGCGGGCGATGTCGGTCATCTTCAGGTTCGCGAACAGCGGCGTCTCATCGACATAGGTCGAGACGACCGGTGCGGCAATGTTCTGATCCTGCGTGTTGACGGCGCTGGCGTTCAGGCCGCGGATCGTCAGCACGCTGTTCATGCTGCCGGCGCGCGCGCCGAGGTCGGGGCTCACGAGGCCGGGGATCATCTGCGTCAGGCCCTGCAGGTCGGTCACCCCGGAGTCCAGGATGTCGGCGGCACCGATCGCGGAGATGTTGTAGGGGATGTCCTGCACCGACTGGTCGCGGCGCGTCGCGGTGACGATGATCTCGTCGATGTCGCCCGCCGCCGCAGCTGCCGCGCTCGCGGCCAGGGGCGCTGCGCCCGCAAGCACCGCGGCGATCGCGGCGCCGAGTTGCGCGTTGACGCGGGCCGGAGAACGCGGCGGTGACTTGCGGTGCCGATGGTGCATGTCGTGTATCCCCTGCAATGAATTTATGGATCGCCGGCCAACGGAGGTTTCAGTATAATGTGAGCAAAATCACGCAGTGGTGAGTAATTTTCTGCTTTGGAGTGAATTATATGCACGCCAAAAAGCCGCAGGTTCCGCCCATGCATACGCTGACCGCGGTCGAGGCCTTCGCCCGCCTCGGCACCGTCTGGCAGGCGGCCGAGGAACTCGGCGTGACCCGCAGCGCGATCAGCCATCGGCTCGCGATGCTCGAGGAGGTCCTGGGCTTCGATGTCGTGCACCGCTCCGGCAAGGGCATCTGCCTGACCGTGCGCGGCAAGCGCTACGTCCAGGACGTACGCAAGTCGCTGCAGCTGCTTGCCGGGGCGCAGGATGAAGGCAGCAGCGCGCCGGTCGACGGCGTGCTGCGGATCTCCAGTACGCCGGGGTTCGCGTCGATGTGGCTGTGCAATCACATCGGCTCGCTGCATGCGGAGCACCCCGGGCTGCGGCTCGAGATCCTCACATCGCGCGATCTCGCCGAGGTGTCCGGGGACGCCGTGGACCTGTTCATTGCCTTCGGCGACGGCGTCTGGCCGCAGCACGTCGTGCGCCACCTCTACGACGTCGAGTTCCAGCCCATGTGCAGCCCGGCGCTGCTCAGCATGCTGGGCGGCCTGACCGAGCCGGGCGACGCGCTGCGCTTTCCGCTGCTGCATCTGCGGTCGACCAACGACTGGATACAATGGCTCGCCGCCAGCGGGATCGCGCTGCCGGAACGCACCGCCGGCATCACGTTCTCCGACATGATGCTGGTGCAGTGTGCAGCGATCGCCGGGCAGGGCATCATGATGGGCGACGAGGTGACCTGCGCCGCTGCGCTGGCCTCGGGCCAGCTGGTGTCGCCGTTCGCGGTGAGGATCCGTCTCCCGGGGGGGTATTATCTGGTCCGGGACCGGCGCAAGCCCGTCAGCCCGGCGATCCTGGCCTTCACGCACTGGCTCGATGCGCTGATCGCGCGGATACTTGCAGAACTCAAGGGTGGAAGAACCGTATGAATACTCAGATAAAAACGACCGGTGGGGCAAGCCCGGCTGACATCTGGCGCATGGACCATGATCATGTGCTGCATCCGTGGACGCATCACGACAGCTTCCGCGAACAGGGCTCGCTGATCGTCAGCAGCGCGAGCGGCGTGCACATCACCGACATCAACGGCAAGCGCTACCTCGACGGCATAGGCGGCATGTGGTGCGTGAACATCGGCTACGGCCGCGAGGAGCTGGTCCAGGCGATGGCCGACCAGGCGCGCCGCCTGGCGTATTCCAATTCCTTCGTCGACATGGGCAACCAGCCCGCCGCCGAGCTCGGCGCCGCACTCGCAGGCATAGCGCCGGGCTCGATCAACCATGTGTTCTATTCCACGTCGGGCTCGAGCGCGCTGGACAGCGCGGTGCGCCTGGCGCACTACTATCATTCGCGCCGCGGCGAGCCGACGCGCCGCCACATCATCTCGCGCCGCAATTCCTACCATGGTTCGACCTATCTCGGCATCTCGGTCGGTCACCGCGACGGCGACCGCACACCGCATTTCCAGTATGCCGAAGGGTTCATCCATCACCTGTCGGCGCCATACCCGTACCGCCGCCCCGACGGCATGACCGAGGCGGAATTCACCGACTCGCTGGTCGCCGAGTTCGCGGCCAAGATTGCCGAACTCGGTGCGCACAACATCGCCGCGTTCGTCGCCGAGCCGATCCAGGGCGCCGGAGGTGTCGTCGTGCCGCCGGCCGGCTACCTGCCGCGCATGCGCGAGCTGGCCCGCCAGCATGGGATCCTGTTCATCGCCGACGAGGTCGTCACGGCCTTCGGCAGGGTCGGCCACTGGTTCGCGTCCTGGGATGAGTTCGGGATCGAGCCCGACATCATCAACTGCGCGAAGGGACTGACCTCTGGCTACCTGCCGCTGGGCGCGACGCTGTACTCCGACGCGATCCACGAGGTCATCAATACGCCCGATGCGGACGCGTGGTTCGCGCACGGCTTCACGTATTCCGGCCACCCCGTCTGCTGCGCGGTCGCCCTGCGCAATATCCAGGTGATCCGTGACGATCGCATCCTTGCGCATGTGCAGAAGGTCGGCGATTACTTCGAGGCGCGGTTGCGCGAGCTGGCAGCGCTGCCGCTGGTCGGCGAAGTGCGCGGCCGACGCATGATGATGTGCGTCGAGTATGTCGCCGACAAGGCGACGAAGCGACACCTGCCGGACCACCTCAACATTTCGCGGCGGATCTCCGACGTCTGCGAAGCCAACGGTCTGCTGGTGCGCCCGCTCGGGCACCTCGACATCCTGTCGCCGCCGCTGACGATCACGGTCGCCGACGTCGATTTCATCGTCGGCACGCTGCAGAGCGCCATCGAGGAAGTCACGCGTACGCTGCCGGCGTGCTGACCGACGACGCAGTGCCGCTGGCCGCGGGGCGTCGAATGACGCTCGCCGGCCTGACCTTCGTGACCTTCTTCACGGCCTGCGGCGGCGCGTTCGGCATCGAGCCGCTCGTCGGCGCCGTCGGTCCCGGCTGGGCCGTCGTGCTGCTGTTCGTGATGCCGCTGGTGTGGAGCCTGCCGATCGCGCTGATGGTCGCGGAGCTTGCGACGCTGATGCCCGAGGAGGGCGGCTACTACGTGTGGGTCCGCGAAACGCTGGGCCCGTTCTGGGCGGTGCAGGCGGCCTGGTGGTCGCTCGGCTACTCGGCGCTGCTGCTCGCGATCTGGCCGGTATTGTTCGTCAGCTACCTCGACTACCTCGTTCCCTGGGTCGCGCACTCAGGTCCCTGGGTGCGCTGGCTCATCGCGGTGATGGTCATCGCCTCCGCGATCGCCGTGAACCTGCACGGCGCGCGCGGGGTAGCGCGCTCGGCCCAGCTCGGCGCGATCCTGGTGCTCGGCGTGTTCCTGCTGCTGGTCCTGACCTGGCTGCTGACAGGTCCCGGCCCGCGCGGCTCATTTGCGGTAGTCACGCGCGACCTCGGCGACCTGCACCATGGCGCGCTGCTGCTGGGGCTGTCTATCCTGATCCTGAACTACAGCGGCTGGGACAGTGTCTCGACCTATGCCAGCGAGGTCGAACGGCCGCGCCGCACGTATCCGCTCGCGCTCGGCGGCGCACTGGTGATGACGGTCATCGCCTACACGCTGCCGGTCATCGCCGGCGTCAGCGTCACCAGCGATCCTGCCGTGTGGAGCTCCGATGCCGGCTGGCCGGCGATCGCCGGGTTGATGGGCGGTCACTGGCTGGGACTGGTCCTCGCCGCGGCCGGGCTCGCCTCGACCTGGGGCCTGTTCGATGCGCAGCTGCTGTACGTGTCGCGGATCCCGTTCGTGATGGCGCAGGACGGCTGGCTGCCGCCGTCGCTCGCGCAGTCCGAGTCGACCACGGCGGTGCCGCGGACCGCACTGATCGGATTTGCCTGTGTGGTTGCGCTGCTCGCGACGCTCACGTTCGGCAACCTCGTCGTGATGCTGTGCCTGCTGTATACGGCGACGCTGGTTCTCGAGCTGCTGGCGCTGATCCTGCTGCGCATCCGCCAGCCGCGGGCGGAGCGACCGTTCCGCATTCCGGGGGGCGCTCTCGGCCTCTTCTATGTCTGTGTGGCTCCGCTCGTCGTGGCGTCCATGGTCATCAGCGCGACGCTGCGCGACGGCGGCGCCTATGGCATGCAGCTTGGAATCGTCGCCGCGATCGTCGTCGCCGGCATCGGGCTGTACCTGGCCCGTCAGCGGCATGCGCAGGCGTTGAAAAAAGTGCGCTCTACGGTCTGAGCCACAGCCGCAGCAGCCAGGCGACGATGCCGAGCGCCGCGACGCTCAATGCCCAGATCAGGACCATCCAGCCGAGCTGTGTGAGGATGCGCGGTACGGCGCGCATCAATGATAACCGTGCGCGCCGACCTTGCCGCGGAACACCCAGTAGGCCCAGGCCGTGTAGGCGATGATCAGCGGCAGCGTGAGGCCTACGCCGACCAGCATGAAGCGCATGCTGCTCGCCGGCGCCGCGGCGTCCCAGATTGTGACGTCGGGCGGTACGAGGAACGGGAACATGCTGATGCCGAGCCCGATGAAATTCAGCAAAAAGAGCGCGAGAGTCATCAGGAACGGCAGCCGCTCGCCGCCTCGCCGCAGGCTCCACGCGAACACCCCGATCGTGATCAGCACCAACAGCGGCACCTGCGCCGTGAACAGCACGTCCGGCATGGTGAACCAGCGGCGCCAGTACTCGGTGTGCAGGAACGGCGTCGCGATGCTCACCAGCGCCATCGCCGCGAGGGTCGCCAGCCCCAGGCTCAGCGCCAGCCGGCGGGCATGGTCCTGCCCCGAACCGGTGGTCTTCCAGATCAGCCAGGTAGAGCCGAGCAGCGCATAGCCGAGGACCACGGCGGTCCCGGTAAGGACGGTGAACGGGCTCAGCCAGTCGAGCCAGCCGCCGGCGTAGCCGTTCCCTGCGACCTTGATGCCCTGCAGGATCGCACCGAGGATCATGCCCTGCGATGCGGCGGCGACCAGCGAGCCGAGCGCGAACGCCACGTCCCAGTATGCGCGGTGATCCGGATCGCGCCAGCGGAACTCAAACGCGACGCCACGGAACACGAGCCCGAGCAGCATCGCGATCATCAGCGGATAGGTCGCCGGCAGGATGATCGCATAGGCGAGCGGAAAGGCCGCGAGCAGTCCGCCGCCACCGAGTATCAGCCAGGTCTCGTTGCCGTCCCAGACCGGTGCGATCGCGTTCATCGCCTGGTCACGCTCGCTGCCGACCTCGAGCGAGGGGAAGATGATGCCGATGCCGAGATCGAAGCCGTCCATGACGACGTAGGCGAGGGTCGCGAATCCGAGGATCCCGAGCCAGATCAGCGTGAGGTCCGTGTCAACCATCGCTGATCGCCGCGGCCGGTGTCGTGCCGGCGGCATGTTGCGGGATGTGCGGCAGCTCGCTCTCCTGCGCGCTCGGCAGGGCCGCCATCATGCGCAGAAGATAGCTCGCGCCGACGCCGAACACGAGGAAGTACACGGCCGCGAATACTCCGAGCGAGGTCGCTACCGCGGGCGCTGCGAGCGGCGACAGCGAGTCGGCGGTCAGCAGCTGGCCATAGACCGTGTACGGCTGGCGCCCGACCTCGGTCGTGACCCAGCCGGCGATCACGGCGAGAAAGCCCGCGGGTCCCATCAGAACGGCCGCGCGGTGCAGCCACGGCGACTCGTAGAGGCGGCTGCGCAGGCGCAGCACGAGGCTCCAGGCACCGAGGCTTGCCATGGCAAGGCCGAGAGCCACCATGATGCGGAACGACCAGAACACGACGGGTACCGCCGGCCAGCGGTCACGCGGATAGTCGGTGAGGCCGGCGAGCGGCTTGTCAGGATCGTGTTCCAGGATCAGCGAGCCGAGCTTCGGGATCGCGATGCGGTAATGCACGGTGGCATCCTCGTTGCTCGGCAGGCCGAACAGCACCAGCGGCGCTCCCTGCGGACTCGGCTCGAAGTCCCCCTCCATTGCGAGGACCTTGATCGGCTGGTGTTCGAGAGTGTTGAGTCCCTGCGTGTCGCCGGCGAGGATCTGCAGCGGCGCGACCAGCGTGACCATCCACATGGACATCGAGAACATCCGGCGTGCGTGGGGATTGGCGCTGCTTTTCAGGAGATGCCAGGCGCCGACGCCACCGACGACCAGCGCCGTGGTCAGGTAGGAACCGATCACCGTGTGTACGAGACGATACGGGAAGCTCGGGTTGAAGAGGATCGGCCACCACGAATCGCCCGGCACGAACTGTCCGCGCGCGTTGACGAGAAAGCCGGCCGGCGTCTGCATCCAGCTGTTCACGCTGATGATCCAGGTCGCCGAGACCAGCGTGCCGAGCGCAACCATCAGGGTTGCGACGAAATGCAGCTTCGGTCCGACCTTGCGCATGCCGAACAGCATGACGCCGAGGAAACCGGCCTCGAGGAAGAAGGCGGTCAGCACTTCGTAGGCCATCATCGGGCCGATGATCGGCCCCGCCTTGTCGGAGAACACCGACCAGTTGGTGCCGAACTGGTAGGACATGACGATGCCGGAGACCACGCCCATGCCGAAAACGACCGCGAAGATCTTCAGCCAGTAGCGGAACAGGTCGAGGTAGACCGCATCGCGCGTCGTGAGCCACAGCCCCTCGAGAACCATCAGATAGCTCGCCAGCCCGATCGAGAATGCCGGGAAGATGAAATGGAACGACATCGTGAACGCGAACTGCGCTCGCGCGAGGTGCAGGGCGTCAAAGGCTGCGAAGGGGGCTGTCACGTTGGCGCCATTATAACCACGCCGGGGTCCGGGGCTCCGGCCTGCATGGCGTCGATGATTACGCCGACCTCGCCAGTGTCCCCCGGCGCCCGTCCGCGGCTGTCAACGGCATCGCCGCAGCGACCGCAGCCGGACCATGAGGTCCGGCGGGTTGTCCCGCTCCAGGATCACCAGCTCCAGTTCGTGCGGTGCGGTCGCGGCATCGCAAGGATGGAGGCCGTCGCCCGTGCCGAGATGATCACACCAGGCCCGCGCGGTCAGGAACGGGCGCGGGATGGGGCCGCAGATGCCCCCGGGATCATCGCGGATCGCCAGCTCGCGCAGCGCCTGCAGCGGGACGCGGGCTGACTGCGCGTCGTTCCAGCGGCGACGCACGACCACCAGCTCTTCGCGTAACATGTCCGCCATCACCGCACCCACCGGGAGCCAGCCATGCAGGACATTCCAGTCGGGGCGAAGGGCGAATTTTCCCTCCTCGTCACCGCCGAACATCTCGCCAACCGCTTCAAGGACGTGACGCTGCCGCCGGTGTTCGCGACGCCGATGATGGTCATGCTGATGGAGAATGCCGCACTCAACGCGATCAAGCCCTACCTGGACGCGAGTGAGAGTTGCGTCGGAACCCGCGTCGATGTCAGCCACCTGGCTGCGACGCCGGCGGGTCTGACCGTCACGGCGGTCGCCGAGCTCACGGCGGTCAGCGGCCGCAAGCTCACGTTCCGCATCGAGGCTTCCGACGGCATCGACACGATCGGCATCGCTACCCACGAGCGCGCGATCGTCGATCGTGCCCGCATGGCGGAAAAGCTGCGGCGCAAGTCCGGCTGACGCTCAGGCAAGCGAGCTGCCGAACAGCGCGACCAGCCTGGCCCAGGCCTTTTCCGCCTGGTCGTGATCGTAGACTGCGGAATCCGTCGGGCACCAGCCGTGTTTCGTGCCGGCGTACACCTCGACTTCCGCTGGCAGCTGCGCCCGCGCGAAAGCCTCGCGCAGTACGCCCTTGCTGTCCGGCTCCTGTGCATCGTCGCTGGCTGCGATCGCGATCAGCGCGTGCGCCCTGATCTGCGGGATCAGCAGGTGCGGACTGTCCGGTTTGCTCGTGACCAGTCCGCCGCCATGGAAAGTCGCCACGGCGCCGATGCGCCCCGGCAGCGCCGCCGCGGTGCGCAGCGCGATCGGGCCGCTCATGCAGTAGCCGAGAGTGCCGGCCTTGCGGCGCTGATCAACGGCCGGGTTTGCGTCGAGGAACCCGATGAACGCAGTGGCATCGGTCGCGGCGGTTGCCGGGCTCAGCGACCCGGCGAGGGCGAGGAGTGCCTTGCGGGTGTCCGGATCGCCGAAGTCCGGGTGTTCCGGCGCGGTGGGCGCCTTCTGTATGCGGTAGAACGGATTGACGACCAGTACGGCATAGCCGGATTCGGCCAGCCGTGTCGCCATTGCCCGGAACGCGGGACGCAGACCGAAGATGTCCGGCCACATCAGTACGCCCGGGTGCCTGCCCGTCGACGGATGCACGAAATACGCATCCGCCGTGCCGTCCGGAGTTTTCACGGCGATGTCGGCGCCCTGGGTGTCCTCTGCGTGAGCGCCGCGCGGCAGGGCGGCCGTGACGCCGGCACCGAGTGCCAGCGCACCGAAGCGGCGGCGCGACAGCGACGGCTGCCGGCTCGCAAATTCATTGAAGTCATCGTGTTCACACATGCCCGAATTGCTCCTCAGGGCTGCCGCTCAGTTCTCGATGACACCGCGCATCACCGGTACCGCATGGCCCGCAATGTAAGTTGCCAGGATGCCGCCGTCCTCCCGCAAGGTACGTCCCAGCAGCAGGCTGGGGCGACCCATGTCGACGCCCTGTTCGACCCGCCAGTGTGCCTCGGAGTTCACTCCGGGCTGCAGGGTCGCAAGCAATGCGATCAGCGCCGCGGTCGCGCTGCCCGTCGCCGGGTCCTCGACGCAGGCGTCCAGCGGCGAAAACATCCGCGCGTGCAGCTCTCCCGGAGCCTCGCCGCGCACATAGGCATAGATCGCATCGGTGCCGAGCGGCGGCAGGACCTGGGCGTGCATCGAGAATACCGGGCTTGCGCGGCGCAGCGCGTCGCGTGACGCCAGTTCCACGACCAGGAACGCCAGGCCGACCGACAGGACCTGCGGCGGATGGGCGGCGGTAAGAATGTCGGCGGCGGCCAGCGACAGGCAGGCCGCGGCATCGGCAACGGTGACGCTGCCGCCGACCGAGAGCGGCTGTGGCGCACGGAACTCGGCGCCGACGATCGTTCCGCCCTCGCGCAGCAGTCGCGCCGGCACCAGCCCGGCGGCCATCTCGAACACGAACTGGTCGCGCGCCGGCTGGTTGCGGAACTCGATTTCGCGCCCCAGCATCACGGCGGTGCCGATCGTCGGATGGCCGGCAAACGGCACTTCGGTCGTCGAGGTGAAGATGCGCAGCTGCGCGGTGTTGCCGGGCTCGCGCGGCGGCAGGACGAAAGTCGTCTCGGCATAGTTGAATTCGGTCGCAATCGACTGCATCTGTGCGGTCGACAGTCCCTGCGAGTCGAGCACGACCGCAAGCGGATTGCCGCCGAATACGCGATCGGTGAATACGTCGGTCGTCACATAACGGCGCGGCATGGACGCATTAGAGACAGCTGCCGCGGCGGCGTCAACCCGGTCAATCGAGGGCGGGCCCCATTGACATGTAATAATCCGCCCCGATAGTGGGTCTTTGTCGGGGGAGGGACATACATGCCAAAGTACGAAAAATCGGCGGAACGGATTGCAGCACTGACTCCGGAACAGTTCCGGGTCACGCAGCAGAGCGGCACCGAGCGGCCCGGAACGGGCGCTTATCTCGGCAACAAGCAGCCGGGAATCTATGTGGATGTCGTGTCGGGCGAACCGCTGTTCGCCTCGTCGGACAAATACGAGTCCGGCTGCGGGTGGCCGAGCTTCACGAAGCCGCTCGAGCCGGCGCATGTGCGCGAACTGACCGATTCGACGCATGGCATGCAGCGTACCGAGGTGCGATCGCAGCATGGCGACAGCCATCTGGGCCATGTCTTCAACGACGGTCCCCGGGATCGCGGCGGGCTGCGCTATTGCATCAACTCCGCGTCGCTGCGCTTCGTGCATCGCGACCAGATGCAGGCGGAAGGTTATGGCGATTACCTCGACCAGGTGGAGGGTGGCTGACGATGAATCAACAACGCGCGGTGCTGGCGGGAGGCTGTTTCTGGGGCATGCAGGATCTGCTGCGACGCTATCGCGGCGTGCTGTCGACCCGGGTCGGCTACACCGGGGGCGAAGTGCCCAATGCAACCTACCGCAATCATGGCTCGCATGCCGAGGCGATCGAGATCGTGTTCGATGCCGACGAACTCAGCTACCGTGAGATTCTCGAGTTTTTCTTCAGGATCCACGATCCGACGACGCCGAACCGCCAGGGCAACGACCGCGGACCGAGTTACCGCTCGGCAGTCTTCTACACCAGCGATGAACAGAAGGTCGTCGCCGAGGAGATCATCGCCGCGGTCAACGCCTCGGGACGCTGGCCCGGCAAGGTCGTGACCGAGGTCGTGCCGGCACGGGAGTTCTGGCTGGCGGAACCCGAGCACCAGGATTATCTCGAGCGTTACCCGGGCGGCTACACCTGTCATTTCGAGCGACCGGAGTGGACGCTGCGCTAGCTCCGCCAGGGTCCGCGTTGTTCAACCCTTACAGGATTCGAGGAGATCACATGAAACTTTATTACTCGCCCGGCGCCTGCTCGCTCGCGCCGCATATCGTTGCCAGCGAGGCCGGTCTCGCGCTGCAATTCGAGAAGGTCGATCTGCGCACCAAAAAGACCGAGACCGGCGCCGACTTCGGTGCGATCAATCCGAAGGGCTACGTGCCGGCATTGCTCCTCGATGATGGCGAGCTGCTGACCGAGGGCGTCGCGGTCTCGCAGTATCTTGCCGATCGCAAGCCGGAGTCGGGTCTCGCTCCGGCGGCGGGGAGCCTCGCACGTTATCGCCTGCAGGAAATGCTGACGTACGTGAGTTCCGAGCTGCACAAGAACTACGGGCCGCTGTTCAATCCGGCGAGCGCGCCGGAACTGCGGGCGGAGAAGGTCGCTGCGCTGCAGAAGCGCTACGCCCTCATCGAAAAACAGCTGCAGGGCCGCAGCTACCTGTTCGGCGAGCACTTCACGGCGGCCGACGCGTACCTGTTCGTCGTGACCAGCTGGGCACCGAAGCTGAAGGTCGACCTGTCGGCGTTCCCGAACCTGACCGCGTTCCAGGCGCGCGTTGCGGCGCGACCCGCGGTGCAGACGGCGCTGCGCGCAGAGGGGCTGCTGCATTAACGCCCGTCCCATGGACACGCCTGTGCACGTCGTCTGCGGAAAGTGCGATTCGGTCATCCGGCTGCCCGGTGACCGGATCCACGATGCGCCGGGCTGCCCGAAATGCCACGCCGCGGTGTTCGGCGGCAAGCCGGTGACGCTGACCGGGGAGAACTTCCTGCGCCACGTCGAGCGCAACGACCTGCCGGTGGTCGTGGATTTCTGGGCGCCATGGTGCGGGCCCTGCGTGGCGATGGCGCCGAACTTCGAGGAGGCGGCGCGCCGGCTGGAGCCGACGCTGCGCTTCGCGAAGCTCAATACCCAGGATGAGCCGGCGCCGGCGGAAAAGTACGGGATCCGCAGCATCCCGACGCTGATCCTGTTCCGCGGCGGCAGGGAAATCGCCCGCCAGTCCGGCGCGATGAACGTCGGCCAGTTGACCGCGTGGCTGGAGTCGGCGCTGCGCTAGAACAGCGTCAGTGCACGGTCTGGGCGGCGGTACGGTTACTCAGGATCGAACGCGCCGTGTTCATGGCGAGGATCCCCAGGTAGTTGTGGATGCGCGCCGTCGCTGCGAGCTCGCGCAGTGCGCGCTGGTAAACGATACCGACCTCAGCTTCCGGCAGCTGCAGCTGGCGGGCCAGCGCTGCAATATTGCGCGCCGTGTCGTCGCTTTCACTGAACATCCGGGAGTCCATCCGGGCCTCGCCTGTGTGCCACGTTCCCAGTATAGGGAGTCATGATCCCGCGCAGGCTACGTAGATTCCGCGAGCCTCACCGGGCGCTGGCGCACCCTCAGGCGACGGCGGGAAGGTCGAACAGCAACACCTCGGCACCCGCCCCGTCGTGCAGCTCGATCGGATCAGGGTCCGTGATCAGCAGCGCATCGCCTGTGCCGAGCGCAGTGTCGTTGACCTGGAGTGTGCCCCGGGCGAGATGCAGATACAGCAGCCGCCCCGCGCGCGTCGCGTAGTGCGCCCGCTCCGCGCCGTCGAACAACCCGGCGTAGACCTGCGCATCCTGATGGATACGTACCGAGCCTGCGGCCGCATCGCCCGACGCAATGAGCGCCAGGCGCCCGCGCTTTGCGGCGGGGGCGAAGTGTTTCTGTTCATAGCCCGGCGCGATGCCGCGTTCCGCCGGGATGATCCAGATCTGCAGGAAGTGCACCGGCTCGGTCGGGGAAGGGTTCTGTTCGCTGTGCATGACGCCGGTGCCGGCACTCATGCGCTGCACGTCACCGGGCACGATCACCGAACCGTTGCCGATGGAGTCCTTGTGACCCAGCTGGCCCTCGAGGACGTAGCTCAGAATCTCCATGTCCTGGTGACCATGCGTCCCGAACCCTTGGGCGGCCGCGACGCGATCCTCGTTGATGACCCGCAGCGGACCGAAGTTCACGTGCCGAGGGTCCTGGTAGCCGGCAAAGGAAAAGCTGTGGCGGGATTGCAGCCAGCCGTGGTCCGCAAATCCCCGATCCTCACTGCGCCGTAGAGTCCACATGAATGCCTGTCTCCTGTCTGGGTCTGGTCCCGAGATGTGGCCGAATCGGCGCACTTCAACGGGCACCGACGAAACGCTACGGCTGGCGCACGCGCTGGGTGTAGCTCACGGCGTAGGCCGCCGGCCGCGCCAGCAGCACAGGATCGGCCGACGGCTCGATGCCCTCCGGCAGCGACAGCGGGTTGAACAGCAGGGCGCGCTGCGCCTCGACCTGTTCGGCGGGCACGCCCGTCAGGCGCAAGGTGCCGAGTTCGATCCGTTCGCGATCGGCCGGCCATGTGGCGGTCGGATCATCGAGCGGGTCTCCCGCCGCAGCGAGCTGCAGATACAGATGGAATACCACGGGTCCCTGTGCGATGCGCGCCGGCAGCTCGGCGACGAGGTAGTCCGGCGCAGCGGATTCGGCAGTCGCTGCATCGAGCGCGTGTTCGCCTGCCTCAGGGACGATCTGGTAGCGACCGTAGCGGGCCTTGCCCTGCGCGTTCGTGAACCGGAATGCGTTGACGCCGTAGAACGCGAGTGTCGCAAAGCTCTGCGGCGCCGGCCGCGGCGTGGTGACGAAGCGCAGCGCCGCCGGATGACTGCCGAGGAACTGCTCGATCGGCGTCGGCTTGGCCGCGTCAGGCCCGCTCTGGCCCACGGCGCGCAGCAAAGCGAGAAAATCCTCCGGGGTCGCCACCGGGAAACCGTTGGCGGAAATGCTGACGATGTCGGTGGTCGCACCATGCGGCAGCGTGAAGCGGATCGCGAGGCCGTGCGGGCTCGCGTTCGGATTCGCATCGGGCAGCGTCGGCACTCCGGTCGCATCCGAGAAGCGCACGAGGACCGGCGCCTCGGCTGCGAACTGCGGCGCCTTGCTGAAGTTACGTGCAGCGCGGGTGGGATGAAAGCTTCCGGTTGCCAGCACACCCTTGGCATGGTTCGCCCGATAGCCCGGGTGCGGGCCGCCGGCGAGGTGGTTCAAGGCATCGACGAGAGCTACCGGCAGGGGTGTCGTATCGGTTGTCGCAGCATCTTCGGCAGGGCTGGCCGCGTTAAGCAGCAGGAGGGTGGCAGCCAGGAACAGAGCGGTCGGTTTCATCACGGAACTCCGGACTACAGGAAGGAGGTACTCAGGGCGGGTTCGGCAGCAGCCCGCTCCCGACCAGCGTCGGCGGGTGGCGATGATGCGTCGTCGTCTCCCAGGCATAGGCGATGCCCAGCAGGTCGCCGTCCTTCCATGGACGCCCGGAGAATTCGAGGCCGAACGGCAGGCCGCCGGGATAGAACCCACCGACGACGACGACGGCCGGAACGCCGAGCATGTTGACCCAACCGGTCGCGGAGTGCGGCCCCTCGCTGACGCGTCCGTCCTGGGGCAGCGTCTCATCGACGGGCGGCATCTGGATCGCCGGGTAGACGAAGCCGTCGAGCTGCAGGCGGTCGAGCGTTGCGAGATACGCGGAGAGCGCGCGCTGGCGCGGCAGGTAATAGTTGTCACGCGCGTCAGCCGCAGTCTCGATGTCCTCCTGCGTCACCGTGATATCGCCGAGATGTTTGTACGGCGCCTCCTCGCCGCGGATCTGCTCGCTGAGCGGATCGCCGACGGATTTTTCGTAATCAGATGCGGACCTGTACTGCGCCGGTCCGAAGCCCGCGAGAAAGCGGTTGGTGCCCTCGAGCTGGTACGCATAGGTGCTGATGCGATTGGTCAGGCGCGCGAACTCCTCGGGCAGTACCGTATCGTCGACGATGACCGTGGCGCCCGCGGCGCGCAGCTCGTCGATGGCCCGCAGGAATGCCGTGCGCGTCGCTGCCTGGAGCGGTTGCGCGGCTTTTGCGAGGAGCTGCGCCGCCGCCGCGTCGGAGACCGCGGCCGGAACGCCGTGAAAGGGCGCGGCCATGCCCTGCAGGATGAATGCAGGTACCGCAAAGCGCTTGCCGCGCAGCGCATCGCGGTCGAGGTAGCGGGTGTAGGGGCCGGGCTGTGCCTTGTGCGAGGAGGACTCCGTAGCCGGGTCCAGCGGGTCCTCGCCCGCCATGACGGAGAGAGCGATCGCCGCGTCGCCGACATTGCGTGCGATCGGACCCGTGTTGTCCAGCAGCCAGTCGAGCGGCGCAATGCCGGCGATGCTGACCAGGCCGCGCGTCGGGAAGATGCCGATCAGTGCGCTGGTCGCGGCCGGCATGCGGATCGAGTTGCCGGTATCGGTGCCGGTACCGAGTACGGCCATGTTGGCGGTGACCGCCGTGACGATGCCGCCCGAGGAGCCACCCGGCGAGAAGCGCACATCGTAGGCGTTACCGGTGCGACCGAAGGAGCTGCTGCGGTTCGTGTCGCTGTTCGCGAAGTCCGGCATGTTCGCGTGCCCGAGGATGATCGCGCCCGCCGCACGCAAGCGTGTGACGATCGGCGCGTCCTGCGGCGCCACCAGTTCATGACCGGGCAGCGTGAAGCCGGACCAGCCGTCGCTGGTCACCGTGCCGGCGATGCTGGTGTTCGCCTTGATCACGATGGGTACACCGAACAGCGCACCGCGCGGATCCTTGCCGCGGGCGAGCACACGGTCTTCGTACGCGGCGACCTTCAGCGCATCGTTTTCCAGCAGCGTTTCGATCGCATGGTAGATGCCGTCGTAGCGGTGGATCCGCGCCAGGTGCCATTGCACCACCTGGGTGACCGTGTAGCGATGCTGTCGGTAGTATTCCTGCAGCTGCGGCACGGTAACCTCCATCAGGTCGCGGTCCATGGCGGCGGCGCCGCTGAACGCAGGTGTGCCCAGCAAAAGAAGGGCCACTGTCGCAAAGACCCGCGGCAGCTGCAGTGTGCCCGTAGGATAATGATGCATGTCGTCCGTTCGCCTCGAAGTGTATGTACAACCGCGTGCCACGCGCAGCGGCATCGCCGGCATGCACGATGGCCGGCTCAAGATCCGCATCGCGGCCCCTGCGGTCGATAACGCCGCGAATCTCGAGCTGATCGGGTTCCTGGCCGGCCACTGCGGAGTCCCGCGCCGTCAGGTGCGTATCATCGGCGGCGCGACGAGCCGGCGCAAGCTGGTGGAGATCGAGGGTGTCAGCGAGCTTCCGCCCTGGGAGTGACGCCCGGCGCCGATGTGGTTCAATAGCTGCATGACCAGCCCTCATGAGCGTGGCTTCCCGCTGTACATCGGCGTGACCGGACACCGCGACATCGAACCCGCCAGCGCCCGGGAACTGGTCAGGATCGTCAATCTGCAGCTGCGCCGCCTGGTCGGGGCGATCCCGTCCACCGGGGTCCGCATCCTGTCGGGAATGGCGCCAGGGGCGGACCTGATCGTAGCCCGGGCTGCCGTCGAGGCCGGCGTGCCGGTCGAGGCCGTGTTGCCGATGCCGCTCGCGCGCTACCTCGAGGACTTCGATGCCGGCTGGCGCCTCGAGCTGCAGGACCTGCTGGCACATCCGCTCGTGCACAGCATCGAACTGACGCCGACGGGCAATCTCGATGAGCAGGGCGGCCGCGACGACAGCTACCGCTCGCTCGGCGCGGCTCTCGCCCGCCGCAGCAGCCTGCTGCTTGCGGTCTGGGACGGACACAGTGCGCGCCTGCGTGGCGGCACCTCCGACACCGTGCTGCATTACCTTGGCTGTGACAGCGAATCCGGCGGTGGGTCCGGCGAGCCGGTCTTCGTGACCGAAGCCGCGGCGCCCCGGGCCGGGGACACTGTGGTCTACTGGGTGCCTGTGAGTCGTGCAGGCACGCGCGCGCCGGCGGCGGTGGCCGACGCCTGCTTTCTGAGCGGTGCCGGCCAGAACCGGCTGCTGATGCATGCCGGGTTGCCCGACGCGATTGCTGCCGACTGGCGCGACCTGGATCGCATCAACCGCAGCTACCAGCGCCTCCTCGAGAGCGGCGGACCGGCGCCGCGGACCTCGCTGCTCGAGTCCGTGGCCGTGGACGCGAGGCATGCGGATCCGATGCTGTTGAAGGCGATTGACCGCGGCTGCGCGATCGCCGAGGCGCTGGTAATGCCGGTTCCACGTCGAGCCGGCCTCCTCGGCCTGCTGCGCAGCCTGCGGTACAGGGTGCTGCGCCGCCGGGAGGAACTCGCGCGCCAGGCGGCCTGCCGCACGCTCGCCGAGACCCTGCGCGTAAAGTTCTACCTGGTCGCCGCCGGTGCCGATTATCGGGTTGATCCGCAGGAATGGTTCAGGCTGTCAGGGGCGGATGCGTTCGCGGGTTGCGGCTGGATCCGCGCTGCGCTGCGCAGCGTCGAGCCCACCGATGTGGCGCACGGGGTGCAGTGATGCGGGGTGTCCTGGTCGGCCGTCACAGGGCCGCCCTGCGTCTGTTATCTTTGGCGGCGGGGAATTGTCATCCACTGCCTGGAGGAACCGCCGTCATGAACTCGTCACTGCTGCGCACCGGGCGCCTGGGTCTGACACTGGGGTTGGCTGCCATACTGGCCTCTGCGGCATACCCGCTGGGACTCGGCGACCTGACCAACCAGGATGCAGCGAGCGGCATCCGCGGCGCGCTGAGCCAGGGCGCCGCAAGCGCGATCGACAAGCTCGGCGTGCCGGGCGGCTTTTCCAACAATCCGCAGGTGAAGATACCGCTGCCGCATGGCCTCGACGAGGTGGCGCAGGGCATGCGCATGCTCGGGCGCGGTCGGGATGCCGATGAACTGGTCGCGGCAATGAACCAGGCGGCCGAGCAGGCCGTCCCCGAGGCCCGGGAACTGATGGTCGAGGCAGTGCGTCACATGAGCCTCACCGATGCGAAGAAGATACTGACCGGCGGTGATGATTCGGTGACGCGGTTTTTCCGCGAGAAGACGGCGGCGCCGCTTGCCGTGAAGTTCCTGCCGATCGTCACGCGGGCGACCGACCGCGTCGGTCTCGCGCAGAAGTACGACCGGGTGGCGGGCGAGGGCGCGCGGCTCGGGCTGGTCAGGGGCGACGCGGCGAACATCGAACAGTACGTCACCGACAAGGCGCTCGACGGCCTGTACCTGATGATCGGCGAGGAGGAGCGCGCGATCCGCCAGAACCCCGCCGCTGCCGCGAGTGCGATCGTCGCGAAGGTATTCGGCGCGCTGCGCTGAGGCGCGCGTCGCGGCGAACCGCATGACGGAACTGGCGGACGAGGAGCTCGAGAAGGCAGGCCCGACGCCGTGGTACGGCGGCATCGTGTGGGTCGATGTGGCGCGCGTCGTGCTGCCGGCGCTGGCGGTATGCCTGCTGCTGATCCTTGCGATGCTGCACTTCGTGCGTCCCGCACCGCCGAAGACGCTGACGATGGCGGGCGGCGCGGCCGGCAGCCGCTTCAATGACGTGGCGCTGGGCTACCAGAGGATCCTCGCGCGCAGCGGGATTACAGTGCAGGTCCTGACGACCGAAGGCTCGCTCGACAACCTCGACCGGCTGTTGACCGGGCAGTCGGGTGTCGACATCGCGCTCGTACAGTCGGGGCTCGCCGACAAGAACGCCGTGGGAGGCTCCAATCTGGTCTCGCTGGGCAGCCTGTTCTACGTGCCGTTGACGATCTTCTATCGCAACGCGCATCCGATCGAGCGGCTGTCGGAGCTGCGCGGCCACCGGATCGCGATCGGCCCGGAGGGCAGTGGCACGCACACGCTGGCGATCGCGCTGCTGAAAGCCAACGAGCTCGACAGGGATCCGCACACGCCGCTGCTGGGAATGCAGGGGCCCGATGCCCGTGCGGCGCTGCTGAAGGGCGAAGTCGAGGCGATCTTCCTGACCGGCGACTCGGCCTCGTCCGAGACGATCCGCGAGATGCTGCATGCACCGGGCGTGCGCCTGTTCGACTTTCCGCAGGCCGATGCCTATGCGCGGCGCTTCCCCTACCTGCACCGGATCCAGATCCCCGCGGGTGCCTTCGACCTCGGCGAGAACCTGCCGTCGGTGCCGATCAGCATGCTCGCCCCCACGGTCGAGCTGGTCGCGCACTCGACGCTGCATCCGGCGCTGTCCGACCTGTTGCTGGAAGCGGCGACCGAGCTGCACGGCCGCGCAACGCTGCTGCAGGACGCGGGGCAGTTTCCGGCGCCGGTCGTGCAGGATTTTCCGATCAGCGCCGACGCGACCCGGTACTACAAGTCCGGCAAGAGCTTCGCCTACCGCTATCTGCCGTTCTGGCTCGCAACACTGCTGGACCGGGCACTGGTCGTGTTGCTGCCGACACTGCTGGTCGTCGTGCCGATCATCCGTTATATCCCCGAACTGTACAACTGGAGTATCCGCAGGCGCATCAACCGCCGCTATGCGCAGCTGATGTCGCTGGAGCGTGAGTCGCTCGGGGACCTCACGGCGGCACAACGGGAATCGCTCCACGAGCGGCTCGGGCACATCGAGAAGGCGATCATCGCGCTGCGGATGCCGGGATCGCACGCGACCCAGCTGTACCAGCTGCGTCAGCACCTGAACTTCGTCCGCGACAACCTGCAGGAGCCCGGGGAGGAAGCGGCCCGTGCAGGATGAAGCCGGCGCCGGCGAGCGCGAGAGTGCCGCGCCGGATGCGTTCATCAGCTATGCGTCGGGGGACGCGGCTGTCGCGACGGCACTCGTCGAAGCGCTCGAGCGGCAGGGAATCCGCTGCTGGATCGCACCGCGCGACGTGCGCGCCGGCGCGTTGTATGCGGATGCGATCATCCGCGCGATCAATGCGTCACGGGTGTTTGTACTGCTGCTGTCCGGGCATTCGATCGCCTCGTCCCACGTCGGCAAGGAGATCGAGCGTGCGTCATCGAAACATCGGCCGATCATTGCGCTCAGGCTCGATGCAGAGCCGCTGACTCCTGCACTCGAGTATTTCCTCAGCGAATCGCAGTGGGTCGAGGCATCGGGAGGTCAGATCCAGGCGGCGGTGCCGAAGCTGCTGGAGGCGATCCGTGCTCCGGTGCCCGCGCCAGGTCAGGCGATCGCAGCGACCGCTGCGGTCGCGGCGTCACCGGTCCCGGGATCGCGGCCACGCCTGACACAGGTACTGATCGGAGTCGGCGTTGCGCTGCTGGTCGGCTATCTCGCGGCGGACAAACTCTGGCTGTCCAGGCGCCCGCCCGAACCACCGGCGGCCTCTGCGCCTGCGACTGCGGCAGCTGCCGGTGTGACGGGTCCGGTTACGGTGACGGCCGGGCAGGGGGCGGCGGTCAGCGAGAAGTCGATCGCTGTGCTGCCCTTTGCGGACCTGTCCGAGAAGAAGGACCAGGAATACTTTTCGGACGGCCTGTCCGAGGATCTGATCGACCTGCTGACCAAGGTGCCGGACCTGCATGTGCCGGCGCGGGCCTCGTCGTTTCATTTCAAGGGTCAGAACACGACGGTAGCGGAGATTGCGAAGGCGCTCGGCGTCACTTACCTGCTCGAGGGAACCGTGCGCAAGGCGGGCAATACGCTGCGTGTGCGCGCGGAACTGATCCGCGCCGACAACGGCTACAACGTGTGGAGCGAGACCTACGACCGGGACCTGAAGGACATCTTCAAGGTTCAGGATGAGATCGCCGGCAGGGTCGTTGCGGCGCTGAAGCTTGCGCTGCCCGGGTCGAAGCTTGACGCTGCGGAGCGCACCCGCGTGCCCGAGGCCTACAACCAGGTGCTGCTTGGCCGGCACTTTCTGGATCTGTTCACGGCCGCGGGGGACCGTCAGGCGCTCGAGGCCTTCAACAAGGCGATCTCCCTCGATTCCGGTTATGCCGCGGCATTTTCCGGGCTTGCTTTTGCGGAGTCCAACCTCGGCGACAAGCTCGGGGATCCGACCGCGATCAAGCGTGCACTGGCGGCTGCGAACCGCGCGATCGAACTCGCACCCGACAGTGTCGCCGGATTTGCCACCCGCGGTTTCCTGCGCACCGAGTTCCTGTGGGACTGGGCGGGTGCGGCGCAGGACTTTGCGCGGGTCGTGGCGCTGGATCCGGACGCCGCGCCGGTGTCCCGGGCCGCGCTCGCGGATGCCCAGGGGCGGGTGCCGGAGGCCATCGCACTGCTGCGGTTGGGACTCAGCCGCGATCCGCTGTCGGCGCTAAGCTGGAGTACGCTGGCGGATGACCTGACCGTTGCCGGGGACCTCGCCGAAGCACGGCAGGCCGCGCATCGGGCGCTGGCGATCGTCCCGGACCTTGCGCCCACGCGTGGCCATCTCGCGATCATGGACCTGCTCGAGGGACATCCTGACCGGGCCCTCGCCGAGGCTCGTCCCGGCAGCGATTCCATGTGGGACCAGATGATCGTGGCGATTGCGCAGCATTCGCTGCATCACCCGCAGGAGTCGCAGCAGGCGCTGGAGCAGATCATCCGCGTGGCGACTTACGCCGCGGCCTACCAGATCGCCTCGATCTACGCCTGGCGCGGCGAAACCGACCAGGCGTTTGCGTGGCTCGACCGGGCCTACGCGCAACATGACGGCGGCCTGGTCAGCGTGAAGACGGACCCGTTGCTGGCATCGCTGCGCGGCGACCCACGCTACACCGCGCTGCTGCGCAGGATGAAGCTGCCGCTCTGAACGACCGTTGCCCGCGGCGGGCCGCCGCCTAGCGCTGGGCCGCCTCGCGCGAGTATTCGTTGCGGTAGTACTCTGCGTACGCACCCACATAGCCGTCGTACAAAACCGCCCTGATGCGCCGGCCGGCGGCAGGGGATGCATCGGCGCCGGTCGCCAGGGCACAGGCCCGCGCCAGCGCGGCGCCGAGCGCCGTAAAGACTGCCTTGATGATGTGCATGGCGATACTCCTTGCATTCAGGTTCGGGTGTGATCACCCGCCGCCCAAGATAGGGACTCGCGCACCGTGTCTCAAACGATCATTCTTGAGCCCCGGCGTACTATTTGTCATCTGCCCCCGGTGCCCGGGGTCTGAACCCCCAGGTGAAGCCCGGTCGGGGCGGGGAATTTGACATATTCATTGGCTATGTGAAGTGGTTATCACAGTTTCGGCGGCTGCCCTTTGCGCCGGTGGCCTCATCTGCAGGAAGCTTCGTCCATGGTAGTTCGCACACAAGGATGAGCAGCCGATGAACTTCAAGCCCAAGACCCTGGTCGCGCTGTCGATGCTGGCTGCGGCGCCGGCAGCCTTCGCACACGACAATCAGAACCTGACGGGTGGCCACAACCAGACCGTCCTGCAGCAGCGTTCCGGCGAGCGGCAATCCCGCGACACGAACGGGTCGCCGAACGGCGGTCAGTTTCATGGATTGCACGCCTCGAGCCCGGTCGCGGCCCCGGAGATCGATCCGGCCTCGGCAGCCGGCGGCCTTGCGCTGCTGCTCGGTGGCCTCGGCCTGATGGCCGCGCGCCGTCGCGCGAGCTGACAGTTCGCCAGGGCCGGACCCGGAGGGAGACAGCCGCGCAGGCCGCCTCCCCGAACTCGACAGCGTCAAGGCCGCCTTGCCGCTCGCCAGCTGGATTCAAGTCGCCTGTTGCGTCAGCTGCGGGTTTAATTCCTGTATCTGCGTCTCGATGAAGTCGAGCGCCGCGGTCTCGACCTTAACTGCAAATTGCTCGCGCCGATTCTTCGAGAACACTCCGCCGTTCTGGTAGGCCATGCGGATCAAATTCGCCAGCGTCGAGCCTTGAATGTCGTAGCGGTCATTGACTCGCCGCACGACCTCATCGTAGCAGCCAAGATACGCGACCTCCTCCTTCAAGTCCTTGCGCAAGGCCTCGATCGCCATCTCGTACAGAAAGCTCACGCATGGGGTGGCATCGAAGTAGCGGTACATCGAGGGTGAACCCTGAAACTCAAAATCGAAATTCTCCCCATCGAGCCAAGTCACCTTCCAGAACGCGCGCGCGGCCACCGAGAAGGACTTGAGCGTCTGCAAATACTTGAGTTCATTGCGACGCATCGCCGCGGAGAGCGGCAGGATGGAGCCTGCGGGCAGGGCGCCGGACTGGCACAGTGCATAGTGCGCAAGGTAGCGCGACAGCCGTCCATTACCATCGCCAAACGGATGGGCGAATACAAAGCCAAAGGATGCGAGGGCTGCGCGCACCAGCGGTGCGATCCCCGGCGCGGTTTCGACATTGGCAAGCCTCGAGATGCTTGCAAGAAGCGAGTGGACGAGAACGGGTGGTGGCGGCAGATACGAGACTCCGCGAGGGCCCGGCACGCCGCTGCTCAAATGATTCTGGAAGGTTCGAAACGCGGCTTCCTGGCCAAGTTTGCCCATGACGGTGGCATTTTGAAGCTCCACCCAGTGCTCCTCATCAAGTGTCTGGCGCGCATGGGCTTGCCGCAGCACGGCGGCGAAGGCTTCCTGCTTGTTGCCCGCTGGTCGCTCGCCCTCGATTTCGAAGGTGCTTCGGGTCTCATCGAGATACGCCCAAGCGAACGCACGCTCAAGCTGTGCGGGCGGGACGGTATCTAAAAACTCGCGCACCTGCACCAGAGGATCGGCTTTGAGCAACGCCTCGAGCTGCGGGGTGCGCCGCACACTCGGACAAAAATCCCAGTCCCCCAAGCCATTGAAGGCGACGCCCCAGCGCTTGTCGCGGTTAGCCCCCTCGACTGTCACGTAGAGTGTGGGGTCGAAGAGCAGCGCCACGGATCCAGAGATTCCAGCCGGCAGATCCTCGAGGAGTTGCCCGGTAATCGCCTCCCAGATCGCACAGAGCTTGCGGATGTACTGCCCGGCAGGTGCGGCACGTAGCTGCGCGAGGAGCGCCGCGGGCTTCAGGTGTGCACAAGCCGCGGCGAGCACCTGCAGATCGGTTCCCTCGTGCTTCAGAGCAAATAAAAGATGTTCGATCACATCCGCGCCCGGCGCGCGCCTGGCGGGAACGGCGAGCTCGCCCGCTAACCGCTCGACCCGGGTGACACTTCGGATGTGGGCCGGGAAGGCCACCGGCGGTAAGGGCAGCTTCAGCCGATCCTGGACATAGGCGTACCCAATGACGGTCATTCGCCGCTCGATAGAGAGTTGGGGTCGTAATCCACCGCCACACAGAGTTCCGGCAGGCAGTGATCTGCGCGGGCAAGGGCGACGATCGCTTGGGCAAGAAGGCTTATGGGCTTTTGACGAGGCATGTCTTTCTATGGCAGTCGGTAGTTTTCTATGGATAAGGTGATTACAGAGTACTTTTATATGCAATAAATTCATAACCTAATCTTTTCTATGGAATTTTGCCAAATCTCCAGATTTTCAATGTACCGACGGCCATTTTTATGAAAAATCTTTGCTGCGTCGCCCCAAAGGAGGCCACGACCCTCGGGAATGGCCTCTCGAAGGCTGCGAGGCTGTAGCGCCTGTCGCGCCCTACGGCCGGACTCATCGCGCCGCGCTTGTACTTTGACGGGCCGTACACCGCTCGCCGGGATTTTCCTTGCATGCGCTTTCAAGACTGTCATTTGCGCTAACATGGCAGAGGACCGCTGGCCGGGCAGGGATGTCTCAAGCTGCGGCGGTCGGGTCCGGAAGGGGCGGGCCCGAACAGGCAAAAACCTACGGGAATTCCGTGCCTTGGGGTGGTCCGGGATCCGCCGGGAAGAAAACGATAATGACAGCCAATGTTCCGCGTCTGACGGTAGTGGAGAAGATCGGCTATGGGTTCGGCGACCTCGCCTCGAACCTGTTCTGGCAGATGTTCTCGATCTATATCGCCAAGTTCTATACCGACGTGTTCCTGCTGAGCGCGGCGTCGATGGGCACGATGATGCTCGTCTCGCGGATCGGCGATGCCGTCATCGATCCGATGATCGGCACGATCGCGGACCGCACCAATACGCGCTGGGGACACTTCCGTCCCTATCTGCTGTGGATGGCGCTGCCGATGGCGATCACTGCCGTCGCGACCTTTTCGACCCCGAACCTCAGCGGCAACGGCAAGCTGATCTACGCGTACGTGACGCTTATGCTGATGATGCTGGCGTATTCCGCGATCAACATCCCGTACTCGGCGCTGCTCGGCGTGCTGACCCCGAACTCGGAGGATCGCACCAGTGCCTCCTCCTATCGCTTCGTGATGGCCTTCCTGCCGGTGTTCGTGATCGTCAACACGGCGATTCCGCTGGCACACTTCTTCGGCGGCAGCGACAACTCGCCGTTCGGCTGGCAGATGACGATGGTCGTGTATGCCAGTATTGCGGTCGTGCTGTTCATCGCGACCTTCCTGATGACCAGGGAACGCGTCGAACCGCCGCCGAAGCAGGAAACCTCGCTGAAGAGCGACATCGGCGACCTGTTCCGCAACCGGCCCTGGGTCATCCTGTGCGTCGTCGGGATCGCGGCGCTGACCTGTTCCAATGTGCGCAGCACCGTGCTGGTCTATTACTTCGACTACGTCGTACCGGACGGCAAGTCCTACTTCGGCAAGGTCATGAGCACGGGCGCCGCCGCCTTCATTGCGGGCGTCATGGTGACCTCGCCGCTGTCGAAGATATTCGGCAAGCGCAATTTCTACATTTTCTCGATGACGCTGTCGGCGATCTTCACGGCCGGTTTCTACTTCATCCCGCCGGCCAACATCGGCCTGGTCTGGGCCGCCCATGCGCTGATCAGCTTCGTGACCGCGCCGACCGCGCCGCTCGTCTGGGCCATGTACGCCGACACGGCCGACTACTCGGAGTGGAAGTGGGGGCGGCGGGCGACGGGCCTGATCTTCTCGGCCGCATCGTTTGCGCAGAAATTCGGCTGGGCGATCGGCGGCGGTGGCGCGGGATGGCTGCTCGCCTACTACGGCTATGTGCCGAACATCGCGCAGACGCCGCATACCATCCAGGGGATGCTGCTCATGGCCAGTTTCATCCCGGCGGCTGGCGCCGTCGTCGCAGTCGTGGCGCTGTTCTTCTATAAGCTCGACGACCGTACGGTGGACATCATGGGCGAGGAACTGAAGGCGCGCCGTGCGGCGGAGGCCGAAGCCATCCTCGACAGCGGTCGGCCGACGCCCTGACGCCGCGGCTCAGAGCTTTACGCGCAGAAACGCGAGATAGGACACCGGTCCGCTGCCGTAGTAGGGGTCCAGCCGGGACGGGTAGGCGTATACGGAAACCAGGCCGCCGATCCCGAGCCGCGAAGAGCCGGGGTGTGCGAAGTCATGAATGTACCCGAGGGATGCACTGTTGATGTCGAAGACCTGGCCGTACAGCGGCTGGTTCGGCAGGAACAGCTCATCCTTGGCGACGCGTTCCGCGCGGATGAAGAACGTATCCGAGTCCGCAACGACCAGGGCTGATTCGAGGAGCCATGCGGTGCTGGGGCTGCCGCCGTCCGGGGCATTGCGGCCGCAGGCGAGCGTCGTCTGCCACTGCAGCTGCGCGCGCATCCGGTTGAAGGTGGCCGACGCCGTGGCGCGCCGCAAAGCGCTGCCGGGCTGCAGCTGCTCGGGGCTCGCGAGGCGCCCATAGCTGACCTGGATCGACAGATCAGGTCCCGGGTTGACGGTCAGCCGTGCCGAGTACGAATCCAGCGGGCGCAATTCGACCGCATAGCGATGCTGGTCGGGCTCGCGGCCGTTGAATACTGAAGTCTCGAGCTTGAGGCCGTCGCTGACGATGCCGGCCGTCACGACTCCATAGGTGACATGGGTGGAGTCCAGCCAGTGGTGGCTCAACGGTGCCTCCGGATTGTCGAGACCCGAGAAGCGATGCATGAATGCTGGCGGACCGAGTGCCGGCT